>Ga0114957_1000137_pt1 | contig 104797 bp, 77 predicted proteins | sample BantaG_FD_87175 | JGI IMG/M metagenome (GOLD analysis project Ga0114957, IMG submission 87175) | Marine algal microbial communities from Bantry Bay, Ireland - BantryBay_4 metaG | ecosystem: Host-associated > Algae > Red algae > Unclassified | place: Bantry Bay, Ireland | collected 2014-11-21 | reverse complement strand
TGGTGGGATCTATGGCTAAAGGGCGAAGCGAACGATTTTAAGAAAAACACACCACGTGTGCAATACTATACTATGGGCAGTAACCAATGGCAAGCCGCCGAACAGTGGCCACCGGCCGACACCAAAATGGTCACCTATTACCTCAATAGTAATGGAGATGCCAATTCTGGTAAGACCAACGGAAAACTGTCTAAAAAGAAAGCATCTAAAGACAGCCCTGATTCGTTCACTTATGACCCTATGAACCCTGTGAATTCTTTGGGAGGCAATGTATGCTGTACTGGAAACGCAGTCAAAGGAGGTGCTTTTGACCAACAAGAGCTAGAGGAACGCCCAGACATACTCGTCTACACAACGGATGTCCTTAAAGAAGGGACAGAAGTTAGCGGTTTTATCGAATCAACACTCTATATTTCCTCTGATGCAAAGGATACCGATTTCACCGTAAAATTAATCGATGTGTATCCTGATGGTACTGCTTATAATTTGGATGAAACAATACAACGCGTTCGTTATCGAGAGGGCTATGATAAAGAGGTGTTTATGGAAGAAGTAAAGGTTTACAAGGTTGATTTGACACCCATGTCTACAAGTAATTATTTTGAAAAGGGACATCAAATCAGAATAGAAGTTTCGAGCAGTAATTTTCCACGTTTCGCGCGTAATTTGAATACCGGAGGAAATAATTTTGATGAAGCCGAGGGTGTAATCGCACAAAATAAGGTACACCATTCCAAACAATATCCTTCGCAAATTCGAATTCCTATACGGCGTTAGAAGTATATCGTATATATGGGATACTAGAGAGACGTTCCAAAAGTTGCTTTACCAAGTCTTTGCGGGGCACGAAGCAATCTGCAACTATTATGAAATAGCTTACTTCGCTTTGCTCGTAATGACGATTAGATTCAAATTTTTATAACGTCTCTGTAGTACCCCTTAAAAAGGAATTCTAATCGGAAGTACCTGTTTTAGGAATAATATCGTATTCAAGATTTTCGATTAATAGTTCTTCTTCACCGTTTTTTTCTGATTTCCGGCCCCCGCGTATTTGTGTTTTAATGCGATAGGTGATATTGAATAAAACCGGCACTATTATAAGGGTAAGAAAAGTTGCGACTATTAAACCAAAGATGACCGTCCATGCCAGTGGGCCCCAGAAGACAACATTATCTCCTCCTATATAAATTTTTGGATCAAACTCAGTAAAGAGCGAGAAGAAGTCGATATTCAAACCAATGGCTAACGGAATTAAACCGAGCACTGTCGTAATAGCGGTAAGAATTACAGGGCGTAATCTCGCCTTACCACTTTTTATAATTACCTCGGTAGCATCCTCAATGGGGAGTAAGTCCTTATCGTATAGATCTAACGTTACTTTTCTACGATCTATCAAAATTTGGGTATAATCGAGCAGCACTACGCCATTATTTACCACAATACCTGCTAGAGAGATGATACCCATCATGGTCATCATAATCACAAACGACCAGCCAGTTAGCATTAGCCCACCGAACACGCCGATGAAACTTAAGAAAATGGCAATCATTATGATCAATGGCTTTGAAATGCCTCCGAATTGGAATATTAGAATCAGCATAATTAAAGCCAATCCGCCAAAGAAAGCACCAACTAGGAAAAGCATTTGCTTGTTCTGCTCTTCAATCTGACCGGTGAAATCTAATTTAATATCGTCAGGCAGCCCTTTGTAATCAAACATTTCTTTTTGTATTTCAGCAACTATGGCACCGGCATCGCTAAAACCGGGTTTTAATTGGGAGTATAGCGTAACAACCCGTTTTTTGTTTTTGTGTTTTATAGAACTAAAACCTGAAGAGTTTCGTTGTGAAGCCACAGCAGAAACAGGCACCTCTTTAATTTGCCCTGAAGCCTGGTCTCTAAAAATAATATTTTGATTGAACAGCGCACTTTTATTATACCGAATGTCTTCATTGAACCGCACATTGATGTCGTAATCCTCACCATCTACTTTATAGACACCCGCTTTTTCTCCGAATAAAGAACGTCGTAATTGTTGCCCCACTTGACCTACCGAGACACCTAATTCACCTGCCTTTTCGCGATCGACTACGACCTGCATTGAAGGCTTTCCTTTATTCACATCGATTTTCAATTCTTCAATGCCGTCAATATTCTTGGTGTTGATGAAGTTTCGTATATCTTCTGCGGTATTGATGAGTTCTGTATAATCATTGCCCTCTAATTCTATGTTTATAGGATACCCCGCTGGCGGTCCGTTTGCTTCCTTTTCTACGGATATGCCTACTCCTGGATAAATTCCTGTTAAGGCCTCTTGAATTTCACCACGCAATATTTCTGTATCGCGCCCCTCACGATATTTAAACTCTTTCATAGAAACGGTTACCTTACCACGATGCGGCATTTCTGCAGCAGAACCACCATCCGTTTGCGGATTGCCTGCGCCCTCACCTACTTGTGATACTGCTGATTCCACCAAATAATTCTGTTCCCCATTTGTGTATTTTGCGTTATTGGCAACGCCATAAACCCTTTTTTCTATGGCCTTTGTAAGCTCGTTCGTTTTCTCGATTGAAGTGCCTTCAGGGTATTCGATATAGGCATATATTTCATTCGGTTTGTTATCAGGGAAAAACTCTACTTTTGTTCGCTTGCTATCAAGTGACCAAAAGAATGCACCAAAAACAGCGAATAAAAGTGCAACGGTAATACCGAAATACCAATATACATTTCCACCCCTTAGAGCGTGCTTGATTCTTCTTTCATACCAATTCTCAAAACGTACCATTGCGTTGTTCTGAAAACTTGAAGCCCATTTTTTGATAGCGTATTTATACACCCAAAATAGAATCGCTGTAAGCAGCATAACCGTTCCCAAGCCTCTCATTCGCCCGCCAAAAATTAATATGAACAGACCAAAACCACCTAAAATACCACTGATTTTGAAAAGCGCTTTTTTACTGAGTTCTTTTTCCTCGATATCCATAAACTGCGATACCAACATTGAGTTCATGAAAATTGCCACAAATAATGAAGAGCCCAATACCACAGAAAGTGTAATAGGGAAATACTTCATAAACTGCCCAAAAATACCAGGCCAAAAAGCAAGCGGCACAAATGCGGCCACCGTGGTAAGTGTTGATATGATAATAGGAAAGGCAATTTCACCAATACCTTTTTTGGCAGCCTCGGTTCTTGACATGCCTTCACTCATAAGACGGTAGACGTTCTCGACCACCACAATACCGTTATCCACTAACATTCCAAGCCCCATAATCATTCCGAAAAGAATCATAGTGTTTAGCGTGTATCCTAATAGGGATAAAACCACGAAAGAAATAAACATGGACATGGGTATCGCAAAGCCAACAAAAAGGGCATTTCGAAAGCCTAAGAAGAACATTAAAACTGTCACTACCAATATAATCCCAAAAATGATATTGTTCACCAAATCATCTACCTGATTCAAAGTCCGACCCGAAGAATCATTGGCAATAGTAATATTCAAATCTTTAGGAAAATAGTTCGCTTCCGCTTCTTTTACCAGCTCTCTAATTTTGGTAGTCGCCTCAATCATATTACTACCAGCACGTTTTTTAATATCGAGCATTACCACGTTTTCGCCATACTCACGGGCGAAGGTGGTTTTTTCTTTTTCACTAAAAGTAACTTTTGCAATGTCTTTAAGATAAACGGCTCCATTTTCAGATTTTACCACAAAGTTCTCCAGTTCTTTGGGGCTCTCAATTTCACCTAAAACACGAATAGTTCTACGTTGATCACCAGATTTCAGGTTACCTGCAGACATAGTCGTATTACCATTAGATACAGCACCTAGAATATCTTGAAAGCTGATTTTGGCGGCCATCATTTTATAAACGTCAACTGCTATTTCTACTTCCTTGTCCTGTGCTCCGCGAATTCCTACTTCCTTAATTTCTTGAAGGTCTTCAATTTCATCTTGCATGTATTCTGCAAACTCCTTCAGTTTTTCTACAGGATAATCACCCGTAAAATTTACGTTCATGATTGGAAATGATTCCGATAAGTTTAAATCAAAAACATTCGGCTCTAATTTGGCATTATTAAAAGTAGGCCAGTCTTCGCTTGACTTTTCGCCGTCAACTTCGTCTTTTACCTTTTGTTTTGCTTGGTCTACAGTAAGACTCTCATCGAACTCCACCGTGATTATCGAATAATCTTCTTGAGAGGTAGAGGTAATTTTAACCACATTACTGATATTCTTCAGTTTGTCTTCTAACGGATCAGTAATCAACCGTTCTACATCTTCTGCTGTATTCCCAGGGTATGGCGTACTAACGTATACGATATTTTGAATTATTTCAGGAAAATCCTCTCTCGGCATTGCCTGATACGATTGATAACCAAGCCAAAGGAAAATAGCAATCATCACATAAACAACCGAAGAATTATCAATTGCCCACGATGATGGTTTGAATTCTTTGTTGGCATTTTTTTGTTGTTTACTGCTCATCGGTCTTATTTTTTGAAATTTCTACACTTTGACCATCCTTAACGCTACGTGCCCCTTCTTTCACTAATTGGTCGCCGTCGGATACTCCCGACAACACCTCTACTATACTACCTTGGGTCTTACCCGTGGTAATAATCTCCCGATTGACCACCGCAGTGTTTTCCCCTTCAGATGTTGTTGCTATATAAACATATTGTTCCCCTTCCGCATTTTCAGAAATAATACTTTGCGGAATGGTAATCGCATTTTCGCTCGTATAATCATTTAGACGCACCTTTGCGGAAAGATTCGGCTTTATATTTCCTTCCTTGTTAGGAACAGGAATCTCAACTGAAAACGCTCGATTACTCGGGTTGATAAAATTACCCGTTTGCCGCACTTCTGACATAATGGTATCACCCAATACCGGAAAGTAGACCATGGCAACATTTCCTTTTTCTATTCCTCCCAAATAACTTTCGGGTACATCTACTTTGATATACATATCAGATAGGTTTACAATACGAAAAACTTCGGCACCTGGCCCAGGCGAAACAACTGTGCCTTGGTCTTTGATCACATCATCGATAATACCCGAAAACGGTGCTCTAATAGTAGATTTTCCCAATTGGCTTTGTGCTTGCCTTACAGCACTTTCCGTACCTTCATAATTCGATTTTGCCTGCAAATATTGAAGTTCGGAACCGATTTTTTGATCCCATAATCGCTTTTGCCGTTCAAAAGTGGTTTTGGCCAATTCGGCTTGGGTTTTTAGCTGTGATACTTGACTGCCCATTCCTCCGTCGTCTATAGAAGCTAACAGTTGCCCTTTGGTAACGCGCTGTCCTTCTTTTACATACACGCGTTGAAGGGTTCCCGGCATTTCAGGGTATATAAGTACGTTTTGTTTGGTCTTTACATCACCTTGCAACTCTAAAAAGTGGTCAAATTGTTCGGATTTAGCGGTTAATGTCGTTACTAAGGGAAGTTTCTCTTCACCTGATTTTGCAGCGATTACCGAATCTAACAACTTCATGTCATTCTCAAACTCTCTTTGCTTATCTGCGATTTCAGTTTTCTTGGCTCTCAGAGTTTCTAAATCTCCAGAAGTGACCAGATCCGATACCGATTGTTCTCCGCTACCTCCGCAAGAGGCAAGTATTACAGCTGCGGTAATAATGTATAGATGTCTTGTCATGATGAAAAAGTTTATAAAATGATTTGTGTTAGTTGTTTAAAATCGTCTCCAATTCCGTTTTCTTATTGATTACCTCTACCATTGATTGCAGATACCCTTGTTGCGCATCATACAATTGCATTTGCGCTTGGCGAAATTCAAAGCTACTCGCCAAACCTTCGGAATATTTAATTTGATTCTTATTTTCTATGCGTTCGGCAAGGTTTAGATTATCTCTTGCTGTTTGATACTGTTCAATCGCCAAGGTATAATCGCTCTTCGCTCTTTTGGTTTGTAGGTGTATCTGTTGCTCCGCTTCTAAAAGCTGAGTTTTTGCTTTGTCAAGAGCCAGTTTTGCCCTTTTTGTACCGGCACCTCGAAGGCCCGAACTAAATATTGGAATAGTTAAATCTACTCCCCAGATAGATGAATCGAACCACTGTTGGTCGCTGTTGAAAAAATTAAAGTTTTCTGCGAAAGCGGAGGTACCATAATTAATAAACGTATTTAAAGAAGGAAGCGCTTTGCTTTTGGCCAATTTCCATTCGAAAAAACGTTGTTCGTTCAGGTTTAAGGCCAACTTGTAGTCCACATTGTTTTCGATATTCAATTCAGACACCAGTAAATCATAATCTGTTTGAAGTAGTACTAACTCGTCTAAGTTTTGTTCCAGTTCGGTGGGAGCATCAATATCGATTCCCATTACCAAATTCAATAATTTTCGGGTAATATCACTTAGACGGATGGCATTTTTCAATTGATTGTCAATATTCGAAGTGGTAATTTGTAGCTGTTCTACACTTTCTTCATCGCCCAATCCGGTTTCATATAATTTTTGTGTTTCGAAAAGATTTTTTTCCAGGTTGGCTTTATTCCTTTCCAAAATGGCGATACTTTCTTCTGCCAAAAGCACATTACCATAAGCTTCGGTTACGGCCTTACGAATTTCTAATTGTGTTTTCTCTTTATTGTTGTCGCTGTAGCTTAGGAATGATTTGGTCGCTTGAACACCAACAATATAGGAGCCATCAAAAATCTGCTGTCTCAATGTTGCGGTAGCGTTCATTTGCTGTGCTTGCCCAAAAACAACCTCTTCAAAAGTGCCTGGCTCACCACCAAATATTTCAGCAGGAATTACCGAAACAGGCTGCTTTAATTGATTTTGATACCCTACTGAACCGTTAACTTGGGGCAACCCACTTGCAATTACCTCCCATTTCTGCTTACGTGCGTCTATTAAATCCCGGTCGGCATTGATAGCACTGTAGTTGTTCTCAAGGGCAAAATCAATAGCCTCTTGTAAAGTAAAACTGTTGGTCTCAGCTCCCTTTTCTTGAGCCCCAACGATATAACTTAATAACAGCACTACAATAAAAAGTATAATGTGTCGCATTTAATCTTGATTTGAATTGATGATTTTGTTTAATATTTTTCGCCCCTCGGGTGTTACGATCCCCCTTAAATGGTACTCCAAATAATCATCCATTAAGGTGGAAATTGGAAATTGTTTTAATGGAAAAAATTGTTGGTCCTTAATACTATTTACCCCCGAGAAATAAATTCTGGAGACAAATTCAATGTTTAGATTCTTTCTATAAATACCTAAATCGATACCTTTTTGTAAATTCTCCAAAACACAATCCTGCATAACTTCATATTGTTTCTGACGAAGCACATCATGTACTTTTGGATAGTATTTCTGTAATTGATATTGCGGAGAAGACTTTTCGTCTTTCAAATGCATCATTACGAATTTCTTTATTTCGTATAACTCCTCAATAGGGTTCTTTAGAAGGGCACAAATATGGTCTATGCCGTCAGAAATAATTTCGAACATATACATTGTGCTGTCTTCTACCAGATTGGTCTTATTCTGAAAATGCGCATAAATAGTTTTTTTAGAAATCCCCATTTTATTGGCGATATCATCCATAGTTACGCTCTTGAAGCCGTAGTTCAAGAACATATCTGTTGCCTTTTCTAAAATTTTTTCTTTCATAATCGGACAACAAATATAGGGCAGGAAACTTTAAAAACATTTAAAGTTTCCTAGGTTTAATAATTATTTAACATTGTATTATGATATTCATCATTGTCCTGAATTGCCGTATTTTTGATGAAAATTACCGAATGCATACGATAGCACAGTACAGAGAGTACTTTACGGCATATCTTTCCGAAAAGACCAATACAAAAAAGCCCACAAATCTCTACGAACCGATTACCTATATTTTGAGTTTAGGAGGAAAACGCCTTCGCCCCGTTTTAGTGCTTATGGCGACCGAACTATTTGGCACCGACTTTAAGAAAGCTCTGGATGCGGCCTTGGCCATCGAAGTCTTTCATAATTTTTCATTGGTGCATGATGATATTATGGACGACGCCCCCTTACGCAGAGGAAAAGAGACGGTTCATGAAAAATGGGATATCAACACCGGAATTCTCTCTGGCGATGCAATGCTCATAAATGCATATCAGCTCTTTGAAAATTATGAGGGAGAGACCTTCCGAAACCTTGCCAAATTATTTAGTAAAACCGCAATTGAAGTATGTGAGGGACAGCAATATGATGTTGACTTTGAAACTCGTGACGATGTTACCCAAGCCGAATATTTAAAAATGATTGAATTTAAAACCGCTGTTTTGGTTGCTGCCGCCTTAAAAATGGGGGGTATCGTTGCCAATGCCAACTTAGAAGACCAAAATAGCGTTTACGAATTTGGAAGAAACCTGGGTATTGCTTTTCAATTGCAAGACGATTATTTAGATGCCTTTGGTGACCCAAAAACTTTTGGCAAACAAGTAGGTGGAGATATTATTGAAAATAAAAAAACATACTTGTATTTAAAAGCGAAAGAATTAGGTGCTGCACAGCAACAAAAAGAACTTATTGATATGTTCTCAATACGCCCAGACGATTCTTCTAGTAAAATAGCTCGGATAAAAGAGCTCTTTAAGGAAACAGGTGCGGCGGAAGAAACTCAAAAGGCAATCGCTGTTTATACTGCAAAGGCCTTTGAAGTCTTAGAAAAGTTGGATGTCTCAGCAGATAAAAAAGCCGTACTTAAAAAATTCGGTAATGGATTAATGGTTCGAAGAGTGTAACCAAATTCCACAAAAGTGTCCATTTTCAATTAATACCTCTTATTAGCACCTAATAAATGACCTGCGATGCCAAAAGCAACAATTGCCTTGTTTGTATTTTTTTTTGATTATTTCTTGTAGTAAATATGACTTGCCAAAATGCGATTTTAAGGATGCCACTCAAGATTTACTGTGGCTAAAAGAAATCATTGATGACAGAAATGCGAACCCAACGACAGACATGGGTTACTGCTATATTGTACAAGCAAAATTGAAGCGAAAAACCATTTTTATTCTAGCGGATTGTAATCCGGAAATAGACAAGATTACCTTTGTTCTTAATTGTGAAGGTAATAATTTACAAGACGATGAGGGGCGAAACATTGGTGTGTCAGAAGTTGATTTGAAAGATGAAAAAATTATTTGGCAACCATTGGATTTTGCCTGTGACTTAAACGGAAATACAATTAACTAACCTAATGAAGTGATTAAAACAACCTTCTAAAAAAAGCCTTGATAAATGGCAATTTAGGGCAGCCCATTATATATTTAAAGTTTTCCCACATACTAGTTTCTTCGTCTAGAAACTTGAAAATCAATTGGGGACTCCTGTTTTTGAAAAGCGTTTCGAAAATTTTCCCACCCAGCTCATTATTTCTATGAAGCACGTCTAACAGCAGCAAATCATAATTCCAAAATTTATTCGTAAAACTGAGCTGATTTAACGGCTTTCCAGTCTTTAAATGGTTTATCACTATCGGTATTTTCTTTGACGTACTCATAAACGTATAGCCAGTACTGGCCTTAGACCATCCGCCGGCAGTGCCAATATATCTTACGTTCTCCGAGTGATGCTCTTGAAAATCATAGCAGGTCATGGGAATACTGCCCTTCTCTTTTTCTTGGATTTCGTAGTTTTTACACTCCAAATTATTCTTGATATAGTGTCGTATCGCAGTTTCATATTCTTCCTGTGGCAACTGCTTTTCAGAAAATAACGTGTACTCTACCAAACCTTTATTCTCGGAAAAGGGAAGCACATACATAAAACGTGTATTCCCTCCTTGAGGGATTGAAAAATCCATAAAAGTAGCGGTGTCTTTTTGGAAAATCGAGGTTTCAGATTTCACAAACCATCCGATAAAATGCTGCTGTAAAACGGGATATTTGTTCTGACCAGTAGCCATACTATACTCAAAAATACTATTGAAGACCTTTTTCGCACGATAGGTTTTGGTATGTGTTGTAACGGTCACCTCTTTTCCATCATCATCAACCGAGGTAACCTCATCTATTTCGAACTGAACTCCCGAATGCCTCTTGATTCTGGTTAAAAGAGCGTTATAAAAATCAATACCACGAATCATTTTATACGTATACGGACTAATTTTAAAGCGCTTCGAAAACTGCTTTCCACCAAAATAAATATGGTTCCATTTTTTGTAAACTACATCGTCAAATCGGCCTTCCCCTTTTTCCCAAAAGCACCAGGTGCGGTCATTGATCTCTTTCGTGTTCTTATCTAAAAGTAAAATAGACTTGTTCTTAAAAAAACTATCGGCACAAATAGCATCGACAAGCATAAGACCCGCTGCGCCAGCTCCTATGACAATATAATCGTACGCTATCTTTTCGTTTTGCAAGTTACAGTGACCTATTGCCAATTTGTATTACCCAAAGATACTGTTTTGAACGAGATTTTAATGTCAATTCAGCCGATAGCGCAGTCCGAAAAAGGCGCGAATACCTTGGTTGGGGCCATACACATACGAAGGGTCAAAGGTTAAGGCATTTGGGTTATTTGCAGTAGCGACGGCATCTCCATTGCCATCAAAAACCACTTCCTTATCAAAAGGATCATTGGCACGAGCTATGATAAAGGGATTGCCACGATTGGGCGTCCAGTTGAGGAGGTTTTTTAGGCCTCCGTAAAATTCAAAATCATCCAATCCAGAATAACTGAACTGAATATTTTGAATACTCCATATTGGCGAAAAATCACTTCTAGGGTCGTTCTCTCCTAAAGTAGGCAAACGCATTGGGCCATATACGTTACCGGTGTAATCGATACTCAAATCCCAAGGGCGAATTTTATAGGAAACACTCCATGTACCCGAAAAACTCTCTATTAAAATCTGCCGTGTGTCAATACCGTTCTCCGTTTGGCTAACGTCTTGGAAAGTACCTCCTACTAAAATCTTGAGTCCGTTCGGGAAAGCCACATCTACATTGGCACTTACCCCTTGGGAAACGGACTTCCCATCGAGATTGTCGTAAATAATCTGGTTGGGATTTGTATCATAGTCGGGTAAAATGGCATTGCTAAATCGTGTGTAGAATACAGAAGCGTCTATCCCTACGAATGTACCATTATCAGCATAGATTTTTTTTAGGTAATTCAGATTTATATTAAATGAACGCTCAGGCTTCAACTCCTCTGTAACGAAAACTTCTCTAGCTCCGGTCAAGGCAGCATGCTCCTCTGTAAATAAGTTAACTACTCGAAAGCCCGTACCGGCATTCAGCCTTAGAATAGCGTTGTCGCTCATTTTCCAACGATAGGCAGATCTTGGCGTTAAAATAGACCCATGTCTGTTATCATAATCATACCGCAGTCCCGTAAGTAGGGAGTGATTTTGCCCCAATTTAATTTCATCTTGAACGAACAGACTAGGAATCACTACCTCATCGGCAGCAACAGTCGCAGTGGTATTATCGTTGTAATAATTGTACCGTAGCGCACTGCCTATCAAAAGGTCATGGCTACCCAATTTCTTGTCCCAGGTCAATTGCGTAAAACCAATACGTTGATCAGCGATATAGGGTGTATCGCCATAGACCGAATTTTGCGCATGGTCGTTATATGAAAACGAGAACATCATTTTTTCCTTTACGGGCAGCTGGTATTTTCCCAAAACTTCCCAACGACGCGTATAGATACTTTCACCATAAATTTCATCGCCGCCGCGAAATTCTGGCGTCCACTGTAGTTCTCCCCCCCAGCGATCCTCATAAAAGAAACGACCTGCAATTGAAAAAATACGGTTGCCTTCTCGTTGAAAGTTCCATTTCTGAAATACTGATATACGGTCTTGAAGGGTTAAATCGGTAAAATTATCCCCGTTATTATCTATTAACTCATCATAATTAAAATAGTTGACACCCAACAAGAGATCTGTTTTTTTACCGATATCGATTTTAGCGCCTACGTCTAGATTGTATTCTCCCCAACCGGTAACAAAGGCGTCGGCTGCAAAATCAGGAGCTTCCAAGGTATTTTTGGTGATGATGTTGATTAAGCCGCCAACCGCCTCGCTTCCGTACAAACTAGAAGCCGGGCCCTTTACGATTTCTATCTGTTCGATAAGGGAATTAGGGATTCCTGAAAGGCCATATACCGTTCCCAAACCACTAACGATAGGCATACCGTCAATCAAAACTAGTGTATAAGGCCCCTCTAAACCATTTATATGAATATCGCCGGTATTGCAAACATTGCAGTTTATTTGGGGCCGCACTCCATTTACATTTTGAAGGGCTTCAAAAATACTAGCTGTAGGGTTCTTTTTCAAAAAAGTAGGGCTATAGACCTCAACTGGAACTGGACTCTCAGAACGACTTACCGCCTTTAAAGTTCCGGTGACTACCATTTCTTCCAATTCTTCAGCGCTAGCAGTTAATTCTATAGCAAGACTTCGCTGTTCGTTTTTTCTTAGGACAACGGCTAGCGAAAAAGGGCGGTATCCGATGACAGTTACCTTTAATGTATACCTTCCAGCAGGAATATTGTTCAAAACATAGTTTCCATTCTCGTCAGAGGAAGTACCTTTCACTGTTTCATCCAAATAAATATTGGCAAAAGCTACGGGTTCTCCTTCATCTGAAACTATACCTCTAAGCTCCGCATGTTGTGCGTTTCCGATAAAAAACGATAGCATACAGATTACTATGGCAGTAAAAGAAGTTAATTGTTTTATTTCCATATGTAAAAAATATATTTTAGACAAAACTAAAAATTTGTTTTTACATATAAAAATGTATTTTTGTTTTAATTAAAAAATACGATGACCTTATCAGAGGAAGACTATATAAAAGCTATTTATCATCTGGAAAAGGATGAAAACAAAACGGTATCGACCAATGCAGTGGCACAGCAAATGGACACAAAGCCTTCCTCGGTAACAGATATGATAAAAAAACTATCTGAAAAAGGCGTAGTACATTATAAAAAGTATAAAGGAGTAAGCCTTACCGAATACGGTCAAAAAATTGCCCTATCCCTAGTACGAAAACACCGTCTTTGGGAAGTTTTTTTAGTAGAAAAACTTGATTTTTCTTGGGACGAGGTGCATGAGGTAGCAGAGCAGTTAGAACACATAAAAAGTGAAAAGCTAATCGATCAGCTCGATAAACATTTAGGGTTTCCGCAGGTTGATCCCCACGGCGACCCTATTCCCTCTAAAAAAGGTGAATTTAAAAAGACAATTAAGAAACTACTGAACGAGGTGCCCATTGGAACGAGTGGAATATGTGTGGGCGTAAAAGACTCCTCACCCCCGTTCCTTAAATTTTTAGACAAGAATAAGATAGCCTTAGGCGATACTATTTTAATTTTGGAGAAGGAAGAATTTGATGGTTCTTTATATATTCGGATAAAAGAAGTTAAGATTCATATATCAAATCAAATTGCGTCAAACCTCTATCTTAAAATTACGGCATAGTTTTTACGTCTCCGATTCATTTTTGTTATGGTCGGTGCTATTGCTGATATCTGGTATTTGTTTGGCCCAAGACATCACCGAATCGCCAACAAGTACTGTTAAAGGAGCAGCACAAATAGAAATTGCCTCTTCGTACGAGGTTTTTAAAATGGGAAATGAAAAGAGTATTGGGTATACCGTGGGTTCGTTGTTACTGCTGTATGGGTTATCAGACGCTGTTGAGTTAAGGCTAGGGGTTGATCTTCAACAAGATGGCGTTCGGTTAAACAGAAAAAGACCAGAAAGCGTTCAAAGCGGATACTCGCCAATACAACTAGGAATAGGTGCTGATTTGATTGAAGAGAATGGAATTTTACCAAAAATCAGTTTTATCGGCGATATTTTTTTACCCTCGACCGGTGGAACCGATTTTAAACAAGATAGATTGGGTTTTGGATTGAAAGCAGGTTTTTTCCACAATTTGGGTAGAAATCAAAATGCCCAATTCAACTATAATTTAGGAGCTGATTTTGGAAACGACGATTTGGCATACGTATACGCTATTACCTATTTACAGAATATTGGTACAATTGGCGGCGCATATCTGGAATTGAACGGGAATATACCAAATGGTTTTTCTCCAGATCATTATATAAGTGCTGCATTCTATTGGACCCCGAACACCACCATTCAGTTCGATACAATCGTGGGCAGAGGCATAAATGCAGATCAGGATTTTTATATAACTGGGAGATTTCAAATTTACATTCCCAATCTTATTGCCAGAAAACGAACAAAAAAATAAGAACATCACAAACTAAGCGCAAAATTTATGCAACAAGTAATCGCCTATTTTGAATCTATCGATCCTATTTTAGCGGCCTTTTATGCTACGCTATTTACCTGGGGGCTTACTGCAGCGGGAGCAGCCCTGGTCTTTCTTTTCAAAAATCCGAAAAGATCGGTTATGGATGCAATGCTAGGTTTTACAGGTGGGGTAATGGTTGCTGCGAGTTTTTGGAGCCTTCTGGCGCCCGGCATCGAAATGAGTCCGGGAGAAGGGTTTGTAAAAGTTATTCCAGCGGCAGTCGGCTTTTTCTTGGGCGCGCTTTTCCTTTTCGGACTAGATAAAGTACTGCCCCACCTGCACATCAATTTTAAGGAAGGCGAGGCCGAGGGTATTAAAACACCATGGCACAAAACTACCTTGTTAACCTTGGCCATTACGCTACATAATATTCCCGAAGGTTTGGCGGTAGGCGTATTGTTCGGTGGTGTGGCCGCCGGTTTTAATGGTGCAACAATTGGCGGTGCAGTCGCATTGGCTTTAGGAATTGGTCTGCAGAATTTTCCAGAAGGTTTCGCTGTTTCAATGCCCCTAAGGCGACAGGGGCTCAGCCGAAGACGTAGTTTTATGTACGGACAAGCATCTGCACTGGTAGAACCGATTGCTGCCGTAATAGGAGCCTGGGCGGTGATAACCTTTCAACCTATTTTACCCTATGCACTTTCATTCGCAGCAGGCGCGATGATTTTTGTGGTAGTGGAAGAAGTGATTCCCGAAACGCAGCAAGACAAGCATTCCGACGTTGCAGTTATGGGTTTTATAGGCGGTTTTATTATAATGATGACTTTAGATGTGGGATTAGGATAGATTGGGGGTGAACTTTTTTACCCCTATCAAAAATTTTAATGACTTTCAGTCGTTGGTACTAATAGCGGTAAAAATGCCGTAGGTTATTTTACTCGTATGGCAACAAAAAAAAGAAATTGGTTTTGGAATCTTTTAATCATACTTACCCTAGTTGCATGTGGTCTTGCCTTCGCCGCACATTCTAAAAATTGGACGCAACAGAAGCCAGATAAGCTACAACTACTTTCAGGGTTCTATTACAAAGAACTCATTTATACAGAATTGGACAGCGTTAAATGGGTAGAACGCATACCGCCCATGCAGCGCTTAAATGGTTTTTCGGCTTTCGACAAAGGCAAGGGGCTTTACCAAGAATTCAAAGACTCCCTTACAGATAAAAAAGTACATGTGTATGTTGATAATTTTTCAAGAGATAAGATTAAAGTAGTTTATCAAGATTCTTTAAAACTATTTGTAAACCTGAAAGATTCTTTAAAAACCCTTGAACTTTTTGACCTTTTACAAAGTAAATTAGGGGTTGAAACTCCAAACTAAAACTCAAAAAAAACAATTTAATACTAAATGCTCTTCATGTTACGCCTTTTGCCACTTTTTATGTTTCTATCGTTTTATGCTTTTTCTCAGACTACCCTATCCATCAATGTTACGGGGGTCGCTTCGACAGAAGGTAATATCAGCATTGGTTTATATACCTCTGAAAAAGGATTTTTAAAAACAGATCAAATTTGTAGAGGTGCCTTTGTAAAATCGATAAGAGGAACCACGACTGCGGTTTTTGAAAACTTACCGAAAAACACCTACGCCATAGCGGTTTTCCACGACGCAAATTCCAATGAGGAGCTCGATACCAACTTTTTGGGTATTCCCAAGGAACCTTTAGGGTTTTCAAAAGGAAAATTAAAGACTTTTGGGCCTCCCAGTTTTGAGGAGTGTTCTTTTGTCCTTGATTCGGATATGGAAATCTCCGTTCCGATTAATTGATTTTGACATTTGTTAATTCTTTGTATTTCAATTAACTATGTTGTACTTTGAATTCTTAATTAATACTGTGCCGAACTTAAAATCAGGTTCGGTACACTTAAAATAACGTTCATGAACACAAATGAAATCGCAACGAAATTAGTAAGCTGGTAGAGGGTAATTTTGAGAAGCCCTATCAAGAACTCTACAGCCCTAAAATTGTAAGTATAGAGAACGATGGTACGGCAGAAGGAGCTCGGGTAGAAGGCTTTGAAGGAATTCAGAAAAAAGGTGAGTGGTGGAAAGAGAATTTTGAAGTACACAGCACCGAAGTTTCAGCACCTATAGTAGCAGAAAACTGGTTCTCAGTAAAATTTGATATGGATACCACTCATAGGCCATCAGGAAACCGGTCTACCATGTCAGAAATTGCAGTTTATGAGGTGAAAGAAGGGAAAATTGTAAAAGAGCAGTTCTTTTATGATGAATAGTCTTCTCGACACACCTTAACATTTATGATGTAAATACAAACCATTCCAAAGCAAATCGGAATAGTTTTTTATTGCGTGCTATTTCTAAATCCTATTGAAGTGCATTACTTATATTTGAATTTAAATTTAAGCAATGGTATTACTTGCACAGTGTTTAGGAGCTTTCTACGGTTTATTAGCCGTTATTTTCGGTGCTTTTGGCGCCCACGCTTTAAAAAAAAGATTTTCGGAGGATCAATTAAAAAGTTTTGAAACTGGCGTAAAATACCAAATGTATCATGCTATTTTATTACTAGTACTAGGCTTTAACCTCAACTTAGATACTCCTCTTGAACGGTATATGATATACTGTTTTGCCCTGGGCGTGTTCCTCTTTTCTTTCAGCATTTATGGTTTGACCCTAAGTGCTTCTAAAGGCAGAAAATGGAGTTTTCTCGGGCCTCTTACGCCCTTAGGCGGACTATTTCTCGTAACCGGTTGGGGAATGCTGCTTTACCAGTTTATCAAAAATATAATTTAAGTCTATTCAGAGATTTCCATCTGTGATTTAAACTCCTGAATTGCTTGGTTCGGTGCTATGATATCATAACCTTTCCAAAACTCAGGGTCATAATTAGGCAGGTAAGTGGGTAGTACTTTATTATTCTCTTTAAAGGCCTCGTAGGTACCAGAATTAATTTGGTCATAATCGAAAACCACCATTTCATATCGGTTTCGAGAGCCGAAAGCGGCATCTACTTTTAGCGATAGTTCGTTCTGTTTTCTGCGGCCCTTTACATTCTTGTTCTTTTCAATAATCTTAACGGGGCGTTTGAACCCTATCCGATTACCTTTAAGGATATTGTAATAACGCAGATGATACAGCCCATCTTTTGCTTTGCTGAAAATAACCTCGCCTTCTGCTAAATACTCGTTTATCGAAACGCCCAGTAGTTTAAATTTTCTAAGAGGGTCTACGTTTTTAAAATCCATTCGAAGTAAGGCGAAATCGTCCGAGTTGATATATAATCTACCTTGATAATCTTGTGACCCTTTGGGCTGGAAAGAAATAACATAAACGGCGGCATCACCGATATACGTGAAGTTCTCTAAAACAAGATCATATCTTCTTGGTTTGAACAATACGTTATAATCGGAGTCTTCAAAGATGGGAATGTTCTCATATAGGTTACCTAAAGTCTTTCGCTGGTAGGAAGCAAAGAATTTTTTACGTTCTTCCTTATTTTTTTTCTCTTTTTCCAAGGCCTCCTGTAATGCTTTAGAATCTGTAGAATCAACTTCCGTCGTGCTTAACTCTAACGAATCTAATTTGGTGCCGAAAAGTCCCGACTTTATTTTAAAATATGAATCGGTCTTCACGTTTTTCTTTACGATTTCATTAAAACGTTCCTCCAACTTATCATAGTCAAGTTCCCTACTTTTATCGTACAACTCAGAAGCTTTAATTAAGTCTAGCTTTTGCTCTTCGCCATCACTACCTCCGTACAAATCACCAAGTATCTCGGTATAAAAGGTACTACTTCTAGGTATGGTGCTAATAACACTGTCCAAAAACTTCTTGCTTAGTGCGGGAATGGTAGATTTCTTTAATCTATAATCTGTCTGAATGATATTGTTTTGAAATGTCTGTCTTAAAAACAACCTTTTTTTAGAGAGGCCTTTATGATAATTCTTCTCAAGATTATCTTCTACCAATTCAATGATTTCCTTTGGAGAGTAATTTTTATTGGTAACAATGACCGGGTTCAATTCAATGGCCTTCGCTCTTAAATAAATGATATTCTCGCTAAATTCAGCGATTGGTTTGCCTATAGATTCATACCCAATACAAGAAATAAAAAGCGAATCGGTTTCCTTTACTTTATCATCTAAAAGAAAACTGAAACGACCCTCTTCATTAGTAATCATTCCCCTTTTATTGAGTTGTACTGTAACGTACGGCACAGGTTCTTTGGTAAGGGAATCTAAAATCACGGATGTGAGATTTTGACCAAAACTCAGGCAACTAAAACAAAGAAATAGTAAGAAAAGTAAGGTCTTTTTAAGCATTGGCCTGAATTGTAGAAGACAAAAAACGGGATACCTTAGAAACTTCAGCCCCTATTTTGGTTTTTCTTAATACGTATTTATTGTTTTTTTAACGAGCTAGGGCTGTTATTGAAATATGAAGACGGAACACGTAACTCACCTAATAGCTAGAAACTAATGACAGCCACAATCATTCTGGCCGCATGTTTTGGTGTTTTTTTTGGTTACAAAAAGGCGTTTGGGCAATAAGTACTTCTTCGCAACGTAACCAACTGCGAGTGCCAATGTCAAATAAACCAATACCGATTGAATAACTGCCATTTACTTAAGTATTTGATATGCGATTAATGCTACAATATATGCAAAAAGGCTCATAAAAACCAGTTGTGCAGCAGGCCATTTCCATGTATTGGTCTCCCTTTTTACAATGGCCAAGGTACTCATGCACTGCATTGCAAATGCATAGAATAATAAGAGTGAGATACCCGACGCCAAATTGAACAAAGGTTTTTTAGTTTTGGGGTTCACCTCAGCAGCCATTCTATTTTTTATAGTATCCTCTTCATCGCTACCTACACTATAAATAGTAGCAAGCGTTCCCACAAAGACTTCTCGAGCCGCAAATGATGTTAATACGGCAATCCCAATTTTCCAATCGTAACCCAAAGGTTTTACGATTGGTTCGATTGCCCTTCCCATATAGCCCATGTATGAATTTTCAAGCTTGAAACTTGAAATTTCCTGATTTTTGGCAAGCTCGCTAAGCATTGCTTTTCTCACCCCTACGGAATCTTCGACCGCTACAAACTCGATTTTATAGTTGCCGGTTTTAATACTATCCTTTAATACCTTGCCATAGGTTGCCAATTCTTCGTCAATGTTCGACTGGTTAAAGGCCGTAAAACCTTCCGAGGCGATTCTATTCTCTACAATAGTTTCGGCATTCTTAAAATCATCGGAAATTCCGTTCGAGCCCAAAAACCATAAAATTATACTGATTGCCAAAATAATTTTACCGGCTCCGAAAACAAAGCTTTTGGTCTTTTCCCAAACAGTATATGCCACGTTCTTTAACAATGGTAGTTTGTAGTTGGGCATTTCAACAACGAAGAACGATCTGCTTTTTACTTTCATGACCTTGTGCAAAATCATGGCCGCTAAAATCGCAGCTATAAAGCCGATCAGATACAATAACATTAAAGTCAACGCTTGGTAACTTAGGCCAAAAATGCTTCCCTCGGGTATAACCAACGCAATAATAATGAGATAAATGGGCAGTCGTGCAGAACAGGTCGTAAATGGTGTAACCAAGATTGTAATCAATCGTTCTTTCCAACTTTCAATGGTACGTGTTGCCATAATCGCAGGTATAGCGCATGCTGTTCCAGAAATCAAAGGCACAACACTTTTACCGCTTAATCCGAATGGGCGCATTACCCTATCCATCAAGAAAACCACTCTGCTCATATAACCAGTCTCTTCCAATAAGGCAATGAACAAAAAGAGAAAAGCAATCTGCGGAATAAAAATTACAATACCCCCAATACCCGCTAAAATACCCTCTGCCAACAGATTTGTGAAAACACCCGCCGGCAATGTGCTTTTTACCCATTCGCTAGAGGCCGCAAAAAACTCATCTATATAGTCTTGCGGAATACTGCTCCATTCATAAATCGCCTGAAAAATAATAAGCAATATGAGAAAGAATATCAAATAGCCGAAAACTTTATGCGTCAGCACTTTATCTAAAGTAGCTCGTAAGCCCTTGGCAGCATTAACATCAACCTTATACGTTTCTTTGAGTATACCATTGATGAATTGGTATCTCAAAATAGTTTCTTTTTGCTGTAATCGCTTTAAGTCAGATTTTGATTTCGTTGAAAATGAAGAAGTATCTTTTATCAACTTCTTCTCTATTGGCATAAAGTTGACATCTTGGGTAATTACCAACCAAAGCTTGTACAAATCTTGCTTGGGGAAGGTTTCGCGAAGCCCATCAAAATACGTAGGGTCGATTACAGTAGTATCAACATTCGGGTTATCCGATAAACTTTTATAGTCTCCTATCAACTCCCGCAACCGTTCAATTCCTGTATTTTTTCGCGTACTTACCAGAGCAATCTTAGTATGGAGTTTCTCCTCTAACAACGGAATATCGACCGAAATACCAGTACGAGACATACGATCCGCCATATTTATAACCAAAATCGTTGGGATTTTCAAATCTTTGATTTGGGTAAAAAGTAGGAGATTGCGTTTCAGGTTTTCAACATCGCTAATGACGACTGCTACATCAGGATGATCTTTGTCTTTTTTATTAAGTAATAATTCTACTGAAACACTCTCATCTAAAGATGTGGTATTGAGGCTATACGTACCCGGAAGGTCTAAAATATGGGCTTTTACGCCACGGGGAAGTTTACAGATTCCTTCTTTTTTCTCAACGGTAATACCGGGATAATTGCCCACTTTCTGATTAAGGCCAGTCAGCTGATTAAAGACAGATGTCTTACCTGTGTTGGGGTTACCTATAAGTGCGACCTTGATCTGCTTGCTCATAACCCTTCTTCGATAAGTTCTAACTCAATCAATTGTGCCATAGCCCGTCGAATAGCAATATGCGAACCATTGACATTAATATAGATTGGGTCTTTTAACGGAGCTATCTGTACAAGCTCTACTTCATTCCCTGGCAAACAGCCGAGCTCCAACAATTTTATGGGCAAGATATCACCAGAGAATTCTTTGATGATTCCCCGTTGTCCACGTTTGAGATGTGCAACCGTTGTACTCAATTTTTATTTAGATTGATTATAAGTAAGGTCAAAAATACGAGATTTGAAGGGAAGAAAATAGACAAAGTTGTAAAAATTAACAGGTTTGGACTTCTTCAGCATTAGCATAAAAAAGTAGGCATTACGGAATAAAGCGTTCAATGGGCAGTGGCAGTTGGCAGTACTAATTTTACTTGGTTATCATGATAATCATTCTAATAGTTGGCTGATGAATTTTCATTGTCTATGTTAAAGGCTATTTCTGTTTAGGTAGCGCAACGGGCTATTAGTGTAAAAAGAATAATTCTGATAGGTAGTACCTATTATTAATCTAACATTATCTTGAAGTTTGAATCAACCCATCTAAGTTTATTTCTAAATTTTTACTGCCCACGGCCACTGCCAACTGTTTACTCATTATAAGAAGCCTTCAATATCGCTAGGTCTTCCATCAACTTTTCCATATCCTCAGCTTTAGTACCATCATAATAACCCCTGACTTGTCTTTTTTTATCTACTAAAGCAAAATTCTCTGTATGTATCATATCGTAAGCTCCGCCATCTCCATCAGTCTTTACGACCATATATGATTTTCGTGCCAACTCGTAAATCTGTTTTTTGTCACCTGTTACCAGATTCCATTTACTATCATCTACTCCTTTCTCAAGAGCGTATTTTTTGAGCTTTACTACTGAATCTATTTCCGGCGTTACCGAATGTGATAGTAACAATACATCATCACCTACTTTGTCTTGAAGCAAAGCCATATTCTTGGTCATAATTGGGCAAATACTAGGGCAGGTGGTAAAAAAGAAATCGGCAATGTAAATTTTATCTTCGTAGTTTTTTTGAGTTACTATTTCTCCATTCTGATTTGTAAGCGAAAAATCAGCAATAGCATGGTATTTTTTTTTGAATTGCAACGTACTATCCACCAATTCTGGATTCACCATACTGGGTTGATAAACAGGTAATTTTTTAGCTGGCTGCAAGGCATTATAGAAAAGGTAGACGATGATTGCCGAAAGCACCAAAAGTGTTCCCCCAAAAATCTTGTATTTGCCAAAAAAAGATCGCATAGTTTGTTTTTGCAAAGATACACCACCATTAAAGGGGTTTCAAGAAAATCATACCGCAATTGCTGCTAAATGTTTCATAAATACGACAGACTACCAATCCCATCTTTTTTTTAGCGAACCTAAAGATGTACTTTTGTGCGTTCAAATTAGGAGAAACCACTTATGCTCATTACAGTCATACAATTTTTTATTAGTCTTTCTTTACTCATCGTACTTCATGAGTTGGGCCATTTTATCCCTGCCAAAATCTTTAAAACACGTGTAGAAAAATTCTACCTGTTTTTCGATGTGAAGTTTTCATTATTCAAAAAGAAAATCGGTGATACCGTTTATGGTATCGGTTGGTTGCCTTTGGGCGGTTATGTGAAAATTTCTGGCATGATAGACGAAAGTATGGATACCGAAGCGATGGCCGAAGAACCTAAACCATGGGAGTTTCGCAGCAAGCCGGCTTGGCAGCGGTTGATAATTATGTTGGGCGGGGTAACCGTAAACTTTGTATTGGCGGTGCTGATTTACATTGCCCTTGCTTTTAGCTATGGAGAGACCTTTATCCCTATGGATAGTCTTAAAGACGGAGTCTGGGTTACAGAACAAGAAATCGGGGACAAACTCGGATTGCAAACTGGAGATAAGATTCTTAAGGTAGATGATACTCCTATCGCGAAATTCGGCAGCGTGTTTTTAGAACTGGTTAATGGGAACACGATGACCTTGGAACGTGATGGACAAGTGTTGGAGAAAGAAATTCCAGTAGATTTTATTGCTACCCTATTAGAAGATGAAGACAAAATACAATTTCTACGTTATAGAATTCCTTTTTACATAGGCGGCGTATCCGAAGACTCTCCAAACATAAATTCAGGCTTGTTAGCGAAAGATCAGGTTGTCGCAATTCAGGGAGAAAAAATCAATTATTTTGATGAAGCCAAATCTATTTTAGAAAAGTATAAAGGACAAAAAATTAACCTTACCGTTTTAAGGGATGGTGGGTCGACCGAGGAAATCCCTGTTTCAATTACAGACTCTGCAACTGTTGGTGTCGCATTAGGAATTACCAATTTTGAAGATTTAGAGGCGAAAGGAATTCTAAAAATCGAGACAGAAAAATACACCCTTACCGAATCTGTGCCAGCAGGCATTAACAAAGGTGTAAAAACCTTGATCGATTATGTAAAGCAGCTTAAAAAAATCTTCAATCCAGAAACGGGAGCTTATAAAGGTGTAGGTGGTTTCGCGGCCATTGCCAAATTATTTCCTCCGACATGGGATTGGCAGGTATTTTGGAACAGAACCGCTTTTATTTCAATCATATTGGCTTTTATGAATATTCTGCCTATACCCGCTTTAGATGGGGGGCATGTTGTGTTTTTGCTGTATGAAATGGTAACCGGCAGAACGCCAAGTGACAAGTTTTTGGAGTACGCTCAAATGACAGGTTTTTTCATCTTGATTGCCTTACTGCTGTTCGCAAATGGAAACGACGTTTACAAATGGCTTTTTAAATAATTTTGGGAATCTAAAAACAGCGTATTTTTTGTTTGTCGAATTTTAAAAAACAATTATATTTGCACCCGCTTTGGTACGCCAAAGTAAAAATTTTCCTCCTTAGCTCAGTTGGTTAGAGCATCTGACTGTTAATCAGAGGGTCCTTGGTTCGAGTCCAAGAGGGGGAGCTTTACAATCAGGCAGTTACATTAAGTTGTAGCTGCCTTTTTAGTTATATCGCGTGCTTTTTGGACCAAGTCATAAACTTGTGGAATTTAGGATTGGGCAAAAATATTGGTAGCCTAAAAAGGAAAAAGTCTACTTTTATCACGCCGCGAGAATCTGAATAAGGCCTTCTTTTTTTAAAATTTTGAAGCGTAGTAATATTTTGAAGCGCATGTTCTACTGAGAAAAATTTGCTTTTTTAAAAATAAGTCGAGCATATTAGCTAAACAGACGAGCGCTCCGCACGAAATTGTCCGGGCGTCTTCCCAGTTACTTTTTTAAAAACACGAGTATAATAAGAAACATTTTCCCAACCCGTCTTTTCCGCAATTTGTGCTATCGTATTATTTGTGGTAATCAATAAGGTTTCTGAACGTTCGATTTTTACTGATTGTATGTATTTGCTTGGGCGTAAGCCAAATTTTTGTTGAAACACCCGAGAGAAATGATCAGCGCTTAAATTGTAACGACTAGCCAATTCATTGACAGTCATAGGCTCATGAAGATGTTCTTTTATATAGTTTAGAACTTCGTAAAAAGTACTTCTAACTTGTATTTTGTTGCTCTTGCCTTCTTTAATAAAATGAAAAAATAACAGACGTAATAAACCTTGTGTTTCGATTAGCTTTGAAGCGGCAATGAAATCATTATCTTTTTTAAGTTTTAAAATCTCTTTCCTATTATCGTAAACCCGAGGGTCATCATTTTCTAAACTTCGTGTTGGGTAAAGTTCTAGAAGGCGTTCAAAATTTTTCTTTTCAAATTCTGAAAACTTGATTTCGTAAATAAAATCTCTTAAATCGAAGATAGATAATCCATCACCTACCTCCTCTAAAAAGTGAAGATAATAGAGTTCCAACTTCGAAGGGCAAGTATATCGACTGTAAGTAAAACTCGGAATTAAATACAAATATCCTGGTTTCAATGCTACTTCTTCATAACTATGAAAAATTACCCCTGAACCCTTGGTCACCAAAAATAAACGAGAAAATGTGCTGATGACGTTATCATGATTCCACGAAGTATCCAAACTAGCGAATCCGGTATGTAGCAAACTTAATTTTAATGATTGTATTGCTTTATTCATACTTGCTTTTCTTGTCGGATTTAAAACATATATATATCAGTTCTAAAATTATCATAAAACCTTTGATATTATCGTATAAGCTTCTGTTTTTTGAGAAATAGTCTAGCGTATTCTATAAAATATATAGGGCTAAATATCGGAAAAGTACTAATTATTGCCTGATTTAGGCAATACTTTGACTAAATCAAACTAATAACTTTGAGTCATAGCTTTAAAAATAATAAGGAGTATTATTTTATTTTGGAAATGATAGCACTAGAATTCACGACCTTTATTGGGCGCTTTCACCCACTTTTTGTGCATCTGCCTATTGGTTTCATAATGCTGGCGATTCTATTAGAGTGGTGGGAAAGTTTTCGAAAAACAAATACTCCAAGTAAACTTATTGCGACTGCTTGGTTTATTGGCGGTTTTGCTGCGTTTGCAGCAGCTCTTTGCGGATGGTATCTCGGAGAAACCGGGCTTTATGAAGAAGAGCAGATTTTCGTACACCGGTGGTTGGGCATCGCCTTAGTCCCGATTTCGTTTATTGGGTGGTGGATTAAAAGAAAATCAAACGACTATCCGAAATTGTTGCAAAATTGCTTCAATGTTCTTTTAATAATATTGTTGTCAATTGAGGGGCACAAAGGAGGCAATCTTACCCATGGCGAAACTTACCTCACAGAGTTTGCACCAAAACCGCTACAAAAGCTTTTAGCACCTCAAAAGAATAGTATTTCTGGGCTTCGGTTAAATAATCCTGACAGCGTAGCTGTATATGTTGAATTAATAGAACCCATTTTTAATGCAAAATGTGTTGCCTGTCATAATAATGAAGTGAAACGAGGTGGATTGAATATGAGCCAGCCAGATTCACTATTGTTCGGTGGTGACGGAGGAAAAATTATTGCAGCCGGTAATTTAGAGGAAAGTGAACTTTTCAGAAGAATTACCCTTCCGCAAAAAAACATCAAATTCATGCCGCCAACTACGAATACGCTGAACTATGACGAAATCAAGACTATAGAATGGTGGATTGAGCAAGGTGCGTCTTTTGAAAATACCGTAAGTGAACTAAACGTTGACAAAAGGATGAAGCCAGTTTTAATGCGCAGTTATGGTCTAAATACTGAACCTCGTGCGTGGTATGAGAAAGTACAAATAGCTCCTTTAGATAGCACTCAAATAGTAATACTTACGCAACAGGGTTTTTCTGTTAAGACCTTTGGGGAGAATAATCCGTTGTTAGATGTCAGTTATGCTGGTAATAGTTTAACAAGAGTTAAAATGGCAGCTTTAGCAGTTGCTAAGAACCATATTACTTGGCTTTCTCTAACAGATACCAATGTAGAAGATGAATGGCTTTCTACTATTTCTGATTTCAAGAATTTGACTCGACTTGAATTGGATAAAACAAATATTTCTGATGACGGAGTCACAAATCTCAAGGCATTATCGCATTTAGAAGTACTGAATTTATATGCCTCTGGGGTATCAAATACATCGCTTCTTGTGTTCCAAGAATTACCTGAATTGAAACGAGTATATCTTTCAAGAACTCAGGTGACCTTAGATAATGCAGCTTCAGCCTCTACCAAAAGAGAAGACTTATCTTTTATTGTTGATGATAATTTTAAAAACAGCAAAAAACTATGAACATGCTAAATGGGAAATATCTCTTGGTGTATGCAGTTAGCCTAATGATATTATCCTCATGCGGAGGCCCTGATATGCCAGAATCCGTTCAATTGGCGTATGATAAACTGCCCAAGGAAATAGATTTCAATCAGCATGTAAAACCCATACTTTCAGACAAGTGTTATTTGTGCCACGGACCTGACAAAGCCAAAATATCAGCTGGGTTGCAACTGCATTCTCCCGATTTAGCGTACAAAGAATCGGAGAACAATCCGGGAAGATATTCTATTGACCCAGGTAATTCGGGCAATAGTATTCTCGTAGACCGTATTCTTAGCGATGACCCAGAAATGGTCATGCCCGAACCGGAATCACATTTGTTCTTGACCGACCACGAAAAAGCAATGCTGATTAGATGGATTGATGAAGGTGCCGTATACAAGGACCATTGGGCGTTTTTACCTCCTACAAAAAAAGAACCGCCAAATGTAAAACTGGCTGATAAAATTAGTAACCCCGTCGATAACTTTATTTTAGCAAAATTGGAAGTCGAGGGTTTACAACCATCTGAACAAGCTGACAAAGAGACCTTATTACGCAGGTTGTCTTTTGATTTGACCGGACTGCCCCCTACCCTAGAAGAAATTAATGCTTTTGCAAAAGATGATTCACCAAACGCTTATGAAAAGCAGGTAGACCGCCTATTGGCATCGCCACATTTCGCAGAGCAAATGACCTTGGATTGGATGGATTTATCGCGCTACGCGGATACCCATGGCTATACCGTTGACCGGTACCGAGATGTTTCACCCTACCGTGATTGGGTCATTAAGGCTTTCGACGAAAATATGCCCTACGATGAATTTATTCGCTGGCAGCTTGCCGGTGATATGATGAAAAATCCATCCAAAGAACAAATTCTTGCGACTACTTTTAATCGTTTACATCCGCAGAATTTAGAAGGCGGTATAGTTGATGAAGAGTTTCGTTCTGAGTATGTCGCCGACCGCGCCAATGTGGTAAGCGAAGGGTTTTTAGGTTTGACCATGGCATGTGCCAAGTGTCATGACCATAAGTACGACCCGATTTCCCAAAAAAACTATTACGAAATGTATAGTTTCTTTAACAATGTAAATGAGTCCGGACAAATTCCGTGGGATTGGTCTATGCCAGTGCCGAATATGCAGCTTCCTACCGATCAGCAGGAAAAATTCTTGGCATATATAGATGGTTTAGTCGCCGAAAAAGAGAAGACCGTTGTTGAAATTGTGCAGTCAGAAAGCGAAAATGCTAAAAGTTGGATAGCTTCCGAAAGCTATAAAAAAATAAATACGAAAGGTACTCCCAGTAATCTTGTGGCTAAAGTAGATTTCAAAAATGGAAGCCTGAACAATGCCTTGAACCCTTCCCAAAAAGGAAAGATGAACCGCCAATTTGCTCCGAAGCAATACGCCAAAATAGTAGATGGCTATACCGGAAAAGGATTGGAATTAGATGGCGACGCTTGGTTAGATTTAAATCCCATCGGTATTTACAGACGTATCGAACCCTTTAGCATCGGCATTCGTGTTAAAATTCCGGCAGCGGTTGATAATGGGGTGATTTTTCATAAGAACTATGGCACTCGACTACATAGCTACCGTGGCTATCATTTAGGTTTAAAGAAAAATAAGTTGGAATTGATAATGGCGCATGTCTGGCCAGATAATGCCATTGTGGAATTAAGCGAAAAAGACCTTCCTAAAAACAAATGGGTACAACTGACCATGACCTATGATGGCTCGAGCGAAGCCAGAGGATTAAAGATTTATATGGATGGCGAGGAATTGAAAACAGCGGTAACCGTTGACAACCTTTATAAGGATATCATTTTCAATGCTTATGAAGATTTTATTTACAAGCAGCCCATCGAGCCTGGTTTGCAAATTGGTGCGCGATGGCGTGGAAAAGGTATTGGCGGTGGCGTTGTGGATGATATTTTGGTCTTTGACAAAGAATTAAATGCTATTGAAGTTGGTCAAATCGTAAACCCGGAAATAATCAAAACGCTTTTGGCGAAAAACGAAAGTCAATTGAGTTCTGAGGATAAAAAACAACTGGAAGCCTATTTTCTTTCCCAAAACTCTAAAACCTATAGACAGTCTTTGGCAGACTTGAAAAAAACCCGAAGAATTCAATCAGATAGCGCAGAGCGGGTACAGGAAATCATGGTGATGAAGGAGATGGAAACCCCGCGTAAAACCTTTCTACTCGAACGCGGACTGTACGACCAATACGGAGAACAAGTATACCCTAATACGCCAGAGAAAATATTCGCTTTTCCTGATAGTCTTGAAAAAAACCGCTTGGGCTTGGCGAAATGGGTTACTAGCAAAGATAATCCGCTAACGGCCCGTGTTGCCGTAAATCGATATTGGAAAAATATGTTTGGAAAAGGAATCGTACGCACGGTCGAAGATTTCGGAAACCAAGGCGAATTACCAAGTCACCCGGCCTTGCTCGATTGGTTGGCAATTCAGTTTATGGATTCGGAGTGGGATGTAAAAGCCCTTCACAAACTCATGGCAATGTCAAACACTTACCGACAGTCTTCATTAACAACGGATGAACTGATGAATCGGGACAAAGCAAATCGATTGCTGGCACGAGGGCCATCACGTAGACTTACAGGTGAAATGTTACGGAATAATGCTTTAGTAGCTTCCGGATTGTTAAATCGTAAAGTCGGCGGAATGAGTGTAAAACCCTATCAACCGGCAGGACTCTGGAAAATAAACGGAGCCGCTTACGAAGAAGACCAAGGCCAGAAATTATACCGCAAAAGCATGTATACCATCTGGAAGCGTTCTGTACCGCACCCAACAATTTCTACATTCGACGCACCCGAACGGTCGTTCTGCGCCGTACGCCGTCAAGAAACAAACACACCATTACAAGCTTTAGTATTGCTGAACGACCCCACTTATGTAGAGGCATCACGCGTACTCGGTTACGCCATGTTACAGTATTCAGACCCGAAAGTAGGAATCGCAGATACTTTTAAGAAATTAACGGGACGAACAATTCAAAATAATGAACTGAGCCTTCTTGCAGATTTACAATTGGAAGAATATGAGAAATTCAAATCCAAAAAATCTAAGACAGCAGGTTGGTTGAACTCCGGTGAATTCCGAATTGCAGATGACAATGATGAAGCCTTGGTGGCGGCAAATGCTGTTGTAGCAAGTACGATTATAAATTCGGATGCTGCGATTACGAAAAGGTAGTCCTCCCCTAACCCCTCTGAGGGGGATAAACGGAAGGTCGAAATAAGTTTTTGAGCTCCTTCCCCATGCATGGAAAGGAACAAAAAATAAAATCGAGTAAACAAAACATAAATTAGAACTCGCAATAAATTCCCTCCCCTCGGGGAGGGCTAGGGAGAGGACGATTAAACAAAAACACATGTGCCAAAATCACGATGATATATTAAGGTCAAACAACAAAGACCTACAGGAAATAGAGCGTCAAATGGACCGGCGTAATTTCTTGTCCAAGACTTCCATGGGAATCGGCGCCATTGCCTTGAGCTCGTTGTTGAATGCCGACAAGGCTCTAGCAAACATCAAGAATGGAGAGTTAAATGCTTCTGATGCCGATGCGGTATTAAAATCATACAATAAAAACCGTCTTGGCCTTCCACATCATTTACCGAAAGCCAAACGCATTGTGTACCTCTTTCAAAGTGGCGGACCTTCACAATTAGAGATGTGGGATTACAAACCCAAGTTGAAAAATATGTTTGGGCAAGATTTGCCAGATTCCGTTCGGCAAGGGCAGCGTCTTACCGCCATGAGTGCCGAACAGACTAGTTTCCCGATGGCACCCTCGCTTTTCGATTTTAAACAATATGGAAAATCAGGGGCTTGGGCGAGTGAATTATTACCCTATACTTCGGAAGTGGTCGATGAACTTTGTTTCATCAAATCAATGCAAACCGATCAAATAAATCATGACCCAGCCATTACATTTATGCAAACTGGAAATCAGCTTGCTGGGAGACCATCTATTGGCTCTTGGTTGAGTTATGGGCTAGGTTCCGACAATGATAACCTTCCCACTTTTATCACTCTAATTACCAAAAATATGGGAGGCCAACCTTTGTATTCCCGTTTATGGGGCAATGGTTTTTTACCTACCGAACATCAAGGAGTGCAATTCCGTTCCGGAAAAGACCCTGTTTTATATTTGAGCGACCCAGAAAATTATGATGGGCACGACAGAAGACAGATGTTGGATTATCTAAGAAAACTGAACGAAGTACAACACGATGCGTACGGCGACCCGGAAATAAATGCGCGAATGGCACAATATGAAATGGCGTTTCGTATGCAAACCTCGGTCCCAGAAGTGACAGATATGTCCGACGAACCAGATTATATTTTTGATATGTATGGGAAAGATAGTAGAGACCCTGGTACTTATGCAGCAAATTGCTTAATGGCTAGAAAACTGTTAGAAAAAGATGTAAAGTTCGTTCAATTGTACCATCAAGGATGGGATCAGCATAGTTATTGTCCCGGTGGTGTAAAGAACCAATGTCTACGAACAGACCAAGCCAATGCAGCGTTGATAAAAGACTTAAAACAACGCGGTATGCTCGAGGATACGTTAGTTGTCTGGGGCGGTGAATTTGGAAGAACTGTTTATTCCCAAGGTCAATTGACACCTGAAAATTATGGTCGTGACCACCACCCAAAAGCATTTACCATGTGGATGGCAGGTGCTGGAGTAAAACAGGGGTATACTCACGGAGAAACAGATGACTTTAGTTATAACGTGGTGAAAGACCCAGTTCATGTGCACGATTTTCATGCAACTTTGATGCATCTTTTCGGCATCGACCACGAGCGTTTGACGTTTAAACATCAAGGCCGTCGGTATCGCTTGACGGATGTTCATGGCCATGTGGTAAAAGATATATTGATATAATTAGAGTTTCCAGTTTCGGGTTTTTAATGTTTCAAGTCGTTTGAACTCAAACCAGAAACAGTAAAAACCGAAAACAACAGAAACTTGAAACCAACCAAAATGAATAATAGAAGAAACTTTATCAAAAAGGCAACCCTAGGAGCTGCTGCCCTATCCGCAACAACCCCATCCTTCGGATTTCATATTTTGCAAAAACCAAGACAAGAAGAAGAAATCATAGGCCATGGCGATTATAAATACAAAATAGTGCGTGATTGGGCTCAAATAGGGACTTCAATGCCACTTTTAAATTGCCATGAAATGCAGATGGATAGTAAAGGGCGTTTGATTATGATTGGTGACCACCCTGCTAATAATATTTTAATTTTTGACAAATCAGGAAAGCTTCTAGATTATTGGGGGACTTCCTATCCAGGTGGACACGGACTCTCCATAAATGACGAAGGTGGTGAAGATTTTCTTTACCTAACCGATTCTGGTTGGTATTTGAGCAAAGCAGGAAAATGGATACCTCACAACGGCCGTGTAAGCAAAACCACGATGGACGGAAAAGTCGTTTTCGATATTGGACATCCGCAAACGATTGGCATTTACAAACCTGGCGACCCTTTTAGGCCAACTGAAGTTGCCGTTAACACGAATGGAGATATTTACGTAGCCGATGGTTATGGTTCCGATTTTATCATTCAGTACAATTCCAACGGAGAATACATACGGCATTGGGGAGGCAAAGATAATACCGACAAAAATTACAACTTATCAAACGCCCACGGTGTTGCTATTGATTATCGAGATAAGAACAACCCCATGGTAGTTTGCACCTCGCGTAATGAGCAATGTTTTAAGTTCTTTTCCTTGAATGGAAAATATATCAAAACCCTTCAATTGCCCAATATGCAAGTGTGTCGACCAGTTTTTGACGACAAAAATCTTTACGCTGGCGTTTGTTGGTCACAACCAAAAATAGGTAAGACCGATTGGCAAGACCATACGGGGTTTGTCACCATTTTAGAAGATGATACAGTCGTTTCTAATCCTGGGGGAACACCACCTATTTATACTAACGGAACACTACAAAAATCGTATCAGCTAGAAAGCAAACCTATTTTTCACGGCCATGACGTTTGCGTTGATAAAGATAAAAATCTCTACATCTGCCAATGGAACGCGAACAGAACACCGCCTTTAAAATTAGAACGGGTTTAATCATAACAATACATGGCCTTATTGATAAAGCAGTATACTTCAAGATTACCATATTAATGAAGTCCAAACCTATTATACTTGAAAGTATGCTTCCAAAACTAAAAATGTTTGTTTTCTTAGTCCTGTTTCTAATAGGGTTTTCCTGTAAAGAAAAAGAAACCTCAAAAGAGACTGAGAAAAAATCCCCTCCTAATATCATCATCATTATGACAGATGACCAAGGCTATGGCGATTTAGGCTACCACGGCAACCCGTATATTCAAACTCCCAATCTGGATTCTTTTGCCAAAGAGGCTCTCGAACTCACCAATTTTCATGTGGGTACTACCTGTGCCCCTACTCGAGCGGGCTTGATAACTGGTCGCAATGCAAATCGAAATAATACCTGGCACACCATTGCGGGCTGCTCTATTTTACTGGAAGACGAGGAAACCATCGCAGAGGTATTTGAAGCCAATAAATATAAAACCGCAATGTTCGGAAAATGGCATTTGGGCGACAATTACCCTTTTAGACCTCAAGATCGCGGATTCAAGAATGCGTTTTATCACGGAGGCGGAGGTGTACAACAAACACCCGATTATTGGAAAAATGATTATTTTGACGATACGTATTTCAGAAACGGTGTCCCCGAAAAAACCAATGGTTATTGCACCGATGTCTGGTTTAACGAAGCTGTTGAATACATAGGCACTACCAAAGAATCCCCATTTTTTATGTATTTGGCCTTAAATGCAGCCCACAGCCCTTTTAACGTTCCGGAAGAATATTCGACGATCTACAAGGATGCCCCTTTGACAGCTTATCAAAAAAGATTCTATGGTATGGTCAGTAATATCGACGATAATTTCGGAAGGCTGGTGGAGCATTTAAAAAAAACGGGGCAGTACGATAATACTATCTTGATTTTCACTACGGATAATGGAACCGCCTTGGGAATCGCTAAGAATGCCGATGGAAAAGAATCTGGCTACAACGCGGGACTTCGGGGAACAAAAGGAAGCCACTACGACGGAGGTCATAGAGTACCCTTCTTTATAAGTTGGCCCGATGGCGATATTTTACAACGAACCACAATTAATGAGCTAACCGCCCATGTAGATTTGCTCCCTACCCTACCCGATTTGGCAGGCTTGCCATTTAAAGCTAAAAAACCGTTGGATGGTACTAGTGTGGCGAACATATTACGCGGAAAAGAGCAGCGATTAGACCGTATGCTGGTCGTAGATACGCAACGCAACCAACTCCCCGAGAAGGGCCGAAATAGTTGTACGATGAGTACCGATTGGCGTTTGATCGACGGTAAAGAACTATACAACACCAAAGATGACCCGGGACAACGAACCAATGTCGCGGCGCAACATCCGAATATCGTATCTAAAATGAAAACGTTTTATGACGACTGGTGGGCAAGCGTAGAACCAGACGTTCGCTATGCAGAGATTCCCTTGGGCGAAGAGGCTGCCAATCCTATTTTGATCACTGTACACGACATGCATACCTCGGATAACATTCCTTGGAACCAAGTGCAGATCAGAGAGGGTAATTTTGCTCCAGACGGTTACTACAGTATCAAGGTTATTGAAGATGGCACCTATCGCTTTAAGTTATACCGCTATGCGCCCGAATCAGGTCTTGCTTTAAACGAAGCTGCAAAAGAATTGGAAGCTTCGGGGTTTCGTAACGGGTTTCCTTCGGGTAAAATCGTACAACTTACAAAAGCTCAAGTAACAGTTGGCGAAATGATGTTCGAATCCGTGGTAGACGCCAACCTTTCATTTGTTAGCTTGAAAACTGATTTGACAAAGGGAAGTTACCTTCTAAAGAGTAATTTCATTGATTCGAAGGGAGCTATTTTTCCATCCTATTACACCGAAATAACGAAGTACTAACTGTAAGGGTCAAATTTAAGATAGAATTCAGTTGTTCATATTTTGTCTAGGTCGAATTTGTCACCTTACGTCGAACATTAACTATATTTAAAAGTCAGTACTTTTGAAGAATTTAACTTCAAGAGCATCAAACCAAATATCGTATGCGACCAAAACCCTATCTATTACTAGCCGTTTTTATTTTCATCCTCACTTTTTCCTGTGCCGAGAAAAAGGAGGTGATTCCAGAAAAACCGAATATTATCTATATCATGGCAGATGACCACACCACCCAAGGTTTTGGAATTTATGACAGTCGGTTGGCCGGCCTTAACCCTACTCCAAATTTGGATAAATTGGCCGGGGAGGGAATGATATTCGACAATGCCTTCGTAAACAATTCTATTTGTGTACCAAGCAGGGCAGCCATAATTACAGGGCAAAGAGCACAGACAAATGGAGTTATTGACTTAGAAGGTTCTATTGCACCTCAAAAGCAATTCCTTCCGAAGGAAATGAAAAAACTGGGTTATCAAACTGCGATTATAGGTAAATGGCATTTGCATGATGAACCTGCAGCTTTTGACCATTATCAAGTGTTACCTGTTCAAGGGAAGTATTTTGACCCTGATTTTAGAGTACGAGGTGATAAACCATGGCCCGAAAATGTAATTCAAACCAAAGGGCATTCTTCAGATATGATTACTGACGCCACTTTAGATTATCTAAAAAATAAGCGTGACCCTAACCAACCCTTTTTCCTGATGCATCATTTCAAAGCACCACACGATGATTTTGAATATGCTACGCGTTATGAGAATTATTTAGCAAATACTTTTATTCCCGAACCAGAAAGTCTGTACGAAATTGGAAATCATGGTTCAGAGGCCGTTCGAGGAAAAAATGATTCTTTGACCAGACTTATGGGCTCATCGGTTTCCCATCGCAACATGATCCGCAATCAAGCAATGAATATTTATTGGAACGATAGCTTGGTTTATAAAAAATACCGAAATGCCGATGACATTGCACAGAAAGAACTGGTGCCATGGAAAATGAACCCTTCCGAAAAAGAATACACCAGTATGGTCTATCAAGATTATTTAAAAAAATACCTTCGCTGTGTTAAAGGGGTAGACGACAACGTAAAGCGTTTATTAGATTATCTAGAAACCGAAGGATTGTTGGAAAACACCATCATCATATACACAGGAGACCAAGGTTTTATGTTAGGAGAGCATGATTATATCGATAAACGATGGATGTATGATGAATCAATGCGTATGCCTTTTTTCGTTCGTTACCCTGAGAAAATAAAAGCAGGAAGTCGTACAGATGCGATTATCAATAATACGGATTTTGCTCCTACAATGATTGAATTAGCTGGTGGAACAACTCCTGAATACATGCAAGGAAAAAGTTTCAAAACTATTTTAGAAACTGGAAATGAACCTACTGATTGGCAAAAGTCAACCTACTACAGGTATTGGATGCATTTGGCGCACAGGCATCAAAATCCGGCTCATTTCGGAATCCGTACCAAGACCCATAAATTAATATTCTACTATGGTAAATATTGGGTAGATACCGATGACCCAGATGCCGAATGGAACAAAGAGAGCTGGGGAAACAATTTTACAAACCATACCCCACCGGCATGGGAGTTCTATGATTTAAAAAAAGATCCGAAAGAAATGAACAACGCGTACAAAGATCCTGCATACCAAGAAACCATCGCGGACCTTAAAAAACAACTTGTTCAAATGCGTGAAGATTTGAACGAGACGGATAAGAACTATCCTCATATTCAAAAAGTCATCGATGCCCATTGGAACGATTGAAAAATGAGATTTTAAGCTCGGCATGAGGTCATTTTAAGTAGCATTAACAGGCATACTACTGCCAATCTTTTATGTAACTTGAGACCTCACATAACCAACACTTAAATAACTAGCAACAAACCCATGTTGAATCTAAAAAGATTCTTTTTGCGCTTTTCCCTACTTGCCATTTTGCTTCTCATTTTTGTAGAATGTAAAACAAGTGACGAACCGGAATTTCTATTTCGAGCGGCCTTGATTCCCAGTGAAGACCATACTTGGTCACAAGCTTTTGTGTATTTGGGGAAGATTCTAGAAGAGCGCTCAAAGGGAAGAATCAAGGTAGAGGTCTATCCTTCCGAGCAATTGGCTAAAGAAATGGAAGCTATTCGCCTTATCAAAACCGAGGTCATAGATATGACCACTACCGGATCTACGTTAAGCAATTGGAACGAGATTATGGTGTTTTGCGAACTGCCGTTCTTGTTCAAAGACAGCACCGAGATGAAGCACCTCGTAAATGGTTTTCTGGGCAAAAGAATGGAGGAAGAAATGATCAGTAATGCGGGATTGCGACCGCTCGGCTACTTATTAAGAGGTAACAGGCACTTGACATCTAACCGCCCCATAAGACATCCAGACGATTTAAAGGGGCTCATCATTCGGGTACCCAATGTGCCTTCTTTTGTGACGGTGTGGAGCGTCTTAGGCGCAAAACCAACGCCCATGGCCTTGTCCGAGGTGTTTACTTCTTTGCAGCAGGGCACGATAGAAGCACAGGAAAATCCGTTTGCGATGATAAAGAATATGGGTTTTGCCGAGGTACAGGACTATTTGAACCTTACCAGCCATGTTGTTAGCTGGGTATATCCCGTAATAGGGGAAAAACAGTTTCAAAAATTACCTCCAGACCTTAAGGAAATTTTCCTAGAAGCAGCAAAAGATATGATTCACTATGAACATCTATTGTTCATTGAAAATGAGAAAAAGGTGCAGGAAGAGTTAAAAGCCAAAGGAATGGAATTTATAACCGTTGACAAAGAAGCCTTCGTACTAAAATCAGAGAAAGGCATTTACAATAGTCTCTCTCCTGAGATGCAGGAGGTTTACCATGAAATTAGAGCCGAATTGAAGGCTGTTCAAAGTGATAAAGCAAAATAAACTTAAAACAAATGAAATTGCACCGCGCGATAGGAAAGTTTTTGAAAATCGGCACCTTATTGTGCACTCTAGGTTTTCTGTGCGCCGTACTCCTTCAGATTTTTGCACGGTTCTTTCTGGAAAGCGCTCCGTCATGGACAGAAGAAGCCTCGCGTCTATTTTTTATCTACGCGATTTCTTTTGCCGCTGGCCTCGCATTAAAAAGTAATTATTTTATTGCCCTTGACACGTTCTATACTAAGTTCGATCCTAAGTTCAAAAGGCTTTTGAACTTGCTCATTCCTAGCTGTATATTTGTACTCTTTTTGATTATCCTAATATTCGCGATACCGCTAATCATATTGGGAATGAACGAAAAATCACCTAGTATGGAGTTTCCGATGGCAATCGCATTTTGTAGCATAGCGATTATGGCAATTTCCATTTGCTATTATTCTCTAAAGAATATTAAATCCTTTTTAAAAAATAAAGTACAATGATTTGGATATTGATGATCATATTCATCGTTTGTTTGGTGATGCGCTATCCTATCGCATTTGCATTAGGGTTTTCTTGTCTTGTATACTTGGTTCTCAAAGGCACCCCTTTAATCGTAGTTCCTGCAAAAATGTATTCCGGAATCGATGTTTTCGTACTATTGAGTATTCCTGGTTTTATTCTGGCCGGTAATTTAATGAACCAAGGAGGTCTCACCGAAAAAATAATCATCTTTTGCAATCATCTTTTAGGACATATTCGAGGCGGACTTTCTCTGGTCAACGTGGGCGCTTCCATGCTCTTTGCGGGAATATCGGGTACTGCGATTTCAGATACCGCCAGCATGGGTTCAATCATGATTCCGGCTATGAAAAAAGAAGGTTACGATGCCGATTTTTCCTGTGCTATTACGGCCTCTTCTTCTACTGTAGGTCCTATTATTCCGCCTAGCGTGCCTATGATCATTGCTGCTACATTAAGCGGCTTATCGGTGGGAAAATTGTTTTTGGCTGGTGCAATTCCAGGTTTGTTATTGGGTATAGGGCTCATGTTGGTCTCTTATTTTATTGCCAAGCGAAAAAACTATCCAAAACATCCGCGCAGTAGTTTTTCCCAAGTGGCCCGAGGGTTTGTGGATACGTTTTGGTCGCTCTTGATGACTTTTATCATTCTGTTCGGTATCATCGGGGGCATATTCACCCCTACCGAGGCTTCCGTTATCGCAGTGGTCTATGCCTTGGTCATCGGGCGTTTTGTTTATGGCAGATTGAATTTTAAAAATGTGCAAGTCGTATTACTAGACTCCATGAAAACCTCTGCATCGCTGATGATTCTGGTAGGTTTTGCTAATTTATTCGGGTGGATCTTGATTACCGAACAAATTCCACAAACCATATCAAGCGAAATTTTAGGCTTCAGCGATAATCGCTATGTAGTGTTGCTGCTTATCAATCTTTTATTGATTGTGGTCGGTACTTTTATGGAAACTATTGCAGCACTTCTTATTCTCTTTCCCATTCTTCTGAAAGTGGCTATGGCTGTAGATGTAGACCCTATCCATTTTGCAGTAATCGCCATATTGAACTTGATAATTGGCTTAACGACCCCCCCTGTAGGAGTATGCCTTTTTGTGGCATCTAGTATCGGAAAAGTCTCTATCGGTAATGTCAGTAAAGCTGGTTTCCCATTTTTATTGGTCAGTTTGCTAGTGTTGGTATTAGTAACCATCTTCCCAGAAATATCACTTTTTCTTCCAAATCTATTTATAGATTAGTCCGATATATAACTTATCTGGGGACTAAAATCATATTCTAAAATAGAACGCAATTGACTTTAGGAGATTTTATATTGTAAATGGCCTTGTCAATCTTTTGTCTAGTTAAATAGCACAAACAACAAGATACATTCCTTATATTTAAGGTACTTGTACTGAACAACAATCGGTTAGGAAAAGTTCAAGCGCAATACTTCTATTTTTCTCATTGCTTAATTCAAGAATTTAATGAGGAATTCCATTAGAGAAAACCCAAAACAACATATGAAAAAGCCAATTGCATTTCTATTTTTATTATCGGCAATTCTTTTCTCATGCAAGCAGGAAAAAAAAGAGCCTAAACAAGAAGTCGTCAAAAACGAAAAAGGCTTTCCTTTTATCCTTCCCGAAAAAAAGCCAAATAGGGCCCTGAGTTCGGCGATGGAACGAATTTATACCGATTATGCATCACCAAAACCTGAGAAAAACGAATTGTTCAGCCAGTTCAAGTACACGGAGTTAGAAGGTTTTGACTACAATGATTACGATGGCACCATATCACGACGTGATCCATCAAAAACTATTTTCGCCAATGGTAAATATTATGTTTGGTATACATATCGAGAAACCGTGGTTCCGCCGGTAGGAATTCCGAACGCCTCCAAATCGAACGACACCATTCCCTCATCAGATTGGGACTTAGCCGAAATTTTTTACGCAACTTCCGAAGATGGTTTTACGTGGGTAGAGCAAGGTGTAGCTATACCAAGACCATCAGCACCTAATGTCGGCCATCGTTCGGTTACAACTACCGATATTTTGGAATGGAAGGGGAAATATTATTTATACTATCAAGCCTTTTCATTTGCATCGGGAGCGAATGGAGGTGATGATTGTCCAGTATCGGTTTCTTACGCCGATTCGCCCAATGGACCTTGGACACCATATAATCAAATCGTTATTCCAAACGGAGCCGAAGGTGAATGGGACCAAAATTCCATTCACGACCCTTACCCCCTAGTTCATGATGGCAAAATTTATATTTATTACAAATCCGATTTTGGAGAAAGACCAGATTTGGTGCGAATGCAAGGGTTGGCAATTGCCGATAATCCATTAGGACCTTTTACAAAACATCCATTAAACCCTGTAATAACCTCCGGGCATGAAACGTCACTTTTTCCATTTAAAAAAGGGGTCACTGCTTTAGTATATAAAGATGGCCTTGAGCATAATACAGTTCAGTATGCTGAGGATTGGGTCAATTTTGAAATTGCGGCAATCACAGAGCTAATGCCTTATGCCGCCGCACCTTTCGTACCTGATGCCTTTACGGATACTAAAGATGGTCGAGGAATTACTTGGGGAATGGCTCATTTTATTAATGTCACGAACAATTGGGATAAATTCAGCTCTAAATTAGTCCGTTTTGACTGCGACTTAAGTCAAGACATTCATGACCCTGAAATGAAAAAATATCGCGTGAACCACATGCCCGATGTTTATTATCGGCAAGGGCTAAGTAAAGAACAACAGCAACGTATTGCAGAAGAAACTGATGCGCTTGAGCAAAATCAATAGCATGAAAAAGTTTCTGACGTTTGTATTGATTCTTGTTTGCTATTCGCTTTTCCCGCAAAACCAAGCGACGCAAGTTGAAAAACCTAATGTCATTTTGATTTTAACCGATGACCAAGGCATAGGCGAGCTGGGCGCGCACGGAAACCCATGGATTCAAACGCCCAACATCGATAAATTTTATAAACAATCTGTTCGACTGACCGACTTTCACGTGAACCCTGTTTGTACGCCAATACGAGCAGCGATAATGACTGGTCGTTATCCAATAAACAATGGTGCTTGGGCTACGTATAAAGGTCGCGATGCTATTTCTGATGGCGCCTATACCATCGCGCAACTCTTTCAACAAAATGGGTATAAAACCGGCATTTTTGGTAAATGGCATTTGGGAGATAACTACCCAGCCCGACCTACCGATTTAGGTTTTGAGATTGCCATACATCACAAAGCAGGCGGCGTTGGAGAATTATCCGATTATTGGGGTACTAATTATTTCGATGATGTCTATTACGTAAATAACGAGCCGCAACAATTCGAAGGCTACTGCACCGATGTTTGGTTTCAAGAAGCAACTAAATTTATTGAGGCCAATAAAGAACAACCATTTTTTGTTTATCTACCGACGAATGTCCCTCATAGTCCCTTTTATGTCGAAAAGAAGTATGCAGAACCCTACCAGCATTTAAAAGGTACCAAGATTGTGAATCCGGAGTTCTATGCAATGATTACCAACATTGATGAGAATTTTGGGAAGCTTGAAAAGTTTCTTAAAAAACACAAACTTGCCGATAATACCATTCTTATTTTTATGACGGATAATGGCACTTCCGATGGAATAAGCAAGGATTGTAAAATAGGTTACAATATGGGGCTCCGCGGAAAGAAGAACGATAGAAAAGATGGAGGTCGTAGAGTCCCATTTTTTATCCGATGGAAAAATGGCAAAGTAAAAGGGGGTCGAGACATAAATGAAGTAACTGCCCATGTTGATTTATTTCCCACCCTAGCTGGCTTGTGTAATTTGAATATTCCTGAGAATACAAAATTAGATGGCCTTGATTTTTCTCCATTACTATTAGATAGGACAAGTGATCTGCATGAACGCTCAATTTTTGTGCATAGTAGACAAGATTGGCGTACGCCCTTTGGCATTGAAAATACCTGTATTGTTAAAGATAGTTGGCGCTTGGTCAACGGCACGGAATTATACGACATTGAAAAAGACCGGATGCAATTGAACAACCTTGCCGAGAAGCATCCAGAAATAGTAAAAGAACTTTTAGTAGACAACAAGGAATTCCTGACGCAAGCGAAAACAAATCAGGAGTACAATGAGTTTCCAACTGCAATAATCGGTAATCCGAATCAAGAAGAAATCAAACTGACCATTCAGCATGCTATTGGCGACGATTTACCTATTTGGAAAAGCGAACAGGTAGCCGAAGGAAAAATAAATCAAAATAATACCCATATCATTCAAATAGACGCAGCTGATTTTTACACTATATCCTGTAGCAGATGGCCGAAAGAGAATTCAGGACCAATACTGGGCATTCATGAAAAAAATCCTAAAAACTGGTTTGCTTATAAAACGATTTCTCCTGAGAAAGTCAGAATTCAAGTTGCCAATCAAATCCTTGAAAAGAAAATCAAACTAGAAGATGAAGAGGTATTATTCAAAGTTTATTTAGAAAAGGGAAGACATTTTAATTAATGATTTTATCGAGGGTGATAAGAAATACGGTGTATACTATACGTATGTTTTATCTTCAGCTGGTAGTTGATTTACGTTATCAATTATCTTTTAATCCATACTGGGTTAAAATAGGGCTAGCACAAGATAAATTTCGAAGATTAATACAGTTTCTTACAGCGTATTTTTGAATCCATAGACATCTTGAAAATGAAAAAAAATCTAATACTAGTATTTGCATTTTGTACTTCTTTCAGCTGTTCTGCCCAGCAAGCAACAACTTCCGAAACTGTAAAACAACCTAACATCATTTTACTCTTTGCTGATGATGCCGGCTATGCCGATTTTGGCTTTCAAGGAAGTACCGAAATGATTACACCGAATTTAGATAAGATGGCAACTGAGGGTGTTCGATTTACGCAGGCATATGTGACACATCCGACCTGTGGACCTTCACGAGCCGGACTTATTACTGGAAAATCACAATACCGATTTGGCTACGAAGAGAATAATGTACCAAACTTTATGAGTAAAGTTTCTGCAGTAGACGGTGCGGAAATGGGACTTCCTGTCGAGGAAAAAACCATGGGTGAGTACTTGCAAGAACGGGGTTACGTGACTGGAATGTATGGTAAATGGCATTTGGGTGGTGCAGATAGATTTCATCCAACAAAGAGAGGTTTTGATGAGTTCTATGGATTTCGTGGTGGTGCAAGAAGTTATTTTGAATTTGAAAAGGAACCGGCGGAACCCTTAAATAAAATGGAACGTGGTTTTGGAAATTTTGAAGAACATAAAGGCTATCTCACGGATGCTCTTGCGAAAGATGCCACCGTATTTATAGAAAAAAATGCGAAAGCTAATAAACCATTTTTTGCTTTTCTTTCTTTCAATGCGGTTCACACTCCTATGGATGCTAAGCCAGAGGATATGGCGAAATTTCCTAACCTAACTGGTAATCGAAAAATCGTTGCAGCAATGACCTTATCATTGGACAGGGCAGCGGGTATTGTAATGAACAAACTTAGAGAATTAGGTATTGATGATAATACGATTGTCATTTTTACAAATGATAATGGTGGTCCATCCGATAAGAACGCTTCAAGTAACCTTCCGTTAAGCGGAATAAAATCTACTCATTTGGAAGGCGGAGTGCGTGTACCTTTTCTCATGAAATACCCCGCAAAGGTGAAAGCGAATTCGACCTATAATTTTCCGATTAGTACGTTTGATTTGCTCCCTACATTCTTTGCCGCTGCTGGTGGCGATTCTCAAAATTTAAAAGATATTGATGGCGTTGATCTACTTCCATACATCAACGGAGTAAAAACCGAGCGTCCACATGAAAATTTGTTCTGGAAAAGAGATGCACGTGCTGCCATGCGAAAGGGAGATTGGAAATTGGTTCGCTTTCCCGACCGTCCAGCAGAGTTGTTTTATATTCCAGACGACGAAAGTGAATTAAAGAACTTGGCATCAAAAGAACCGGAACGCTATAAAGAAATGTACAAAGAACTCTTCGCTTGGGAAGCTACCCTAGAACGACCACGTTGGTTACTCAAAAAAGAATATGAATGGCGTGATGTTGAGCGAATGGATATGTTTTGGCCGAAGCACTAATCTTCTTAATGCCTATTAAAGAACAGCATAGAATGAAAAAAAGTAATACGTTTTTACAAGGTCATCTCTTGATTGCAGTACTACTCGTGGTTCAGACATTTTATGGTTTTACTCACATAAATAACCCAACTCAAAAGAACCCGCAATCAAAGGAAATTATCATCGAAAACGATGCTGTTAAGGTTTCGGTGAATGATGTAACAGGCTGTTTTACGGTTGTGGGAAAAGAATCGGGTCAAGTTTGGAGCTCTGATCCTTGGAAGAATGCTGCGGGACTTTTGACCTTGGCCAATGATAAGGGGTTAAAACAAACCGTCAACCTTTCAAAAAGTAAATCTGTAAAGGTTGTTCGAAAGGATGAAAATACGATTTCAATCACATTTTCAGAACCGGTTTTAGAAAATGGGTCTGTAGCTTCAGGTGTCAGTATTGCAACAGAGTTACGATTAGATACAACCACACCCAAATTAGAAGTTCAGATTCTGAAACAAGAATCGGGGAGTTTCAAACTTTCCGATTTACGCTATCCAGCAAGACAGTTCGGCCTAAAAACGGATAAAGATATAGGTGCCGGCGTGATTCCGCAAAAACAGGGTGTTATTTGCCCTTCCTATATTTTTCCCATGAACAGAGGTCGTTTTTGCAAATGGGATGACGCGACATATAACAATAAATGTGTTGGTACTTTATCGCTTTTCAATAACGGTAGCGGACTGACAATGCCATGGTGGGGTACGCATAATATAAAGTCAGCTGTTATGGGAATTATAGATGAGGCTTCGAGACCAGATTTGTTTTATAATATCAACAACAATGGCCAATACCTATTTAGCGAAGAACGAAAAATGTCGACCTATCAAAGAACATTATTCTTAGACCCTGTTTGGAAACTAGATGGAACGGATACGAAACAACAAATCACGTATCATTTCATACCGGGTGGTGATTATGTAGATATGGCTAAGGAGTACAAAAAGGAAGCTATTAAACGTGGTCATTTTGTAACCCTTAAAGAGAAACTTGCGCGAAACCCCAATGTCGATAAGTTACCAGGGTCCATTTATTTTGTGGTCTATGGTGGATATCCACATTACGTAAACATGCCGGGTATGGCCTTTACATTTGACGACTTGAAAGGCATCATTCAAACCATTCATGATGATTTAAAAGTTTATAATGCATTCATACACGCTTGGGGAACGGTTTCGAATTTCGTCCCTCATAACTTTCCGATTAGTGAGGAATTAGGAGGTCCAGAAAAATTGAAAGCAGCCGTAGATTTGGCAAAATCCTATGGATATCTCTATTCTTCGTATCACGCATATTCGCCAATGTTAGAAAATGACCCTGATTTTACCGAAGATCAAATGGGTCGCGATGCAGCTGGCAAATTGAAAGCTACAGGAAGCCGATGGGCTAGCGTAGACCCGAAATTACAAAAGGGATTGGCCAAGAAAAATTTAGAAAACGAAATTTCTCATCTAGGTCTAGAAGCCGATATCTCAGACATCACTTTTGCAGCATATCGTGAGGACGGTAAAGCTGGTAGAATTGAATTGGCAAAATATATCGACAGTCTGAATCTGGTTAACGGAACAGAACACGGCCAAGAACAATGGATTCCATATTTCGATATGTTTGAAGGAATGACTTATTTGGAAAATCGCCCTTTGGGTCAGCTTTCACATCATGCACCTTTGTTCAATTTGATATATCATGAGGCGATTGCCAATTTCGTAAAAATTCAAGACCCAGATAATGAAGTAACTGAGAATGGGGATTTTCGCATCAAGGCACTCCGAAGTATGCTTTTCGGAAGGGGAATGACCATATTTTTCGCGCCTTATGAATTTGAAGGAATGGCTCCTATGATTGAAATGGCTCGTGATTTAGTGAGTCCAGTTCATAAAGAAACATTTTATGCCGAATTAGATAGTCACGAATATCTAAGTACCGATTTTAAAGTACAACGAAGCCGTTTTTCTTCAGGAACAGAGGTCATTGCGAATTTAGGTCCTGTAGCACAACAGGTTGAAAGTGGTATTTCAATTCCAGGATATGGCTATCGCATCACAACGAAAGACGGAACATTAAAAACAGGTCATTTTACAGTTGGCCTTCAAATGGATTAACAAACATCGAATAGTTACAAATCAATGAGTAAAGAGAACACCCGCGGAATTATAAATACTACCAACAGTCCTCATGTAAAACTGAAAAGTATCGATATTGGTGATTGCCAATGGACAGATGGTTTTTGGGGTGATAAATGGCGACAGGCTGAGAAAGTGATGGTGCCTTATATGGGAAGTTTACTCAAGGGTGATATTGGTCACGGTTTGAATAATTTCAAAATTGCGGCCGGAATCAAAGAAGGAAAACATCTTGGTGAATGGTGGCATGATGGCGATTTTTATAAGTGGATGGAAGCCAGCGTATATATTTATGCCGTCAACAAAGACGAGAAGATTCTTAATGATTTGGATGAAATCATATCTATAATTGGGCAAGCCCAACGTGAGAATGGATATTTGTCAACGCCCGCTATTATTGATGACAACATCAAACCCTTTTCCAATAGAAGGTATCATGAATTGTACAACAGCGGGCATTTGTTGACAAGCGCCTGTATTCACCATCGCGTAACTGGAAAGACGAATTTTCTGGATATCGCGGTCAAACATGCCGATTACCTGCACCAACTTTTTGTTCCGATTACTGATAAATACAAACGATTTGGTTTTAATCAAACCCAAATTATGGGCTTGGTAGAATTGTACCGAACTGTTGGTGATAAACGCTATTTAGAATTGGCCGAACAATTTATAAATCTACGTGGCTCGTATGATATTTTAGAAGATGCTACCACCGAAGGCTATCCTATCGGAGATATGGTGCAAGAACGAATACCTTTAAGAGATGAGACAGAAGCGGTAGGTCATGCGGTACTAGCTTTATATTATTATGCAGGCGCTGCTGATGTGTATGCCGAAACAGGAGAAAAAGCACTTATCGACGCCCTTGGTAAACTCGGTAAAAACGTAACGGAAAAGAAAATGTACGTTACCGGTGCGGTTGGTCAAACACACTTTGGAAGGTCTGCCCGATTGGACAGTATTGAAGAAGGTTTTATTAATGAATATATGATGCCGAACATGACGGCCTACAATGAAACCTGCGCAAATATCTGCAACGCAATGTTCAACTATAGAATGTTGACTTTGACAGGAGAATCACATCACGCTGATATCATGGAATTGGTGCTGCACAATAGCGGACTCTCAGGTATCGGTATCGAAGGAAAGGATTATTACTATTCAAATCCGCTTCGAAAAATCGATGGTTCTTTGGACTATGATAAAATGAATGTCGAATTTCCAGAAAGACAACCGTATTTGTATTGTTTCTGTTGTCCGCCGAATTTGGTGCGTACCGTTGCCAAATCCCCTGCATGGGCATATAGTAAGTCAGCAAACGGAATTGCAGTTAATCTTTATGGAGGCAACAAACTAGACACTTCCTTAGTGGATGGTTCTACAATCAAACTTTCCCAAAAGAGTAAGTATCCGTGGGATGGTGCCGTGGAAATAAAACTAGAGGAATGTAAAACGGAAGCTTTTGAAATACTTCTTCGAATTCCCGAATGGGCAAAAGGAAGTACTTTGAAAGTGAATGGGAAATCCATAGAAAACATTACACCTGGAAGTTTTGCCAAAATAGAACGGCAATGGTCTGCAAGAGATGTAATTTCTTTGGATATGCCTATGGCTGTTAAATTTATAGAAGGCCATCCTAGAATCGAGGAAGTTCGGAATCAAGTGGCCATCAAAAGAGGGCCGGTTGTATATACCATTGAGACGGCAGACCTTCCTGAAGGAACAGCGATAACAGATGCCTATATTTCAAATTCCAAAGAACTAAAACCTGTTCATAAACCAGAATTATTTGGTGGGGTAACCACGATAGAAACCGATTTGCTCATCCGTAAGGACAAGTTTAAAAACATGTACAATGAAGTAAGCAAACCAAACTTAGAATCTTTCTCCACGCAACTAATTCCATATTACACATGGAGTAATCGCGGACAAGGAGAAATGACCGTTTTTATGCCCATCATCTGGGACTAGAAGTTGAAAAGGAATTGTCCCCTTGAGGGGACTTTAGGGGTGTAATCCCAAGCGATAAAAAGTATAACCAGCACCAATCATAAACACCAACAAAACCAAACATAAGAGATGGCTTCACACAAAAAAAATGCATTTACCTACGCGACGATTGTAGCCATGGGCGGTTTCGTCTTTGGACTGGATGCCGCATTGATTTCTGGAACAATCAATTACCTCGTTGAAGAATTTTCCTTAAGTGAACTAGAATTAGGTATAGCCGTAGGGGGACCCGCTTGGGGCGTTCTATTAGCATTGATATTCGTAGGTTATGCCGTTGACAAAATCGGGCGAAAAAGAGCCTTACAAATTTCAGCAGCAGTTTATTTGATTTCGGCCATCGGTTCTGCCTTTGCCCCAAATTACTGGACTTTTGTGTCCGCCCGATTTTTGGGTGGATTGGCATTTAGTTCGATTTCAATGGCTTCGATGTACATCGGAGAAATTGCCCCGCCCAGATGGCGCGGAAAACTGGTTTCGATGATTCAGGTTAATATCGTTGTTGGATTATCGGCCGCATATTTTATAAACTATCTGATTCAAGGTCTAGCTAGTTCCGACGCGGAATGGGTAAGAGCACTGGGTATCGATACCAATACATGGCGCTGGATGATTGGTTCAGAAATGATTTTCGCCCTATTATGGTTTGCACTTTTAAGTTTTGTTCCTAGAAGTCCTGCATGGTTGATGCTAAAAGGGGAGATTGAAGAAGCAAAAAACACCTTGCGCAAAGTGATTCCTGAAAATGAAGTTACTGTTCAGGTAGCGGAAATGGAGGAAACTATGAATGCTGGAGGTGTAGCCCATTCTATTTGGGCACAATTAAAAGAGATTTTTAATAGACCCATGCGTATTACTTTTATCATTGCAATAACCTTGGCAATTGTGCAGCAATCAACAGGTATTAACGCGATCTTGTTTTATGCTCCCACTGTATTCGAACAACTCGGTATGGGCGCCGACGCTGCATTCGCCCAAGCAATTTGGATCGGGTTAATTAGTGTAGTTTTTACAATTCTAGGTTTAATGGTAATCGATAGAATCGGGCGAAGACCAATGATTATAGGTGGCATGGTCTGGATAATTATTAGTTTGGGGATTTGTTTCTACGGATTTAAAACGGCCAGTTATTCCATTAATCAAGAACATGTAACGGAGCTAACCGAGTTATCTAATAAGGATAGACTAAATACCTTAGTTGGAAAGTCATACGAAAGTGACGTCGCCTTCAAAACCGCCTTAGCAGAAACCTTAGGAAAAGAAGACGCAAAAGCTCATTCAGATATATTGTTGAAGCAAGCTGTGAATATCAACGGTCTTTTGATTCTTATCGGAATTTTAAGTTTTGTGGCCGCCTTCCAATCAACTCTGGGCCCTGTAATGTGGGTGCTTTTTTCAGAGATTTTTCCGATATCGAATCGAGGGATTGCCATTCCGTTTTTTACGTTTATAACAAGTATCACAAGCTCTTTGGTACAGACTTTCTTTCCCTGGCAGTTAGAGAATTTAGGAATCAGTTCCACACTTCTTTTCTATGCAAGCACTGTGGCTATTGGACTTGTTGTTCTTTTTATTCATTTAAAAGAAACGAAAAACATGACCATCGAAGAAGTTCAATTGGCCTTAGCGCCTAAAAAATGATAAAAAAGATGTTTTAGGGGTCCTCCCCCTTTTTTCTAGGGGAGGTGCCGACAGGCGGAGGGGTGTTTTTCGAAAATTCTTAAACTCAAAAATAGATTCCTTTAAATCAGCCACACTTAATAAAATAATTATGAAAAAGATATTTACATATATTTCCGTATTACTAACAATGGGAAGCATTTGTGCTCAAAGTGAAAAATGCTATCCAGCCTCTGACCCAAACAACGAAGGTGGTTGGGTCTTAAATGAAGAAGTCAGCGATGAGTTCGAAGGCAAAGAACTCGACCGAAATAAGTGGTTCATTGAAGGGGAAAACGGCGATTATTATATCTGGAAAGGTCGTGCTCCCTCGCAGTTTGTACCACATAATGTTCGCGTACATAAAGGCAAACTTAAACTAAGAACAGCTTGGGAACCAAAATATGAATTCATTCAAGAAACTTATACTGATGGTGCGATGGGTACCGCCAAATATGGAGAATACAAAGATAAACCTATGCCCGTTACAACTGCTGGGGTTATCACAAAGAAGCGTTTTTTAAACGGTTATATGGAAGTAAAATCCAAAACAGGAAATGCTGCAATTACAGCTGCTTTTTGGGGAATTGGTTACGAACAAGAACTAGACGTGTATGAACAAATGGGAAACCCTAAAAAGGGAGAGAAAATTACTGCGACAAGTTCATTAGCAACGGCTCACGATTGGAGCCCGCCTGCAGAGCGGCCAACGAATGTATTTCAACATGTGGAGCATTTGCCATTTCGAACAGCAGACGATTTTCATGTCTACGGAGCAGATTGGGGCGAGGATTATTTAAGTCTTTATATCGATGGAAAACTAATACATCATTTTACACAAGATGATGTAGGGTTGGATTGGGTACTCAATAACCCGATGGAAATTTGGCTCGATTCCGAGATTTTCTTTTGGTTGGGAATGCCCGATAAAAAAGAACTTCCCGTAGATTTTGAGATAGAATACCTGCGTGTATGGCAAAAACCAACCGACAATCTTTTAGCTCGACAATTTTATGGTTTTGAAGGACCTATTTTGTTTGAAGATGTTCCAAGACCTTTCAAAATGGTTCCAGAAAGTTCGGTGCCGAATGAGTATCAGAAGTTTTGGGAAATCGATAGCCTTTCTGGGAAGTATTTTAAAATTAACGAGGGTGATTATTATTCCGGAGTGAACAGTTTAGAATTCTCAGGTTTCGGAAAGAACGAAAAATTGGAAACTGAAAAGGTTGTGGCCCTTTCTCCAGAAGGCGCGATAAATATTCCTGAAGGAGTTTATAACCTGTCAATGAAAGTTTGGTTAGACCAAGGTAGGGCTGTCGAAAAACTCTATCTATCTTTCGAAAATCCTAAAATGGAAATTCCAATAGATTTAAAAGGTTTAGAAAGACATCAATGGGTAAACATAGAAACGAAGGTTTCAAAAACAGAAGCGTCCAGCAAAACGGACCAGTTTAAAATCGAAGTCCGTGCAGCAGATGTTCCAGAGAAAAAAGCTTCCCGCTTTTTTATTGATGATATTGAAATAACTCCCATTAAATAAATATGAAAAGCAAGAAAGTTCATTTCATTTTACTTATCCTATTTATTTTAATCTTAGGGTGTAAGGAAGAAACTGGAAAGACAGCCAATGAAATTTCGAAGAAAAAACCCAACGTCCTTTTTATTGCTATAGATGACCTTCGTCCTGAACTCGGAGCCTATGGTTCTGAAATTGCGATCACACCCAATTTAGATAAACTGGCCAGTGAAGGCTTACTATTCAATAAAGCCTATTGCCAAGAAGCTATTTGTAGTCCATCGCGAGCGAGTTTAATGACTGGGGCACGGCCAGAAACGATTAATGTTGTAGAGAATTTTACCTATTTCAGAGAAGCGATTCCGGATATTGTAACGCTGCCACAACATTTCAAAAACAATGGTTACGAAACCGTTCATACCGGAAAGATTTATCATAAACCCGCCTATGCTGATTTCGATTTGTCATGGAGTAGAACTCCCGCAGAAGATAAAATGACGATTGAAAAAAGTAATACCCCAGGTGGTTTTGCCAATCTTAAAAGTCAAGAAATGCTTAAAAAAAATAGGGCAGATATGATTGCCAAATACGGTCCCGATGCTCCAAGAAATGGTTTGGGTAAAGGGCCAGCTTTCGAAAATGCCGATGTTGCTGATACATTTTATGAGGACGGATATAACGCGGAGTTAGCAGTTGTTACCCTTAAAGACATGCTTGATAAAAACCCTGAGAAGCCATTCTTTTTAGGAATGGGTATGAAAAAACCACATCTAGATTGGTTGGCTCCAAAGAAATATTGGGATATGTATAATCCTGAAGAAATTCAATTAGCAACACAAACGACTGGTCCGGAAAATGGAGCCGCGATGGGTTTACATCCATCTTTTGAGCTACGTGCGAGATATGGAATTCCTAAAAAGGGTGCTATAGATGATGAATTAGCGAGGACTTTAAAACATGCGTATTTGGCATCGGTATCCTACATAGATGCGCAAATTGGTAAAATGATTGCGGGACTTGAGGAAGCAGGTGTTCGCGATAATACTGTAATAATTGTATGGAGTGACCATGGATGGCATTTGGGAGAAATGGGAATCTGGGGAAAAGCAACAAACTATGAAATTGGTACGCGGGTGCCTTTGATAATTTGGACACCAGGCATGCCAACCGACACAAGAGGAAAAACCACCGATGCCTTAGTAGAACTAGTAGATATGTATCCGACCTTAACAGAATTGGCTGGTCTTGAAATGCCAAAACACCTAGAAGGTCAAAGTTTTGTGCCATTATTAAAAAATCCAAATAGGATTTGGAAAGATGCTGTTTTTAGCCAGTTTCCCACACCAGCTTTGCGTGAATGGGCGGCAAATCCGCTTTCGCAAGGAATGCGGGAAACCTATTTTGGTTCACTTATTACAGAAGTAGAAGGCCGAATAAAACTGCAACAAAAAGAGAATTGGGATAGAGATTTATTCGAGAATAGTCTGATGGGTTACTCGATGCGAACCGCCAATTACCGTTTTATTGTATGGAAAGATTATACCAAACCCGATGCTGAACCACTTTTTTTCGAACTGTATGACCATCAAGAAGACCCGACGGAGACCGTAAATATTGCAGACGAAAATCCTATTGTAGTAGCAGAACTCTTAGTGCAATTCAATAAAGGCTGGCAGGGTAATATGGCAAAGACATCCTTATAATCAAAAAAACGGCAACCATGAAAATATTTTTCAACGTAGCAAAACAGTTCATTTTTGGAGGCCTCTTGTTGTTTTCAACTATCAGTTGTGCACAAGAAGAACGCCCGAATATTCTTGTCATCCTTTGTGATGACCTTGGTTATGCTGATGTTGGTTTTAATGGTTCGCCCGATATTATTACACCTGAATTAGATGCGCTCGCTAATGAGTCCATTGTTTGTACTTCCGCATATGTCGCACATCCTTTTTGTGGGCCTAGCCGAGCCGCGTTATTGACCGGGCGCTATCCACAGAACATCGGTACTCCTTTTAACTTGCGAGGCAATTGCAGTGCTGTTGATGCTGATGATATGGGCGTTCCTTTGAGTGCAACATATTTGAGCAAATCGCTGCAGGAGGCAGGATATTATACCGGAATTGTTGGTAAATGGCATTTGGGTTCGGCACCTAAATTCCATCCGAATAAAAGAGGTTTTGATGATTTTTACGGATTTCTAGGAGGTGGGCACGACTATTTTCCAGAGCAATATCAGGCTACTTATGAAAAACAAACTAAGGACGAAAAAAAAGATATTCGAGACTACATTTTCCCCTTAGAGCATAACGGCAAAGAGGTAAAAGAAACTGAATATTTAACCGATGCTTTTTCTAGGGAAGCTATTCGTTTTGCAAAAGACGCAAAGGCAAAAAAGAAACCATTTTTTATGTATTTGTCGTACAACGCGCCTCACGTGCCCTTGCAAGCCAAGGCGGAAGACCTTGCTAAATTAGACGCTATTGAAAATACCGATAGAAAAACATATGCTGCCATGGTGTATGCAGTTGACCGAGGTGTTGGTGAAATTATACAATCGCTAAAAGCAAACGGACAGTATGAAAATACAATCATCGTATTTTTAAGTGATAATGGCGGAAATACAGACCACGGAGCCAACAACCATCCGCTCAAAGGAAAAAAAGGAGATACATGGGAAGGTGGCTTCCGTGTACCTATGTTCATACATTGGCCAAAGAATATACTGGCTGGGCAGCGCTACGATTACCCAGTATCTTCACTTGACCTGTATCCTACTTTTCTCGGTCTTGCAAAAAGCGACGCGACCATCAACCAGAAACTTGATGGAAAAGATATTATGGATGACCTTTTAGCGGGAACCAATGCCTACAGAGACCAAATGATTTATACATTACGACATCGCCACGGATATAATGACGTTGGAGGGCGACAAGGCGATTGGAAGATTACAAGAATGGGTAATGAACCTTGGCGTCTGCATAACGTCAAAACAGATATCGGAGAAAAGAAAAATGTAGGAGGCAAGTATCCCGAACGTTTAAAAAATATGGTTTCTGAAACGAAAAAATGGACGGATGGTTTTATAACTCCGTTGTGGTTTTATTCTTTAAATGACCAGGAACTATGGAATGGTAATCGGATGCCAGCCTATGACGAAACTTTTGAAATTTCAAAACTGATGCATTCTCCAAAATAATAATGATTGAATTGATAGTGTAGAAAAACTCTTAAAAAATTTGGCAACTTACGTGTAACAATGATTCTAGCGGCGGACGACAAATCACAACTGAAACACCTGTTCCATTTCAATCCATTTCTCACCATCTTTTGCCCAAGGTAGGCCTTTTTGGTATTTCCACATCAACTGCTCCCATTCCTGAACTTTGGGATTGTTGGCATCCATCTCAGCTTTTTTTATCGGGTCGAAGGTTTCATCTACCTCCATAATCATGAACATACGATTGCCTGTCAGGTAAATTTGCATATCAACGATACCGGCGTCCTTAATGCTTTTGGTTATTTCTGGCCAAGCTTTGCCAGCAGCATGGTAGGCCTTATATTCCGCTATTAATTTCGAGTCGTCTTTTAAATCACAGGAAAGGCAATATCTTTTTGTTCTCATGTAAGTGTTGTATTCGTTTTATAGCTGCTGTAACCATACCATGCCACAACGGCAAGACATATCAATGGGAGGATAAACGAAAATTTAACCTCTGGAATAAAGCCGAGTAGCTGTTCGTCGGCAAAACCGCTGCCGCCCCAATCCAGAATACTACCCTGAAGCACTGGTAGTAAAGCGCCGCCTACAATAGCCATCACCAAGCCAGCGGAGCCTATTTTGGCCTCGTCGCCCATATTGTTCAACGCGATGCCGTATATGGTCGGGAACATAATGGACATAAAGACAGAAATTCCGACCAAGGATATCAGACCGGCCAAGCCTGGTAACAATATGGCTCCGGCAGACATCACTACTCCACCAATACCAAAATACATCAGCAGTTTTGAAGGGTTGATCGTTTTCATTAGAATCGTACCAATCCATCTTCCGGTTAAAAATACGATCATTGCGGCAACGTTAAACCATGTTGCGGTCAGCTGCCCGTCTTCCGGAAGTCCGGTATTCAAGTTGTCTACATATTGAAAAATATACGTCCAACACATAATCTGCGCGCCCACATAGAAAGCTTGCGCAATAACACCTTTGACGTAGTTTTTGTTAGAGAACAATTTTTTGAACGACTCGGAAATTGACATCTTATCGCTATCGGCTGTTTTCGGCATCTTGGTAAAAATGATGATCGCCATGATAATAAGCACCAAGATTCCCAAACCAATATACGGAATGCTGATTATACCTAGGTCGTTTTCACGAATTCCGGCCAATTCCCCTGAAGTAAGTGCGCTATATGCCTCGGCCGTATAATCATCGGAACGTAAGGCGCCTATTACAAAAACTTGCGCAATGATCATTCCTGTAAGCGAACCCATGGGATTAAACGCTTGGGCCAAATTCAATCTTCTGGTTGCCGTTTCCTTATCTCCCATGGCCAGCACCAAAGGATTTGACGTAGTTTCCAAAAATGCAAGGCCGCATGTCAATACCCATAGCGAGATCAGGAAGTAACTATACTCTTCACAGGCAGCGGCCGGATAAAATAGAAAAGCTCCGACTGCATATAACACCAACCCAAGTATTATGCCCGATTTATAGCTGAATCTTCGAATAAAGAGCGCTGCGGGCAATGCCATAAAAAAGTATCCGAAATAAAACGCGAACTGCACTAAAGAAGCTTGTACGTTAGAAAGTTCGGGCATTACTTTTTTAAAGGCAGATACCATGGGATTGGTCAAATCATTCGCGATTCCCCATAAAGCAAAAAGTGAAGTAATGATGATAAACGGAAACAAAAGTTCCTTTCTTACTACTGGTATTTTAGTCGAGTTGCTCATTGGTGGTTGTAGTTGTATTTATAAATAACAATATAGAAAATGGAATTTCTCGATACTATTTCTTTTTGCGCGAAGGCATAATATACTTTGCTATTCGGTTAATAAAGATCGATCTAAATGCACATAACCCCCGTCTACAGTAATAAATTGCCCCGTGGTATGCGATGACTTATCCGATATCGTAAACAAACAAATATCCGCAATTTCCTGTGGCGTAGTCATACGGTTTTCAAGCGGTATTTTTTTAACAATTGATTTTAATTTCTTTTCCCCATCATCTAGTGTCTTAATCCAGTTTTCGTAAGCTGGGGTCCAACTCTCTGCGATGATTATGGCATTGCAACGGATACTGTCCCAAATCAAGTCAACTGCCCACTCTCGTGTAAGACCTAAAACACCGCCTTTAGAAGCTGCGTAACCAGAGGTTTGTCCCTGGCCTGTCAAGGCAACTTTAGATCCAATATTTAAAATATTCCCTTTTGCTTTTTTAATATAGGGAAGGCAGTATTTGGTCATTGCAAAAAAACTGACCAAGTTCAGTTTTAAAGACCACATAAAATCTTCCATTGAGGAATCTAGTCCAACACCATCGTTTACGCCAACATTATTGATTAACGCATCTATACGCCCATATTTTTCGCCAATTCGCTTTGCCGCTGCCTCTATTTGAGCAGGGTCTGCCAAATCAGTTTTCACGAAAATCGAATCGATTCCTTTCTCTTGTAGTTCTTTTGCGTAAGCTATTCCTCTGTCATTTCGACAAACGATAACGGGAATGGCTCCTTCATTTGCCAAAGTTTGAACAATCGTTTCCCCAATACTACCTTTTAAACCTGCGGCTCCAGTAACTACTATTACTTTGTTTTTTAAATTTAAATCCATTTTATAAGTTATAAAATTCAATTGCATTTGCCCCCATTATGGCATCTTGTTCGTTCTTGCTTAACCTTTTTATGAAATCAACAGCAATGTTTTTCACCTGTCCGTAGCTTCCTGCTACCAAGCATACTGGCCAATCAGAGCCATACATCAACCGATTTGAACCAAAAGCATCCAGTACTAAATTCATATAGGGGTACAATTGTTCAGGTGTCCAAGTTTTATAATCAGCTTCGGTAATCATCCCCGATACTTTGCAATGTACATTTTCTTGTTTAGCGATTTCTTTCATCAAAGTAGCCCAACCTTCATAAAAGCAATCTTTAATATACGGCTTGGCGATATGGTCAATTACGAATTTCTGATGCGGAAAGCGCTTTACAAACTCTAGGGTCGCTCCTAACTGGTGAGGAAAAATTAGAATGTCATAAGCATAATTGTATTTTTCCAAATAGGAAATTCCCCTTAAAAAATTAGGCCGTAATAAAAAGTTATGATCCGACTCCCCTTGTACCACATGCCGCCATCCCTTTATTTTTTTATGCTGATGGTATTTTTCGAGTATAGTATCTGCGTTTTCAGTTCTCAAGTCTAGCCAACCTACAATGCCTTTGATGAAATCATGTTCCTTGGTGAGGTTCAAAAGAAAGTCAGTTTCTTCCAAAGTTTGATCTGCTTGTACTGCCACACAGCCATCGACGCTATGGGCAGCGTATACCTTTTGCAAATCAGAAGGCATATAATCTCTGCGGATAACGGACATTTGGTCATCTATCCAAGAATGTTTTACAGGTTCATACTGCCAGAAATGTTGATGCGAATCGATTATCACAATGATTTTTTAAATGCCGTTCTACAAATTTTTCAGAGCATGCCTGACTCCATCTTTTTGAATCGTAATTATATTTTGTGCGATCATCTGCGGTAGGCCGTTCAACTGACTTAAATCATCTCCCCAAATGCTAGACTTGCTCAAAAGCGAGTTTATCAATGTAAGTAAATCGACTTCGTTCTTCCCATATCTCGTCCATTCTGTATTAAAAAAATCAAGTACATCTGAATCGTCTTTTAAATCGACTTGGGCTCCCCTGAATTCTCCCTTATAGAAAAGTAGCAGGCTCGATAGTCCAAAAACAATTCGTTTTGGGAGCTTTTCTTCAGATTTGAAATAGTCTCTCATTGAAGGCAGTAAACGTGATACGAATTTAGAGCTGCTGTTGAGCGAAATACTGATTAATTGATGTTTCAACAGCGGATTTCGAAACCGATCTAGAACATCAGCAACAAATTGAAATTTTACAGCATCGGGAAAGTCTAGTGTCTGTGCAATTTCCTCGAGCAATAATGTTTCCATGAAATAGCTAATACTAGGGTCATCCATCGCCTCGTTCACGAAACGTATTCCTGCCAAATAACCAACGGGTACCATTGCGGTATGCGCGCCATTCAGAATGCGTACTTTCATTTCGCGATAAGGAGCTATATCGTTCACAAAGCTTATGTTGAGAGGGGTATTCTCAGATGGGAGTTCAGCTTGAACCAGTGCCGGTCCTTGAATAACCCAGCTGTGGTAATATTCGCCTGCGACCATTAATTGATCTGAATATCCTAGCGAAGTCTGTATTTCATTTACACGATCTAAGGGGTATCCAGAAACGATGCGATCTACCAGGGTACTACAGAAATAATTCGCTGCTTCTATCCAATCTTTAAAGGCTTTACTCAGTTGCCAATGTTCGATGTAGTTTAGAATCATTTGCTTGAGAACTAATCCGTTTTGCTCAATCAGTTCGAGTGGTAATAGGATGCAGCCTTTGGTGGTATCACCCTTAAAATGCAGAAATCGCTGGTACAACCAAATTGTTAGTTTAGCTGGAAATTCTTTTGGGGGATTGTCTTCAAAGACATCTTGAGAATCGAAACGTATTCCTGCCTCGGTGGTATTAGATGTAATAAATCGGATATCCGGATTGGTAGCTAATGCCAAATAGTCTTCCCATTCAGAATAAGGGTTGACTATTTTTTCAACGCAGTTGACCACTTTTTTTTCAGCAACCAACTCGCCATTCTTGACGCCATCCAAAACAACTGTAAACAATCCATTTTGCGATTTCAAGGTTTTGTAGTCCCCTCGTTCAGTGGGCTTGACAATAACTACTCCCCCATTAAAATCGGTTTGCTCGTTCAATACTTGAATCATCCAATCGACAAAGGCACGCAAGAAGTTGCCCCCTCCGAATTGCATTACCTTCAATGGTAACACTTTAGGGATGCCCGTATTCGTTCTGTTGAGTTGTTTCATTCTTTTTATAGTGAAATGCCCCGTTTCCATGGTATAAAATCTTCTTGCCCTAGTCTTACTGCGGCCGGGGTCTCGGTGCCACTGGCAACCTTTAAGATATACTCCAATAATTCGGCTCCTTTGGTCTCTATTGTATCTTCACCGGTAATGATACTGCCCGTATTAAAATCTATGATATCGTTCATTCTTTCACTCAAGGCATTGTTGCTTGATATTTTGATAACAGGGGCTATAGGATTACCTGTAGGTGTACCCAAACCTGTTGTAAAACAGATAAGATTACAACCCGACCCGGCCAAGCCGGTCGTACTTTCTACATCGTTGCCAGGAGTGCACAAGAGGTTCAATCCTTTTTTAGAGACCGGTTCTGTATAATCCAACACATCGGTAATCGAACTTGTACCTCCCTTTTTAGCCGCACCTGCCGATTTCATAGCATCGGTAATGAGGCCGTCCTTTATATTTCCCGGCGAAGGGTTGTTCTCAAAACCGGAACCCACCGCTACTGCCTTGGCAGAGTAGGCACGCATTAAGCGGGTGAATTTTTCCGCACTCTCTCGGGTCTCGCACCGATTGATCAACTCCTGTTCTACCCCGTTCAATTCCGGAAATTCGGACAAAACCGTGCTGCCGCCCAAAGCGACCAATAGATCAGAAGCATAGCCCAGTGTAGGATTGGCAGAGATACCCGAAAAGCCATCCGATCCCCCACATTCCAAACCCAACCTGAGGTGACTCAGAGGAGCGGGTTTGCGTTTTATTTTGTTGGCCTCTATCAATCCTAAAAAGGTTTTTTTAACCGCTTCTTCGATAAAGTGCCTTTCGCTCTTGCTTTTTTGCTGTTCTAAAACAAACAAAGGCTTTGAAAAATCGGGGTCGCGCTTTGCGATGGCCGACTCCAACAATTTGTACTGGGCGTTCTGACATCCCAGACTAAGAATGGTCGCCCCAGCCGTATTGGGGTTCGTTATATAGCCCGCCAATAAATTACAAAGTGTTTCCGAATCTTGGCGAATACCGCCGCATCCCCCTTCATGGTTTAGAAATTTGATGCCGTCAACATTTGGAAAAGTCCTATTTTGTTTTATTTCTTCCGGGTTTTTTATAATATCTATGGCTAGTATTGCCTCTGTAGAAGCCCCGTTTCTGTACTGGTTCACCAAACTTTCGGTATCGACTACGAAATCCGTAGTAGCATGGTACCCCAATGATTCCAATAATGCGGATTTCAATACGTCGACATTTCTATTTTCACAGAAAACCAAAGGAATGACCAACCAATTATTGCTGGTACCCACGCTGCCATCGGTTCTATGGTAGCCATTAAAAGTTCGGCTTTTAAAGGCATCTATATTCGGCGCTTCCCAAGATGGTTTTTCTTTGCCTACGCGATACTCGGAGGAAGCATGAACGACATTTTTGGTGCTGAGGGTTTCTCCTTGACCAATGGGATGTATCGCCTTGCCCACCAGACTTCCGTACATGACGATTTCATCTCCAACAGCAAGATTTTCGATTGTAAATTTATGCTTGGCGTTGGTATCGGACGACAGTCTAAAATCACTACCCTTATGCGAAATCAAACTTCCTTTGGGCAAATTCGCCAGAGCGACCAAAACATTGTCTTTAGGGTGTATCTGTAAAAATTGCTTTGACATAAATTTATACTACTCAGAGATTGTTAAAAAATATGTTGATTAATGTAATTACCCCAACCATGGCTGCTATCGGAGCGCAATTCCATTTTATGGTCTTGCGAAAAAATGAACTCTCTTGTTCGATTCTACGGTAGTTTAAAAATCTACCGTGGCCTTGATCACACCATTAGCCGGGTCTAACCAACTATCAAAATTCGCAATCATCTGATGATAACCGACATTGTGGGTGATAAATGATTCTATTAGAAACTTTCCTTGCTCCAAAACTGCTATCACATGCTCAAAATCCTCTAAAGTAGCGTTTCGGCTGCAAAGTATAGATGTTTCTTTTGCGTGGATTTTTGGATGTATAAAGACCAACTCCCCTTTTGAAAGACCCACCAAAACGTATCTTCCGCCATGAGACATATAATCAGGTCCGGATTCCAAGGCGCCTTTATGCCCAGTGGCATCGAACACCGCAGTTGCCATATCCCCGTTTGTAATCGCAGCTATCTCGGCTACGGCATTCGCCCCGCCCATTACAATATGATCTACCTCTATTTTTTCTTTGGCATAATCCAAGCGCTTTTGATTTACGTCGATAGCAATGACCTTGACACCGCCCAATTGGGCTAATTTCATGATTCCGATACCAATAGGTCCGCAGCCGATAACCACTATAAACTCACCTTTTGTCAACTGCGCCCTTCTTATAGCGTGTGCGCCAATAGCCAGCGGTTCTACTATGGCCATTTGATCATCGCTCAAATTGTTCGCCGGAATCAAAAGATCAATGGGTACACTGATTTGTTCCTGCATACCGCCATCTGTATGAACACCCAATACCTTGATATTGTTACAACAATTGGTTTTGCCTTTTCTACAGGCGATACACTTACCACAGCTGATGTAGGGCATAACCACTACATTGTCTCCAACCTTCAGGTTCCGGATATTGTCATCGATTTCAACAATTTCAGTTGCCAATTCATGACCTAGTATCCTAGGGTATGAGAAAAATGCTTGATTTCCAGAATAGGCATGGAGGTCAGTTCCACAGATCCCTACCTTTTTGACTTTTAGAATAGCCTCGCCAGCCTGCAGTTTAGGGTTTTCTTTTTCTTTAAGAAGAAACTCTCCCGGCTTCTCACAAACAATATATCTCATACATATACTTTTAGATTGAAAACGCACAATTTAAGGATGGGCTCTTCAACTGAATTAAACGTTCTCGAATCAATTTTTTTTAAAAGGAGTTCTATAGCCCTATTTCAAATACGTGAGCAAAATTTCCTGTCTTTTTTCCCAAATTGGTTATTGATAATCCATTTTCCGTTGCTACGAATGAAATATCGGTATTACTTCCCAAAAGCCGCACGGTTTTAATGTTCAAATCTTTCCCGTATTCGCTCTTAGAACCTAAAGATTTTATGTTAACCTGACCACCTTCTGGCCATGCCATCATAATAGCATATAACTTATCTCCTTTTTGAGTAAAACGGATATCTTGACCTGTAAAGCCCTTGTTTTGACCTTCAGAATGATGCCCCTTCTTAACCTCGGTGGGGCCTTCGCCGAAGGTTTTCCAATACTTTGTATCATAGATTGCTTCTCCATTAACGGAAAGCCATTCGCCCATTTGTAATAAAATTTCTTTCTGGTCATCAGGAATTGTTCCATCAGCTTTAGGTCCAACATTTAATAATAGATTTCCATTTTTTGATACGATATCTACTAAATCGTCAATCAAACTATTAGCAGTTCGAGACTCCCAATTGGTTACGTGACTCCAAGAATTCTTTCCGATAGAGGTATCCGTCTGCCAAGGCAATTTTCGAATACCCGGGAGTTTGCCACGTTCGAGGTCATAAATAACCGTACCCTCAGGAAAAGCCTCGTGACTGAAATTTTTATCCTGTAAAACTACCTCTTTGTCCCATTCAATTCCTTTATTATAATAGTAAGCAGCAAGTTTTGGGCGATAATCCGCATAATCAGGAATATCCAAATAGAAATCAAACCACAAAATATCCGGTTGGTAATTATCGATTAAATCTTTAGTTCTTGCCCACCACATTTCTTTAAATTCTTCAGAAACAGGTTCTGTCAAGTCTTTTCCTTTTGGAGAATATAAATCTGCATATTGGGGGTCAGAAGTATCAAAATGGTCTTTTTTATTATAGAAAGACCAGTTGAAGGCATAATGCGAAGAGGCTCCCATAATCATGCCTTGTTTTCGGCCTTCCTTAAATAGTTCACCCAAAATATCACGTTTTGGCCCCATATCAACTGCGTTCCATCGTGTTGTATTTGACTTGTACATCGCAAAACCATCATGATGATCTGCAACAGGCACTACATATTTTGCTCCAGCTTTTTTAAACAAGGAAATCCATTCTTCAGGATTAAACTTTTCGGCTTTAAACATGGGTATGAAATCTTTGTAGCCAAAAGTTTTCTGGTCGCCCCAATTTTTCTTGTGAAAAGTAAATGTTTCATTAGGACCATCTTTTTGGTGTTTTAGCTGAGCTGTGAAAGTAGCCGTATCCATATACATGCGCCTTGGGTACCATTCAGAACCGTGCGCCGGAACCGAGTAAGCACCCCAATGGATGAATATTCCAAATTTCTTCTGGTTGAACCATTCCGGGTCTTTGTAGTGTTTTTTGATTGACTCCCAATTTGCTTCATACAGGGGACGTGTTTCCTTTTCTGAACTATCGGTCGACTTTTTTTCGGTCTTTGACCCACAGGAGGTTAATAGTACAACTCCTAAAACGAAAATAAAAACTTTTTGAATAAGCATCATGTAAATAAATGTATTGGTTGGCTCGGGCAAAATGACCCGAATACATGCGGCTAAATTTAGGATTAAATGATAAAAGAAATGTAGCTATTGTCTTAAAATGTGCAACATATGTTCATTCTCGCCATAATTGTCAAAAAAACTGGACAATAGTTGAACAATAGGAGAATTCCACTCGAAGCTATTGGCCTAAAACAAGTTTATCTATTTTTGAACTTCTTCTGATACACCCTAGGGGAACACCCCATAAACTTCTTGAATTGCCTGTGATAAAATGAAAGCGACTCATAACCACAAGCGTACCCGATTTGGGAAACTGAATGATCAGAATCCAATAACATTCGCGCTGCCCTGTTGATTCTATATTCGTTCAAAAAAGTAAAAAAAGGACGGCCGAGCATTTTGGTGAAGAAACGGGAAAAGGACTGTTCGGACATATTGGTCAATGCGGCCAATTCCAACAAACTTATTTTTCTATCGAAATGGTTCGATACGAAGTCATAGGTATTTGCCATTCGACTCCCGTATTCAGATGGTATATCATCAACAAAATTGGTCTTTGATAATATACCACCTCTGCACTTCGTTAATTTTACCAATACACGCAACAATGCAATATACAAATCGTGCCCTTCCAATTCCGGAAAGCTTAGAAGTTGCGCAACACATGAAGCACTCTCGGCCCTATCGAAAATAATTCCTCGGGAGGCTTTTTTAAACATTCCGAAAACTGCCGCCAATTCTGGCACCTTTGGAAAAATTCCCTTATTCCATTGTACCACGACCGACTTTGAGAGTCCTCCATACCCGATGTGATTTTTCCAACAATGGGGCAAGTTGGATCGTAATAGCACCAATTCTCCCGGTTCATATGGCCCCACATAATCCCCGACGAATTTCGTACCGACGCTCTGCTCAATATATGTCAACTCATACTGTGGATGAAAATGCCATGGGGTCTCGAAATTCTCTTTTGCATACCGAAAGCCCGTTATAGATTGTTTTTGCCCCAGAAGAATAGGTTCTAATATTGCTTTCATAGCTTTAGCAAAATTTCCACGCTTATACTTTATTATATCTTAAATTACTGAAAATAGTTAAAATATTTACATAATAGTGTATGTTTTGGTCAAAAAAGGATACCGATGCTACCATTTTTATTTCAATTTTTGTACAATTAATCTAGAGTCAGTTTGAAAATAAGAACCCGATTTGAATTATAAGTCCAGTAAAAATGAGTAAAAGTAAACTACCAGACCCGTTTGAGAAAGTTAGAACGGCTACAGGCTATGGCCAGATGAACGACCAAGACGATCCAGCAACCCTATTACTGCGTCATAAAGATGTGCGGAAGTCAGCCCATAACTACAAAACATTTTCATCGGCTGCGGTTCCCGGCCGTATTGTTGTCCCCTCCGAGGTAAATATTCGAGATACAAGACAAATTCCCTTTGAGGTTGATCCTCCCTTACATGGCAAATACCGCGCCTTGGTCGAACCTTGGTTCAGACGCCCTTTGGAGGAGCCCTATCAAGAAAAATTAGCTGCGCAAGTAACGGCCATTGTAGATGAAGTACTTACTAAGGATTCGGTAGAGGTCGTTAATGAGCTCGCACTTCTTTTGCAATCCCGCGCCCTGACACTTTTATTAAACGCCCCGTACTCCGAAGCCGAAACTTGGATTTCCTGGGGCACGCATGTTTTTAGAAGTGAGGGTGAGGCCCTCGATGGTGACAAGGCAAGCATACTATATGACTATATTGATGAACAGATAGAACGTGCCATTGCCCATCCCGGGGAAGACATGTACTCCATGCTTTTGGCAATTGAATTCGAAGGTAGAAAACTGACCAAGGAAGAAGTAAAAGGGGTCATGGTCCTGACATTTGCCGGTGGTCGGGATACGGTAATCAATGCTGTCACGAATGCGGTGGCATATTTTTCGGAACATCCACAATCGCTCGAACGCCTGCGAAAAGAACCGGAAATTGCAAGTAAGGCAGTAGAAGAGATGATACGATACTTCTCGCCCTTGACGCAAATGGGTCGAGTTGCCGTTGAAGACACGCAGGTTTGCGAGCATGCGATTAAAGCCAATAGCCGAATTTCGCTGTGTTGGGCATCGGCCAATAGAGACGCTTCCGTTTTTGAAAACCCGAATGAAATTGTCATGGATCGTAAGCTAAACCCACATGTAGGCTTTGGCTTCAGCCATCACAATTGTCTTGGGGCCAGCCACGCCAGACAAATCCTAAAAATATTGCTGCAAACTTTGGCCGCAAAAGTAGGTTCTATTGAGATTCTGGACTATCAGGAGAATATAGAAGACCTTGGCGAGTTTCAACGTAAGGTAGGCTATGATCGAATCAATGTAAAATTTAATAAACTGACAAAACAATAGTATGGCAAAAATTACATTTATCACCAGCGACAATGAAACAATTACTTTAGAAGGCACTTCAGGATCCGTAATGGCGCTTGCAGTCGACAATGGGGTTAAAGGCATCGACGGAGATTGTGGCGGCGTATGCTCTTGCGCGACTTGCCACGTTCATGTAGCACCCGAGGATATGGAAAAAACCGGGGTGGCGAGTGAAATCGAGACCGATATGCTAGAGCTTGACGACAACACTGATGAATACAGTCGTTTATGTTGTCAAATCGAAATTAGCGATCAGGTAGATGGAGTGGTTTTAAAAGTTGCCAAGTAAAAATCCTCGGGGTAAGCCCACTAGGCATTAAAATTCCAGAAAACAAATCTCAAATTCCAAATAAAAAAGAACAAGGCTAGCCTTGGGGCATTAGACCCTAAAAATTAAAATAAATTTTGATGTCCAATATTTCTCAAAATCAGCAAACTTGTATCGTCATCGGGGCAAGCCATGCAGGAGTTAACTTTGCTTTTGCCCTTAGACGGGAAGGATGGCAAGGTCGTATCATTATGTACGATGCCGATCCCGAATTGCCATACCACAGGCCTCCTCTTTCCAAAACATCCCTAACTCAGGATTCGGCCGTATCGACCATACCTTTGAAATCTGCCGAAAGTTATGAAAAGGAAGAAATTCAATTGGTGTTGGGAATTAAAATAACCTCTATTGATTCCGAGAAAAAAATCATCGTTATCGAGGATGGTTCGATACAATCTTATGATAAATTGGTACTGGCAACGGGTGCACGACCCATTATTCCTCCAATACTGGGCCTAGAAACTGCTAACAATGTTTTCCCGCTTCGGACAGCGACCGATGTGATGGGCATTAGGAAAGCTTTGGGAGATGCTACAGAGAAAAAAATCGTCGTTATTGGCGGTGGTTACATTGGTTTGGAAATTGCAGCTTCCCTGAAGAAATTAGGCTGTTCCGTTACGGTTTTAGAACGTGAGCACCGCATTTTGGCCCGTGTTACAATGCCAGAAATGTCAGCTTTCTTTACGCAGCTTCACGTTGAAAACGGAGTTGAAATTTTAACTGAAAAGCATATAACTTCCGTAAATAGGACAACAACGAAAAATGTGGTAGTCTGTGCGGACGAATCACAACATACTGCTGATATTGTTATCGTAGGAGTCGGTATTCATGTAAATACCGAACTTGCAGAACAGGCGGGGCTTACAATTGAAAACGGAATTAAGGTGAATGCGGTGGCACAAACTAGTAACGAACATATCTTTGCCATTGGCGATTGTACATGTCACCACAATCCGCGTTACGACAAATACGTCCGCTTAGAATCAGTTCAAAATGCTGTTGACCAAGCTAAAGTAGCCGCTTCTGCGATCTGCGGAAAAGAAGTTGTATACGATGCCATTCCATGGTTTTGGTCAGACCAATACGCTGTAAAATTGCAAATAGTCGGCCTCTCCGATGGTTATGATACCTTCATTCTTCGAAAGGAGAAAAAAGAGCAACCCTGCTTTTCAATTTGGTATTTTAAGGGTGATACACTTTTGGCGGTAGATGCAATTAACAATGCAAAAGCGTACGTAATTGGCACGAAGTTTATCAAAACCGATCAAATGATAAATAAAACCAGCTTAGCGGATAGTTCGATTGAATTTAAGCCTGCCAACCTTAGTATTTGAAGAAAACGAGAAACGTTGAAGCCCGCGTAGGTCGCAGAGACCAGTGAGGTATACCCAATTGCAATCTTGAAATAATTATTATATGTCCATATTTTCAAAAAGTGCCGTCGCCAAAGGTGATGGAACATTTATCATCGATTCTGTAGTCGTTGCTGAACCAGAAGCAGACGAAGTATTGGTCAAGATAAAAGCGGCCGGGCTCTGTCATACCGACCATGATTCATTGCGATGGGGTAAACCTATTGTAATGGGGCATGAAGGTTCAGGAATTGTAGAAGCAATTGGCTCGGAAGTTAAAAATGTTGTTGTGGGTGACGCTGTGATTTTGAATTGGGCTACACCCTGTAGAAATTGTTTTCAATGTAATTTAGGAAACGAACATATTTGCGAAAATAATTCTCCAGTAGTTGCCGGAAGTAACGGATATACCGACGGTCATGCCCATTTAGAAGGTACAACTTACAATGGGAAGCCGATCGAGCGCTCCTTTAACATTGGTACCTTGTCGGAATATACGTTGGTCAAGAGTTCTGCAGCAGTTAAGAACCCAGCTACGAACATGTCTTTTGCCGCGGCAAGTATTATCAGTTGCGGGGTAATGACGGGCTACGGCTCAGTGGTCAATTCTGCCAAAGTCGAGGCCGATAGCTCGGTCGTAGTATTAGGAACAGGAGGAGTTGGACTAAGTGTGATTCAAGGCGCCAAAGTAAATAAAGCCGCCAAAATAATCGCTATCGACATTAATGAAAAGCGTTTGGAAATGGCAAAGCGTTTTGGGGCTACGCATTTCATTAAGGCAGATAAAAATGACATTGGTTTGTTAAACGCAGCGAAGGAAGTAAAAAAGTTGACCGATAATCGAGGAGTGGACTATGCTTTCGAGTGTACCGCGGTTCCAGAACTGGGAGTGGCACCCTTGGCCATGATTCGCAATGCCGGAACCGCGGTGCAGGTAAGTGGTATCGAGCAAGAAATAACGGTCAATATGAGCCTATTTGAATGGGATAAAGTCTATATTAACCCCTTATACGGCGGATGCAATCCTGAAAAAGACTTCCCCAAAATTGTAGAACACTATCAATCGGGTGCATTGAAATTGGAGGAAATGATAACGAGAACCTATTCGTTGGACGAACTAGAACAGGCTTTTAAAGATATGTTATCCGGAAAAAATGCCAAAGGTGTAATTGTATTTGATTAAATTATAAAACTCCTTCCCCATGCAGGGGAAAGTGGCATTCCTATTTTTTCGTCGGGATGACTGGAGGGGTATAACCCAAACCATAGAAACAGGAACTTAATTTTAAAAATAACCTCATAAGTTAGAAGCAATTTTGTTCAGAACCACAGAAATATCGGACCCAAAATTCGAACGTAATAACCTTCGCTTTATAACGGTGAAGACCAACAATCTAAAAGGTAGGGGAGATATTTGTGTTTTTGTTCCTCCTATTGAAAATGCTGAAAACTTACCGCTAGTAGTATTGCTTCATGGTGTTTATGGAAGTGCCTGGGTTTGGACGCATAAAGCAGGAGTACATATTACCGCTTGGGAATTGATGCAAAAAGGAATTATTAAACCCATGGTAATAGCTATGCCCTCCGATGGGTTATGGGGTGATGGCTCTGGCTATTTGTCACATAACTTACAAGATTTCGAAAAATGGATTGTTGAAGACGTACCTAATGCGGTAATTGAGAATATTTCAGGGGTAAGTAATACATCTGAGATTTTTATTTCAGGACTCTCTATGGGAGGCTTCGGAGCACTTCGCTTAGGCATTAAATATCGGGATAAGTTCAAAGCTATTTCGGCACATTCTGCAATTACAGATTTGGAACAAATGCCACTTTTTGTAGAAGAATCCATGAAAAATTACCTCCAGGAAGATGAACTTGAAAATTCAGTTTTAGGCATTATAGAAAAGTATGGAAGTGATATTCCTAACCTTCGTTTTGACTGCGGTTCAGAAGACAAATTAATTACTTGTAATCGCGAATTACATGCTATTTTAGATGAAAAAGGAGTCAAGCACGTTTATGAAGAATTCCCTGGAGCCCATGAATGGTCGTATTGGCAAGAACATGTAAAAGATACCCTACTGTTTTTTAACGCTATTAGATGAATTTCATTTGTATTAGGGTTAATTATTTACTAGTTTAAAGTCGTGAAATTACAATTCAAATCTTCAGAACAAGATTCTTTGAGCTCTATTTATGCAAAAAGATTAAATCGCCCTCACATGGGTGGCGATTGGCATTTTCATAAAGAATTTGAATTAATCTATTTCTTAAAAGGGCACGGAATGCGCATTGTTGGCGACCATATTTCTCATTTTCAAAAAGGAGAATTGGTGCTAGTAGGACAATGGTTGCCTCATCTTTGGCGCAATGACGAAGGTAATTTAGAAGATGAGACTACCGATTTTATTGTAATAAAATTTACTAAATTGTTCGGTGGTGTAGACCTTTTTTCCATGCCCGAGCTTCTTCATATCAAAGCGCTACTAAAAGAAGCCAATCAAGGCATATTATTCTCAAAGAAAACCCGAAAATTGTTACATGATGACTTGCTAAAACTAACAATAGCAGAATCTTCTGAAAAATTAATTCTTTTGTTAAGTATTCTTCGTAGGCTGGTAAAGAGTACAGATTATCAAACCCTTTCAGGTCCTAATTTTACGATTCCTAAAGACGTGGCTGGTGAAAATCGATTACAGAAAGTCATTAACTATATTTCTACGAATTATGCTCAAAATATAGGCTTGAATGATATCGCTGCTATTGCAGTAATGACACCCCCGGCTTTTTGTAGATTTTTTAAGACACGAACACATAAAACGTTCTCGTCCTTTTTAAACGAGGTTAGAATTAGCAAGACCTGTCAATTTTTGATAAATGGTGAAGCTCCGATTAAGCAAATTTGTTATGATGTAGGTTTCTCATCTTTGACAAATTTTAACCGTAAATTCAAAAGTTTTAAAGGAATGTCACCGAGCAGTTATCGTGACAGTTATAGCAATTTTAGACAGTACAACCTACAAGAAGTTTCTTAGAGTATAAATGTTAGGCATTGCTGCCAAATACTACCGTATTAATCAACGATATTGCCTAGTATTTTGAATTAAGGGGTTAAAATAAGGTTAGTGCTTGATAATTGTAATGTAACACAATTCGACAACCTTTTCTACTTTTATCCTTACGGATATCTACCATTAATTGTACATAATGAATATTACCAAAGTAGAGGCTTTTGTGCTATCAAACCAATTGAAGGAAACATTTTTCTTTTCGCAATGGGCCTATAGTGAACGCCGCATTTGCGTCGTAAAAATCACAACGGATGAAGGCATCTGCGGTTGGGGAGAAGGTTATGGCCCAGCTGATGTCATCAAAGCAGGAATCGGCTTAGTGACTCCTTTATTGATAGGTGAAAATCCAATGGAAAATGAGACGCTTTGGTATAAAATGTACCGAAAAACACTTGATTTTGCACGAAGAGGGGTACTAGCAGCTTCAATTAGTGCTGTAGATGTTGCTCTTTGGGATTTAAAGGGAAAAATATTAAACCAACCTGTAAGCGTTCTTATGGGGGGTCAACATCGTAAAAAAGTTGTACCGTATGCAACAGGATTATATTTTTCTGAAAGCGATAACCTTAGCGCGAAGTTGGTAGCAGAGGCAAAAACCTATGTCGAACAGGGTTTCAAAGCAATAAAAATGAAGGTGGGTCTTTCTGTTTCACAAGATATTGCTTTAGTAAAAGCTGTACGAGAAGGTATTGGTAATAAGGTCAAATTGATGATAGATTCTAACCACGCATACTCTCTTCGAGAAGCAACAGAATTATCAAGAGCTGTTGAAAAATATGATATCGGTTGGTTTGAAGAACCTGTTTCTCCAGAATATTATCATCATTATAAAGAACTACGAACGAAAACCACCATACCTATTGCTGGCGGTGAATGTGAATATTTGCGCTACGGCTTTCAAACACTTTTACAGAACGATTGTATTGATATACTACAAGTCGATATTTGCGGAGCAGGCGGTTTAAGTGAGGCAAAACGAATTTCTACGCTTGCAAATACAAGAGGTATTGAAATAGTGCCTCATGTTTGGGGTACTGGTATTGCATTTCATGCGGCGCTTCATTTTATTGCGAATTTAGAACCACTTCCTGGGCGATTGTATGCACCTGATATGTATATTGAATACGATCGTACCGAGAATGATATTCGCGAATCGCTTACATCTCCATCAATAGCAATGAAAAATGGATTTATTGATATTCCTCAAAGCCCAGGCTTAGGTATTGAAGTAGATGAAGCTGTAATACGACACTTTTCTTCAGAAATACTTATTTAAAATAAAGAACATTATGAATTTTGGATACCACAAATTATACATTGGGGGTAAACTAGTAGATGCTGTTTCTGGTAAAAAGCACGCAGTCATATGCCCTGCAAATGATGAGCAAACTGCTGAAATAGCTTGGGCAGGTGTTGAAGATGCTGAATTAGCTCTAGAAGCAGCTCAAAAAGGTTTCGAGTATTGGTCTAAACTATCTTTAGTGGAACGTACCGAATGGATGACCAAATTGCGAACTGCTGTTCTTGAAAATGAGCACAACTTACGCGCCGCCATGGTTTATGAAATGGGTAAAACTTATGCAGGCGCCTATGAAGATATAGAAGGGGTCATCAACGGATTGGAATGGTACCCAGCTGCAATGAAGAACATGCGCGACGAGCAAATACCTGATTACGAAAACACCCATACGCACAAAATGGTACATCAACCTGCTGGTGTTGCGGTGGCCTATTTAGCATGGAATTTTCCACTATTGAACGTCGGTTTTAAAATGGGCCCTGCTCTTGCAAGTGGTTGTTCTTTAATCATAAAACCTTCTGCCGCATCGCCATTATCTGCATATTTGATAGGTAAAATTTTACACGATATTGATTTTCCTGCAGGAGTAGTCAATATTCTTTGCGGCCCTAGTAGAGAGGTAGCACATACGATGACCACGAGCACAATACCGGCAGTATTGACTATGATTGGTTCAACCCAAACGGGTCAAAAAGTGATTGCCGACAGTACTACTTCTATCAAAAAATTAGGAATGGAATTGGGTGGCAATGCCCCATATATTGTCTTCGAAGATGCCGATTTTGAAACAGCACTGGACTTAGCCATTGCATTAAAATTTGGTAATACAGGTCAAATTTGCGTAGCGGCAAATCGAATTTTTGTCCATAAAAACATCTATGATAAATTCTTGAAGGCTTATGTCAAAAGAGCTTCTGAATTGAAATTAGGTCATGGTATAGATTCGGATGCCGATATGGGGCCGATGGTTTCGCGAAAAGACCGTGACCGTATGTTTGATTTAATAAAAGACGCTACAAGTAAAGGTGCAAAATTGGAGTATGGTGGAAATATTCCCAAAGGAAAGAAAAAAGGCAACTGGTTACAACCTACCGTGCTTTCAGGAATGACTACCGATATGGATGTCTTTCGAAAAGAGACTTTTGGTCCAATTGGCTCATTAATGTCTTTTGAGACCGATGATGAGGTTTTGGCATTAGCCAACGATACCGAGTACGGTTTAGCATCATATATTTTTACAAATGACAGTAAAAGAATAGAGCGATTTTCTAGAGACCTTCAGTTTGGAGAAATTCAAATTAATGGCGTCAAGTATTCTATTTACCTTCCGCATGGCGGAATAAAAAATAGCGGCATCGGCCATGATTGTTCTCATTTGGCTTTAGATGATTATCTAGTGAAAAAGCGGATTTCCATGGCGATTTGACCATAACTCACTAAAGAACCTTTATTGCTTAGTTTTTCTAAAAAACTAAAGAAGTTATATTTTAGTAATACCTTAAAATGTTATGAAAAAAATTGTTGGGTATGGGGAGGTTCTTTTGCGGCTTACCCCGCAAAACCATGGTAGCCTTTTAGAACAATCGGATACATTGCAGATGGCATTCGCGGGCGCAGAAGCCAACATTATCGCAGACTTGGCCCTACTTGGTCATCCCACCCAATTTGTCACGGCATTTCCTAATAATCCTTTGGGTCGTTCTGCAAATCATTTTTTACAACAATTCGGAATAGTAACAAATACTATTTCATGGCAAGATGGTCGTATAGGAACTTATTATATAGAACATGGTACATCGTTACGTGGTTCTAGAGTAACCTACGACCGGCAAAATGCTGTGGTGACAAATACCGAGTTCTCGCAAAAAACTTGGGAAGCTATTTTCAGTACTGCAAGTTATTTCATTTTAACAGGTATTACCCCTGCATTATCGCAGGTCTGCCGCGATAACATTGCCATAGCTTTACAAGCTGCGAAAAATCAAGGGATGAAAGTTGTTTTCGATTTAAACTTTAGAAGAACCCTTTGGGAAAAAGAAGCAGCGAGACGCTCTTTCACTTCCATTTTACCTTATGTAGATATCTTGATTGGCAACATTGGTTCAGCGGCCGATGTTTTTGATATTCATACTGACACGATAACTGATTATGAAAGTTTAATTACTGCAACCAATAAAGCCACAAGTGGGCTAGAGGATTTAGGTGATTTTGAAGCTATTGCAATGACCCTTCGCTTGCAGCAAAGTGCCAATGAAAATATTTTAGGCGGGATGCTCAACATTGATGGGGACTCTTTTTTTAGCAAAAGACTTTCTACGCAAATTATTGACCGCCTTGGCGGTGGAGATGCCTTTGCGGCAGCCCTAGTTCATGGTCTTATAAAAAATTGGAAGCCTGATACCATCGTTGATTTTGCAACTGCGGCTTTTGCGGTAACACAAACACTAAAAGGTGATATCAATTACACCTCTGAACAAGATTTGAAAGAAATAGCTTCAGGGAATATCAAAGGGCATGTAAAAAGATAGGTGAACTGTATAGTTAAGAAGAGCGGTTTGTATACTCAATTGGGCTAATAACTTGAAAAAGCACGGAATGACTAAAGAAGAAATAGTAGCGGAACTTAAAAGAACAATTGTTGTAGCAATTATTCGATTAGACAATGCCGAAGATGTATATCCGACCGCAATGGCTTTATTTAAAGGAGGTATTACAGCTATTGAGGTAACGGTTGGAACGCCAAATGCCCTTGCGGAAATAAAGAAAATTGCGCAACAAGAAGGAATTTTAACTGGCGTTGGCTCTGTTGTAGATGCAGAAACCGCACGATTGGCCATAGAAGCCGGTGCAGAATTTATCGTGACCCCTGCAAGTAAGAAAGAGGTAATTGAGGTAGCTCATAAATATGACAAGCCAATACTGTCAGGAGCATTTTCACCAAGTGAAGTTTTACAGGCGTATGAATGGGGTGCTGACATTGTTAAGTTATTTCCAGCGGGTGATTTAGGCATTTCTTATTTTAAAGCGATAAAAGGCCCTTTGCCGTATATTCCATTAATGCCAACAGGTGGCGTGACCGAAATGAACGCATTAGAGTGGTTAAAAAACGGTGCTCCATGTTTAGGAGTAGGTGGTGACCTAACGAATAAGAAATTAATAAGCAATGGGGATTTTAAAGGTATAACTGCTATCGCTGAACGGTTCCGAAAAGTGGTAGATAGCTTTTAGATGTAACTTTCTTTTTGATGAAAACAATATGGTAGTCGTAAAGTGCAATTTTGCTCTTTGCCCAATACTTGATCATCCATACAAATTATGTACGCACAAATACGTAGTTTATATGATTACAATTATATTTAAAGATATCTAAAAATCAAAGGCTCCCGTTATATGAAGTATCAGAATATCTCAGTTTTTGCAAGTTGCTTAGTACTATTTTCAATGATTTTTTTCTTCGGATGTAAAGAAGAAACTAAGGAAATAGTACAAAAGCTTCCCAATATCATCTGGCTAATGGCAGAAGATATAAGTCTCGATTTGGCTTGTTACGGCATGCAAGCGGTGCAAACTCCCAACTTGGACCAAATGGCCTTGGACGGTATTAAATTCAACAATGCCTATGTGACCAACCCAATTTGCTCACCAAGTCGTTCTGCAATGATGGTGGGTGTACATCAAATAAAAACAAATACGCATAATCATCGCAGCAATCGTGATGTACCCTTATCAGAACCGTACCTGCCTTTTACTAAACTCCTTAGAGATGCCGGTTATACCACAATTTTAGGCCATCATAGCGTTAAAGGAAAAGGTCGAAAAACCGATGTCAATTTTAAGCACCAACAAGTTGGTGAATGGAATGGTAAAGATAAATTCGGGCTTTTTGATAAATTTGATTCTATCAATCCGGCAGATACGCCATTCTTTGCGCAGATACAATTGAACGTAACGCATCGAGGCGACTGGTGGAACAAAATTCGTGAGCAATCAAAACATCCGGTAAATCCTGATTCGTTGGAATTACCACCGTACTATGCCGACCATCCGACCGTTCGTTTAGATTGGGCGAAGTATTTGGATACCATGGAATATATGGATGACGAGGTCGGAATGTTATTCCATGAATTAGAAGAAAAAGGACTGGCAGAAAACACCGTAGTTCTTTTTATTGGCGATAACGGAAGATGTAATTTAAAAGGCAAAGGCTACCTGCACGACCCAGGACTGCGAATTCCTTTTCTTATGAAATGGCCTAAGGGAATCAAACCGAATCAAGTACGCGATGAAGTCGTGAGCGCAACCGATATTACGGCAACGATTATTGATTTAGCGGGAATAGAAATTCCAGAATATATGACAGGAATGTCGGTTTTATCAGAAAATTTTAACAGGGAAGAAGTGTATGCCGCGCGTGATTTGTGGGATGAAATTGAAGAAAAATCCAGAGCAGTTACCGATGGAAAAATGATAAACCTGAGGTTCCTTGGGAAGCAGGTCAAGCGTATTTAGAATTCTATCGCCCCGCTGTTCATGTGATGCGAACTTTGAAAAAAGAGGGGAAACTTAACGATGACCAAAAGCAATTCTTCGCAGATTCGAAACCCAAAGAAGAATTATATGATGTACAAAAAGACCCATTTGAATTGAATAATTTGGCTGAAAATCCTGAATTTGCCGCTGTTCTTGACAAAATGAGAACCACCACGGCAAGTTACGATACGGCAATGCATCCGATAAGCGATGTGTACAAGCCCGTGCACGCTAGCGCAGTTAATTTGTTAGAGTGGGTCAAGAAAGAAAAACCGGAGTTGTATCAAGAGATGTTGGCCGGAATGGAAATCGGTTTTCAAGGCTTGACACAAGAATATAGAAAATTGAATAAAACCAAGTAGAGACAACTATGAGAAAATTATCCAACCTTTTAGCAATTAGTTTTTTAGTGCTTTTAGCATCCTGTAAAGAAATAAAAAAGCCTGTCGAAACATCTGAAGAACTAACCAAACCCAACATCGTAATTATCTATGCCGATGATTTGGGTTATGGAGAATTAGGCGCTTATGGCGCAACAGAATTAAAAACCCCCAATCTTGATATGCTCGCCAATGGCGGCATGCGTTTTACCAATGGCTATGCATCTTCCGCAACTTGTACTCCGAGTAGGTATGCGTTGTTGACCGGAGTTTACCCATGGCGAAATAAGAGCGCAAAAATTCTTTCGGGAACGGCCCCTCTTATTATTGATGTTGCTCAACCTACAATTCCGAAAATGCTAAAAAAGCAGGGCTACCATACCGGTATTGTCGGAAAATGGCATTTAGGTCTAGGAAGCGGCAATGTAAATTGGAATGAGCGTATTGCGCCGGGTCCCAACGAAGTCGGTTTTGATTACAGCCATATTTTGGCGGCTACTCAAGATAGAGTTCCCACAGTTTATATTGAAGATGGGCATGTTGTAAACCTTGACCCTAACGACCCCATTGAAGTCAACTATCAAAAAAATTTTGAGGGAGAGCCGACTGGTTTGGAAAATCTTGAACTACTTAAAATGAAATGGCATCATGGCCACAATAATAGTATTGTAAATGGAATTCCACGAATCGGATTCATGAAAGGTGGTGAAGCCGCTAAATGGGTAGATGAAGATATGGCAGACTACTTTTTAGCCGATGCGCAAGACTATGTGAAAAAACATAGAGACGAACCTTTTTTCTTGTATTATGCCATGCAACAACCTCACGTGCCGCGAACTCCACATGCACGTTTTGTTGGCACATCAGGAATGGGACCGAGGGGAGACGTAATCGTCGAAGCAGATTGGATGGTTGGTGAATTCATAAAAACATTGGAAGCCGAAGGATTATTGGAGAACACGCTTATCGTATTTTCAAGTGATAACGGTCCTGTTGTAAATGATGGCTACTACGATGATTCTGAAGAGAAATTGGGAAATCATAAGCCCGCCGGTATGCTAAGAGGCGGAAAATATAGTTTGTTCGAGGCTGGAACAAGAGTTCCTTTCTTTACCTATTGGAAAGGTAAAATCAGTCCGGGCGTATCGGATGCCATGGTTTCTCAGTTAGATTTATTTTCTTCGCTAGCGGCTTTAGTAGAGAGTAATGAAAGTACGAATGATAGTAAAGAATTATTGGATTTATTTCTAGGAAACAGCACTGACGGCCGTGATGAAATGGTCATTGAAGCCACCTCAAGAACCGCTTTTAGAAAAGGTGATTGGGCAACGATTCCGCCGTACAAAGGCCCTGCGGTTAATACCCAAGTGAATATTGAATTGGCGAATTCTGACGAATACCTCTTATATAACTTGAAAGAAGATATTGAACAGCAAAACAATCTTGCAGAAAGTAACCCTGAAAAACTTCAGGAAATGATTACTGCGTTTGAAGCAATTCGTAGAACTGAAAACACCGAAATACAGCAACTTGAACTGAAATAAATTAAATGACCGGCCTTATTGTTTTAATTGGATGCATTGTATTGCTCATTATAGCGATTACCGTTTTGAAAGTACATCCCATTCCAGCACTTTTGATAGCCCGTTTGATTCTGGGGTTAGCATCAGGAAGTTCAGTAGAAGTTGTTACCGAAAGCCTTTTAAGCGGATTTAGAAATACCTTAAAATGGATCGGTCTTGTCATACTGTTTGGGATTTTACTAGGTGAAATTCTCGCCGAAACCGGTGGAGCCGAGTAAATGCCGTGGATGCCGGTGTTGGAAAAATCGATTCCACTTTGGTCGCCAATGGCTTAAAGGAAAATACCATTTTAATTTACTTAAGCGATAACGGCGGAAGGGGGCAGCATGCCGACAATAGGCCTTTTAGAGGTTTTAAGGGCATGATTTACTAGGGAGGAATCAAGGTGCCGTTTTTTATGACATGGCCCAAAGAGATTCCTAAAAATATGCGATATGAAAAAATGATTAGTTCGTTGGATATATTTCCGACAGCTTTGGAAGCTTCAGGCGCTAATGCATCCAAAGAAAAACAATTAGAAGGCGTAAACCTATTACCCTATATTCAAGGCAAAAAGAGTTCCAATCCACATGAAAAATTATTTTGGCATTCTGTAGGTGGTTTTGAATACGCCGCTCGAATAGGGGATTACAAATTATATCATCGTGCGAACGAAGAAAAACTCTTGCTTTTCGATTTAAAAAACGGCCCTTTTGAGCGTACCGATATAGCAGAAGAACAACCTGATATGGTAGCCCAGTTAGAGAAAGCATATCGCGATTGGGATGCCAAGAATATACCCCATGGTTGGGAAGACCCACATGCAGAAAACGCAATTGAAGAACAAAAAAGTTTTGAAGCCACCAGAACAAGGGCAATGCGGCCAAATAATTGAAATACAGAGACTAATAATACGGTTAAACCACTTTATTTACCTGGCAATAGTTGTTGTACCCTTCAAATAGCATCAGCTCAAGAACAACCAAATTTTATTTTTATCCTAACCGATGACCAACAATATGGTTGGATAGGTTGTACCGGAAATAATATCGTACAAACCCCGAATCTTGATACATTGGCTTCTGAAGAAATACTTTTTACTAATGCCCATGTTACCAGTGCAATTTGCACTCCAAGTAAGGGCCAGTATTTTGACCAGTCAATTTGAGCGCAAACACGGTGTTAATTTAATTCGGGTACCGATATGTTAGCGGAAGGGTGGCATAATTCCTACCCCATGGTCATGAGAAAAAATGGCTATTATACCGGGTTGATTGGTAAAAATCATGTTCCCATTGGGGAAGGAGGTTATGAAAGCGGACTAATGGAAAAAAGTTTTGACTATTGGTATGCGGGGCACGGTCATCTGAGTTTCTATACTAAAAATATCCATGACATTTTTAAAGGCGCTATGTCAGATACACAAGCCGAGATTATAGCAGAAGGTATTCAAGATTTTCTCACTAATGCAGAAAAGTTGCAAGGTGCTTTGAATTTCCTTGACCATCGATCTTCGGATAAGCCCTTTATGCTTTCGGTAAATTTTAACCTTCCACATGACAACGAAACTAGTTCTATGGAACAAAAAACCACAGATGATGAAATTTATCGCACTTTATATCGCGACCAAGAGATTCCGCTTCCTGATAATTACATCGCAAAGGCAGATATAAAAAACTCAAAGTTACCGCCAGAAATTCACCATGTTAAAGACCGTCAGGTCGGTTATGATTGGGGTGAAATCTTCTCTGGTGCAGCATGTACAGATACCCAAATTAATGGTCATGGTGTAATGCCATTATTAAAAGGAGAAAAAATGGCCTCGCGAAATATATTTTTCTTCCGAAGTTACGAAGACCAGTATACATTATTCATAAGCGGGGATTGGAAATTAGTCAAATACCACTCAGGTAAGTTTCAATTGTTCAATGTTTCTGAAGAAACTGATTTAATTGACATAGAACTTGAAAAGGCCAAAATGTGGCAAGCCTAATTATTACGATGGGAGAAGGAAGCGGTGCCTGTCTTTTAATGTTAAGGAATGATATAGTTGTTTTTAGTTCAAAATCTGACAAAATGTTAAAACTAAACATCAATTAGCATAGTAAATAGTTTTTAAAATGATGGCATGGTAAAATAGTACTGGTGCTGGTTAAAAGAAGTATATTTTAGACTACCCATTTAAAGTAGTTTTAAGTAAATATTTCGAGAGGTGTTATTCGTAGTACTAAAAGCGAAAATTAACAAGTGTCTAGTTTTAGTCTAGTTCTTTTAAAATATTCTTAAATAATCTGTTGTTATTTTCGAATATTCCAAACGTTAGAGCCAACAAATCAGGATAGTTCAATGTAGGAGATAAAATCAACACGGTACATACTATAAGTTTAATTAAAATGATGTCAACCTAATTTTTGAACATGGAAATAAATTTTTAAACCCTGAGCGACACCTGTGAACAATTAAAAAAATAAATTTCGGATATAACCTTAATCAAGAATCAAGTCACAACTTTGCTAACTCAAAACTATTTCAACTTAAACCAATGATTATGAAAAAACAATTCTTAAAAATTTTAAAAGGTTCTTTTCTCTTGGTATTGTTCCTTGCGCTTATAAGTATGCAATATGCTACTGCGCAACAAACGATTACGGGAACCGTAACCGATGAATTAGGTCCGGTAGCGGGAGCCAACATTTTAGTACAAGGCACTACTATAGGCACACAAACTGACTTTGATGGTAACTTTAGCATTGAGGCTTCGTCCGAGAATGTTTTGGTTATCTCCTATTTAGGGTATGCCACACAAAACGTTATAATAGGATCTCAAACCACAATTGATGTCAAGTTGCAGACCGACCAACAGCAATTGGATGAAGTAGTTGTAATTGGTTATGGTACAGCCAAGAAGAGTGATTTAACCGGAGCAGTATCACAGGTATCAGCTAAATCTTTCGAAGAGCAGCCTTTAACAAGGGTGGAAGATGCCTTGCAAGGTAGAGCCGCTGGTGTTCAAGTTTCAAGATCGGGCGGTGGTCCTGGTCAAGATATTAAGGTTCGTATTAGGGGTGTTAACTCGATTAATGGAAACAATAGTCCATTAATAGTTGTAGATGGAGTTATAGGAGGTGATTTAAGCACCATCAACCCAAATGATATTGCTGCAATGGATGTTTTAAAAGATGCATCTGCTACAGCAATCTATGGTTCAAGAGGGTCGAACGGTGTAATATTAGTAACAACCAAAAAAGGTTCAGGTAAGGCAAAGGTTGCTATTGATGTTTTTACAACATTTGCTACAGTACCCAAGTTTCTTCCTACGTTAAATGCCCCTGATTTTGCAAGAATTGAAAATTCAAGAAGGTTGAGAACTGGAGGAACTGCCATTTTCACCGATGCAGAAATTAGTGCTCTTGAAGCCTCTGGCGGCACCAATTATCAAGATGAAATTTTCCAAACCGGAATTTCTAAAAACCTTCAATTATCCGTTAGTGGTTCTGAAGGTAGATTAAAATACTTCTTGTCAGGTAACTATGTTGATCAGGAAGGTACAGTAATCAACACAGGTTATGAAAGATATACGCTTCGTGCAAACACCAATATTGATGTTACCGACAGATTAAAAGTGGGTTTAAACTTCTTTGGAAGTAGAGCAACCCAGATAAATGACTTGGTAGACTTCAATCGTTTTCAGGGAAGTTTGGTTATCAAGGCGTTAACTTGGGACCCCACGACTCCTATCCGAAATGCAGATGGACAATTTAATAGATTCTCAGAAAGAGGATTGGCTTCTTTAAATATTAATCCGGTTGAAGATTTGAATACTACGTTTTTAGAAGGTGTAAATGACAGACTCGATGCTAATTTGAATGTTAGCTATGATTTATTCAAAAATCTGAACTACACGCTTGTTGCAGGTGTATCCACTTTTAATGGTTCTAACCAAAGCTATAGTACTGATAATCCCTTGAATAGGGTAAGTTTTGGTTCAAGTAAAAATGTGACCCATCAAATAAGTAATATTTTGACCTGGCAAAAGGCCTTTGGCAAGCATGATATAAAGATGACAGGAGTTTATGAATTTTCGGGTTTTGAAAATAGATTTAATGGGTATAATGGAAATAATGTTGCTGTACCAGGAGGTTTCTATTTTGGTGAATTTGCAGCGGGACAGAATTTGTTCAATAATTTCTCTAAATCTACCATTGAATCTGTTATGGCAAGAGGAGAGTACAATTTGAACAATTCTTTCTTTCTAACAGGTACAGTTCGTGTGGATTCTTCCTCAAAATTCCAAGAAGGTAATCGTACGGGTACTTTTCCTTCTGTATCTGCAAGATATAGTTTTGCGAACGCCAGCTTTATAGAGAACAGCGACTTTTTGAGCAACTTCTCTATTCGAGCTGGTTGGGGACAAGTGGGTAATGAGAATGTAGCACCTTATATTACCTTTCCTAGTGTAAACGCAAATAGTACATTTTCTTTTGATGGTGCAACAATATCTCCTGGGTCTTCTCCTGCAGGATTCGGAAATGCTGATTTGACCTGGGAAACAACTACACAGACGAATATCGGTCTAGATATTGGTCTTTATAACGGTCGCGCCAATTTAACCTTAGATGCTTTTAAAAAGAATACGACCGACTTACTTTTAGATGTTCCTATACCGGACACCAATGGTGGTGGCTTTGTTACTAGAAATGTTGGTGAAGTTGAGAATAGAGGTATAGACATTGCTCTTTCAGGAGCAATCATAAGCAAAGAAGATTTTAATTGGAATTCTAACTTCAATTTTTCCTTTACAAAGAATAAAGTATTAGATTTAGGTGAAGGAGTCGATGAGATTCAAGGAAGTTTTCAAAGTATTGATGGACAAAGTAGAAATTGGAACATTATTCAAGTGGGCCAACCAATTGGTCAATTTAACGGATCTACCTTTTTAGGTACTTGGAAAAGTTCAGATAATATACCATTAAACGCAGCTGGCAATCCTATTGCTCAGCCAGGTGATGCAAGATACCTGAGAGATGCAGATGGAGAACGAGTTATTGGCGCAATTGGAAATGGCACCCCTACAACATTCTGGGGTTTTAATAATACCCTCACCTATAAAAACTGGGATTTAAATATTTTTATTCAAGGAGTTCATGGTTTTGATGTATTAAATGCGGTTCAAGGTATTATTGTAGGTAATACGGGTAACCAAAGAAGTTTCTTAGCGGCTGACCAAGTCAACCAATGGACAGCCTCAAATGAAACTGATATTCCAGCTGGTGGGCTTAATGATGCCGGTTCAACTAGATATGTTGAAAAAGGAGATTTCATTAGATTACAGAATCTCTCACTTGGTTACACAATAAAAGATGTTACGAAATCAGGGGCAACAGCAAAGGTTTATGTTTCAGGTCAAAACTTGTTATTAATTACTGATTATTCAGGGTATGATCCAGAGCATACTTCAAGGCCCGCAAACAATGCAGGAAACGTTGATGTAGCTGCAGGTATAAATGCAGGCGCTTATCCAAACCCTAGAACTTTGTCTGTCGGTGTAAAATTTGGATTTTAATACGTTAAAAAAAATTGTCAAAACAAAAAAACAAAAATTATGAAAAAAGCAAGAATTTTTAATTGGTCGAAGTCGAGCTTCTTTATCGGTGCGACAATGGCTATAGCGCTTATTTTTAATGGTTGTGCTGATTTAGAAGAAGATCCAAGCATAGCCAACTTAGCTCCGGGATCATATAGTAATCTAGTAGAACTAGAGCTTGGTGTTACGGGTATTTACTCGCAGTTGAGGAATGCCTCTCAATGGTCTACTTTCTTTGTTGCTGGTTGGGGTGGAGATGATATAACTACGCACAAAGTTAGTAATAAGGCAGATTTCAGAGAGTTTGATCAAAGATCTGTTTCTTCTGAAAATGCTAGAACTGTTGGTAATTGGCGAGATATTTATAGAATGGTAAGGGCTGCAAATAGTGTGTTAGAAAGCGCTGAAGGCTTAGAAGTGCCTGATCAAGATGCTCAGAACCGCTTACTAGGCGAGGTTTATTTTTTAAGAGGGTCAATGTTCTTTCACCTAACTCGCGTACATAGTAGAATACCTTTGCCGCTAACTGCAGAACCTGAATTGGACATTAGTTTATCCAGTCAAGCTGAGGTCTATGCGCAAATAGAATCAGATTTAATGCAAGCAGAATCTTTACTTCCTACAATCTACCCTGGCGTACAGCCGGGAGCGCCAAGACCAAATTCTGGTTCGGCTAGTGCAATGTTGGCGCGACTATATCTAGATTGGGCAGGTTTTCCTGAAAATGACAACTCTAAGCATGCTATGGCTGCTTCAAAGGCAAAGCAAGTGATAGATAATAGTGCATCACATGGTTTCGCTTTGGCTGATAATTTAGAGAGCTTATGGACACTCGATAACAGATTCAATAGCGAAGGTGTTTGGACAATTCCTTACAACACAGATAATGGTCTACATAATCGCAAATATGGTAAGTTAGGAAACCCTTCTGATTTGGCAGGCTGGCAGGAGACTTTTGCAGAAATCAGATTTTTTGAGGATTTCCCAGAAGGAGCTAGAAAAGAAGCGACCTACAGAACTGAACACGATTGGGAGAACTTTACAGACCAAACTAACCCTGTATTCAAGAAAATTACGGGTCCTGACGGCGATATTCCCTTATCTGCTTTCAATACCAATCGTAATGATTTCTATATAAGATATGCTGAAGTACTTCTCATATATGCTGAAGCTTCAGCAAGATCAGGTAATGAAAGTGCAGATGCTTGGGAGTCTCTAAATATGATTAGAAGAAGAGCTGCTGGCTTACCTTACGGTACCGCGGTTACAGCTGAGACAGCACAACTAGATGCAATGGGCAATCCTGATGCAGGCGGTTTGACCTATGTTGACGTCTCTAGCGGAGATTTAGCTGAATTAGCGTTTATAGAGCGTAAGTGGGAATTAGCAGGTGAATGGATTCGTTGGAATGACTTGGTACGAATGCAACGTGTAGAGCAAGCCTTATCACAAAGAGACCCTCAAAGTTCTATGAATGCGGCTGGTGAAATGATTCAAGTTTCGAACCCAATTATAGGTTCATTAGGTACCGATAATTATTTCGCGCCTATACCTGCAAACGAAATAGTTTTAAATCCGAACTTAGGAAATTGAAGTAGTTGAGTTAGTTTTAGAAAACGGTGGGCATAAATCTTTTGCTCGCCGTTTTTTCTTTTTAGTACTATCAAACGTATATGACTTTTATCAAAGGCCAATAATTTGTATTTTAGAATACTTTTTTTATCATCGCACTATGAAGCTTAATCTTACAAGATTTATAACCCTGCATTGGCACTTGATTATGTGCACCCTTGCTTTATTGTTGTTTTCTTGTAGTTCAAAGGAAAAGGGAAAAGAAAGCTCATCCCATCAGGAAAATTTAGAAAAACTGTTTACATCAATTCCATTTCAAGAGTCAGGTATCGATTTTATAAATACCCTTGAAGAAACTGTTGAAATGAACTACTATCAATATATGTATACTTATGTTGGTGGCGGCGTAGCCGCTGGCGACTTAAATAACGATGGCTTAGTTGATCTTTATTTTACATCAAATACTAATGAAGACAAAATATACTTGAATAAAGGCAATCTACAATTCGAAGATATTACCCAGAGTACAGGCATTAACAATAGCGACGGTTTTACCACGGGTGTTACTATGGTAGATATAAATAATGACGGATATTTAGATATATATGTCTCAAAAGGTGGCCCCAAATTATATGAAGATAAGTTTCATAACCTTCTTTATATCAATAATGGGGATTTGACATTTACCGAAAGAGCTAACGAGATGGGATTGGATGACGCTAACCGATCTATTCAGGCTATTTTCTTCGATTACGACAAGGATAATGATTTAGATGTCTATGTATCCAATACGCCTGATATAACCAGTAGAGAAAGTATTTTGGATTTGAATGAGGTGCATAAAGACCCGAAAACACTTGAGCTAAAAGGTAGTGATCGTTTGTATAATAATGATGGCACAGGTCATTTTACCGATGTTTCTAAGAAAGTAGGTTTACAATACGATATTGGTTTTGGTCTTAATCCTCAGGTGATTGATTTAAACAATGATAGTTGGCCAGATATTTATGTTTCCAATGACTTCAACGGCCCTGATTTGGCTTATCTCAATAATGGAGATGGTACTTTTTCAGAATCAAGAGATAAAGTATTCAAGCACATGTCATTTAATAGTATGGGTAGCGATATAGCCGATATTAATAATGATGGCCTATTAGACTTAATGACGTTAGACATGAATCCCGAAGACTACTTTAGGTCAAAAACAACAATGGCCATGACCTCGGTAAGTAAATTTGAAAGCATGGTTGCGGGTGGTTATCATCATCAATACATGCATAATATGCTGCAAATTAACAATGGCAACGGAACGTTTAGTGAAATTGGTAAAATGGCGGGTATAGCAGATACAGACTGGAGCTGGGCGCTATTGTCCGCAGACTTCGATCTTGATGGCTTTAACGACATCTATGTGACCAACGGCGTATATCGTGATGTTATCGATAGAGATAAGAATAACGAAATATTAGAAATGCTTAGAGCAAACCAACGCAAGCCAACGGGTGAAGATTTTCTAAAATTCGCACAAATGCTTCCGCAGCAAAAGCTTACGAATTACTTGTTTAGAAATAATGGCGATTATACATTCGAAGACAAATCAGATACTTGGGTCCAACCAAAACCGACATTTTCAAACGGAGCTATTTATGCCGATTTAGATAACGACGGTGATTTAGATATTGTAGTTAGTAATATTAATGATCAAGCTACCGTATTAAAAAATAAGGCAATTGATTCAAGTAAAAATAACTATCTAAAAATTAAATTCGACGGCCCCGAAAAGAATAAATTCGGGGTGGGTGCTTCGGTCAAGCTTAATTTTGAGGATGGTACTCAACAATTAAGGCAATTATCAAATACCAAAGGATTTCTTTCCGCCGTATCCAATACGGTTCATTTTGGTTTAGGAAATAAAAATCACATTGATAATTTACTGGTGCTTTGGCCCGATGGTAAATCTCAAAAGCTCACCAACTTAGAAACCAACCAGTTACTTAAAATCGATTATAGTTCGGCATCTCAAGAATTAGATGATTTGAAGAAAGAGAACTCCATTTTTTCCAAAACTGACTTTGACTACTCACATTCTGACCCTTATTTCAATGACTATGATTTGCAGATTTTATTACCACATAAACTTTCACAGACCGGTCCAGGAATCGCTAAAGGAGATGTCAATGGTGATGGTTTAGACGATGTATATTTAGGCGGAGGTCATAAACAAGCAGGACAATTGTTGTTGGGACAGTCCAAAGCCGGATTTATAGAAAAAACAACTTCTGTTTTTTCAAAGGATAAGGCCCATGAAGATGTTGGCGCAACTTTTTTCGATGCCGATAATGACGGTGATCAAGACTTGTATGTCGTAAGTGGCAGCTATGAATTCAATGCCAACCCGAGGTTATTGATTGATAGATTGTATTTGAATGACGGGAAAGGAAATTTTTCCAAAGCAGTCGACGCTATTCCTGAAGTTGGAATCGCTGGTTCAGTGATAGTTCCATCTGATTATGACAATGATGGAGATATAGACTTATTTTTAGGCGGAAGGTTGATAACTGGTAGATACCCCTATCCAGCAAGTAGCTTGTTACTTGTAAACGACAACGGTAAATTCTCTTTTAAAAACGATGAACTAGCACCTCAATTAAATGGTATAGGCATGGTTACTGATGCGGTTTGGACCGATATCAATAAAGATGACAAAATAGATTTAATAGTAACAGGAGAGTGGATGGGCATTCAAGTATTTCTCAATCAGAATAATCGTTTGATAAAAAGTGATACTCATAAAACGTTATCGAAAGCGGTCGGATGGTGGAATGAAATATTGGTCGTCGATATTGATAATGATGGAGATAAAGACATTGTTGCGGGTAATTTAGGCCTAAACTATAAATTTCATGCATCACCTGAAAAACCTTTTGAAATTTATACTTCCGATTTTGATTTTAATGGTTCCGAGGATGTTATTCTTGCCAAAGAGTATAAAGGTAAGCAGGTGCCAGTTCGTGGTAAAAGCTGCATGACACAGCAACTTCCCCATTTAGCACAAACGATACCCACTTATACAGATTTCGCTAATCAAGATTTGAAAGGTATCGTAGGTCAAAGTATTGAATCCGCGCTACATTATTCGGCCACTGAATTTCGTTCAGGTATTTTTAAAAATAACGGAGATGAAGGTTTTTCTTTTGAACCTTTTCAAAATAAATTACAACAGTCCTTAATCAATAGTATTTTATTCGACGATTTTGATTTTGATGGAACTAAAGATTTACTACTCGCAGGCAATAATTATCAATCTGAAGTGGAGACTACCAGAGCAGATGCGGGAATAGGTTCGTTTCTAAAAGGAAATGGTAAAGGAAAATTCCAATACATCTCTAATTTAGCATCCGGTTTTTTTGCGGATAAAGATGTAAGAAACATGATTACAGTGAATTCTGGAAAGGATAACTATGTGTTTGTTGCCAATAACAACTCTAAACATGATGTGTTCAAGCTCAATGCTTCCCTATGAAAGAAAGCGTCCATTTTAGAAAGATAATGTCAAATTTGATTTTGACTATTTTTTTAATGGCGATAAGTTTGATTCGATTACATTCCCAAGAAAAAGAAGCGTCAATAGACAATTCGAATTCCGTTCAACTTTTTAATAAAGCCAGAGAACTTCGTTTTCAAGATCCAGACCGGGCTGTAGAACTCTTTCAACAGGTTCATAAAGATTTTTTGAGTAAAGGCGACACTATTAAGGCAATTGACGCGCTACTTGAAATGCCGTTTCATTTTGGGCAAAAGGTTGATTATGCGAAATCTTATGATGGCCTGTGGCATGCCCTCCTATTAGCTGATGATATAAAAAATCAGCCCTATAAAGCCTCGATTTATAATCGTTTGGGCAGACTATATAGCTATTATAAAAAAGAAAAAAAGGCTTTCGAATACTTGAATACGTCACTAGGTATTAATAAGTCTTTAGTTGAAAAAGGCGACTTGGATGAAAGTGCACTTACTCAAAACTATTATTGGATTAGTGCGACCTATCGTGAATTGGACAAGCCAGAAATAGGAAAAATTTATCTCGACAGCTGTTTTTTAAAGTATGATGCCAAGAAAAGTAATCTCGCTAAAGCATATTTAGATTTTGAAAAATCCTTTATCCTTTCCAGAGAACGAAGACACGCAGAAGCCTTAGAAATACTAAAAGAAATAGAACCTTGGTTCATTGAAAACCGCCCCTCTTATCTGGTGTTAGTATATACTTATTGGGGCGATATTTATCAAAATATGTCAGACTTGAAACAAAGTGAAAAATACTATAAAAAAGCTTTGAAAATATCGGAAAAGTATAACAGTCATGTAGACTTTTCTGCTTTAGTTCATGAACGATTGGCTAATGTTTATTTGGTGAGAAATGATTTTGAAAGAGCCTATCAAAGTCAAAAACAGGCGAAAGAGTTAGATGCGAAATTTTTCGATAGCCGTAGTTCGGTCAATAAGTCTTTGTTAGAAATCAAAGATGAATATCGAGTTGAAAAAGAACGTCAAGAAAAGCTAATCCAAAAACAGCGTGTAGACCGATTAGAACAAGAAGATAAGATTTCGCTTTTACAACGTATAATTTTACTTGGAGCATTGATTTTTACCTTGGTCATTGCGTCACTTTATGTAATGCAAATTAGGGCGAAGCATAAAATAGAAAAAGAACTTATCCAAAGAAATAAAGAATTAGAGATTAAAAAAGGGAAGGAGTTACTAGAATTAAAAAATAAAGAGTTAGCAACCTCTGCGCTCCAGTTGGTTGAAAAAGATGAATTTTTAAAGGATATAAAAACAAAATTAAAAGGAGAAGACGGTAAATTAAAAACTACCGAGATTAACAGGGTTTTAAAGTCCATTTCAAGTAGTAATCAAAATAACTGGGATGAGTTTAAGCTTCGCTTTACTTCGGTAAACGAGGACTTCTACAAAACGGTGACAACAAAGTATCCGAAGTTGACGCAGTCTGACCAAAAAATATGTGCCCTTATCAAGTTGAATTTTTCAAGTAAGGAAATGGCGAGGCTTTTAGGTATTTCCGTTCAATCAGTTCATACTACACGCTATAGGCTTCGTAAAAAAATGAATCTAGATAGAAGTGTCAATTTAGAGGATTTCATATCAAATCTTTAAAATCAAGCCTATTTCACTTTTGTATAGTAATTGTCTAGTCCCCAAAACAACTCTTTTGAGCGAATCAGACTATATTTAATGAGTTATTGTTTTGTCTTGAATTAACGCCATTTAAGATGTTATTTAGTGCTTTTTGAGAATCATTCAATCGTAAAATGAACAAGTATTTCTTTTATCTTTTAGCAATTACCATTTTCGGAATATCCTGCTCGGAAGAGAAGAAAGGTGATACGCCGCTTACATTCAATAGTGATTTTAATGAAGGTTGGAAATTTCGATTAATAGACTCGGCTACTGCTGATACCAATTGGAAGAATGTAAAAATTCCTCATGATTGGAGTGTGGAAACTTCTTTTGATTCCATAAATGGCGAAGGTGCCACAGGCTATCTTCTAGGAGGAGTTGGTAAGTATAAAAAAGAATTCTCTCTAAACCTTGACAAAAGCCAAGTTGCATATATCGTATTCGATGGTGTATATAATAATGCTACAGTTTCTTTGAATGGCGAAGAACTTGGGTTTCATCCCTACGGTTATTCTCCGTTCTATTTCGATATTTCAAAGCAACTACAAACCTCAGAGGCTGAAAACATTTTGGAGGTCAGCGTTGACAGAACCAGATATGCCGATAGTAGATGGTACACGGGGTCTGGCATTTATCGCAATGTGGAGCTTTTTGTAAAAGACAAATTGCACATTCCTATTTGGGGCGTATTTGTTAGTACACCAGAAGTAAGCAGTAATTCGGCAAAAGTTTCTATTGCTATCGATGTAAAAAATAATTTTCTTGAGGAACAGAAATTCGACCTCGCTACTGATATTTTTAATGCCAAAAATGAAAAGCTAACTGCTGTCTCAACAACAATAATAATTGCACCTGAAAGCAATCAAAATGTAATTCAAGAAACGAATGTTGCTAATCCCGTTTTATGGGATGTCAGCAGCCCTGAGCTATACAAAGCGGTAACGACCATTAAAAAAGAAGGGGAAATCGTTGACAAAGTCGAAACGCGTTTTGGTATACGAAACATTCGTTTTGATGCAAATGAAGGTTTTTTCCTGAACGGAAGAAATATGAAGATAAAGGGTGTTTGTCTGCATCATGATGGCGGCCTTGTTGGTGCAGCAGTTCCAAAGGGAGTTTGGAAAAGAAGGCTTGAAAAGCTTAAAGATGTTGGTTGTAATGCTATTCGTATCTCCCATAATCCTGGTTCACAAGAGTTTCTCGACCTTTGTGACGAAATGGGTTTTTTGGTACAAGATGAGTTTTTTGATGAGTGGGATAACCCGAAAGACAAGCGCAAGAATATGAACGAACAAAGCGTCGATTATATCACACGAGGATATACCGAGCACTTTCAAGAATGGGCAGAAAAAGATTTAAAAAGTACCGTTTTAGCACATCGTAACCATCCATCAATTATACAATGGAGTATCGGGAATGAGATTGAATGGACCTACCCAAGAAATGGTGACGCAACGGGTTTCTTTAATAATATGCATTGGGGCGGCAATTACTTTTGGTCTACACCGCCAAACACTCCTGAACAAATTAGAGAGCAACTAAAATTGCTTCCGAAAGAAAAATATGATATCGGTAAAACCGCTCAAAAACTAGCGAACTGGACACGCGAACTTGATACTACTCGATACATTATTGCCAATAGTATTCTACCATCGGCCAGCCATGAATCGGGCTATACTGATGCTTTAGATATGGTGGGGTATAGCTATCGTAGGGTTCTATATGACTACGGGCATGAGAATTACCCTGAGAAACCTATTATGGGAACTGAAAATCTAGGGCAATGGCATGAATGGAAAGCAGTTATGGAACGCCCTTTTATCTCAGGGACTTTTTTATGGACGGGTATTGACTATATGGGAGAAAGTAATGGAGGCTGGCCAAAAAAAGGAACAGATTCAGGACTATTAGATTACGCTGGGTTCGAGAAGCCTGCTTTTCACATGTTCAAATCACTTTGGAATGAGGAACCTCACGTTTATATCGCCACGCAAACCAAAGAAAAGTCAATTTACAAAATAGATGCTTTGGGAAATCCTGTTGAGAAAAAGCAAGGGGCATGGAAACAAGCCTTATGGGGTTGGCATAATGTCAATGAACATTGGAATTATTCTAAAAATGAGATAGTCATTGCAGAAATATATTCCAATTGTGAAGAAGTTGAACTTTTCTTAAATGAAAAATCCTTAGGAAAGAAAAAACTGACCGATTTTGAAGACCGGATTTACAAATGGTCAGTACCATTTTCAGAAGGGACTTTAGTAGCAAAAGGTTCTAAAAATGGTACTTTAGTAGAAACTCAGTTGGTAACAACTTCAAATGCGAAACGTATAAAGATTTTAACTGACAAGACGACAATGGATGCTGATGGTCGTGACGTGGCCCATATTACAGCTCAGTTGGTTGATGCTAATGGAAATGCTGTGAAAACAAGTAACGAAAATATAGTTTTTGAAGTTGACGGAAACGCAAAAATTTTAGGAGTCGATACAGGTTCTGCTCGAAATGTACAAGATTATCAGTCTAATACAATCATGACTGATAAAGGTAGGTGTTTGCTTATAGTGCAAACTACTTCTGAGAAAGGAACAATTCAAATTTCGGCAACCACAGATAATTTAAAGAGCAATACCATTAAAATCACTAGTAAATAACCAACGATGAATGAGCTAAAAAAAATAATTTTTGTAGCGGGATTAGTTATACTTTCTTCCTGTAATTCTAATACTTCTCAAACTGAAATGAGTACAAACGCTAACGAGAAAGAAATGAGAATATCCGAAGAACAAATCGACCATTTGGGTATAACAAATCCAGAATATTTAAGTGCGGCTTCAAAAAGAGCCTTAAAATGGCCGATGGATTTAGGTAATGAATGGTTTATTCAATTTGGTAATTTACAGCCATTAAAAGGCGACTTGGCCTATGAAGAAGGAGTGGTGAGAAGAGACCCAAGTGCAATAATTAAAGAAGACGGTAAATACTATGTTTGGTATACTAAAAGTACGGGGCCAACTCAAGGCTTCGGCGGTGATATTGAAACAGAAAAAGTATTTCCTTGGGATAGATGCGATATTTGGTATGCAACTTCAGATGACGGTTGGACATGGAAGGAAGAAGGTCTGGCGGTAGCACGTGGTGAAAAAGGCGCCTACGACGATCGTTCGGTTTTTACCGTGGAGATTATGAAGTGGGAAGACAAATATTACTTGTGTTATCAAGCGGTAAAATCTCCTTATGTGGTACGAGTTAAAAATACGGTAGGATTGGCTTGGTCGGATTCCCCAAATGGACCTTGGACCAAAAGTGAAGAACCTATTTTACGTCCTGCTGATAATGGTGTCTGGAAAGGTGAAGAACAAAATCGTTTTATGGTCGAAAAGAAAGGCGATTTTGATAGTCATAAAGTTCATGACCCGTGTATTCTTCCGTATAAAGGTAAATTCTATCTGTATTATAAAGGGGAACAAATGGGTGAAGCTATCACCTTTGGCGGAAGACAGATTCGACATGGCGTTGCCATTTCTGATAAGCCCGAGGGGCCTTATGTGAAATCGTTGTATAACCCCATTAGCAATAGCGGACATGAGATTTGTGTTTGGCCTTACAATGATGGTATTGCCGCATTAATTACGACTGATGGCCCTGAAAAAAATACTATTCAATGGGCACCTGACGGAATCAATTTCAAAATCATGTCAGTAATTCCCGGTGTAAATGCACATGCTATCGGTCTTAATCGAACAGCGGATGCCGAAAAAGAACCTACAGAAGTTCTCCGTTGGGGCTTGACTCACGTATACAATAGTGGTGATTACCAAAGCATCATGCGTTTCTCTTCAGAAAGAAAAACAAGGCACGTTGCCAAGGGCGAGACTAAATAATAAACTTTATTTTTTTACATGAAAGCAACAGTATATAATGGCAACAAGACTTTTTCTGTAATCGAAAAAGAAATAGAAAATCCGGCTGAAGGGGAAGTAAGAATAAAAGTAGCATATTCAGGAGTGTGCGGTACTGATGTGCATATTTACCATGGCATGATGGACAAGCGCGTAAGTATTCCGGTTACTATCGGCCACGAAATGTCAGGTACAATTGATGCCCTTGGAGATGGCGTTTCAGGATTTGAAGTTGGAGAGAAAGTAGTAGTCAGACCGCTTGATGATAGAGGAGTAAAAGCTTCCGATAAAGGCTTCAATCATATCTGTGAAGACCTAAAATTTATAGGGATTGATAGTCCTGGTTCGATGCAACAATATTGGAATGTTCCCGCATTCACGCTACACAAATTAAAGGTAGAAACCGATTTGAAATTGGCAGCGCTTATAGAGCCTTTATCTGTTGCAGTTCACGACGTTCGATTGAGTGAATTAAAAGCTGATGAAACGGCCGTTGTTTTAGGTGGAGGACCAATCGGACTTTTAGTAGCGATGGTCGCTAAGGAAACCGGTGCAGACGTCATTGTATCTGAAGTCAATGAAAATCGCATAGAAAAAGCCAAGGAATTGGGACTGAATGCCGTAAATCCCACTAAAATTGATTTAGTGGAATATGTCAAAGAACAAACAGAAGGTCGTCGTGCCGATGTTGTTTTTGAAGTAGCGGGTGTTCAACCCGCATTAGATGTGATGACGGAGGTGGCAGGAATTCGTGGAAGAATTCTAATGGTCGCCATTCACGGTCAGAAAAAAGAAATAGACCTTTTCAAATTCTTTTGGAAAGAACTAAAGTTGATAGGGGCCCGTGTTTATGAAAAGGAAGACTATGAAAGAGCGATAGAACTTATCACAAAAAATGAACTTCCGTTTGAAAAAATGATTACCGATGTGCAACCTTTGAGCAACATTCAAAAGGTTTTTGAAAGTATCGATAACAATCCTGATGGCATGAAAGTGTTGATGGATTGTCAATTATAATTAAATGTCACCCTGAGCGCAGTCGAAGGGCTAGGAACACGGTTCTCTAATCCGCTCGAACTGACAGAAATCCTAAGTAGCTAATATCTAACACAAAACAGATTCCCACCTCCGTGGAAATGAAACTAAAATATTTTTTTGATGAGCATACTAAACAATTTCAGTCTAAAAGGAAAAACAGCCCTAGTAACGGGATGTAAAAGAGGAATCGGAAAAGGAATGGCAGTAGCACTTGCGGAAGCTGGAGCCGATATTATTGGCGTAAGCGCCTCCTTAGAACAACATGGAAGTGCGGTACAACAGGAAGTTGAAGGTATCGGCCGAAAGTTCAAAGGATATCAATGTGATTTCGGCAACCGCGAATCGCTCTATGCTTTTATCAAAGAGGTAAAAGATGATTTTCCGAAAATCGATATTCTGGTAAATAATGCAGGAACTATTTTGCGTGCTCCAGCAGTAGAACATTCCGATGAATATTGGGATAAAGTTATTGAAGTGAATCAAACCGCCCAATTTGTGCTAACCCGAGAAATCGGAAAGGAGATGGTAGCCAGAGGAGAGGGAAAAGTGGTTTTTACCGCTTCCTTATTGACTTTTCAAGGAGGAATTACAGTTCCGGGTTATGCAGCTAGTAAGGGGGCAATTGGTCAAATGACCATGGCTTTTGCAAACGAATGGGCTGGTAAAGGGGTGAACGTGAATGCTATTGCCCCAGGCTATATCAGTACTGATAATACCGAGGCTTTACGTAACAATCCAGAACGTAACGAGGCGATATTGGCGCGAATTCCTGCAGGTCGGTGGGGTCAACCCGAAGATTTCAAAGGACCTATCGTTTTTCTTTGTTCGCAGGCATCAAGCTATATGCATGGAGGTACAATGCTCGTAGATGGAGGATGGATGGGTAGATAAATTCTCGCCATACGGAAGCAAAGCATTCCAAATAAATAAGACTAGAAATAAATCATAATCATAATTAAGAACATTATGGCTGAAATTAAAGAATACCAATTATTTATAGATGGAAAATGGATTACTTCAACTTCTGGAGAAACCATTGATATCGTAAACCCATCGACTGAAGAAATAGTGGCAAGAGTTCAAAACGGAACTGTAGAAGAAGCACAGATGGCTTTGGAAGCGGCGGACCTTGCTCAAAAATCATGGAAAAAAATACCAGCCCGTCAGCGTGCTGTAATGCTCTATAAACTAGCCGATGAAATCAAGGCCAATGCTGATTATTTAGCTCAACTTTTAGTAAAAGAGCAAGGTAAACTTTTAAAAGTAGCTCAAATGGAAGTTGCCGTAACTGCTTCTTTTATTGAATATGCCTGTGAAGGTGCAAGAAGAATTGAAGGCGATATCATTCCGTCTGACAATCCTAACGAACAAATATGGATTCAGAAAATACCTAGAGGAGTTGTTGTTGCGATTACAGCATGGAACTTCCCATTGGCATTAGCTGGAAGAAAATTAGGTCCGGCATTGGTAGCTGGAAATACAGTTGTTATCAAACCAACTTCTGAAACACCCTTGGCTACTTTGGAGTTAGGAAACCTAGCGAAAAAAGCGGGACTTCCGGACGGAGTCCTAAACATACTTACAGGTCCGGGTCGCGCCATGGGAAATGCTCTCGTCGAAAACCCGATTACCAAAATGGTTACCATGACAGGTTCTACTCCCGTAGGTCAACAAATTGCACGTAATGCGGCGCAGAATTTGACGCATGTACAATTAGAATTGGGCGGAAAAGCTCCTTTTATTGTTTTTGAAGATGCAGATATTGATTCCGCAGTAGATAGTGCGCTACACTCTCGTTTTGACAATTGCGGACAAGTTTGTACCTGCAATGAGCGAATGTATGTGCACGAAGGAATCTATGACACTTTTATGGAAAAATTCTTAGCAAAGACCAAAGCCCTTAAAGTTGGTGACCCGATGTTGGCGGAAACCGATATGGGCCCAAAGGTTAATGCATCCGAGTTAAAGCACATGGAGCACTTAGTTGAAGTAAGTCTAAAAGAAGGAGCAACTTTAGCGACAGGCGGAAAACGCCCCGAAGGCCCTGAATTTGAAAAAGGATATTGGTTTGAACCAACAGTACTTACTAATGTTACCCAAGATATGACTATCGTTCATGAAGAATCTTTTGGTCCGATTTTACCGGTATTGAAGTTTAAGACTTTTGATGAAGTGGTGGGCTACGCCAATGATTGCGAATATGGTTTGGCAGCGATGATTTTTACGAATGATATGAACATCATTATGAAATGTAATGATGAGCTTGAATACGGTGAAATCTATGTGAACCGCGGCCATGGGGAGCAGCATCAAGGTTTTCATAACGGCTATAAACTTTCAGGAAGTGGAGGAGAAGACGGCAAATACGGATTTGAACAATACATGGAGAAAAAGACCTTTTATGTTAGACATAAAGTATAAATGAACACACAGATAAAAACTGTTAGTTGTACCCTTTTCAGAGTGCCATTACCCGAGGTAATGAACGATGCGAAGCATGGCGACCACACCCATTTTGAATTGGTTACAACGACTATTACTCTGGAAGATGGCAGTCAAGGAACGGGCTATACCTATACCGGGGGCAAAGGTGGCCATGCCGTAAAGGCAATGGTTGATTTTGATATTGCTCCAGCTTTAATCGGCAAAGATGCTTCTGATATAGATGGAATTTATGATTTCATGGAATGGCATATGCATTACGTGGGTCGTGGCGGAATAGTTTCTTTTGCGGTTTCCACAATAGATATTGCTCTTTGGGATATTAAATGTAAGAAGGCCAACCAACCTTTATGGAAATTGGCGGGTGGAGCAGGAAACACGTGTAAAGCGTATTGCGGCGGAATTGATTTGCAATTCCCTATTCTGAAGCTTTTGAAGAACATAGAAGGCTATTTGGCTGCAGGATTCAATGCAGTAAAAATCAAAATCGGTCGTGAAAACCTAGATGAAGACATTGAACGGATACAAGCAGTTCGCGAATTTATAGGTCCTGATATGACTTTTATGGTCGACGCGAATTATTCAATGACTATTGATAAGGCGATTGAGGCCATCGAAAAGTTTCGACAATACGATATTACTTGGTTTGAGGAGCCCATAATCCCTGATAATTATAAAGGCTTTGCCGAGATTTCAGACGCTACCGGATTTCCGCTAGCGATGGGAGAAAACCTGCATACGATTCACGAGTTCGAATATGCCATGGAGCAGGCAAAATTATCTTTTGTGCAACCTGATGCTTCGAATTGCGGAGGAATTACGGGTTGGTTGAAAGCAGCTCAATTAGCGAATACATATAATATTCCTGCTTGTTCACACGGTATGCAAGAATTACATGTGAGCTTGGTATCGGCACAACCCAATTCAGGTTGGTTGGAAGTACATAGTTTTCCGATTGACCAATATACCAAAAGACCCTTGGTAGTTGAAAATCATAGAGCAGTAGCTCCAGATACACCGGGAGTGGGAGTAGAATTTGATTGGGAGAAGTTAGAGGCGTTTAAATTAAAATATTGAAGTTCCTTCCCCAGAAAGGGGAAGGTGGTTTTTTCACTTCAGCGTGCAAAAATCGGAAGGGGTTAAAGTGCAGACCTTGGCTGAAATTATGAGACTTTGGGCAGAATATTGGTCGCTTGGGCTTTCTACCCGCCCCTTCTTCATCAAAAGGCAAATCCACCCCACCCTATCAGGGGCAAGGAACAAAAAAATGGAAAATGAAAACAACGGAAAATCATTTCGGCGAATTTGAAAGCAGCCAAGTACAACTATATACTTTAGAAAATGATAATGGTATGCTCGTAAAGATTTCCAACTATGGAGCAACTATCACTTCGATTGTAGTTCCGCAAAAAGAGGGAGAGCCGCAAGAAATTGTTTGTGGTTTCGATACATTTGATAGTTATTTTTCAGAGAAATATAGAGCTAATGCCCCGTATTTTGGGGGAACAGTTGGCCGTTATTGCTCACAGATAAAAGATTCAAAATTCGAACTGAATGGCGAAGAATACCAATTAGCGAAAATTGTAGGTGAGAATAATCTTCATGGCGGTGAAGTAGGTTTTGACAAGAAAATTTGGAAGGTAAAACCCTTAAGCTCCAACGCATCTAAAGTCGAAATGTCGCTTCAAAGTCATGCAATGGAGGAAGGCTTTCCTGGGAATGTCGACGTCGCGGTTATATTTACCCTAACCAACGCCAATGAGATTCGAATTGAGTACCAAGCCACAACGGATGCTGATACGCCCTTTACGATTACGAATCACACGTATTTCAATCTTTCAGGATTTAAGGAAAATGTTGAAAATCATTCAGCTCAAATTCAATCTAATAAAAAACAAGTTTGGGATAGTACTGGCGCTGCAACGGGCGAAAATGTTTCCGTTGAAGGAAAAGCTGATGATTTAAGAAATGGAAAAATCATAGGTGTGGTACATGAAGCTATGGGGGATGGGTTTGAACATTTCTATTTATTTGAGGAAAAAGGTTTTGCCCTAAAAAAAGTAGCTGAAATACACGAGCCGAAAAGTGGTAGAGCTTTGGAAATATCAACCACAGAACCCGGTATGCTTTTCTATACTGGAAAATATACATCCGACGAACTAAAACGAGAATCAGGATTACGATATGGAAAATACAGAGGGTTTTGCTGTGAAACGCATCGGTATCCTAACGGTCCGAATATTCCAAATTCCCCAAAAAGTATTCTTAAAAAAGGAGATACATACGATAGCAAAACTATTTTCAAGTTTAAATGGTAGTAAAAAGTCCTCATCTTTTTTCAAGGGGAGGTGCCCGCAGGGTGGAGGGGTTGAACTCGAAACTATGTTATTAAAGTATTTGAATAAAAAAACCAACTAAAACCAGAAACTATGACCACAGGAATACTCTTAGCCATTTTCGCAGGATTGATGTTGGGCCTCTACGCCCTTCCTGAGAAATTCACCAAAGATTTTAAGTATGAAAATACCTGGAGTCTATTTTTTCTTTTGACCATGTTCGTAGTTCCAGTCATAGCATCTATTACGCTAATTGATGGGTTTGCAGAAGTATTTGGCAACATGCCCATGGATATTTGGGTAAAGATGGGTTTGACCAGTTTTCTCTGGGGAATTGGTGTTATGATGTGGAGTAAGGCCATTAATCATATCGGGCTTTCACTAGGTTTCTCCCTTTTCATAGGCACCGTCATATTAGTGGGTTCATTGTTACCTTTTATAGTTGACGGTCTTCCACCCGATAATGTTTTAATATTTATTCTTATAGGAATAGTTATCGTACTCATTGGGGTCATTCTCAATGGAAAGGCAGGGCTTATTCGCGAAAAGGATGAAGCAAAACAAGAAGAGGAAAGCGAAAAAACTAAAGGCTCGATGACAACTGGTATTCTTATCGCCGTTGTAGGTGGATTATTGGCAACCGGCTTTAGTTATGCTAATGCAGCGGGAGCACCATATTTGCAGGAAGCCTTGAAAGCACACGACAATGCTGATTGGATTACTGGTGTCGCCATAATGTTTCCTATTTTCATTAGCGGTGGCATTGTGATGACCGCTTATTTTTTATGGCAACTAAGTGTAAAAAAAGCCTGGGGCGATTTTAAAACAGTGGCATTCGCAAAGAACTTTTTTCTGATTTTGATTATGGCGGTATTTCACTATGCTGCTTCAGCTCTCTTTGGTTATGCTGCTTCAGAATTAGGAGCTTCAGGAAATACCGTAGGATACGCTATTTTTAATACTTCTGCGGTCGCTACGGCTATAGTAAGCGGATTGATTACCAAGGAATGGGTAAAGGCTTCATCAAAGGCAAAAGGAGCTCTCTACGGAGGTTTAGTGTGTATGATTATCGGAATCATCATTATTGCCTACAGCAAGAGTCTAGGATAACCGAAGTAGTATTTGAACCAATTTAACTTCGTCAACATCTTGGTGACTAATAAATGCACTATTTGTGTTCTAAAATTAAATACTTGATTTAAATAGTACTAAGAATGATTTTAACCGAATTAAACCAAAAAGGAAATTTCAAATCTTGGCCCGAGTCCAGACTAAAAGAAATCAAAAATGGGAGGTTTAGTGAGGCAGTTGGAGAAGTACTTTTTGAAAATAGTGTAATAAAGCTATGGGAAATACTTCTGAAACCATCAGAACGCATACCATTTAGAATACATAATAACAACTACAGTTGTACCAGTTTTAGCGATGGTCTTTTGGTGTCTAGAAATGTAAATGGCGAAATAGTATTATTACGTATTAAAAAGGGAGGTACATTTTTTTGGGAAAACAAAGCGAATGAAAATATTCATGATCTAGAAAACGTTGGTGAAACTAGCGTTAGGATTACTATTATTGAGGAAAAACTGTAAATTAATGCTAATCTTATCAGGTTTGGGTTCTTTGAAATGGAATCTGAATTCTGAAATTGGATTCGATACCTATGCAGTAGGTAAAAGTGCGCTTTATGGCATTACTATACGATTGGCGCAAAAGTTAAGACTAAAATCGATTGGTTTTTTTGCGAATAGTCCGGGATGGATGAAGACCAATGTTGTGAAGTGCCAACGACTATTGGTGAAGCAATTTGCGATCTTACATAAACGATAGACAAACTTAAATTAGAACAGACTGGAAGTTTTTTATCCGAGTTAGGATAAATAATTCCATGGTAAATAAAATAGGAATGAAAAATTTAATGATTAGAGTTGGCCTGTTGTTGCTTTTTCTCGTAACAACAGATAGTATTTTAGCTCAGAAAATCGAGGGGGAGTTAAAAAAATGGCATAAAGTAACACTTGTCTTTGAGGGGCCTGAGAGTTCAGAAAACGCTGAAGAAAATCCGTTTTTGAACTATCGATTGAATGTGACTTTTACAAATTCCAAAACACAACAAGAATTTCTCGTTCCAGGATACTTCGCTGCAGACGGAAATGCCGGCAATACGAGTGCCGAATCAGGAAATAGTTGGAAAGTCCATTTTACGCCAGACCAGGCAGGAGAGTGGAACTATAAAGTGGATTTCAAAAAAGGAAAATGGGCTGCGGTTCGAACATCCCAAAAAATCAAAAGTGCGGACTTTATGGATGGCACATCCGGAAAATTTACGGTCGCCGAAACTGATAAGACGGGAAGGGATTTGCGTGGAAAGGGTAGGCTGCAGTATGTTGGTGAGCGCTATTTAAAATTTCAAAATGGGGACTATTTTTTAAAGTGCGGTTCAGACGCTCCAGAAAATTTTCTGGCATATGATAAATTTGATGGTACCTTTCAAAACGATGGCCATAAAGACGACTTGGTAAAAACGTGGTCCCCTCATTTACAAGATTGGTCAGCTGGAGACCCAACGTGGAAAGATGGCAAAGGAAAAGAAATCATTGGTGCCATTAATTATTTGGCATCCAAAGGAATGAATGCATTTTCATTTCTGACTATGAATATTGCTGGAGACGACCAAAATGTTTTCCCGTATGTAGACTATGATACATACGACCGATTCGATACCTCCAAACTAGACCAATGGGAAATGCTTTTTGAGCATGCTGATAAACTAGGTATGTTCATGCACTTTAAAACCTTGGAGCATGAAAATCAGGGATTGCTGGATAATGGCGGTACAGGCTTGTACACCAAATTATATTTCAGGGAATTGATAGCGCGTTTTGGACATCATTTGGCGCTTAATTGGAATCTTGCAGAAGAAACAGGAGATTGGACAGAAACACCGCCAACATTTCCCATAGACGCTGCAGAACGAATTCGTCTCGCGGAGTACGTATCAGAAATAGACCCTTATAAACATCATTTGGTAATTCACAACGGCGCATGGTATGACCCACTGTACGGGCCTAATACTAAATTTACAGGAGCTTCTTTACAAACAAGTAAAGTTGATTTTAAAAATGTACATCAATCCACTTTGAATGTTTTAAACGCGTCAAAAAAAGCGGGGAAAGTATGGGCAGTTGCCGTTGATGAACCTGGTGACGCACAACATTCGTTGATTACCGATGAGGAAGACCCAGAGCACAATGATGCGCGTAAAAATGGCCTTTGGGGCGCTATGATGGCCGGGGCATGGGGTACGGAGTGGTATTTCGGGTATAAACATCCGCATTCTGATTTGAGCTGTCAAGATTACCGCTCAC
>Ga0114957_1000131_pt1 | contig 106602 bp, 79 predicted proteins | sample BantaG_FD_87175 | JGI IMG/M metagenome (GOLD analysis project Ga0114957, IMG submission 87175) | Marine algal microbial communities from Bantry Bay, Ireland - BantryBay_4 metaG | ecosystem: Host-associated > Algae > Red algae > Unclassified | place: Bantry Bay, Ireland | collected 2014-11-21 | reverse complement strand
TATACCAGAAAAAAGAAGGTATTTCCAAAGTCTGAACTTCTTAATTATAGCAAATGATTGCCCATAGGCTTTGATCCCGTGAAAGACATCAGTTAACATAACATCAACTTAATAAATATGGATTGAATGTACAAATATTCTCGACGGACAAGAACCTCAAATCGATAAGAAAGCAGATACGTATAATCTACGGTCGACTCTTCTAAGTCGTTTTTTTCTTACGACGAGTCTTGAATAGTTCTACAACTTCTTTCTGATTAAGAAAACCCATGTCCACAAAACTAGTGGAGACAAATTTCTTAATGTCTTGATAATCTCTTCCCCTCTTATCAGGATAAAACTTGATAAGTTTTTTGATATAAATCATGCAAGAAGCTTTCACATCCTGATTGAATTTCTCATTGGAGAATATATTCATGTAAGTAACCATGGTCTTCTGCAAATCAAACAATGCAGTATATTCAGTCTCTTCAAGTTTTCCGATAAATGTAGATATGTATGTACGTATCACATTTCTTAGGCATTTATTCTCAAGTGACAATCCAAGATGCTGGTCATAATATACTTTAACTTGTTCTGTAACATCGTCATGAATGTATCCTTTACTGTGTATCTCTTTCATCAAAATGAAATACCTTGATACTTCATCGTCAACACTAAGGTCTATACTTGATGATATGGCTAAATCCTCTTTGGCGCTATATCCTAATTCTGGATCTGTCTGAAGACGATCAAGCAACTCAAATAAATGTTTTTGATTATCTTCTTCTTTTCTAAATTCACTGAAATGATCAGCACATAATTTATTTAATTCAGCATCTTCATTTAAAAACATCAAAATGCACAGGATGAGTTCGCTATGAGCTTTATCTCCTTTTAGATTTGGATTAGTAACAAACTTCTTGAGTGGCTCAATAAGACTTGAATTGTTATCACTATTTTTTGAACGATAGATGAAGAAATTTTGCAATCCCTTTGAAAACATCGACAATTCCGAACTATTATCTGGAATATTAGCTGATAGATAATTGTAGTTCTCGAACTGTTTCTTGTATTTCGTATAGGCAGTTCTTCTATCTCTTATATCTCTATACTTTAAAGACCGTAAGGATTCCAAAAATGCAACTACTCTTTTATTATTGAAACTAGCAAGTAGATTTGTAATCCAAATATTACTACTCAAAGCAAACCCAACTTGAATGGTCTGACCTGTTCTTGTTTTGATGTTTTCAAAATTTGCTGAATTGCATATTTTGACCAAAATATCTTTGAAGTGTGCTTGAGGTCTTACATACTTATATTCTTCATTAATCAATCCTCTCATTACTGCATAACCAAGAATTCTAGGTAAAAACAATCCCTCAAAACCATCGTCAAGTAATCTTTCCTCAAAAGCTTCTAACTGGAGAGGGTGATTTTCAGCAACCTCTTTATGTAAACTATCAAGTAATGGTTCGTATTTATGTTGAAATTCTTTAAAAATTTCCTCTTCCTCTTCCTCTAAAAATTTTGACAGTAACTCAGACGCTTGAATTTCTTCTTTTATAGCTTCAAGCCTATCAATATATGACGGGGATAACTCTTTCATGATATACAGATTTAAAGGTAAGATGCACAATCATCGCAAAACCTCACTACCCAATTGCAAAACCTTAGATAAAAAAACTGGTTCTATTCTTCTTCTTTAGCTGATTCAGCTTTAGCTTCTGGCTCTTCTGCTTTCGTTTCCGGAGCCTCTTCAGCTTTTGCCGCTGGAGCTTCCTCTACTTTTGCAGGTGCTTCTTCTGCTTTTGCTGCAGGAGCTTCTTCTGCTTTTGCAGGTGCCTCTTCAGCTGTTGCTGCTGGAGCTTCCTCTACTTTTGCCGGTGCCTCTTCAGCTTTTGCTGCTGGAGCTTCTTCTGCTGCTGGTGCGGCAGTTTCTGCACTCGCTGCTATGGTAGCATCAAGAGATTCTCCTGCTGAATCATCTGAAACCTCTACATTTTGAAACTGTTCTGCTTCAGCATCAGCTGAAGTATGTGTTACAGCAACAGCCTTAGGAGTGCCAGATACCATTTTGTAGAAATCTAATTGTTCTTGTCTGGATTCAGCAAATCTCTCTGCTATTTTAGATTCTTTTACTTCTACAAAGTCATTATACATTTGATCTGCTTTCTCCTGATCAAGGGCTCCCTTTGCTACTCCGCGAGCTAAATGCTTTCTGTACAATACTCCTTTGAATCGTAGAATTGCTCTTGCTGTTTCTGTAGGTTGAGCACCTTTCATAATCCAATCAAAAGCTTTGTCTCTATCTAATTCGATAGTTGCAGGTTTTGTTAACGGATTATATTTCCCGATTTCTTCAATGAATTTTCCGTCTCTTGGAGCACGGGCATCCGCCACTACGATATGGTAGAATGGCGCTTTTCTTCGCCCTCTTCGGGCTAATCTAATTTTTACTGGCATTTTACTTAAATTTATTTGGGTAAACCATACCTCAATACACTACACTAAATAGTCTTAAGGCTTTAGCGGCGCAAAAGTAGGTATTTTTAGCCTAAGGATGTAATTTTTCTCAATTCCTTTAAAAAGTAGATCATTTACTCATAAAAACGGATCAAACAGCCATCTAGTATTGTCAAGTTGTAGACAGATTAATATTGATTATCATTAACTTTTGACTATTCATTTATTAAAGTCAGATTTCTACTAGAATATAAGCAAATGAAGATTTACATTTAACATCGTAAATAACAACTTCACATAAATAAAAAGACCTTATAACATTTATATGAAGTTCTATACAAATCTGTTTCTCTCCTCTTTCATTTTCGTTCTTGTCTCTTTTAACCAACAGCTGATTGCTCAACAGTTGGTTGATATGGCCAAATCACAGCTAACGATAAAAAAAGGTGATTTTACCATTGACAATGACGACATCCAATTGGTATCAACCCATACAAGCCAACAAAGTGGTATCACATACTTTTATTTTAATCAAGCCCATAACGGAACTAAGATCTATAATGCCGTGAGCAATGTTGCCATCGATAAAGACAACAAAGTCGTATCCATTGGCAAACGATTCATCCGCTTTGATTCGGCAGATGCTGTGCGTGAGACTATTAATTCTTCCCGTTCATTGGAAGAAGTCGCTAAGCATTTTAATTTGAGTATAAGTTCAAATACCCGAATAGTTACCGAAGCAAGTTCTCCAGATAAAGAAACAATATTGACAAATCCATCTCTTTCTGATAGAGAGATCAAAACGTCATTAGTGTACGTACCTGTAGATGGCAAGTTGCATTTGTGCTGGTCTGTGGCTATAGAGAAGAATGATGATTATTACTGGTGGGATGTTAAAGTAAGTGCAACTGATGGCTCCATAATTGAAAAAACAAGCTGGACAGTTGAGTGTAATTTCGAACACGGCGAAGATGCCTGTGACCACAGTAATCACAGCCATCATTTGAATTACCACAATTATGCTCCAAATAAAAATGTTCAGTTGAGTCCAGGTGCTTTTGCAAATGGTGATTATCAAGTGTTTGCAATGCCATTAGAATCTCCGAATGACGGTAATATTTCAATCGTCAATAGCCCATGGAATGCTAATCTCAATACAGCAGCTCACCCATTTGATTGGCATGATGATGGATCTTCGACATACTTTACAACGAGAGGTAATAATGTTTGGGCAGTAGAGGACAGGAATGGTAATAATCAATCAGCTTCTGCATTTTCCCCTTCATCTCCAATTATTGGACAGCAGTATATTTTTACTCCTGATTTTAATGATAGTCCTGCAGATTATCAGGAGGCAGCAATTACAAATTTATTTTATTGGAACAATATCGTTCATGATGTCATGTATCACTATGGCTTTGATGAAGAATCTGGAAATTTCCAAGAAACCAATGCTACTGGTCTCGGATCAGATGGTGATTTTGTATTTGCTGATGCTCAAGATGGTTCAGGTGTGAATAATGCAACATTTGGTACGCCTACTGATGGCTCGTCTCCAAGAATGACAATGTTTGAATGGACACAACCTGCAGCAACCAACTTTGATGTAACAAGCCCAATTAGTGCAACATATTTTTCTATTCCAGCCAGTTTTGGCAATAATGCGACATTTGCTGGTGAAGTTCTTGAGGTGAATGACACATCTGGTGGAACACATGAAGCATGTACTGCTAATCCTGTCTCTAATGGTGGTGCGTTAGTTGGCAAAATAGCGCTTATTGATCGAGGAACTTGTCCATTTGTAGAAAAAGTTACAAATGCTGAAGCTGAAGGAGCCATCGCTGTTGTCGTTTGCAATAATATAGGAGGTGATCCTATAGCCATGAATGGTACTGGTCCATTCCCTTCTATACCTTCTGTCATGATCTCCCAAGCTGATTGTGCTACCTTACGAATGAATCTTCCAGCAACAATCGATGTGGTGACAAGCTCGACGCCACCACCTAATCGAGATTCAGATTTTGACAATGGAGTAATTGCTCATGAATATGGGCATGGCATTTCAACTCGACTCACAGGTGGGAGATTAAATTCTGGTTGTCTAAATAATCAAGAACAAATGGGTGAAGGCTGGAGTGATTTCTTTGGTCTAATCCTAACAATGAAAAGTACGGATATTGGCCCACAAAGTAAAGGTATAGGAACATATCTACTCGGCCAAACACCCGCTGGAAATGGGATCAGACAAGCTCCTTACTCGACAGATTTTGCGATCAATGATTTAACCTATGCTGATAGTGACGGAGCAGCTGTACCTCATGGTGTAGGTACCGTATGGTGTACAGCTCTTTGGGAAATGACTTGGGAACTGATAGATATCTATGGCATCGGCACTGACATATATGATACAGATACAATGAATGCAGGAACGCCGGCTAATCCAGGAACATTTGGTGGTCAAAATGTAGCATTGCAATTGGTTATAGAAGGCTTAAAACTACAACCGTGTAATCCAGGGTTTGTCGATGGCAGAAATGCGATAATAGCAGCAGATCAAGAGTTGTATGACGGCATTCACGAGTGTGTCTTATGGGAGGCATTTGCAAGAAGAGGACTCGGAGTTAGTGCATCGCAAGGAGCAACAACTTCTAATGCAGATAATGCAGAAGCGTTTGACACTCCATCAAGTATTAATACTTTTTCAAAAGTAGCAGCAGCTACTCTTATTCAAAATGGAGCGACTATCACGTATGACTTGGTTTTAGAAGGCGCAAATTGTGATGTCATTACTAATGCCTTAATTATTGATACGTTCGATTCTTCTTTGACAATTAATAGTGTCATGTGCCCAACTGGGGTAAGTAATTCCACCAATGGAAATACCTTGACCATATCAGCACCAAACATTACATCAGGGCAAAACAACAATTGTACTGTCATTGCTACAGTTAATACCCTGAATAATCCATCATTGGTCTCTAGTACAATCACGGATGATGTAGAATCTGGTAATATCGCTTGGACAATAAACAACATTGCAAGTGCAGCAAGTGCCGGATGGGGAATAGATGGCACTCAATTTACTAGTGGCACTAGTTCGTGGTTTGTTGAGGATACTGATGGTCCAGACAAAACAACAGCTTTAGAATCAATAGATTTACCATTAGGTACTAATCCAACACTCTCTTTCTTCCACCAATACGATACTGAAGCAGATTGGGATGGTGGTTTTATACAAACATCTGTGGATGGAGGAACGACTTGGGTAGACTTGCCAAACCCAGCATTCACACAAAATGGTTATGATGGCGTATTAGGCGCAAGTACTAACAATTTTATCGCCAATAAAGATGGATGGACAGGAAACAGTAATGGTTTTATAGAATCAATAGCAGACTTATCAAGTTTTGCTAACAGTACGATAAAATTGAGATTTGTATATGGGCAAGACAACAATACCAATGAACTGGGCTGGTGGATAGATGACATAACCATTGATCTCGACAATATGGATATTCTGATCGTGCCAAATCTAGCCTGCTATGAATCTGATCAAACCACACAAGTCTGCGATGGTGCGATTGTACTAGTTGAAACTTCTCTTTGTGGCTCATTTGAGTGGGAACCCGGTTCTCCTTCAGCTATTGATGCAACTTGTCCGACAACTTTTGGATCAATTGCAGCAACTGCCATTGGAGGTACAATGCCTATAAATTATGATTGGGAAGATTCTAATGGTACTGTTGTAAATAATCCTGATAGACCTCAATCACCTGGAGAGTACTTTGTCACAGCGACGGATGGAATGGGATGTATGTTGACAGATAGTGTTACCATTCTCCCCGTACCACCTGAATACACTATGGCTAATGGGAATATGCTTACTGGGCTACAAACCTTTGATAAACATTATGAAACTGATGGAGCTATAGAGTCAGATCAACAAGTATCTGGACCTGTTTCTGTAGACTATGATTCAGGAACTAGTGTGACAATGAAAACTAATTTTAGTGTTTTGGCTGGTACAATATTTCATGCGTATATCGACGGCTGTAATGGGATTCAGTTACCTTAATAAATGCTATGTATCTTTACTAATTATTGTCGTAAATAACTAGCGTTCTAAAGTAACAGATTTAATTTATTGAGTCAACGTATCTCGCTTAACAGCTAGAAAGTCAAAATAATGTTTTTGAATTGTAGATGTGATGTGTAGTGTATCGTTCTCTAATTTTCTTATTTTATACTCCGTCTTAGAGCCGCCTAGCTGCGTGATTTCATCCGACAAAATCTGAACATCAAAGACTTGTTCTGTACCAAAGATATTGGTTTTCATGACACCATCTTCGTTGAAAATGAAGTATCCGTCCTTGAGTGTTTTGGTTAATTTGAGATTTCGTTTTGCAGCGATTATCTCCCAATATCCATATAGCTGATCTGTGTCAACAGCAGGTTCATTAGCACAAGAACTAAATATCACAAATAGTAAAAATACACGTAAAGAGACTACTCTATAGCTCATAGTAAATACCAAACGCTAAATAGTCCGCAGAAATTGGATGAGGATTTCAAGAAATCTCTACTTAAGTTGTCTTTCCTTAATTTTCGCTTTTTTACCTACTAAATTCCTTAAATAAAAAAGCTTCGATCTTCTGACTTTTCCTCTCTTGTTAACTTCAATTGCAGTGATTGCAGGTGAATTTAACGGGAAAATTCGCTCTACGCCTACATTACCGCTTATTTTACGCACAGTAAATGTTTTGGTATTTCCTGTTCCTTTTATTTGAATGACATCTCCTCGGAATATCTGGATACGTTCTTTAGCTCCCTCTACAATTTTGAGACTTACTGAAATATTATCTCCAGCTCTGAATGATGGTAAATCATTCCCTAAATTTGTTTGTTCCTGAACATACTTTATTGCATCCATGATAAAGGATTTGAATTCAAAATGAGTGCGAAGATATAACTTATATGATCAAATGTCCAAGCGAAATGAAGTTAATTTATTAATGACTAATTCTATAGCTCAATTCATCAATAATACTGTCCCAACGTTCCCATCGACAATGCGCTCATCCCCATCTATGACTTCATAGGTAAATTGATAAGTATAGACATCTCTTGGCATCATGGTACCTGAATTGTTTTTCCTTCCATTCCAACCTTGCGTAAAATCAATTGTTTCGAAAATCAACTGTCCGTAGCGATCAAATATCCTTAATTCATAAGCTATAAAATTATCGAATATGCTCACTGGCTTAAACTCAGTATTCACACCAGTCAAGGGTCTAAATGCATTTGGAAAAATAGGCCTACCCGCAGCAGTTACAGGGATAACGATAGAAGCTGTATCCACACAATTATTTATTGGTGAAAATGCACTCAACACAACTTCGTAATCACCTGGTCGTCGATATTGATATGTCGGATTATCTTGAAAAGAGATTGGACTACCGTCACCAAAGTCCCATTCAAAACCCGTAGATCCAGTTGAAGTGTTAAAAAAATCTATGCTTTGAGCAGGGTTTCTGATCACATCTACAGAGGTATCAAAAGATGCTTTAGGACTAGGCAACACTTCTAACTCCCAAGGGAAAGTAGTGATTGTACTACAACCCGTCGTTGCTATCTCCAAGGACACTTCATACAAACCTGGCTCTTGATATTCGTGACTAGTCACAAACTCATTCGATGTCTGACCATCTCCAAAATCCCATTCATAAGAAAATATACCTGGTTCAGCTAATGTGATGTGATCAAAATTAACTTGCTGATCTCCACAGATAGAATATCGATCTGGGAGTACAGTTACGATTGTTGGCAATGGAATAAAATCAAATAACGGTGATATAAATGTCGAAGAACATGTTGGGCCTCTGGTAACATTGACATCTACTACATAGCTGCCCGCATCAGTATATTCTATAGGTCCTGGATCATATCCATTAAAAGTCTGACCATCTCCAAAACTCCATTCATAGGAGGCGTTTGGATCTTGGGGTGGTAAATCAATATTTATTGGCCTACTCCCACAAACTAGATCATTTTCTACATCAAGACTGAAATCAGTTATTAATGGTGGTGTGACATCAATTAGCATTTCGCAAGCAGCTTCACATCGCAACTCAGGAAAGACAGTAAACCTAACGACATACATGCCTACTGGAAGCGTAAAAGAGGGGTCCCAATCAATCTCATTGCGTTCTATTTCTGAAGTTCCAGATTCATCGAACACTGTCCATCGGAAGGTAATTTCATCTGGATTTGCTGATGAGTAATTCTCTAATTCTACGACTGGTGCTCCACAAGGATCGTACTCTTGGGTAATTCTAGCAACTCCTGCTCCATCAGCACCACATTGATCTACAAAATCTTGAATACTGGCTCGTTGCCCAGGTGGCCCAATGACTGCTTCTTGATTACAATTGGCGACGCTTACATTAAAATCTCTATTTATCTCTCCAATTTTTTGACCATTTCTAAATTCTTCTACTTTGACGCCGATGAGATAAGTTCCGACTCCAGCAGCCGTTCCCGAAATGACTCCTGAATTACGATCAATAACAAACGGGACATCAGCTAGTATTGGATTCTCAGCACTAAAGCCTTGAAGATAATCAACCTCACCGAATCGATTTGGCAGACACTGTTCAGCATCAGGACTCACTCCGTCACACTCAAAAGCACATAATTGATCAATATCCGATGCTGGACAAGGGTTACTTGCATCACCTAGCGATCCACCAGCAACTTTAGGCGTTGTAAATGTATAAACCAATTGATCTCCATCCGGATCTGTTGCTGCCGTCTGTATGACTTGTGGGAATCCATTACAAATAACAATTTCTGGATCAAAATTGAATATAGGACTACTGTTACAAGCACGCTGAGCCTCAGGTGTAATGATAACTTCAGATAAAAAACCAGTACTTGCAGGTTCTGCAATATTAACAATAGCCGTTGATCGACAACATCTTTGTGCAGAAATCCTATAATCGGTATTTATGAAATCCAATGATATTCTTTCTCTGACATAAACGAATTTGTCAGTTTGAAATAACTCTTCAAGTGAGGTATCAAAACATTGGTTACCTAATAACGCAACTGGCTCTTTTCTTAATGGTCCGACATCAACATCAAATACATTTCGCCTTGGATCATCAAGAATAAATTCACCTGAAACCGGATCTCTTTGATAAATTGCAACCTCTATACTATTTGGCAAAGAGGTGAAATCAACATTTCCATCTTGGTAAACATCTCTGTAGATCGTAAAAAAGATTTCAATCACAAACCCATCTGTATCACAATCGACTGTTCTGTACGTAACATCTGTACCTAAGACATGAGATGCGAATACTTGATAAGATCCAAACAAACAAAAGACCAGTATTTTCCAGTATTTCATTCCTGATTTTAATTTAATAACAAGACTGTGCTAGAAATGGTAGGTTGCCTCATTGAAGCTCCATTAGCAGCCAGTATTGAATATTCTGCTTTATACACATACACCCCTTGGGGAAGTACGCTTCCTGTATTATTCTTACTCCCATTCCAGCCTTCTTCAAAGTCATTTGTAACAAAAATTTGTTGACCCCAACGATCCCAAATCGTTAATTCGTACTCACTAAAACTTGTAAATATACTCACACCTTTAAATTCACTATTTTCATTACCTGCAGGTCTAAACGCATTTGGATAAATAGGCATTCCATCAGACTCTACAAATACATCAACGAATGAAGTATCAACACAAGTACCTATGACTGTGCTTCCAGTTAAGGTGCGGGCAATAAGTGAAACGGTGAATGTTCCAGGTTGATTATAAATATGATTAGGATTGTCTGCAGATGATCCATTACCATCTCCAAAATCCCATTCGAATGTGGCATCGGAAGGCATCGTCTCATTATTAAAAATAACGACTTGTGTAGGATTAGGTACAGGATTTGGAGTTGGTGTAAATGCAGCATTTGGACCTTCAACCAAAGTCAAATCAAAGGATTCTTCTCGGCATACTTGACCTGTTGTCGTGGTCAATGTAAATCGAGCAGTGATGTCTCCCCCTCTCTGATATGTATGAGTAGGACTAATCATATCAGAGTTACTCCCATCTCCAAAATCCCATGCTATTTCAAAAACATCTGATTGCGTTAACGTATTTTCAAATGTTATTTCTGCAGGAGTACAGGCAAGAAATCTTGATGGTTGTATCGTAAATGCATCAGGCGGCAGCACATATTGAACAGTCTCCAGTTCTGGCTCTGAAGCACAAATACCATTAGACACTACTAGGCTAATGTCATATAAATCTTCGACCGTGTATGCTATAGGATCTGGAATGCGATCACTAGAACTGTTGCCATCACCAAAATCCCACATATATTGCAATGAGGCATCGTTGTTAGCCGGCATTACTTCAAAAGGATCACCTTCGCATATGTCACTATTGCTTACCATAAAACTGTTGTCTGGTATATCGCTCGTTTGGACTATAACATTGCTGGCATCAGCTGGGCAACCGTTCGGTGCTGTGACTGTCGCTGTAACGGTAAATGTCCCCTCTGTTGCGAAGGTATGTTCTGGTACTAAATCCGAAGATGTATTGCCATCTCCAAAATCCCATTCTACTATGTGATCTACAGGAATGCTGTTATTAAATGTAATGGGAGTCCCAATACATTCTTCAGATGAGGAAGCATCAATGTTGACAGGTGCTACTGGAGCTGTATAATCCACATTCTGAATAAATGTATCCCTACACACTCCATTTATAATTTCTAAAGAAACTTCAAAAGGACCATCAGTCGTATATAAAATCTGTCCTGGATTCTCATCTGACGTTCCATCTCCATTCCCAAAGTCCCAGACAAAAGATGTCCCATTCAGAACCACAGATGTATTTTGCACCAACACTGGATCACCGCTGCATGCCGCTACTTCTGTGACATCGAATGATGATGTTTGGCTTTCTTGTACAATGAGCGAGTAGCTACAAAAAGCAACGCACCTTTCACCAGGAAAAATGGTAAACTCTACATTATATTCCCCTTCAGGAAGAATGAAAGTTGGTGTCCATTGAATAGTATCTGTTTGAATTTCAGTTCCAGAATCATCAAATAGTCGCCAAACGAATGGGGTTATTAATGAATCTTGATTTGTAAAATTACCTAAACTTACTCTTGTTTCACCACAGGCTGCTTGTGTTGAATTCACCATGAATGGGTCTACTCTACATTCTTCTTCTAGCGTTGCTAAATCACCCGTTGGTGGACCAATAATAGGTCTTGCATCACAAACCGTTACAGTCACATCAAAGTCCCTTCTGGTCTCTCCGATTTTTACACCATCCCTAAATTCTTCTACTACGACACCCAACAAATAAATACCTGCTAAACTGGCTGTGCCAGTAATGATCCCAGTATTCTGATCAATGGTGAAAGGCATATTCGCAGTAATTGCATTCGTTTCATTAAATCCAGGAAAGTATTCTACAGTTATAAATAGATCAGGGCCGCACATAGCGGGATCAGGAATTAAACCTTCACACTCACGTAAACAATCTGGATCTCTTGCTGGACATGGGCTTGTAACAAAATCCCCTAAAGGGCCTCCTGCTACTTCTGGACGAAAAAAAGAATACACCAATTGGTCAGTATCGCTATCTGAAGCACTTGCATCAATAATCTGCTCAATTTGATTACAAATGACTATCTCTGGATCATTATTATAAACAGGACTTGAGTTTTGTAAATTTTGTACTTCTGGACTCAATATGGTACTTGTCACTGAGCCAGTATTTCCAGAATCCACAACGTTTGTCAATCCTTCTCTCCGACAACAACGCTGAAGAGTGATTAAATAATTTTCATTGATCACTTCTAAATTAATACCTCTTTGAGTGTAAGCTGTTTGTCCAGCTAGGAATCTTGGTAAGAGATTACTATCAAAACATATATTACTTGGTGGCTGAAGTGCTTGTTCTACACCATCTGGTAAAACAATAAAGACATCAACCAATGTCCAGTTATTTCCACTCCCTCTAAAAATAGCTATTTCAAGATCTATTTCAGGGCCCACCAATTCATTGCCTTGGGCTCCACTTTGAAAAGCATCGCGAAAGATTGTTGTAGTCACATCAATTGTGAAATTTGTCGCTGTCCTTGCTGTTATTTCATAAGTCATCTCACTACCAATGATATGGTTGCCCCTTGACTCACTTAACAGTATGCATAAAAAAGATAAGATGAAAAATAACCTCAACGCACTAATTTAATAATAGAACGGTACCTCGGACTAAATCCTTATCTCCGGCTACGTTAAAATATCTGGCTACATATGTATACACGCCCTGAGGAAGCAAGTCCCCTGAGTTATTCAATCTTCCATTCCAAGAATCACTGATGTTAAAGGCCTCAAATACTCGTTGACCATACCGATCAAATATGCGTAGTTCATAGTTGCCGAAGCCGTCAATGAGATCTATTCCTCTAAATTCATCATTCTCTCCATCACCATTTGGAGTAAAGGCATTGGGGAATATCGGCTTGATAGGCGGGAATACTAACAGTTCTTGAATAAGCGTATCAGAACACTCTCCTTCTCCTTTTTTAGAAATCAAAGACACATCATATGTCCCTGGTTGGGTATATAGATGTGATGGATTAGATTCGCTAGAGGTATTGCCATCACCAAAATCCCATTCGTAAATAACACCATCCGTTGTCCTGTTATTAAAAAAGACTGGTGTGTTAAGATCTTCGACAATATCGGGTAAATCGAAATCAACTTTCGGAGAAGGAAGTACCTCGATAAAATCTGTTAATAGGGTTATGTCTTCACAACCAGATGGTGATTTGATCCTAAGCTCAACAGTGAAATTACCTGGATCCTCATAAATGTGTGTTGGGATTAATGCATCTGAATTACCTCCGTCTCCAAATTCCCATCTGACCTCATAGCTGTCATCAATGAGTTCTGGGATATTTTCAAATGTTATTTCTGCTGGCTGACAGCCTAGAAATCGTGTCGGTGTGATCTTAAAGTCATTGGGAATTGGAAAATAATCTAGAAAAGCGACATCCGATTCAGAGCAGTTTCTATTACTTAATGTTAGCGTTATCTCCTTTTGACCAGGGGTAGTAAATGTAATATTTTGGCTTAAGATTCCAGGATTGGAACCAAAGTTCCCTTCAGCTGTCCGACCATCTCCAAAGTCCCAAGAGACATTAAAGGCATCATCTGGTAATTCTGAATCTGTCCCGTCAACTTCAAAAAATGTGTCATCGCAATTGTCAAATTCTATATCATCAATCTTTGCTTCTAAATTATCTGTAATATCTATGAATCTGACACAAGTATCTGCACATTCTTCATTTGGGTTAATGATCAATTCTATTCTAAATTCGCCAATACCAGGAAATCGTACACGAGGTTGCCATTCATCTGTAATTACTTCCACATCACCTTGACCTTTGTCAATCGTCCATCTCCAGGTAACATCAACAGGATTAGCTTCTGTAAAATTTCTTAATTCGATTTCTAAATCTCCACATGAATCAAATGGATCACTGGCTTCACATTGTGCCATAACATCAGCTATAGATTCTCCGCGATTTCCTGGAAGAGCTTGGACCAAACAATCAGATACTGTAAATTGAAAATCTCTTCTAATTTCGCCTATCAAAGCACCATCTCTCCACTCTTCCACACAAACGGCAAGTACATACAAACCGATAATTGTTGGTGTACCTGTAATGATCCCTGTCATGGGATCAATAGTCATTCCTGGATCTCCAACCATTGAAATATTTCCAGGGATTGGTATATTTGGATCTCCTATAAGGATTGCAGATATAAATTGTTGAGGACCACAGTTACTTGGTGCAGGCGTAACTCCATCACAATCAGTTGAAAGACCACCTGTTCCCTGAACAGATCCTTCTACTCCACCAGCTGTTATCGGCTGGCAAAAGCGATAAGCGAGGCTATCGGCTCTTTCATTCAAAGGGTCTCTATCTGTATCGCTAGCAGAAAAATCTAGTGTCTGAAAAATTCCAGCACAGATGACGATGTCTTCCTCTGTATTGAACACTGGAGAACTGTTGCATTCTCTTTGAGATACTGGATCAATGATCAAAGAATACACTGAGCCTGTGGTACCTGAATTTGCCAAGTTTGAAATATTATTGCTTCTACAGCAGCGTTGATATGCCAGCATTAATGGCTCATCCATAATATCAAACGATACTGTCATCGTATATGTGACTTTATCTGTAGAGATGAATCCAAGATCTTGAAAACAGGGATTTGGGGGTGGTATAACAGGTGTACCAAAATTTGGAAAATTGCCTGGTTCATCGATAGGAGTCATAAAGAAATTATTAAAAAACCTGTAATTTCCTGGCGTCCCTATCCATGCACCTATTTCTGCCGCTCGATCAAATGGACTTGGATCATTGCGACCATCTTGAAAAGCATCTCTGTAAACAGTCAAGGTCAACTCAATGGTCATTTGTCCATTGTCTGCAGACAAACAATCATAAGTCATATCTCCACCTACGATATGCCTAGCAGACAAAATCTGTGTGAATGAGATAATAGCCAACAATATGAGTAGCCTTCTCGATGAATACAATCTGTACCTCATATATTAGATTCCTTGACGTATAATATAATTTGGATCAGAAAAGAAACGTTTCAATGGCTTTATTGTTGCTTATACATAAGCTAACTATGGCCCACATTGATCCAATTGACAAGATTGTGACTATCTTAAAAAAAGATGGCGTCATCTTGTATCCAACAGATACAATATGGGGACTTGGATCGAGTATTTATAGCACGCAAGCGACAGAACAGGTTTATACCATAAAAAAAAGAGAAAGAGACAAACCTCTACTGTTATTGGCTGATAGCATTAAGATGATAAAAAAATATGTCTTGGACATACATCCTAGAGTTGAAACATTATTGGTTTATCATAAACAACCACTTACTATCATTTACAAAGCAAACAAACGGGTACCTGAGTATTTATTATGCGGCGGCTCGACGATTGCCATTAGAATTGTTCAAGATGAATTTTGTAAATCTCTAATCAACTTATTGGGTCATCCGATAACCTCGACTTCCGCAAATATTGCTGGTGAAGAATCACCTACTTACTACTCAGATATAAAAAAGGAGGTCTGTGATCAATGCGACTATGTGGTTAAGTATCGTCAAAATGATAAGAGCAAAACCAAAGCTTCAGTGCTGGCCAAGTTTGATCCAAAAGGAAACTTGAAATTTTTAAGGGTCTAGAACGAATTACCTAAGCTATAATCACTCATAACTTTTTACTAGCAACTCTCTTGATGTTATTGAAGTCATTGCTTCTTGAACATATGGATCTGCGTCTTGCATGATTTCGAAAGCCTTATCCTCAGTATAGAGCAAAGAAAATATTGTATATTTTATTTGCCTTTCCAGTTCAGCTATACACTGAGGAGAGAATGAGTTTTTGGAATCTAATATTTGCTTAGAAGCCATTCTATTTAGTTCTTCAAAAGAAAGATTTTTAATCTCATTCGGAGGATTTGCCTTATCCCATTCTTGATTTCGGATGATGTCATAGGAAGTAATTGCAAGTCCGTTAGTTAATGATTTAAAACATTCAGATGGAATATCAATTAATAAATCTGGGATAATTCCACTTCTACTCGCCAAAGGTCGCTTATGAATTAATGAATAAAATTGTTGAGTATCAATTGCTTGTTCTTTAAATGGTTTTTGAATAAATCTTCCTGATGGAGTTAGGTACTCAGCAATAGTCAATCGGATAGCACCACCATTGTTTAATGCATATTGTTCTTGGACTAAACCTTTGCCATAAGTTGGCTGACCTACAATTACTCCTCGATCCCAATCTTGAATAGCTCCAGCAACAATCTCACTTCCCGAAGCAGAATTCGAATCAACAATAACAGCAATTTTATCCACTTGAAAAAACTGCCTACCTGTAGATTTATACTCTGACGCTTTGCCACTCTTATCAACAGTCTTTACAAGGAGCTTATCCTTTTCTTCAAAAAAAAGACTTAGAATTTTTGCAGTCTCAGGAAGGTATCCTCCAGGATTACCTCTCAGGTCAACAATAAGATGTTTGATCTTCTGAGGTGATAAAGATTCGAGTGCAAAATTGAAATCTTTATACACATCAGCATTGAATTGAACAATCTTCACATAGCTAACGGAGTCATTGATCGACATAGCCATGCAAGTACTTTCTGAGGATACCAAGCCATTAGAAATTGTAAGTTCTATTGGTTCTCCTTCTCTGTCAATCAGCAAGTTAGTTTTTTGACCATTCTCTTTAGGAAGAACAGTTTCCTTTCTATTTATCTCTGCGATGAACTCATCGTCAACAGAAATGATCCGATCAAATTTTTTAATCCCTGATTTTGAAGCTGGACTGTCTTTCAGGATATTTATAACGACAAGAGTATCATCTCCATCTTGCAACGTTTCAATCCCAATACCATTATAATGCCCTGACATTTGTTCATTAACCTTCTTTAGTTCAGCCTTTGATAAATAATTCGAGTGGGGGTCCAATTCATCAATTAGACTCGAGACTGCTATTTCTGTGAGTTTGGCTGCGTCTATATCATAAACGTACTTTGAGTCAATAAAACGAATAACTTCTTCGACTTTGCCGGAACCACCACTGCTGTAATCCTTAATATCTGACTTTCTGACAAAAAAGTGCTCAGGGTTTGAAATTTTAAATCCTACAAGTAAACCTACAGAAAGCAAAAATGCATATACTAAAGGCTGATATACTGAAGATTTTTTATTAAAATTATTCATTTTTGTTTGATAGAAACTAAAATAATAAGTATTTTCAAATCGTTATTAATATGTGAACTAGTTTCATATATTTACTAACCACTTATGTACACCAAATTAGCGATTAAGATGAAAAAAGGTTTAGAATTGGACAGCATTGATCTGCAAATATTATCTATTTTATCCAAAGACGCTAAAACCTCATATGCAGAAATTGGTAAAAAGCTTTTTGTATCTGGAGGTACCGTGCATGTCAGGATAAAGAAAATGACTGAATTTGGTATTATAATCGGATCTAAGTTGAGCATTAATTACGCAATGTTAGATTATGATATCATAGCATTTATAGGCATTTATTTAGAAAAAAGTCAATTATATAAGGATATTTCTGTTCTCCTAAAAGATATCCCTGAAGTCATCGAATCTCACTACACGACAGGTGGTTATAGTATTTTCGCTAAAATCATGTGTAAAGATACAGTCCATTTAAGGGAAGTCTTGTCTGAAAAAATTCAAAAAATTGATGGAATAGCAAGAACAGAAACTTTCATCTCTCTCGAAGAAGGCATCAAAAGGCCTCCAGAGATTTATGAAACAAATAAGCAAGGTATAAAAGTTGTGCGTCCGCTGAATTAAACCTACTTGTCAAAGTTTGTCGATATTTTAGCTTTACCTAAAAAAGCCTTTTGTAAATTTCTAAGCTAATCTTTTCTTCCCTCTCATCGTTAGAATACTAGTAAATACTCCGCATTCACTGGGTTTCTCGTCTTGATAAAGAACAAAAAAAAGTGATATATCATACCAGATTCAGTAGCTTTAATCACACTATAAAAACCATAACTTTTTTTGGTTCTATCACATTGAGTAAGTACGCACTATGAATACATACCCTCTGCTTCTTTTTCAGAATGCATCTCAATAATTGCTCGCTCTACAGCCTCTTTTGTTGGCTTCTTTCCTGTCCATAACCATGTTACCAATACTTTGAAATTATTCTTTAGATCTAATAATAAGGGCAGTAAAAATAAAGTCATAAAAGTGGCATAGGCAATACCGTAGGCAACCGAGATTGCCATTGGAATCAAAAATTGTGCTGAGAAACTTTTCTCAAATATTAATGGAGCCAGTCCAGCGACTGTAGTAATTGAAGTAAGAAAGATTGCTCTAAATCGTGAGCGCCCTGCCTCAACCATTGCATCGTGATATGTCCATCCATCTTTGAGTAAAAGATTAAATTTTTCAACAAGCACCAGTCCATCGTTGACGAGTATTCCTACCAAGGCAACAATACCTAAGCCAGAAAGAATATTAATACTCACACCGTGAATCCAATGCCCCCATGCAACACCTACAAAGCAGAACGGGATCAAAATGAATAATAGCAATGGCTGCCCATAAGATCTAAATACAAAGGCTATGACGGAATACATAAGCAACAGGATGATAGGCAAGACCTTACCTAAAGCGCCCCCAATTCTTGAGAATTCCCGGTTTTGACCTTCATACAATGCGGACACTGTCGGATATTTTGAAAGCAATTCAGGCATAACGTCCGATCTTACATTGGCTATTATTTCTGGTGCAGAATCCTTTGCATCTGACAAATCAGCATCAACTCGAATTTCTCTTCTACCATCAATATGATTAATAACCACTTCGCCGCGACCAATTGTATAGCTGGCAATTTCGGATAACGGCACTCTATTGCCCGTAGGTGTAACAATGCGCATATCATCGAGATTAGAAATACTACTTCGATTGGTTCGATCGTATCTGACCCATACCCGTATCTCGTCTCTTCCTCTCTGAAATCGCTGGACTGAATTTCCAAAGAACCCTGATCGCACTTGTGACATGACTTGTTGTAAATCCAGACCAAGCAGATATGCATTGTCCTTTAATTGGAGTTTGACTTCTTTTATGCCTGCAGGATCATTATCTGTAATGTCAGCTAATCGGGGATTACTGTTAAAATTACTCTTCAATTCTTCCGTAGCCATTTTTAATTCGTCAACGTTATTTCCGACAAGCGAAATAGAAACGGGGGCCCCTCCAAATTGATTACCTGATCCATACACAACAGATTCAGCTTCATATATAGGACCTACTCTGTTTCTAATATTATTAGATATCACAGAAGCAGGTATGTCTCTTTTTTCTCCTGGGAGTAGATTTAATACTAGAGAAGCTGTAGAAGATCCAGGGCCTAATCTTCTCACTATATTCTCAATTAGAGGAAGTGAATCAACCTTAGTCAATTCTTCGTTGGACTCCCAGGCTTTTTGCTCAATAATATTGATTAAAGAGTCCGTAATCATCTCACTTGTACCTTGTGGTAGATCTAGACTGATGCTGATGCGATCCGATGCTACAGTAGGAAAGAACGTGAACCGTATAATTCCGCCCTGAAAAGCACCTACAGTAATGATTAATAAAGCAATAGGAATGGCAAATCCAAAAACCGGAAAATTGAGTACAAATTTGAGCACAGGTATATAGATATTTTCTCTTAACCAGGTCATAAGCTTATCCGCCCAAACATTAATAATGAATGGTTTAGCATCTTTGTTTAAAGCGTTAGAATGTGCCAAGTGGGCAGGTAATATCAAGAATGCCTCCACCAAAGAAATCAGCAATATAATAATGACAATAGTTGCAATTTGCCCAAAGAAAGAGCCTAGTCTTTCGGGTAAAAATATGAAGGTAGAGAAAGCTATCATTGTTGTCAAAAGTGCAGCAATGATTGGTGGCATCACTTGTTGCGATCCATCTATGGCCGCTTGCAGTTTTGGTTTTCCTTTTTCAAATTGGTCATAAACATTTTCAGCAATAACAATTCCATCATCTACCAAAATACCAATCACGATAATCATCCCAAACAAAGAAATGACATTGATCGTCATGAATGTAGGTGCAAAAATAAATAAACCAAAAAAAGAAAATGGTAAGCCGATTGCTACCCATAAAGCTATACTTGGTTTCAAGAAAATCGACAGAAATATCAAGACCAGTAGAATACCCAATATGCCGTTTTCTACAAGTAGATTTTGACGATCATTCAAAGCAATGGAAGAGTCTGAACTTACATTCAGTTTAATCACACCATTCTTTTCATTGAATGTATTTATGTACTCTTTAATTACATCTGTAGCGTATAGAAGATCTTCAGAATTTGTCGTGCTGACAGAAATCTGAACTGCAGAGTCTCCATTGAAGTTGATTCGATCTGGTGTCTCAGACCATTTGTCTTTTACCACGGCGACATCTTTAAGACGTACAATTTGACCTGTGTTAGTTGACTTTACTACAATAAAATCTAACCCATCTCCGAAGTAAGATCTATTATTCGCTCTGATTAAATATTCTTCTGTATCCGTTTTTATAATTCCTCCTGTGGTGATTAAATTTGTATTTCTGACAGCAGCTGCCACTTCATTAAAGGTGAGATTAAAAGCCAGCAACTTATCTTCCATAACTGCAATCTCAATCTCTTCATCAGGAAATCCACTTAACTCTATTTGCGAGATGCCTTGAATAGCTCGCAGGTCATCTTCTATTTTTCTAGCCTCTTCTTTTAAGGTGATTAATGGAAGTCCCTCTCCACTCACTGTAAATGAAATTGCGTTGTTGATATTTTCCTGTTTAGAGATCACAGGAGGTTCCATGTCTGTAGGGAAAGATGGTACCCGATCAACAGCATTTTTAACATTGGCTAATATAATGTCAATATCCGCACCTTCAACTGTTTCTACAGTTATAGTAGCTGCATTCTCACTCGAAGCAGAAGTGACTCTGTCAATGTCCACCAAACCTCGCAGATTATCTTCAATTTTCAATACGACTCCCTCTTCGATCTCTGCAGGTGAAGCACCTGGATATGCGATATTGATAAATATAAGTTTGGAATCGTCTAGTGGAAAAAAAGATGAATTTGTTTCCTTAACTCCAATGAATCCGAATATCGCCGTACATATCAAAATAATATTGACAGCGACTGGGTACTTAATAAAAAATGCTACAAATTTTTTCATAGTGGCTTTTGAGTTGCAGTGCTATTGCATTTTACACTTACTAGTTTTGCTCAAATCGTTCGACAGGCATTTTGTCGTAGGCACCTGGTAGCATTTTTTCCAGTATTTCAGTTCCATCATCTAGTCCCCTGATTACTACTGTCTTGTCTGTATAGTGGACTGGATCTATTTCAGTCAAGTTCAGTTGACTATCCTGAAACACGTAGACTTTAGAGTTATCCACCAGTAATTTTCGAGAGATCTCGAATGTGTTTTTTTCGTTCTTCGCTTTGAGAATAGCCTCAAGATACATTCCTTCTCGTAGCCCTCTTCCCGTCACTTGTATGTAGGCTTGTAAGGTCTGAGTATTGGGATCTATTAAGTTATTGATACGAGAGACTCTGCCTTTCCAAGTTTTAGTTTTTTCTATGTTTTGCAGCTTTACGTTGCTACCAACATTCAGTAAATCTGCATAATTTGCATTCACTGCTACCTCCACTTCATACACATTGGGATCGATAAATTCTCCCAGCTTTTGTCCTGAGCGCACAAGTGAACCTTTATTAATGGTTGCCTCTGTAAGCACTCCATTAAAAGGTGCATAGATCGTATACTTAGTCAGACGCTCTTCTATATTTTTTACGGTATACCAGCTAGTGTTAATATTTTGACCTGCAATGTAAAGTTTCTCCCTTTCCGAGCTCGCTTCTGGTAAATTCTTCAGCCTAGCATTGACATCGAAGTCTTTGATATAAGCATCCCATTTATCAAATGCGTCTGGATAATCAAATTTTAAATCAGGTAGAATACCAACCAACACGTTCTGCAGACTGCTTTTTTGAGACAACAGATTCGCCCTATCCTCAGCACTATTGAGACGGATCAGCACATCCCCATTGTTGTAGCTAACACCAGGCTTAAATGACCTATCGCTGTATTCAAATATCCCTTGTACCTCAAAAAAGAGCTCAATTCTTTCTTTGGCTGCTAAGTTTCCACTCGCTGTGACTGTGATTGGAGTATCTTCATTATTTACAACTTGAGTAAACACTTTAGATACAGTCTTTTTAGGTTTTTCCTTTTGTGGTCTTTCTGTATTCGCCAATCTTTCTTTTGCAAAATACCCACCACCGATAATAAGTATCCCAATGATGCTGATGATTATTTGTCTCATATTTAATATAAGATAGTTTAAATGGACTTCTTCTCGTACGATAGATACTAATGAACACCTATATAGAAAGGAAGGTTAATCAAACAATGCAAAGAAATAAATTATCCCTTAAAACTCGTAGAGTACCTACCGAAAATGTATTTCAATATTTATTCAAATTTTAGTCTCCTATATATGCTTATCAATCGATTAAAAAAAGTGAATTGTGCAGAGAATTAGTGCTTTTAGTCTAAACGAACAGTGATTTAATGAAGTATACAAAACATTTTTAAATGACAATTTCAATTGGTTGATTGACTAACTTATATTTCTCATCTAATAAAGAGGCATTTATGAATTTGGTTTCATCTATATCTTCGATTCCTCGATTTTCATGGATATGTCCGAAGACATGAACACTAGGCTTTATTTGTATTGTTTTATTAAGCAAGTCTTCACAACCAACATTTTTTCCAAAAATTGTCCTGTCTAGAATATTTAATGGAGGACCATGCGTGATAAGAATATCAGTATCGTCAGGAATTAACTTCCAGTGCTGCATTATTTCATTTCCTCTTTTTTTATTAAACGCCCAGTTGAGGAAGAACGGTTGGATTGGAGAACCCCAGATATTTAGGTTGTTGATTGTCACACCAGAATCATTGAGATAGATTAAATTATCTGGAATTAATGCTTTGATTTCAGAATCAGATGCTTGTTCAAAATAGAAGTCATGATTTCCAGCAATGAAAATTTTATAATCGAAATTTAATTTCTGGTACCAATCCATAAAATCTTTGACTTCTTCCAATGTCCCTTTGCTCGAAATATCGCCCGCATGGATAATCATCTCTCCCTCTAGTCTTTTAAGATTCCTATGATAACCGTGGGTATCTGAGATAAGAGTTATATTCAAATTTCGTCCTTTAGAATCTATTAATATATTCGAATGTTAACCATATAAAAGCCACATGACAAGCTGTTCAACACTATCTATCTTTAATGGTTGACTATAGTTTACAAAAAAAGGGATTACTAAACTGAAAAGAAAATGATTCAGGACTATTAATTCTAGTCATTACAAAGGCGAGACTTATCTTGCATTCAGGCTATCCACGAGTATTCTCGACGATGAGAGCATATATACGCTTTGCTAAGAAATTGCGGTTTCTTTTAGGTATACAGCCTTAGCTAAATAGACATTATACTTAATCCAATAGAATAGTTAGAGCAATTAGACCTGATGATTTGATATACCAGAATAAAACAAAAATTAAGCGCCTAAATAATGCTTAAGTAATCTACTTCTAGAAGCAGATCTCAATTTATTGATAGCCTTATCTTTTATCTGGCGAACTCTTTCTCTAGTCAATCCAAACTTATCACCAATATCTTCTAGAGACATTGGGTGCTCGACACCGATACCGAAATAAAGTTTGATCACATCACATTGTCTTTCTGTCAACGTGCCTAATGATCTTTCTATTTCTTTTCTTAGTGACTCGGCATACTCTAGTTTTGTATCTGTACCTGGAGTTTTCTTGTTTTCAAGAATATCCAAAAGACTATTGTCTTCTCCATCTACAAAAGGAGCATCCATAGATACATGCCTTGCAGCAACACCTAAAGTTGTTTCCACTTCTTCAGAAGGAATCTCCAATAATTCAGCAAGTTCATCAGAAGATGGCTCACGTTCATATTCTTGTTCAAGTTCAGAGAATGCTCGATTGATCTTATTTAAAGACCCCACTTTATTCAATGGTAATCTTACGATTCTCGATTGTTCTGCCAATGCTTGCAGGATTGATTGTCTAATCCACCATACTGCATATGAAATAAATTTAAAACCTCTAGTCTCATCAAACCTCTGTGCAGCTTTGATAAGTCCAAGATTACCTTCATTGATCAGATCACTCAAGGATAGGCCTTGGTTCTGGTATTGTTTTGCCACAGACACTACGAATCTGAGATTTGCTTTTGTAAGCTTTTCAAGAGCTTCTTGACTTCCTGCCTTTATTTCTTTAGCTAGAGTCACCTCCTCTTCAGGAGTAAGCAAATCAACTTTCCCGATTTCCTGTAAATATTTCTCTAAAGATTGGCTTTCTCTATTCGTTATAGACTTAGTAATCTTTAACTGCCGCATATGTATGTTTTAAGGATCGTTAATTTCAAAAGAAAGCAAATGTACGACTATAATAGTTAGATATCAAGGGTAAGGTGTTGCTTAATATTGAATTAAATTTAAAGAACTATCTGAAATATAAATATTGAAATTATTTGGTATTTACGATATTTTCATTTTATTGCGCTTAGTTAAAGTATCTACACATTATTATTTAAATAAATACATGAAAAGAGTTTCATTCGATATAGAATTCATCTTTAAGGCATCGCCAGCAATTCTATATCAATTCATCACAACCCCTTCTTGTTTAGTGAGGTGGTTCTGTGATGCCGTAGATATAAACGAAGAAGTATATACATTCAGTTGGCAAGGTGCTGATGAAGATGCCGAAATGATTGATGATATTGAAGAAGAGAGAATTCGATTCAAATGGGCAGATTCAGATGATGAAGAATATCTTGAATTCAGAATGTATAAATCTGACGTTACTAACGAAACAGTCCTTGAAATCACAGACTTTTGTGATGAAGACGAGGTTAATGAGCAAAAAGAACTTTGGGGCTCACAGATTCGTACACTTCAAATTGAATGCGGTGGTTAGATCACCACATTATAAGTCTTTACCATTGCTGTAGTTGTATATTAAGAATGAAATTTAGATACTAATTCTAACGTTCTCTTTCTGATTCTACTTAATAATAAGTAGAATATACCAAGTGTGATCGACAAATATGAAGATCAAATTATATCATCTAGTTGCAAGTTCATTCTTCAGTGCAGTTGTCGCTGTAGGTTTGTTTAGCTGGTTTCATCAACCAGAGACTGTGTTCATACGAGAAGAGCCAGCCTTCACATTAGTGTCTAATGAAGACGGTTATAGTGCTAATTTCTCTAGTATTGCAAAGGTAGCCTTACCATCTGTTGTCTTCATCCGTAGTATCAATAAAATAGAATCTGGATTCAATCGTGAATTTAAAAGTGTCACTGGTTCTGGAGTAATTCTTTCCCAAGATGGTTACATTATTACTAATAATCATCTGCTCAACAATGCAGAACATATCGAAGTTACATTAAATAACAAGCGTGTATATCGCGCAGATTTAGTTGGTTTTGATGAATACACTGACTTAGCTTTGTTAAAAATAGAAGAGACTAATTTACAATCTAGGCCATTTGGTGATTCAGATTCACTAACAGTAGGCGAATGGGTGTTGGCCATTGGCAATCCATATAAATTAAAAGCTACTGTAACAGCAGGCATTGTTAGCGCTAAAGCAAGACACCTTAACCCAACTGATCAACTTGGAGTTGAATCCTATTTGCAAACAGATGCAGTAATTAATCCGGGCAATTCAGGTGGTGCATTAGTGAATACAAAAGGAGAATTAATAGGCATCAACACAGCAATCTTATCCAACAGCGGCAATTATGAGGGCTTTTCATTTGCAATACCCTCCTCTATCGTTCAAAAGATTTATGAAGACATTCGTGATTATGGCAGTGTACAAAGAGCCTGGATTGGTGCCACAATAGCAGCTGTGGACGATAATATTGCACAATCACTAGGCATGGTAAATATAGAAGGCGTCATCGTCAGATCCGTCATCAAAGGAGGAGCAGCATATTCTACTTTATCAAAAGGTGATGTGATCACACATTTAAATAAAGTCTCAGTAAATAGTGCCGCAGAATTTAATGGTATTCTAGCAAGATTCAGACCTGGAGAGTATGTCAACGTTAAATTCATTAGAGGTAAAAAATCTTTTGACTCAGATATTATTCTTCAAAATCACTTAAATACAACAGATTTCATTTCTATAAGAAGAGACAAAGAATTTATGGATCTTGGGATAGAACTTAGAAATCTGAGCGGACCAGAGCTGGATGCTACTGGCTCAAATGGTCTTAAAGTAATCAGTGTCACCAGAGGCAGCACTGCAGATAAAGCGAATATTGAACCTGGATATATTATTACACATGTCAATGAGAAAACGCTAGAGAATGTGGCTGAACTACTCGAAATACTGAAATCAAAACCGCAGTCAGTCATTTTTGATGGTTTTTACCAAGACTACCCAGGACGCTTCCCTTATAAAATCACATTTTAGCCACTTCGTTCCTTCGATAAATAGGTAAACTATTATTGTTGGGAATAACATTTATAGTCCTAACTTGTGAATGAAACAGATGAATAGATATGTCTAAAATTGATCTCGAATTCAGTAAAAATGAAGATGCATATTTACTTAAACTTTCGAAGTTGGATCGACAAAGAGAATCCATATTTCTTGGTGGAGGCAATAAAAAAATTGAAAAACAACATGCCAAAGGCAAACTCACTGCTCGAGAGCGAATTGAGTATTTAACAGACAAGGATGACAGCTTCTTAGAAATTGGCACATTTGCAGCTCATCATATGTATGCAGAACATGGTGGATGTCCGGCAGCTGGTGTCATCACTGGCATAGGCAAAATCAATGGTAGGGATTGTATGATCATAGCAAATGATGCTACTGTAAAAGCAGGGGCGTGGTTTCCGATGACATCTAAAAAAAATCTACGTGCGCAAGAGATTGCTTTAGAAAATAGATTACCGCTAGTGTACTTGGTGGATTCAGCAGGAGTCTACCTACCGATGCAAGACGAAATTTTTCCAGACAAAGAACATTTTGGTCGTATGTTCAGAAATAATGCGGTCATTTCTTCTAAAGGGATACCACAAATAGCAGCGATCATGGGAAGCTGCGTCGCCGGTGGTGCATATCTTCCAATCATGTCTGATGAGTCTATTATTGTAGAAGGTACTGGTTCAATATTTCTGGCAGGGCCTTATTTAGTCAAAGCAGCAATAGGCGAAAACGTAGACAAAGAAACCCTTGGAGGTGCACACACACAGACCAATATTTCTGGAGTAACTGACTATAAAGTCAAAAATGATAAGGAATGCCTGGATCTGATTAGAGAGCTGATTGACAAAGCTAAACGCCCTGATGATATTGGCTTGAATCGTAAAAAAGCCATTGATTCGAAAAAAAATAAGCAAGACATTATTGGATGTTTTCCTTTTGAAAATAAGCCATATGATACCAAAGAATTGTTGGATCACTTGCTTGATAAAGACAGTTTGCAAGAATACAAAGAGGGATACGGTAGCTCTATTATTTGTGGTTATGCTCGCATTGATGGCTGGAGTGTAGGTATCGTGATTAACAACAGAGAAATTACGAAAACTGCCAAAGGTGAAATGCGTATTGGGGGTGTGATATATTCAGATGCAGCAGATAAAGCCGCAAGGTTTATCATGAATTGTAACCAAAAGAAGATACCTCTCGTCTTTTTTCATGATGTCACAGGATTCATGGTTGGCAGTAGAGCTGAGCATGGAGGGATCATCAAGGACGGAGCAAAAATGGTAAATGCAGTTGCTAATTCAACTGTACCTAAAATTTCAATTGTCATTGGTAATTCATATGGTGCCGGCAATTATGCAATGTGTGGAAAGGCATATGACCCTCGATTTATTTTTGCTTGGCCAACGGCGAAGATTGCAGTGATGGGTGGTATGCAAGCAGCGAAAGTTCTAGCCCAAATAAAAGCAAGTAGTTTAAAATCAAAAGGCGAGGAGCTCACCAAAGCTCAAGAAAAACAAATGATTGCTGAGATCAAAGAAAAGTACGATGATCAAACCTCTGCTTATTATGCTGCTGCAAGATTATGGGTAGATGAAATCATAGATCCCAGAGAAACCAGAGAAGTCATTTCTAAGTGCCTTTCAGTAACTAATTATTCTCCTATTGAAGATTTTAATGTAGGCGTAATCCAAACTTAATGGAAATAATCATCAAGACTTTTCACGGTCTAGAAGAAGTACTCGCTGAAGAAGTCACGTCCATCATCAATCGGCCGTGCCAAGTAAGAAAACGAGCTGTATTTGCAGATCAAATTACCCAACTTGAACTCTACACTTTAAATAAACGATTAAGAACTGCTTTGCGAATACTCGTCCAACATGCAACGTTTACAGTGCATTCATATGAGGATATCTATGCTGCATTAAGGACCATCAAATGGGAAGACTTATTCTATCATCATAACACCATATCAATTGATTCAACAGTCTTTTCGAAGTACTTCAAGAATTCACAATATGTGATGCACAAATCAAAGGATGCAGTTGTAGACCATTTCAGAGACTTATACGATAAACGGCCATCTGTCGAAAGAAAAAATGCTGATATCCGAATTAACATACATATCACAGAACGCAACATGACTGTCAGCTTGGATAGCTCCGGAGAGTCCCTACACAAGCGTGGGTATAAGCAAGTAGAAGTAAAAGCTCCGATAAATGAAGTACTTGCAGCAGGATTAATCAAGTTATCCAACTGGGATCAAACAAAACCATTTTGGGATCCCATGTGTGGCAGTGGCACCATTCCTATAGAGGCAGCTCTCTTGAAGTACAACATTACATCTCAATTTAATAGAGATGATTTTTGTTTTAGACATTGGAAATCCTTTGATAATAAGAGTTGGCAAGATTTGAATCGAGAAAAATTTTCTCCAGAGACAGCACCCTCCCCTATCTATGGATCTGACATTGATACAGATGTCATTTTTGACCTTGAAAAACAAGTTCGCTCTAGTAAACTACAATCCTATATTTCTGTTCAAAAACAAAACTTCTTTCAGATCGAACCGTTAAAGGAGGAAAGGCTCATGATATTCAATCCACCATACAATAAGCGATTAGGATTAGAAGATGCAAAAGGTTTTTATAAAATGATCGGCGATACACTAAAACAAAAATGTACAGGCTCAAGTGCTTGGGTTTTCTCTGGCGATAAAGAGGCCATCAAATTTGTCGGCTTACGACCATCTAAGAAAATAATTTTGTATAACGGACCTATTGAAGCTAGGTTTCATAAATTTGAGATGTTTTGATTAAGTATATTTTCATATATCCAATGATATTGGCATACCAAATGATGCTTGTCAATTCTAATGTACATCTCGAAAAAACACAGGGTCTCACAAACTTTAAAGTAACAGAATTACGTTATAAACCCATAACCTCTAAAATTCCAACAATCAAAGAAGGCTTTGTCTGTAGAGCCGAAGATGCCATTTACAAGAATTCAAAAATGGCTGTATTATTTAGACTAGGAAATTTAAACTACGTCAATCAGTTGGATCGCAAATAAAAATTAGACACAATTATGGAGTTTCTCAAATTAACAACACTTTACACGTTGCTTATAATCTCAATGCTATTAGTCTCCTGTGGCGATGATGAGGTCTTAGGATGTACGAATCAAAATTCGGACAACTTTAATAGTTTGGCAACTGAAGATGATGGCAGTTGTGTCATTTCAGGATGTACTGATCCAGCCGCAGAAAACTTTAATGCAAACGCAAACAGGGCTGATGATGGGTCATGTGCTTTCGCACGAGATAAATTTATTGGCAACTTTACGGGCTCAGTTAATTGTGCCCTTACGGATCAATTTAATTCAGACTCTGCTACTGTTACGTTTGAGCCAAATCCAGATGACATCACCAAAATAATTATTACTATTGAAACAAATGATGCCACTATACCAATAGACGCAACTGTTGATGGTGACGGGCTGATACTGGCTGCTGATAATTTTCCAATTGATGTAGTCCTTTTGGGTGTCGAAACCTCTGTACTTGTCGACCTTAATGGAGATGCAAGGATTAATGAAAGTCAAGACGTAATCTCAGGTGCATTTGTCGCATCAATCTTAAACGCACAAACTGGAGCAGAAATATTGGCTGATAACTGTACACTTACTGCGACCAGAAATTAATCATACCAAAGGAATTTATTTCGGAATTTATTAGTCTAATTTTTTGGGTTCATACAAGAGCAAGTAATTCGTTACACAGTATTTGGATATCTTCCTTTGTATTATAAACATTGGGAGACACGCGGATACTTTCACCTCTAATGGAAACATAAATTCGTTTCTCTTTTAATTCTTCTTTTAGTTTGTCTAAATTAATAGGGCCCTTTGGTTTAATACCGAAAAGGTGTTTTGCTCTCCAATCAGCTTGTTTTACATTTAATCGATCTTGCAACAAATCAATCGGCGAAGAGATAGACGCGCAGTAGGCTGTAATATTTATGGGGCCCCACTCAATCAACTGTCTCAATCCTTCTATTGCCATCGGCACTAAAGCAAAATTACTAAACTGCCCTACATTGTATCGAAATGCTTTTGGCTTAAACTCTTGTTTATAATTGACAAGACCTGCAAAATTTTCACTATTTAACTTTGTCATCCAACTCTCCTCTATAGGCTGACCTTGATCGAAGGCATCACAATAATAAGCGAAGCCCATTGAATAAGGACCAAGCAACCATTTATATGCAGATGAAATTAATACATCTACGGGTATATCTTTGAGATTGAATTCCATGGCTCCAATGGATTGAGTGCCATCGATAACAACCAGTGCATTATACTTATGTGCTTTTTCAGTAATCGCCTTTATATCAAAAACAGTCCCGTCTGCCCAATGTACAATGGGCAAAGTCACGACCCTTGTTTTTTCAGAGATTGCATCTAAAAGATCTGAATTCCAGTCTTGCCCTCGTTGAGATGAATCTGGAGCTTTCTTAATGACCAACGTGGCTTCATACTTTTCTGCGATCGTTTTCCAACAATAAAAATTGCTGGGAAATTGCTCTTCGATCATTAAAACCTCATCGCCTGGTGATAAGGAAATATTCTTACTTGCATTCGCCATTCCATAGGATACAGATGGTATCAATGCAATTCGATCAGGATCATCGCAATGGATTAGCTCGGCAAATAGCCCTCGTAATTTTTGAGCTTGAGTAAAGAAATCATCAGGATAAATATTGTATGGGTGAGACTTGAGAGAGATCGCTTTTATACCAGCAGCAGTAACACTCTTTAAATTTGGAGACATATATGCTCCATTCAAATAAACAACATCATCCTCTAAATCGAAAAAATCTTTTTGACAATTCAGCATATAAGTTTTGTTTGGGTTATTAAAAAAATTATTTGCCATTTATGAACAAAATAAATAGATAATATTTATACTCATTATGTCCATCATATTGCACTCTAAGGAGATGAGACATTAACATAAAATTGCGCCAAGTTTGCTTTTTTATTTTAAAATCCAACACGATATGAATCCCGTGGCTCTTAACATTTGATACTGCTGGGATCATTCAGCATGGCTTCAAGAAATCTTATGTGTTTCACACAATCAACATTTGGTAATGCCTACTATTAATCTATTCCATACTTTAGAGTAAAACTAAAAGAATCCATGAAACTAGCTATCATACAACAAGGACCTAAATACAACAACTTAACTGAGAGCATCGAATTACTAAAATCGATTTTGATGGAGGTTTCTAAAGAAGCGGTTGACCTTGTTGTCTTTGGTGAATCATGGTTGTGTGGTTATCCAGCATGGCTTGACTACTGTCCAGAAGTCTGTTATTGGAATCACCCGCCTGTAAAAGCTGCATGGAAGAACATGTTTGAAAATTCTTTAGAATTGAATGGTGAAGAATTTAAACAAATACAGAAACTCATAAAAGATGTAAATATCAATGTTGTCCTTGGCGCAAATGAAGTCATTAAAAAAGGAAAAGGCAATGGCAGCTTATTTAATGCTGTATTTACATTTAATAGAAATGGTGACATATTAAATCACCATAGAAAGCTCATGCCAACCTATACCGAAAAACTAGTACATGCTACAGGAGATGGACATGGCTTGAATGCGGTTGATTTAGATTTTGGACGAATTGGTAGTTTGATTTGTTGGGAGCATTGGATGCCTTTAACTAGACAGGCAATGCATGATCAAGGTGAAGACTTACATATTGCACTGTGGCCTTTTGTCAAGGAAATGCATGTGATTGCTTCACGGCAGTATGCTTTTGAAGGAAGGTGTCATGTTGTGTCTGTAGGCCAATTGATGACAATTGCTGATACACCTGAAGGATTAGAACTTCCAAAACATTTAGTCAAATCTGATCCAAATGATTTGGTACTCAAAGGTGGTAGTTGCATCATCGGTCCAGATGGTCAATTTATTTTGAAACCTCAACAAAACGAACAAGCCATTATCTATAATGAATTAAAACTTGGAGAAGGAAGAGGAGAAAATATGAATCTATCTGTCAGTGGTCATTATCAACGCCCTGATGTATTTGATTTATCAATCAACAAAAAACGTTATTTTTAAAGCACTTGTTCGTAGTATCAGAGACAATTGTCATAGCTCCACATTATTAATTTAGATTTAAAAAATAAGTTTGAACAGATATCATATTCTCATTATTCCTTACCTCTTCTTACCAGTGTTTCTGTTTGGGCAAGTAGAAATTTGTGATAATGGACAGGATGATGACAACGATAATTTGATTGATATAAACGATCCAGATTGCATTTGTGATATTATTGAGTTGGTCTCCTTGATTCCCAACCCTTCTTTTGAAGACATGATTTGTTGTCCCAGTAACAGAAGTCAATTAAATTGTGCGGACGTGTGGATACAGGCTTCAGAGCCAACAACAGACTACATGCACAAATGTGGGTATTCAGGATGGCCAGATTTTCCACCACCTGAACCATTCCCTGACGGAGATGGGATTATGGGCTTTCGTGACGGAAGGGTAAGAGGCGGTGGAAATGGTGCCGGCAATGGTAATCAAAACGGCACACAAGAACCATTTTGGAAAGAATATGCTGGTGCTTGTCTACTAAGTCCCTTAGAATCAGGTGTTAAATATCGTTTTCAATTTGATGTTGGATTTGTAGATTTTCAGAAATCACCGCCAATTAATATTTCATTTTTTGGCACTTCAGATTGTAGTAATTTGCCATTTGGTATTGGTGAAAATGATTTTGGTTGAAAGACAAATAGCCCCGACTGGGTCAAACTATCAGATGTCAGAGTATCTGGTGGAGATGGAGACATCTGGGTTAATAGTTTTATAGACGTGACACCAGATCAAAACATTACCGCGATTGCAATTGGACCTGACTGCAGCCCAGTATCCAGCTCTGTTAGTATTTATTATTTCTTTGATAATTTACTATTGGATGATTTTGAGTCTTTTAAGTTATTCATAACAGAAGTCTTACATCCATGTAATGACGACTTCACATTATCGGTGCTTAATGACCCATCGTTTGAATATCAATGGTACCTCGATGGAGTGGCTGTTCAAGGAGAAGTGTTCTCAGAGCTCAGCAAAATGCATGGAGACGGCTCCTATCAAGTTAGAATTATAAATGCTGGATCATGTAGACTCACCCCTGGATATGAATTCAAAATCCCTGAGTTTGAAATACCAACGAATATAAGTATTTGCGATAATCAAAGCTATACCTATGGCGATCGCGAATTAGTTGAATCAGGGTTCTACTTGGATACATTTAAAACGATCAACAATTGCGATAGCATTGTGCCTTTAACGTTGCAGGTCATAGGTACAAGATTTGACACCCTAGATGCATCTGTTGTCACCGACGGTATATACGAAGTAGCAAATCAATCATTTGAACAAGCTGGTGATTATGAATTAACACTTCCTTCTTCGGTGGGCTGTGACAGTTTGGTATACCTCCGTTTAAGCAATTTAGACTTATACATTCCGAATACCTTCAGCCCAAATGGAGATAATGCAAATGATACGTTTGCACCAGTGACAATCGATGGAATGATTAATAATATGACTATCCAAATATTTGATCGATGGGGAAATATAGTCTTTGAAGGAGAAGACGAATGGGATGGTGAAGGTCTTAAAACTGGTGTCTACGTTTACAATATATCTATAGGATATATCGACGGAAATAATTTAAACTATCGAGGGTCAATTACATTGGTCAGATAAGTTTAAGCGCTGATTTAAAACAATGTACTTTTATAAAGTCAGGGATTTACGCTAGCATAATCATAAAAACACCAAGGGACTTATTAGTCTCCTAGGTGTAATTAAGTTTAAGAATATAAAAGACCCTATTTACTTTTCTGTTGAATGAGCCGCTGGATCTAGAGGCATGTATCACATACATCCGTCGATAAAGGCATGAAAAATCACACCTTCAGTGGTTTCAAAATTTTCTTGTAATAAAATAGAAATTCCTGAATCATAATATACCTCAGCATCACTATCAATTTTCTGATCAGATTCAATAGTACCATCTGTTTCATAAATTTTATCATCTAATTGAGTTCCTGTCAATTGATAATTTGGTGGGCAGTCATCCATGATATTTCCACATAACTCAAGATTCCAAGAGAGTAAAGATCCGCCATCTTGATTAGCTCCATCTGCTATAGTAAGTATCCATGTCCCAGCAATAGACTCTCCAATAAAGGTTGAAAACGGATCTTGAGGAGCGTATGTACCACCAGTTGGTGGGGATGGTAAAGTACCACCTGTATCATTAAAATCTCCAATGATGTCATCTTCATCGTCACAAGGAGACGCAAAAAGAGTTGCTCTGGTACCTGATTCCATGTGCGTTAATGTCACCGTTAAGTCAGAAATCCATGAATGTTCAATATTCAAATTCAAGTTTTGTAATTCAGTGATACTCCCTGGATCTGTGATAATGATGGTACTTTGTCTCGTAGGTGTACCAAAAACTGGTAGTGTAATTGGTGTATCAGTGCTTGAATATGTTAAGCAAACATTGTTTCCTGTTTCAAATTCAAACACTGTACTGAATGGACCTGTACCACACGAATTCTCGGCTTGAACCCTCCAATAATATTGTGTAAATGTATTTAAAGGTATGCCTAAGTAAGTGTTAGTCGTTGGACTTTCCGTATCAACTACATTACTAAAAGCAGCATCTGTAGCTACTTCTATCAAATAGTTACTCACACCTGAAACTACTGTCCATGTAAATATAGGATTAATACTCTCTCCTGAAGAACCATCTGCTGGTGATGTCAAAGTAGGAGCAGCTGTAATAGCATCATCTACTACCAACTCGAAATCGAGATCAAAAGAAGTCATTCCGTCAGTAGCATTAATTGTAACTGTATAAGTTCCTGGTGCTGCACTTGCAAGTCCTGTTGTCGATATAGTATATGTTCCAGACATTGTTGCAGGATTCACATCAAAACTTGAAGTCGACCCTGTAGGAAGGCCAGACGCACTAAATGTTACATTTCCAGAAAATCCTGGAACAAGCTCTAAGTCAAAATCATAATTCAATTCAGTTCCACAAACATTGACACTAGAAACAGTACTGCCAAGAATAATATCTGACAATCCATAACCATCTATAGCCAGAACACCTGTACTATTAGTATCTAGCCAATCCATTAATCGTTCGCTAGGATCAGTAGTACCATTATTGGTCCACGCAAAAGAAAATTTACCATACCAGTCAGATAAATCATTTACACATGCTGCACCACCTCCTGATAACATGCCCACCAGACGTTTTGTGACATCATCAAAAATAGCTGAACCTGAAGAACCTCCTTCTGTGGTACCACTATCCCAATCTATGACACGCCAATGAGTCCCATTTGCATTCACTACATTATTAGAATACGCTGTACTTGTTAAGACATCATTTTCCATTGAAATTTTCTTAGCATCTCCTGCTGGGTGATGAATACCTGTAACTGATTGAGGTGTATTGCCCGAAGCATCCCAACCTGCAAAATAGACATCGAAGTTATCCGCAGGATTTTCTGTTAATTCCATCAATAAATGATCTGATTGACGTATGGTACCACCAGGATTCCCATCTACATCTGCACGTAATATGGCTCCACTAGTTGTCTGAGTATCATCAGGGGTGCCAGATCCACAGTTAGGTCTTTCAAATCGCCAATAGACAACAACTGTATTTGCAAATCCACAATGATTAGCTGTAAGAAAATAAGGTGTTTGATCTCCCGTAACGTTTCCGACAAGTGTACCACTACAAAGGCCGCCTCCAGCTATAGTTTTACCAGCTGCTTTAATCTCATCTCTCCATAAATCACCCTCAGGACACTCAGTATCAATATTGCAATTTCCAGAATTCCCTAATTGCGCATTACTTTTGTCAAAAATAGATCGGTAGCCGTGGACTACCATATTTATAGCTATTCGTCCTTGACCTATAACTGTTGAAGGTTCATAATATTCAATATACGTTTTCTCCCCATAGACAAGTGCTGTAGCAAAACTTCTATCCTTTTTGTTATTTTTCGAGGTAAATGCACCAAGTATTTGTTCATAACCTTCATTATTTAAGTATAGTTGACTGCCTATGGGAAGATAAAAATCGTTGTAAACAAGATTTATGGATTTGGCATCAGGTGCTTGTATAGACATTCTCCACAATCTATCTCCATTAGCTAAAGTTTCCCATTTACCAGCATTTTTCATTGTAATAGCAACTTTATGTTCTATGCCAAATCGATATGGAATAGCTGAGTCTTTGTCATTCACTTCATCTTCAAGTCTTACCCTATTTAAATCGATACTGGGAGTTGAAAAAACAGGAATATCTTTATTTAAGCTGCTCTTACCTAGTGAGTATGGCTCTCCACCTTCGCTCAATTGTGAATAAGCAGGACAGGTACAACAACATGCTGCGAGGAAAAGCGAGAGTATATAGACATTATTTTAATCCGCATAACTATAAGTTTTTAATTGAAATATGTTTAGGAAAGACCATTAGGCTTTGCTAAAATATTCTATTTGCTATATTAATAATAAATTAATCTGGGAGTAAATTTGATTGACTAACTTTTATCAAAAAAGTTAATTATTCTAAAATAGAATGCTAAACAAACGAATTACTTTCAATGTTTTAGCTTATCAAAATAGTTACAACTATAAAAATTGATTAAAAAAAATGGAGAGGTAGAGAAATATGGTATTTATAAAGACCTATGTAAAAACTTGAGAGGGTTCAAATTTTCCGAATCTTTGCATGTTTATCTACAATCTTATCCATTTCTTCTTGATCTATTATATCCTCTAGATTCAGACCATCAAAGTCTTTCATGAAATTCTCCATGAGTCCTTGCATTTCACCCATATCTAATTTCTCAAATGATTTAAAGCTTTGTTGCAGTAGGTCTTGAAAGAAATCTTCATTTTGTGAAAGTTCTGAAAGTTGATCACCAAACATTTTCTCAATATCACCAAACTGACCTAATTGCATAGGCAGTGAATCTAATTGCCCAAATAAATCATCTAATTTAAAATTAAGCCCAAGAGATTCTAGGTCTTTAAAATCAAAATCAAATGATTCTAAATCATTGAAGTCTAAATCATTTAGCGGCTGATCATTGTCTTGTTGCGCTTGTGAGAAAAAAGCACAAAAACAGAAACAAACAAGAGTCAAATATTTCATAAGATTATAGTGTACGATTAATTAATTCAAATAGACTAAGGGATAGAACAATCTCTTTATCATTTTCCGATAAATCTTCAATTAATTTTAATGCGCGTGCATTTTTATGGACGTGCCCAGTAGGATTAACGAGGGAAGCTACTTGCTTACCGTTTATTGAAATAGGAATCAAATTCATTGTCTTGGATTGATCTACATGAGCTATTTCAGCATTTTCTTGAAAAAACGACCCATTGGGTTTTAAAGTTCCCAAATGAATATTATCCCTGAAAATGTCAATGGCTTTATTTGTGATTTTATAGTAAAAACTATGCGCAGAAGTTCGAGCAACTAAAATGGCTTTCTTTTTCTTATAGTAATAATCCTTATAAGCGAAGGCGACAATTTTCTCTTGATAGATATTTGAAAGTACTCCAGAAAACTGTGTGTGTATACCCGCTTTCTTTTTGAGTACAGACTGCTCTACGGACAACAAATCTAAATCATCGTCTTCCCAAGGTGATAGGTCCTTAACAAGGTCTTCTAAATTTCTAGAAAAATTTTTTAGATCGCTCTTTATTTGTGATTTGACTCCTTGCGTATTGAGAAAAAACGAGCCCATTATCTTCAAGATGTAGAAAACGCCTAAAGCAGCAAAGGTGAGTACAATAGCAAATTTAATCACAAAGAGAGTGGTTTTAATGTTTTAACAAAAAAAGCCCACTAGACATTTCAACCTAATGGGCTTTTAACGTTTCATATCGATAATGACATGTTTATCCTAAATATGATTTGAGCGCATTTCTGTTGACAGACTTTCTTAACCGTCTGATCGCTCTTTCTTTAATCTGTCTAACTCTTTCTCTAGTCAATCCATATAATTCTCCAATTTCTTCAAGCGTTAAGGATTTATGTTCATTCAATCCAAAGTATGACGAGAGCACTTCAACCTCTCTAGGAGATAAAATATTTAAGCCTTCTTCAACCTCACCTTTCAATGATTCTTCCATCAAATTATTATCCGGATCCATTTGGTCACTGAAAACCATAAGATCAATCATTGTCGCATCTCCCTCTTCTCCACCTACTGGCGCATCAAATGATAAGTGCCTATTGTTACTTTTCAACATCGTAGCAACATCCTTAGGCTTAACTTCTAACAATTCTGCTAATTCTTCATTTGACGGTTCTCTTTCGAATTCTTGTACAAAGGATATGAACGCCTCATTCACTTTGTTATATGAACCAACTTTATTAAGTGGTAATCTTACTATTCTTGAATATTCTACAATTGCTTGTAAAATAGATTGTCTGATCCACCAGACTGCATATGAAATAAATTTGAATCCTCTAGTTTCATCAAACCGCTTTGCAGCTTTCATTAACCCCACATTACCTTCATTAATCAAATCACTGAGAGACAAACCTTGATTTTGATATTGTTTTGCGACAGAAACAACGAAACGTAAATTCGCTTCAGTCATTCTTTCTAATGCAGCTTTATCACCTTCGCGTATCCTTCTTGCGAGATTTGCTTCATCTTCACCAGTTAGCATCTCAATTTTGCTGATATCATTTAGATATTTATCCAAAGAGACACTTTCCCTTGATGTAATTTTATTGGTAATTTTTAATTGTCTCATAACACAGACGCCTTTAAGATTTGTGAGTTAATTTATAAAATTGAGTGCGCAAAAAGATGTTAAGAGAATAATCCTTATATCCGAACGATCCTATATACATATATAAGACGTTGAAACAACTGATTTAGTTTCTGAATGTAATACTTTTTTTGAAGATGTAAAGAGTGTAACTCTAGTTTCCCTGATTTCTATCAGGTTTCGGTAAAAGAGCTTTTCTAGACAATCTCCATTTCTTAGTTTTAGGATCAGTACCTATGATTTTAATTTTAATCATATCACCTTCATTAAACAATCCTTCAAGTTTCTCGATTCTTGAGTGAGAGATTTCAGAAATGTGGACTAAACCACCACTGTTGGCAAAATCAACAAACAAGCCATAAGGTTTGATAGATGCAATTTTTGCTTCATATTCTTCACCTTCTTTGACTGAAAAAGCAATCTTCTTGATTTCTTTAACTGCAGCAGCCATACCTTCTCCATCCGTGGCAAAAATATTTACGATACCTTTCTCATCGACTTCTTCTATTGAGATCGTTGTGCCTGTTTCTTTCTGGATTTCCTGAATTACTTTACCTCCTGGACCTATAATTGCACCGATGAATTCTTTTTCAACAATCATCTCTGTCACACGAGGTGCGTGTGGTTTAAGATCTTCTGCTGGCTCGCTAATGGTTTTAGCCATTTCATTTAAGATATGAATTCGACCATCCTTTGCTTGCAGTAATGCTTTTTCTAAAGTCTCATATGGTAAGCCATCAATTTTGATGTCCATTTGACAACCGGTGATTCCTTTCATGGTACCAGTAACTTTAAAATCCATGTCACCGATCGCATCTTCATCACCAAGGATATCAGAAAGAATAGCAGATTTTTCTCCGTCAGAGATCATACCCATTGCTATCCCAGATACTGGAGCTTTGATTTTTATTCCTGCATCTAACAGAGATAAAGACCCTGCACATACAGTTGCCATTGATGACGAACCATTAGATTCTAAAATATCAGAAACGATTCTTAAAGTATATGGATTATCATCTGGCAATACTTGCTTCAATGATCGACTTGCAAGGTTTGCATGTCCAACTTCCCTTCTTCCTGGACCTCTCATTGGCTTTATCTCACCGACTGATAGGGCAGGAAAATTATAATGTAAGATAAATCGCTCTGTGTAATTTTCCAATGCGTTATCAATCATCTGCTCATCTCTCTTTGTACCAAGCGTTAATGACGCTAGTGCTTGAGTTTCACCTCTATTGAAAATGGCACTTCCGTGAGTAGATGGCAGGTAATTGACTTCCGACCAAATCGCTCTTACTTCATCATACTTTCTACCATCCAAACGCACATTATCGCTTAAGACCATTCCTCTTATAGTCTCTTTCTTCAACTTTTCTAGATGCTTTTTAGCTTCACTGCCTTTTTCATCAAGGTACTCTTCACCCATTTGTTCCAATAGAGCTTCCTTAAGTTCATCACCAACCTTTTTAAATGCACTTTTTCTGTCTTCTTTGTTATGGGCACCTTTGGCGACAGTCAAAATTTTATCATAGCAGATAGACTTAACTTTAGCCTTTAATTCCTCATCTATTTCTACTTCAGCTAATACTCTTTTGACTGTTGCTTTTTCGCCTACTTTTTGAGCCAAATCCAACTGAGCTTGGCACTGCACTTTGATTGCCTCGTGTCCGACTTTGATTGCCTCAATTAATTCTTGCTCACTACATTCTTTAGCTTCACCTTCTACCATCATCACATTCTCCATTGTAGCAGCAACGATTATTTCCATATCTCCTTCTGCCATCGCTGATTTTGCAGGATTTACAACGTACTCGCCATTTATCCTTCCAACTCTAACTTCTGAAATGGGTCCTGCCCACGGAATATTAGACACAGACAATGCTGTAGAAGCTGCCAATGCCGTGTATGCATCTGGCAAAACATCTAGATCTGCTGATATGAGATTAATGATCACTTGCGTATCATTCATGTAGCCGTCTGGAAATAAAGGTCTGATGGCCCTATCAACCAATCTTGAAGTCAAAATCTCATAATCAGAAAGTCTTGCTTCTCTTCTGAAGAAGTTACCCGGAATTCTACCCGCTGAGGCAAATTTTTCCTGGTAATCTACCGAAAGAGGGAAAAACGGCTGACCTTCTCTTGCTTCCATTGCTGAAACGACTGATGCGAAAAGCATTGTGTTTCCAACTTTAACAACACATGATCCATGAGCTTGCGTTGCTAGTTTACCCGTTTCAAGAACAACCTCTTGACCATCTGGTAGATTGAATGACACTGTTGTGCCTACTTGTGAACCCATAATAAAATATTTAACCGATCCCTATTGTAGACATACGTGTCAGTGAAGGTATTGGTATTCGTTTTGAAAAGAATGATTAGTAGAGACCTCTTAATTATTATCTACTGATGTCTTTCTAATTTCTAATTTGTCTATCAAATCTCTGTACTTCTGAATGTCTTTAGAAGCCAGATATTGAAGCAATCTTTTTCTTTTACCTACTAAGGTTAAAAGTGTGCGCTTACAGGAGAAATCTTTTTTGTTCCGCCCCAAATGCTCAGAAAGACTTGAAATTCTATAAGTAAAAAGAGCTATTTGCCCTTCGATTGAGCCAGTGTTTTCTTTGCTGCCTCCGTGTTCTGAGAAAATTTCTTCTTTTTTCTCATTTGTTAAATATGCTGCCATTGTTTAAATTTTTACCAAAAAGGATTACGAAAATGCTTTTTTAGCGATTGCGAATGTACGACCAATTGAGCAATATGCAAAGTTTGTTCCTTTATAATTGTATTAGCAAGAAGATAGTATTACAATGATTTTGCCTCAGTCCAAAGCTTATCCATTTCCTCTAGAGACATTTCAGTCAAATCTCTTGGTGCATTCGCTTCGATATATTCAAAACGAGATTTAAACTTTTTGTTGATCTTTTCTAAGGCCGTTTCCGGATCTACCTTGAGGAATCGAGCATAATTGACTAATGAAAATAGTACATCACCAAATTCCTCTTCGATTCGAGATTGATCATTCTCCAAGTCTACGACTTCCTTAAGTTCTTGCATTTCTTCTTCTACTTTCTCCCAAACTTGATCCTTATTCTCCCATTCAAACCCAACCTGCTTTGTTTTATCTTGCATACGGTAAGCTTTCACCATAGCAGGAAGAGCTTTGGGTACGCCTGATAAAATAGATTTTTTCCCTTCTGCCTTCTTGATTTGTTCCCAGTTGCGCTTGACGTCTTCTTCTCCATTGACAGATATATCTCCATAAATATGAGGGTGTCTCCTGATTAATTTTTCATTAACTGTCTCTAGGGCATCTCCAATATCAAACTGTCCTTTCTCATCAGCGATCTTGCTGTAAAAGACCATATGTAAAAGTAGATCGCCTATTTCTTCCTTGATCTCATCTTCATCATTTTTCAAAAGTGCATCAGCCAATTCATATGTTTCTTCAATCGTAAGGTTTCTTAGAGACAAGTTTGTTTGGACTTTATCCCAAGGACATTCCTCTCGAAGCCTATCCATGATGTCTAAAAGTCGTTGAAATTCCTCTAGTCTTTTATCCATTATAAAAACTTAAACTACATTTGTGATGTTAAATATATCAATAAACAATGCTATGACTCAGTTCTTGACATTATTCGTAATTATTCTTGTTGTTTTTGGTGTGTCCTTCATTCTTATCAACTTAAGACAAGTGGTTACAGGACAAAATTTTAGAGGTACATGTGCATCTAATAATCCAATGCTTAAAAATAAAATTGGTGAGTGTGGTGTTTGTGGTAAAAAAGCAGACGAGGATTGCAAGATGCCTGAAAGTGAACTTCAGAATCTCAAGGGTTAATCTTTTTCAAACTTAATTCGAGGTCTTTTTATCTACTTCTTAGACAATTGAGCAGTAAAGCTCATCATCAGACTAATTACAAAAAATCCTCCCGCTACATACAATACTAACATGGTGTTAAAAGCTTCGTTTTTGGAATAGATCAAAGATGAAACAATTCAAGCATATTTTTATATATTCTTATATATATTTCTTTTCTTAATGACTGTTTACTCTACCAAGACAAATGATATATTATTTCAAATAAAAAGTCATGTTTGCTACAGTGTGAGAACATAGCCTTCCAAACGACCTTCAGTTGTAAAACTATCCGCTATCTTTAGCCCTTCAAGTCAAATTTATGATCAGAATAATCTTTTTATTTCTATTTCTTGTTGCTCAATCAATTAGTTGGTCTCAGCAACCTGAAAAATTAAACAGTGCTGAAATTTATCACGAGATTCAAAAGCTTCAATTTTTGGGTTCTGCATTATATGTCGCTGCTCACCCAGATGATGAAAACACCAGACTCATTGCATATCTAGCAAATGAGCTCAAGGCCAATACAGCTTATCTTTCTCTCACTCGTGGCGGTGGAGGTCAAAACTTGATTGGTACAGAATTAGCCGATCAACTTGGCGTACTGCGAACACAGGAATTATTGGCTGCAAGACGCACAGATGGAGGTCAACAAATGTTTTCAAGAGCCAAAGATTTTGGGTATTCAAAAAATCCTGAGGAGACATTATCCATTTGGAACAAAGATGAAGTTCTTTCAGATGTCGTCTGGGCAATTCGAAAACATAAACCAGATATCATTGTCAATCGATTTGATCACCGGACACCCGGTCGGACTCATGGTCATCATACAAGTTCAGCTATGTTATCCGTGGAAGCGTTTGATATCGTAAACCAAAAATCGAAGTACTCAGATCAATTGGAGTATGTCGAAACGTGGCAACCAAAGCGAATGTTCTTCAATACGTCGTGGTGGTTTTATGGAAGTAGAGAAAAATTTGCTGAAGCTGATAAGACTAATTTAATGAATCTAGATGTCGGTACATACTACTCTCTACTTGGTAAATCTAATAATGAAATTTCTGCTGCTAGCAGAAGCATGCATAAATGTCAAGGATTTGGGTCTACTGGTACAAGAGGGTCGGAATTAGAATTTCTAGAAATCATCAAAGGAGACATGCCTTCTGACAAGCAAGATTTATTTGAAGGAATCAACACAACTTGGACACGGGTTAATGGTGGCGAACAAATTGGTGCAATGCTAAGGAAAATAGAGCAAGAATATAGTCTGTCTAATCCAGCTGCAAGTGTGGCTGATCTATTAACAACAAGGGATATGATTGCTGAACTAGAAGATGATCATTGGAAAACAATCAAGCTTGTGGATTTGGATCAGGTCATTAAAGCATGTTTGGGACTTTATGCAGAAGTGAAATCTGAAGACCAAAGTGCTACACCAGGAGAATCTGTGGATGTACAAATTGAAGTTATAAACAGATCAAATGTCCCAGCTACTTTGGAATCAATCACATTTGCTTCAGCAATGGGAGATACAATGATTAATGAAGCTCTTGCATACAATGAAGATTTGAAGCTATTTAAACAAATCAAAATTCCCAATGATGCAGAGGTTAGTTCGCCTTATTGGTTAAAAGAAAAGCCAACATTGGGTATGTATACAGTAAGCAATCGCTCACTAATCGGGTTGCCAGAAAATAGTGCTGCCGTGCACAGTACCTTCGTTTTTGACATTGATGGCAAAGAATTCCCACTAACTGTACCTGTCGTTTACAAGAAAAATGACCCTGTTGATGGCGAAGTCTACCAACCGTTTAATGTCGTGCCTCAAGCATCAGTGTCACTAAGTGATAAGGTCTACATATTCAATTCAAGTGAACCAAAGAAGATTACAGTAAGTGTAAAAGCTCATACAGATAACTTAGAAGGTAAATTAGAATTGTGTCATTCTGAAGGCTGGGCAGTTTCACCAGCATCTATGTCTATTTCATTATCAAATAAAGGGATGGACCAATCGTTTGAATTTATTTTAACGCCACCAGATACACAGTCTGTACAACACATTGTTCCATTACTTAAAGTTGGTGATAAATCGTATACAGATGATTTATTGATTGTTGATTACAGTCACATTCCGATGCAGGCAACCGATGCAGATGCATCTTCTACTGTTGTACGCCTCGACATTGAGAAGAAAGGTCAGCAAATTGGTTACATCATGGGAGCAGGTGATGAAGTGCACATCGGGCTTAAGCAAATTGGATATGACGTTGACTTAATTACACTTCAAGATATATCTGAAGACGCACTTAAGAAATATGATGCCGTTGTCACGGGAATAAGAGCATACAATACGTTGGATGATATTAAATTTAAGCAGGATGCTTTATTAGAATATGTGAAAAATGGCGGTAATTTAATTATTCAATACAACACATCAAGACGATTTAATTTCCCAAACATTGGGCCTTACCCACTAACATTATCGCGGGATAGAGTGACGGATGAAACAGCAGAAATTAAATTCTTAGCCAAAGATCATCCTATACTTAATACCCCAAATAAAATTACAGAAGCAGATTTTGACAATTGGGTGCAAGAAAGAGGATTATACTTTCCAGGAGAATGGGACGAAGCCTATACACCGATATTTTCTATGCATGATAAGGGTGAGGACGCTAAGAACGGGTCAATGCTGGTTGCACGTTATGGTGAAGGAAATTATATCTACACAGGTCTCTCTTTTTTTAGAGAAATCCCATTCGGTGTTCCAGGTGCTTATCGACTTTTGGCTAATATGATTTCATTAGGCAAATAACTTTAAAAAGTATGAAAAGTATGAAAGAAGAAAAACCATATAAATGGAATCTATACTACCTATTAATCATCGTAGTTAATCTAACATTTATCACCTTTATTTATAAATATTTTTCATCTATAAATAACCTTTAAATGTCCGGAGTTGATTGGATCGTCATGTGTGTAACGATGGTAGGGATTATTGGTTATGGTATATGGCGTACCAAAGGCAGTGAAAATATAGAAGAATTTTTACTTGGAGGTAATGAAGCAAAATGGTGGACAATTGGCTTATCAGTTATGGCGACACAAGCCAGTGCAATCACCTTTTTATCTACCCCAGGTTTGGCCTATCAAACAGGCTTAGACTTTTTACAATTTTATTTAATGTTGCCAATAGCACTAATTATTATTTGCATCACATTTATACCATTGTATTATAGGTTAAAAGTCTACACAGCATACGAATTTTTAGAAAATAGATTTGACCTAAAAACACGAACACTCACTTCTGGACTATTTTTAATTCAACGTGGTCTTGCTGCAGGTATAACAATCTATGCGCCAGCAATTATTATTTCATCAGTGATGGGATGGAATTTAAACATCACCACTATTTTCATTGGTATCATTGCTGTTGCGTACACAGTATCTGGAGGAACAAAAGCTGTTCATGTGACACATAAACTTCAGATGGTTACCATTTTTTTAGGGTTGATAATCATCTTCATATTATTATTGAATTATCTGCCGGACGAGTATTCATTTACAGAAATGATGCACATTGCTTCTGCAAATGATAAATTACAAGTAATCGACTGGAATTTTGATATAAAAGATCGCTATAACATCTATTCTACTTTTGCCGCACTTTTTCTATTTCTATCCTACTTCGGTACAGACCAAAGTCAAGTCCAGCGCTATATATCTGGTCAATCAGTACATCACAGTCGATTGGGTTTGATATTTAATGCGTTGTTTAAAGTCCCACTACAGTTATTTATTTTAATGTTGGGTTTATTGGTCTTCATTTTTTATCAATTCAATCAAGCACCTATCCACTTTAATGAAACATTAGTTGACAAAGTAGAGAATTCAGAATACAGCCAAGAATTGCAACCGCTTATCAATGAATACGACACTAATTTTAATCAACGCAAGACAACCAGCCAGCTATTAATTACTCAGATAAGAGATAACAATCCAGCAAAAACAGCAACTAGTGTAGCACTTAATGAGATCATTGAGGAAGAAAAAGACATAAGAGCTAGAGCAAAAAAAATCATAGCTAAAGTTGATATAAAAGCAGAAGTGAATGACAAAGATTATGTTTTTATAAATTTTATTTTAAACTACTTGCCAAAGGGACTTGTGGGATTATTGCTAGCAGCAATTTTCTTCGCTGCTATGTCATCTACGGCCTCTGAATTAAATGCTTTGGCATCGACCAGTACAGTAGATATCCACAGACGATTATTTAAACAAGATGCCTCTGACCAACATTATTTAAATGCGTCAAAAGGATGGACTTTATTCTGGGGACTTTTTGCCATTTTCTTTGCTAGTGTAGGTACTTTATTTGAAAGCCTAATAGAATTTGTAAACATTATTGGGTCTTTATTTTATGGCACAATTCTAGGTATATTTTTGGTTGCTTTTTATATCAAACATGTTAGAGGAAATGCAGTTTTTATTGCAGCAGTAATTACTGAACTTTTAGTTGTTATTATTTTCTGGCTGGATGTAGTAGGCTATTTATGGCTAAACTTAATCGGTGCTGCTGGTGTGATTCTTTTGGCTCTAATTCTAGACCTATTTTTTGAAAAGAAAGATTTACAAATAAGCTAAATACTAAGCTTTACTTCCTAAGTGGAAAACGCAATTAAACTAAAAGTGGATATATCTGAAACTGGTATACCACTTTTATTGCTTCACAGTTTTCCTGACTCTCGTAAACTATGGCAAAAGATCACACCCAAAATAATTATCAAGTCATCTCGCCTGACATGCTTGGATTTGGAGACTCTCCTACCCTACCGAAAAAAAGCGATAATACAATAGATTTAATTATCACCGATCTGGTACAAATCCCGAATCTCTTTTACTAAAGTTATATTTTTAATTAATTATAGTTAATTCCTAGTTTGGCTAATAACATTCCTTATGTATAAAAAAAGTATTATTAAAATCAATACAATTAATAGACCATAATAAACCCAATTTTGACTTAGATGACTATCCAAATTTATTGGTGCCATTGATCCGTGTGCCACTAATCCCGCCCAGTAATAAGGATGAGCTCTTAGCTCATTTGACTCAGCTAAATATAGAAGCTTAGCGCTTTTCAAGGCTTCGTCAATTCTTTCTCCTTGATTTATCTCCTCAAAAAAGGAATAAGTTAACTGTGCTGTCTGAATGTCAGGAACACTCCATAAACTCATGATTGTATTCTTAGCACCAGCAAAATGAAATGCTCTTGACATATTTTGTATTCCGTCACCACTCACTAATTCTCCGACCCCTGTATTACAAGCACCCAAGACGACTAAATCAGCGTTAAGACTCATCCCATAAATATCATTGATATAAAGACTGTTATTGTCTTCGTCTCCGTGAAATAAAATACGAGAAAATGTAGGGTTATTTAGATCAACAATCCCATGCATTGCCAAGTGTATAATTTTTGATTTTGTTGCATAAGCATGAAAATTTTTGATGTTGGCTTGCTCTTTTAAGAATGCCTTGCCTTGAAACATAGAAGATACATTGGCAACATTTTTTCTAGCAAATGGAAGATCTTGATAGCTACCTCTTGTCACATCATCGCTCAAGTCGTCCACGATGCGTGTTGTTTCGTTTTGATAAGATGGCGCGTATCCTATGTACTGATATGTAGATATTCTCTTCTTAGTATCTGCTATGGCTTGTGCAATAAATGTAGAGGAATGACCATAAGACAAGGTATATGGTTTCCCTATATAATATAAATCTTTAAAGCTCTTCGACGTTTCATTTATACTTGAAATCAAGGTTTCAAATGGAATAAAATTTAAGACATCATCAGAGACAATTCTCAAATTCGTCACTTGAGGTCCTATAATTGCAAAAGGTTTTTCTATTATTAATTGATATAATTCAAATGATAAAGGTTGAAACAGATCAACACTTGTATCTGTATCAATTAACATGGTTTTGAAATGCTGGATTTTTTGATTCCAATCAACAGGGAGTCGTCTTTTTTCAAAGTGAACTTTATCATGCTCTATAATTAATGTATATAACTGCTTTTCTGAAATAAAGTATTCGATAATCGCTTCCTCTTTAGAAAGTAGCCTTTGCAATTCTGTTAGTCTTATTAATTCATCCTTATATTGATGTCTATAGTATTCTGGACAGTCTGACTCCAGCTTGACTAGAAATTTATAATACACATTTTTAAGACTATCTCTTTCTATCTGCCAATCTTTATAGGAGTTCTCATTGACTCCATTTGATTTGTCCTGATAAATTCGTTTCTCTATTTGGGTTAGTGCAAACTTATGCATTCTCTCAGTATTGAGAATCTCTTCTGGTATAGCACCAATTTGCACAGCGTCATCTGTCTTTAATAATTCTTTTAATGAAAAAGATTTAAGACCTTCTATATATTTAAATAATAAATCATCTTCCACGACTTCAGTATTTATGTCACTGATACTACTTAAGGTTTCCAAATTCGAAGCATAGGTATCATATGCACGTTGACCTAAGTCTATTTCATCTTCAAAATATCTTCTCTCGGTTCGTAAAAAATTGATAATACTATCTGTTTTTAACATTGAGATTCTTGCACTATCTATAAATTGCTGTTCTTTTGTTTGTTCATATAGGTCCATGTATAAGGGGGCTAATAATGACAAATGATTGATTCTCCAATGTTCGAATTCGCCTTTTAAGTCAATTGCTTTTTGAAGACTATTCATTGCTGCTTTGACATCTCCTTTGCCTTTTAGTGATTGGGCCTTTGTAAAATACGCTTCTGAAAGAGAACTTGTATAGCCAGGATTCTCAGTGTAAAATGTAATGAGATCATTTAATCTTGGGATTGACTCTTTATAATCGCCTAATTTGTGATAACTTTCAGCTATTTTTTGTTCATTGATTCTTATACTATTGTCATAAATAGAATATTTGATTGCTTGCTTTGTTGCTTTAATTGCTGCTTTATATTGACCATCCCTATTTAGAGACTCACCTAATAAGTTATAATATTGACTTTTAGAGTTATCTGGAGCATTTTTGATTTTGATTTCGAGAGTACTTAGTTTATGCAACAATTCCTCAGGATCTCCATGGAAAAGTATTGCTGTTATTTCTGTAAGCTGCGCATTGACTATAGAAAGATCATCTTTTGACAATATTGCATATTTACTTGCTTCCCCTGCATGATATTTAGCAGATTTGATGTTTCCTTTATTAGTGTGCAAAGTGGCAAGCGTAATATGTACACTCACCAAAAAATCATATCTAAGTATAGATTTTTCTCGGAACATTTTTGTTGCACTGACTAAGGAATTATTCAAATATTGCTCAGCCAATTTAGTTTTTTCTTTCATTGCAGCCAAAAGTCCTAACCATCTGTAGGCGACATGAACTTCTCGGTAATGCTGACCTTTTTCTATTGATTTCAGGAGTTGTAATTCTGAATTTTCAAAATCACCTTCGAAAAATATTAATCTGAGACCGTCAAATAGATATGCTTTCGACAAATCAAAGTCATTAATACCATTTTGGGATTCAATGGTTTGTATATCCAAATTGTAACTATAGATTTTGTTTACCAAACGCGATCTGAGTATTCCTGGAAGTTCATGAATTGCTATAAATGAATCAATGGCAATCAGTTGTCTTAGTATTTGAGCGTTATCACCCTTGTGTTCATATGTATCAATAACGCTCCACATCAAATTGACTTGCTTTTCAATATCGCTATCACTATTGATTGCTGACGATAATGCAGATGTATTTAAAAACAAAAATATTATAATGATAAATGAGCGCATAAAGTAAATTAAGCTTCGCGTCTAGATAAATAAAGGTGTAAAATGGACGAAACTAACAATCCAACTATAAAAATTAGCGATTTTAACAATAATTACGTTGGATACTTAAAATAGATTCTAATTTTGTTGACCTCATAGAATGTAGATCAACTAACTAGATGAAGATAATCAGCGAAAGAGAATTGGAGAAATTGAAGCAGGGTGACACTGAACCACTAGCGGATATATTTCAAGCTATTTACCAGCATTGTGTAGATCAAGTTTATTACCTATCTGACTGCCCGTCACATGACGCAGAGGATTTAGTGATGGATTCGCTCTTTGTGTTAAGGGAAAAAGTCATGCATGACGAATACCAAAACCAAAATGTTCAATCGTTCGTCATCTCGGTAGCCCTTAACAAATGGAAAAATAGAAGAAGAAAATACAATAGAACGGTGTTTGTAGATTCTGAAGAATTGGTGCGTTTAAAAAATGAAAAGACAATTGATGATTCATCATTAGAAAGTTTAATGGAAAAAGAAAATCAAGCTATTAGAATCGCACTTGAAAGAAGTGAAGGTAAGTGTGGCCAGTTACTTAGGAAAAACCTCTATGATGGCATAGCACTTGAGATTCTAATGGCTGAGCTTGGGTATAGCAGTTATGCAGTTATTAAAAGTACCAAATCAAGATGCATGAAAAAACTAAGATTAGCGATTGCAAGTCTTTTAAATGAAAATCATGGATAAAGAAAAATTGTTTAGACAATACCTATATGCTGAAATGAACCATCAAGAAATGGACGAATTTGAAGCAAAGCTAGATACAGATGAAGCCTTAAGACAAGAGTTCAGGATATTTGAAGTCATGTATCAGGATCGAGAATTAAGAGTTAAAGAAGCCATTAAATCGCATAGTATTGAAGATAAAAGAATAGCCGAAGTTCAAACAAAATCAATTCACCAATTTGTACCATGGTTGAGGGCTGTCGCAGCAGTTCTTGTTATCAGCTGTTTGGGTTATTTTATGTATGATCAATATTCGCCCAGTCAACCATCAGTTACTGATTTATTGGCAATGAATATTAGCGATATCCATCTGCCTCCACCTGTCGCAATGGGCGAAGCAAAAGATGAAGAAACACCTTGGCAAATAGCTATTGAAGCATATAGACAGCAACAATATGAAGTTGCTGTTAATCAAATCAAAAATATAGAAGAGCCGAATGAAGAACAACTCTTGTACTTAGGGCTATGTCATATGTACAAGAAAGTTCCAAATTTTAAATTAGCATTAGACATATTCTCAATTATTCTTGCAGATGAAAAAGCCATGGCCAAAGATCAAGCATTATGGTATAGTGCACTAATTCATCTCCAGTTAGGCAATAAGAAAATTGGAGTAGAACAGTTGTCTTCAATTGTCGAATCTAAATCATGGAAGTACAAAAACGCTGCACAACTTTTAGGTAGCTTTTAGATAATCGTTTTCACAAAGAGTAAATAACCATTCTTACTCGTCAGACGACTTAAAATTATCTCAAGTTCATTCAATGATTAATCAGCCGACACCATATTGAGATTAGATGTTTATCACTATTCCAAAATTAAACAAATTTTCTTTCAACAAATGTTGACCTGATTGCTGTATTATAACATCATAAGTAATCATTCAATCTAAAATCAAAACAATACCTAATAGAAATGAATTTAAATACGTTAAAACACAGCGTGATCTTTGCCGTCACCATTATCCTACTTGGCATGAATACATCTTGCTCTAAAGATGCTGATGATCCAACAGATCTTTGCAATGCATCCTCATATGATGAACGAATTTCAGTAGTAACGATGGCATATTCTACTGCATTACAGACTTACGTCACAGATCAGACTGATGCTAATTGTCAAGCATTGGGTCAAGCATTTGATAATTACATTGACTTTTTAAAAGAAGTCCAAGATTGTCCCTTTACGGTAAATGGTTCTGACTTGAATGAAATTATTTCTAGCGCTGAAATGGATCGAAGTGATCTATGCAATTAGCCCCCAATTTTAATAGAATAAACTAAAACTTGGCCGAAATCTTTCAAGCAATCATGGTAAAACTCTTTAAAATAATAGACAATGAATATTAGACTACATATTTTTTCTTTTGTATCCATCTTGTTTGTTTTTGCATGTGCAAATTTAAATGAAACACAACCAAAAAATGCAATTTCTAATGCAACTCAACCAAAGCTTACTAGTATAAAGTCAGGTAGTCAATCTACTATGGCAAAGGCAAATAATGATAGCCAGACAGCTGTCAAACTTGCAGATAACCAGCTCATGATTAGCTTTGACAATATAAAGCCTGCAGAGATCTCAGCAAACAATAATTCAAATGATGGCAAGAATAGAAAATTGCCTTTCATTTTTGAAGAAAATGGATTAAAGATTAAACTATCAAATCTGTTTTATTTGGACTCAGCTTATGGCAAAAAAAACCCTGTGAGTTCACCACCATATTCTATGTCTGGGGTTAACTCTTTTCTAACGATAAATGATGATTCATCATTTTCTGTGCAGAGCGCAATGGTTGGAGGACTAAAGCAGCCTTCTAAGCTAAAGCTGATAGGGTATAAGGATGGCGAAGTTAAATACAAGAAAACGATTGAGATCGATTATCCAAATTTAAGAGAAGTCAATCTTGACTTTGAGGATATTGATAATTTGTCGATGCAAGCTAGTCTGGGTGAAAGTGGGGTAATGGATGATATAATCATCTCGCTGTTTTAATTCAACCAAAAAGGTAAAAGCATTTTTATTTGAAAGAAAATACTGTCATCAAAACCACTTGGTCTACAACATTGCATTGGAACTCAAAATATAAAGAGAAGTGGTTTAGGTGGACTGTGGTGCCAGAGTGTTAAAATGAAAGCGGATGAATAAGTTTCTATTCAGGCCAACGTTATTTCCAGCAATTATAGAGACGGATTCTTTAAAAGAAACATAATTTGATTTGTTTTTTCATGAGATTATCTCAGACTCTATGTTGATTTTACAGGATTGGTGAGTACTCTCTTTTATTCTAAAAATTTCATTTAGATCGTCTCTTCGATTTTATAAAGAAAAAAAATTAATGTGTTGACCTTTATTCTATTGGTGACATAATCAGTAGAATCTTAAATAAATAATATGATTAAAGTAAACGCAATACGGAGTCTATCAGTCATTTTAATAGCAAGTAATATTCTCTCTTGTAGTAAGGATAATGACTATAGTATTACAGAAGAAGCAGTAGATAGCCAGAATTTATATGAGCCTTTTTTCATGTGATGGTATTTTCCAAGTTGGATTGTTATCTAGTTACTGTGGTGCAAGTGGATCTGAAATAGCAACTGCTTTAGATGGTGATATCGCAAGAGCAACTAATGGCTGTCGATATAATGTATGGTCACCTGATAGATTACAGCTGTTTTTTGTAAAAGTTAATGTTATGACCTCTGTAGAAGATGCTCGCGGAAAAATGATGCAGACTATGATCACCAGTGGTCCAGATGATACAGATGAATTCAGTAAGTTAATAAAAGGTGTTGGAGAAGGAGCAAGATTAGCAGGCTATTTAGATGGTGATGGTAATTCTCATATGAGTCTATTTGCACACAAATCAAATGCTTTTATCCACGTATCATCGTTATTTACCTCTGATAGCTTAAACCAGCCATGCACACATAATGAGGCAGATATGACGAGCTTTGCTATAGAAGTTTTATCGATGTTGTAGCATTTTAATAGTAAAAATGAGCTCATTTTACTGAAGTTCGATATGTCCAAATTAGCAAATATGTAGGTATAAAAACTCCACTAATAAAAATCAAATTATGACAACAAGACTACTTTATATTATAATCATATTTGCTCTCATCTTCTCTTCTTGTGCAATATGTTCACAAGAACTCTGGCTGAATAAAAGTGGATCTGGCAAAACTGAATCAAAAATTGATTTTATAGACATGGCAATTATGCTCCGATGGTTTGATGAATTCTTTGAAGGTGGTCATGAACAATCAGCTTGAAACATAGATTTTGCCAAAATGGTAGACATTGATATTACTACGAATCTTTGGAGCAAAGTTCCTGACTCCTTTCAACATATGTTTAAGTATCCAGAGCTAGCTGAAAATTTCGAGATAAATATGAAAAGTGTCTCAGGATCTAATAAGGGACATTTGTTTTTTAGTTTTAAGTTTGACGACCAAGATGACATAGAAAAACTGTTCATCGATTGGGCGCCATTCTTAGGCATTGAACCTTCAGATCATGCAGAAAGTCTAAAAGAATTTAAAAAATTGTTGCTGAATTATAATTCCGATTTTAAAAATGGATTTCTACGAATAGAATATGCCAGTATCATGCAAAACTTGGACTCACTATATTCAAAAAAAACTTTTTCGCCCGTTCCAAATTATTCCAATTTTGAAACGCTCTTGACTGGTGAAACGAAAACCATCATCCATTTACCTGAAACAGTAGAATTCACAAACGATCCAACTGCCATTATAGTTGTTAATACTGTTACATTTACAGACAATCTATTTCAAGAGCTTTTAGACGGTAAAATGAAAGTGGAGAAATCTGATCGAATCATCAAATTCAAAAAATAATATATAACATCTTCAGATAGCCGAGCTAAGATTCGAATAAACTAATCGCATATATATCTGGCTATTCTTTAACACTCCCGACATATATTGAGAAGCTAGAAATATTCCATTTTCTTCTTAACAATTCGTAAAGTAAACTCAAATTTTCACTTTGATCTAACGAAATCTATTCCGTGTACAAAGGCCTGTAAGGATATTTTGTCTTGTGAGTGACAACTGATAATTAGTTTCACAAAAACTTTGTAACATTCGTAATTCGTATAATTATCGGTTATATTTGGTCAACCAGTTTTGGTAACCAATAGTGTTTGATTTACATCAGATAAAAACGCTGGATTTACATCTCAACACTAATCCGCCATCTGATCAACAATAAGGCAATAAAATCAGAAGAAATTTCGATATAACAACTATAAAAACTAATCATATTTAATCAAATAAAAAAAATAATTTTAGCAAACATGAAAAATGAATTAATTAAACTAAATAAGAACATCTTTCTAATGATGTGCTTGTTTTTGTCACTTACTGTAATCATTAGCTCTTGCGGTGATGATGATGAACCCGAAATGATGATGGAAACAGCTGACCCTTCGGACGTCAATGCTAGTTTTGATTCGCAAGTTGATGCGGATAATTCCTTGTTATACGGTTTCTCAAACAACTCTGTAGTAAATGGCATTACCGATAGATCTTTCACTTCATCTTGGGATTTTGGAGGAGACGGTACGTCGACTGAGGCAAACCCAACACATACATTTTCTGCTGAGGGTACTTATGAAGTAACACTAACTGTAACTGCCACCGATGGAGAACAAGACACAGATTCTGAAACGATAGAGGTGACTGCACCTAAGAATAGGTACGCTGAAATTACGGACACAAAAGACGATGATACTGGTGAGTTAAGATTGAAAGTAGATTCTATTCAAACTGGAAGACTTACTTATATGTACAGATTTACTGAAGGTGATGATATGGATATTCAGGATGGTTTTATCAATGTTGCAGGTTCTTCTACAACTGGTGATTTTTCTCTCGTTGAAGTAAGATTAAAAGACAATGCACCTAATGAGTTCCGTGAAGGAGCATCTGACGCGACTATTGCAGCTGCTATGTTCAATATGGGAGCTGCTGACGTATGGATTCCAATCGAGGTGAGTTGGGCTGCTGATCGTATGAGTGCACCAACTTATACTGTAGTAATTGATGGTCAGACTGTCATAACTGATGCAGTAAGTACGACTAATGGTGGTGATGATGATGTTGATGGTCATCTAGCAGCTGTTATTGACGGTGCTGCTAATTTCCAGTGGAAATACGCTTCAAATTCAAATGTTAGTGATGGAAAGTATCAAGTTGACGACATAGTTGTGTATTCTTCAGATTCAGGTTCTGAGATGATTGTTTTCGAAGATGACTTCCAAGGAAGAGAAAAAGATGATGATTTAAATCCTGGTGAAGATCTTGAAGCTCCTCTTACTCCATATCATGAAAATAGTTCAGATGTTACAGTAGGTGAAGATGAATAATCATATATAAGCTTAATGAAATAAAAGTATGGAATTTAGATTTCCATATGAAAATAAACATAAAGAGGAGTGTCTAGCGCTCCTCTTTTTTTTTGGTCATTTATAAGTTATCATCTTGCTCAACTTGAGACCTTACTATCATACTTTCATGAGATTAGATGTGCTAAGTAAGTACACTTCATTAGATAGGCCAATCTCCCATTGATTAGGAAGCACTTTGTCTAGCACATCTGAGAAGACACCCTCTGTATTTGTTCCGACTCTAGTGACGTGATCAAGTTGTAAAGAACTCAATACCATAATTTCTGTAGCGCTCGCAGATTCTTGTGAAGTTAATAGATAGACCGGCTTTGTGTATGCCTCATCTGCAGATTCTAAATAAACATTGTTTGGTTTTGTATAGCCATTTTGAAGTTTTGCCTTTTTACTAAAAACAAGATGTCTTTTGGGATTGAAACGTCTCATGATATCCAAGGCAACTTCATCCTTACCACCGCCATTAAATCGGACGTCTAGAATAATGGCATCAGTAGCTTGCAGATCTGCCATCGCACTATCTAAGGTCGGATTAATCCCAGCTAACTCTATTCGAGTATGTGCTTCAGATGTGATGTCTTCTAATGCACCAAAATAGGCTCTCCAATAACCATTGCCTAAAAGACTGTCAGGTAATGACAAGTCCCCATGACCAAACATCACATTGACTTGTAGATAGCCAATTGTATGATCGATAATGCCCCAGTTGATGACCTCGTTTCTTGAGGACTTTAGATTGTCTTCTAAATAATGTTCGGCTACGAGTTGTGCGATAACAAGATCGCCATATGTTTTCAAGTTTTCATTTTCATCAACGGTAGCAGAACTACGCAGTGCTTCTGCTGCTTCTTCTACTTCGTCTGGTGCACTCATACCAATGTGTCCGTCATTAAAGCTATCCAGCATGTCCTCAACAATAAAATACAGTTCTGCGTCTGATGTTTGAGCTGTTATGTTTTGCTTGGTTGCAGTGTATAGGCTGTCCCAATTAATATCCCTGAGTTCGAAATAGGCGTAGTGATCTGAAAAGATTTCGCCTAAGATTTCAAAATTATAAAGTGGGTCATTCTTTTTTGCCTCAGATAAATCTTCTTTACATCTATCCGGAGCACTGGCTATTTTTGTAAATCTATCAGATAATGTTATTAATAGACGAAGTGACGAAATCTGATAATGGTTTGTATTTATTCAGGAAAGGATGTTCGTAAATTAATTAAATTCAGTAAACAGAAATTAGCTTGTTTAATAAAAAATAATCTGGTTTTACCAGGACAATTGAAAACCAACTGACGGGATTAGAATGCCTTCTGCATTTTGAATTTCTCTCAGGCGATATCTTGGAATTGAGTTGGTTTGATCAGTGGGTAGTATAACTGAATTGCCATTTTCATCGCGATCAAATGTCAATACTTGCTGACTATCTGCATCAGACAAAATATTTTCAAGGTCTAAGTATACATTCAAATTTGTCTTACCTAGTGAATAGTCTTTGCCTATTCTGATATCGATTAGTGTTGTTGATTTTCCCCTTTTCAAGTTAAGTTGAGTAAAATCTCTGATCCCAATTCTGTTGACGTCCCATACATTTACAAAAGACGATGTTATTACATCAAAAGGTGTATAAGGTAATGCAGACTGATACTTAATATTGGCACTTAATAACCAATCATTTTCAAAATGATAAGAGAGGACTGCATTTAAAATATGACGGGCATCCCATGAGGATGGTGTGTATTGTTGGTTGTTGTCTAGAAATTCACTGTGGCTATATGAATATGAGATCCAGCCGTTTAGCTGTTTAGCATTGGCTCTTTTTAGAAATAACTCAATTCCATAGGCTCTGCCTTTACCCGTAAAATCAATAGGGACGTTGCCGACTACACCAAAGTCAGCACCAAAGTTAGCTAGGGATATATTTTCTCGCTTATTAAATGGATAATTAGAATACGTTTTATAAAATCCTTCGACCGTAAACTTGAATTCTTTATTCAATTTGAGGAATTCAAATCCAGAAGCGAATTGAGTACTTTTGATAAATTCAGTTGATTCTAAATTGACATACTCATCGTCTTCTAAATAGGATAACAATATGTTTTCAGGTAATTGAGCATATTGGCCTACACTAAAATTAAAAGAGCTAGATGCATTTAAATTGATAGTCCCATTAATGTTTGGCAATGGTAAATTTGATAAAATACCATTTAATTTAATATTAGAAGACTGAAAGGTGTTGTGAAATGTTAATTGAAACCAATTCGGAATAACATCAACAGTTGTTTGTAGAAATGTATAGAACAAATTGTAATTAATGCCTGAATTATAATTGATTTCATTTAATCCATCTGAATTATAGTATAGGTTGAAAACATTATAGTCCGTTATGTTGAATTTTAATCCACTTCCATATTTGATTTTAAACCGTCCAAGATCATTGTACAATTCCAATTGCCCAACGATTTGCTGTTCCTGAGATGTGTAGTCTAATATCTTGACGTCTTCATTATTGATCTCACTTGTTCTCTGGGCAGCATTTTCAAAACTCGAATATGAAAATTTAAGACTTTTTGTAGACTTTTGGTTGATGTGTTTATAGGCTAATCCGTAGGTGTTGCTGTTTTGTTGATTTGTTGGTAGGTTGTCTCTAAGGTATTTCTGAATGTCACTGTCATTGACATTATTATTAATTTTAAAATCATCAATAGAACCTACCATTAGAAAACTTAAATGGCTTTTGGGATTAATGATCTGCTTGACATTTAAGAGATAATCACTATAATTAGGTAATACTGCTAGTCCAATTAATTTTAAAATATGTTCTCTATATGACTTTCGAATACTGAAAGAAGTAGCAAGTTTCTTAAAAGAAGTGGCTCCATTGATGTACAGATTTGTTGGGTCGCTACCTATTGCCAAATATTTTTGTCTGAAAGGATCAGTCAAATAAATATTGAAAACACCACTCATAGCATCAGGACGATTTGAAGGATAACCACTTGCTATAAAATCTACTTCATTAATTAATTGAGAATTTAGTATGGATAGGGTACCTCCAGTTGAACCCTGTGTTGAGAGATGATTAATATATGGTATTTCAATATCATCAATAAAAAATGTATTTTCTGTTGGACTGCCGCCCCTAACAATTAGATCATTTCGAAATGAATTTAATGTGGTTAGGCCAGGTAAGCTTTGTATTAGTTTAGAAAAGTCCCCTCCGCCACCTGCATTAGTCTGGATCATGGCAGCAGAAGTCGTTTTTAAAGAAATGGGAACCCCAATTATATCTTTGAATGAAGTCCCTGTGATAGTCACTTCATCTATGAGTTCTGCATTTGGCTTTAGTTCTATAATAACATAATTCAATCCTTCTGAGGCTTCAATGCTAATTTCTTTTTCATCATAGCCTATATAGTTTACTATGACTTGAATTTCAACAGATATATCTAATTCTAAATTAATTGAAAACTCACCATTTTCATCAGTTAGAGTCGATTGAGATTTTTTTTTGATTGTCTTTACAGGGCCATTTTGATCTGTTTGTATTTCACTAATTGAGTGCTTAACATAAATCGAAGCAAAGGCAAGGGGTGTGCCGGTCGTTTCTTCTTTGACGATCCCTTTTAGCAGAAAATCAATGTTCTCTTTTTGGTCGATAGTCGTATTACAATAAGCATGACTGGATAAGTCTAATGAAAACAACGGTAAAGCAAAGAAAAAGCAACAGGGAAAAATGAAGTATTTCACTAATATATTAATTTCAATTCAAGGATGGTATTTTCACTACCGTGCTCAATAAGTGCATCGCTAAATTTTGGAGGTCCAAATTTTCTGGGTTTAACATTGTTAGAAACGGCATAGCCTTCTTTGGGCACTCCAAAAATATTGGTATCTATTTTTAAGTTCGAATTTTCGTCATGCATTACACTGACTCCATAGGTGCCTGGAGGTATATCTTTGATGATGTATTCGTTTTTCTCAGCATTGATTTCAAATGTTTCACTAACAAATGATTTTTTGTAGTCTGAAGGGAAGCCATCTTTTTCTATAAAAATATTTATACCAATGAGTCCTTTATTATTTTTGTGATTGTCTAACTTAACAATGATGGAAGACTTATGTATTGTTTCTTGAGAGTGTAGTGGGTGGTTACATATAGAGCATAGTATTAAAATAGAAAATAGAATTAGTTTACTGAGCATAGGAATTTAATTTATGTAACAGCCGTGAAATCCTGGCATGATAGTATGATTAATTTGACAAGACGCCATTTCTGTGAAGCTTTTTGCATCTAAGAAAAGAAGTTTAGAGCCTTTAGTGCTATCCTTAATGTTGATAAGGATGCTTAATAGAACACCTTCATCATCTGATTTTGAATTTTTATTTGGAATGAAGATTGGTTCGCCAGGGTAATATTCTGGATCTTTCCATATACTGAAGGCTCCTGAATTAATATTTACTTTAATTAATTGATCATAAAATTGTTTTGGCCCTTCTGCTGATACACCTACAGCATATACATGGTCATAATGCTTTTGTAAATATCGATCATCTATTTTCGGCAATTCTAAGCTTTGACTTGTAATAACAAACTTCTGTAAGGTTTTAGACTTTAGATCAAATTTAAATCTAAGCAATTCGGAGTCCTTGAGTTTTTCATTTAAGTTAGACAAATTGTTTAGATAAAAAGAATCAATAATTCCTGCATCTGGGTAAGCAACTAAATCAAAAACTAGGGTACCATCTTCCTCAAATGTATTGATGAAGTGAAAGGAGAAAAAAGGATCTGTTTTTATTTCATGTACTACCTTACCGTCTTTTTTTGATACGATGATAAATTTTACTTGCTGCCCTGGACGCCATTTAAAATTTTCAATAAAAGGTATGTTTTTAATGACAAAATCAATTGTGTTAGACGTATAGGGGTAATGTGCAATAACAAAGTAGTTAGAAGACATTCCAATACTATGAATATAAGCAGGTTTTCGAATTGGAATTTTACAAATTGTTTCTGTTTTTTTTGTCTGAATATTATATTTTATAATTTTATAAAAATTTAGCGGCCCCATACTCAAGACAAGATTGTATAAGAGGGCATCACTTACATGAGGGTGTGCAGTCGTGACTGCAGGAGAAAATGAGGTGTCTGTGTAATCATGGATACCCAAAGTTTTCAAACTATCCTTATCTATTTCTATCTGTAATCGTGTCTCTCCTAGAGCGATTAGATGATTGTGTACGTCTTGTATACTAACCTTAGGGTTTGAAAGTATAAATGATGATTTTAATTTTTTAAAAATCGAATCACAAGGATCTGTGGCAAACTCTGGGAATGTAATGGTATCATATTTAAGAAGGGAGTCTTTTACATTTGATTCGATATATTTAGATTGGTAGGAAACTTTCCCTTTTTCTATATCAAACCGGTGGATCATTGCTAAACCATCAAACCAATGCTTAAATGATTGAGAGGAGGTCTTAAGGAGCCCTGGACCATTTCTATAAAATGTACCATGTATCCAATCTGGAACCTCACCCGTTAGCTCTAAATTAATATGGCCTTGTTCTTCTTGTACTTGATTAAATGCGATATCAAACGCTTTTTTCATAAGATTTTTCGGATACGTTAGGACTAGATAGCTCACTATCTTCATATTGAGATAGTATTAATTCGCTGGCGATTTTACCACTCGCTATTACAGCTGGGACACCAGCGCCAGGGTGTGTGCCAGCACCAACAAAATATAATCCATTGAAAAATTTTGATTTGTTATGGGGTCTAAACCAAGCAGTTTGAGTCATAGAGGGCTTTATTGAAAAGGAAGCACCTACGTGGCTTTTTAGATCATCCCTAAAATGTATTGGATCGATCATATGTTCAGCAATAATGTGTGAACGTAAATCTGGCAAATAATTGTCTTCCAAAAATTGGTAAATTTTATTTTTATACTCTTCTCTAAAGGAAGGCCAATCGATACCGTTTTCTTTTGAGAGATTTGGAACTAGAGATAGAACATAAAACGATTCACAACCTTCAGGAGCGATGGTTTCATCCGTTATTGTTGGCATATGAAGATAAAGAGAAAAATCATCAGTTAATTTTTTCTTTTTGAAAATATCTTCTAATAATTCCCTGTATCTCTCATTCAAGATGATATTGTGATGGTGTAGCTTACTATCTAAATAGCGTTTATTAGTTCCAAAATAGATTACTACAAGTGAATTGCTGTACTCTAGTGAATTTAACCAGGTTTTTACCCCTAGTGGGCGGTCGCTTGGCGAGATTAAATTAAGGTATGTGTATGCGCTATCTGCGTTGCTAATTACAATATCTGTAGGAATGTGCTCGCCTGTTTTTAACTCAACAGAGGACACAGCTTTATTTTGAAAATCAATATTGCTGACCTCAGTAGACAATAAAACGGTTCCCCCATTATCCTTAAATAGTTGTAACATAGCCTGCGCCATTGCACCTGTTCCACCTTTGCAATAGTGAACTCCCCATTGCTTTTCAAACTGGATAATAAGACTAAATATGGATGGTGTATCAAATGGATTGCCGCCCACAAGTAATGGATGGAAAGAACATATCTTCCTTATAAAATCATCTTTGACAAACATTGAAGCATATGAATACATAGATTTCAAAGTTCTCGTTTTGAGCATGGATGGTATAATTGCCAGCATGTCAGTTAATTTGAGAAAAGGTTTTTCCGTATATGGATGAAATTTTTCAAAGACTTCAACAGTGCTAGTAACAAACTTCTTATAGCCCTCTACATCGCCTGGACTAAATTTGGCAATTTCTTTTTCGGCTTTTTCGTTTTCTTGATAATAATTAAATGCCTCTCCTTTTTGGTTGAATATTCTATAAAATGGACTTAAAGGTAGAAGAGTCATGTAGTCCTCCATCTTTTTGCCAGAGATCGAAAATAGTTCTTCGATCATATAGGGTGCAGTTATTACTGTTGGTCCTCCATCAAATTTGAATCCATCAACTTCATATTGGTAACCTCTACCTCCTGGCTTATCTCTATTATCAATTAAGGTAACATCATATCCTGCTGCTGACATCCTGATTGCAGCTGATAAGCCTCCAAAGCCTGCTCCAATTACAACTATTTTCTTTTCCATTGTTAGCTATTCTACAATTAGTTTTGACAATATGTATAACTTCCTCTTTTTACTCACAAAAGCTCTTTGATTTAAATTATCATAGTTATTCCTCTCCACTATTTTTAGAATCTCTCTGTACATGCTTGCTGCTGCTGCAATTGACCACTTGCCTTTAGATTCCAAAAATGAAAGTCCTTCCCATGATTCTTTATAATATAATCTTGCTCTTTTTATTTGAAACGCCATTAAATCCTTCCATTTTTCATCAATGATTCCGTTTTTAAAGTGCTCATCAATTACACCAAATTGATCTAATTCGTCTTGAGGAAGATAAATTCTTCCCATTCTAAAATCTTCTCCAACGTCTCGTATTATATTTGTTAATTGTAGTGCAACACCCATTTGTATTGCGTATCGGATGGCCTTTATATTTTTAAATCCAATGACATGCATACTCATTAATCCTACAGTACTTGCCACATAATAACAATATTCAATTAATTCTTCAAAAGTGTTATAGCGAAATTTAATAGTATCCATACGAACACCTCTAATTAATTGATCCATATAGTCGACAGGTATCCTATATTTTTGTCTAGTGTATAACCAAGAAAACAATACAGGATCTGTAATGTCAAGCCGATTTGAATGTGCGTCTTTTCGCCAATTCTCTAAAATCTCTTCACTTTCGTCTAAGTCTTTGTCTATTATGTCATCAGTAATTCTGCAAAATCCATATAAAGATGTGATCGCACTTCTACGGTCAATATCTAATAAAGAAGATGCTAAATTGAATGTTTTACTATGATGTTTAATTATTTCTTGGCAGTATTTAAAGGATAGTTTGATATAATCTTTTTCAAAATTCTTAAAATCTGCGTTTATCGGCGAATATTCAACATCAGCTAAATCACAAAGTTTATCTATGTAATATTTAGCGGATTCATCAGAATGCGTTTTCAATACTTGCTTAGTTATCATACTTAATACTACTGATACTTATAATTTCGAGCACCATAATTTGTTTCTCCAATACCTACATGATTCAAATGGACCTTTTTTTCTTTACTGTGACTTATTTTATTCGTTTGATTGAAATAAAGTTCTTTATAAGTATTAAAGCTGATTTTTGTACGATTGTCTAATTTTTCCTGAAGATTAAATTGACTTACAATATTCTGCCAATCAGCTTGAATTGTAGCTTCGAAAACTTTAGATTTAGCTCCACTGCCATACGCAATTAGACCTATCTTTTGATTTGAGAGTTGTTGTCCTTTTTGATAGGAATAATGTAACATACTTATAATGGAAAGAAATATAGACCCACTATAAATGTTTCCTACTTGTCCAGATGCAATTTCACCATCAGCAATGCGGTTATCTACAAAGTCTCGATAGTCATTACTTTTACGAATTATTCTATCTGCTTGGCTGTTCTGATAATTCTCTTCAATTTCATGCTTTTCTAAAAAGGCATTTTTACTGTTAGTTGATTCCAAGTATTCAATAAAAAATGGAACTGCTACTTTTCTTGCCTGAAATGCGAATGGCAAATGGAAAATGATTTTTTCCCAGTCCATGATTGAAAATTCTGGATGCTTTTTTTTGTAGAATTCATAGGCAGATTGAATTCGGTCTTTGTAAGATTGATTGGAGTAAGGTCCATCAAATACAGGACAATCTGAATGTAATTGTAAATATGAAAACCCTTTCAAACTATTGTCATGAGCTACATTCGAATGTTGCTCAGCATTTATGTGTCGTAAGTGACGCAAGGGTTTGAAGAAATCATGCGTGCAAACTGATGAAACGCCTATGCTTGTATTTAGCTTTAATAAGGAAGGCTCTGATGACAAAAGCATAGCAATAGCTCCAGCTCCTTGCGTGTATTCCCCAGTTGAATCAAATGTATATTTCGCATCATCTGTTGCGATAACAATTGCATAATCATCAGGATTTTCTTTGACCCAATACAAACAATTTTCCATAGCATCAATAGCACCAATACATGCAAATACCTGATCCGTAACGTCACATTCTTCTATAGCAACTAAGCCTTTCGAATGAAAATATTGGTTGCAAATACCTAAAAGATAAGAGGCTATTGGTTTTGAACCATCAATTTGAGATTCAGTGCCTACGTAGAGTCTCTTAAGGTTAGTAGAATTGATTTTCGGATTTTTTGTTAACAAATCAATTAAAGCATTTGCAGCAAGTGTGATGATGTCTTCATCAGCATCCAATACAGACATTTTTTCCAGACCTAAGCCATGTTTAAGTTTAGAATAGTCTATTTTCTTTTGCTCAGCAAAATCTTTAATTGAAATATAGCAACTTGGTAGCGCTATGGAGAAATCAGAAATACCACACATATTAAATCAATGATTACATATATATATATGCTTAACTACATCCATAAACATATTATTTTAAAATTTCTCCAGTTTCAGACTTATTGTGCAAGACAAATGCATTTAGGTATGATTATGGGGATTGAAAATAGAAGATAATGTTAGCTACTTAGCTTGTTAATATTTATAGAATTGTATTAACGTACTTTTTTTATGTATAAGATGTTGATTTAAATAGACTAGATGCATGTGTACGTGCATAATCGCTACTGAAGATATATATATCATTTTTTAGAAAACGTTATTACATATGTATCGCCCGGTTATCCGTAGCCGCCAATGCAGCCTCCTTGATCGCCTCTGAATACGTCGGGTGAGGATGACAAATCCTAGAAATATCTTCTGCCGACGCCTTGAATTCCATCAAGGCCACCGCCTCCATAATCATATCGGCAGCACGTGCACCAACAATATGCACTCCTAATACTTCATCCGTCGCTTCATCTGCAATCACTTTCACTAAGCCATCCACGTCCATACTCGCTCGAGCTCTACCCAAGGCTTTAAAGGGAAATTTACCAACTTTTACCTTGATGCCTTTCTCCTTAGCCTGTTCTGCTGTGATGCCTACGTTTGAAACTTCTGGCCAAGTATAGACCACACCTGGAATTAAGTAGTAGTCAATGTGAGGTATTTGCCCAGCCATCGATTCGGCAACAAAGACACCTTCTTCTTCTGCTTTGTGCGCGAGCATTGCACCCTTAATGACATCTCCAATGGCATAGATGTTATCTGTCGTTGTTCTTAAGTGATCGTCAACTTCTATTCGACCTTTGTCATCAGTTTTGATGCCTACATTTTCTAATCCAAGATTATCTGTATATGGCCTTCTTCCAATCGCTATCAAACAATAATCTGCTTTAATTTCTATTGTGTCTTCTGTGTCTTTCTTTTTGACTTGCACAGTTACAGATGTTTTACCACCTTCGACTCCAGTCACCATATGGCCAGTGTGAAACTTTACGCCTAGATTGCGCTTCATTGTTTTTTGTAATTCTCTAGCGCAGTCTTTATCCAAGCCAACCAGAATTCGATCCATATATTCTACCACTTCGACTTTAGTACCCAATCGGGCGAAGACAGAGCCAAGTTCAAGGCCAATCACACCACCACCAATCACGACCATGCGTTTAGGTAATTTATCAATATTGAGCGCTTCTGTAGATGTAATGACTCTGTTTTTATCATAGTTAAATGAAGCTGGCGTTGTTGGTTTGGATCCAGTCGCGATGATCATCTTATCTGTTTCAATCGTTATGATGGTACCATCCTCTGCCTTAACGTCTATCGTGTTCTTGGTTTTGATTGTCCCATGTCCGTGGTGAACTTCAATTTTATTTTTCTTCATCAAGTAATTTATACCGTAGACGTTTTGAGTAACCACATCAGACTTTCGGGCAATCATCTGCTTCATATTAAGCTTTAGTGAGCCAATATCAATGCCATGTGTTTCAAATGTATGTGTGGCATTGTGAAAATGTTCTGAAGAATCCAGTAGGGCTTTGGACGGAATGCATCCCACATTCAAGCAAGTGCCACCTAATGTATTATATCTCTCTACGATTGCGGTTTTCATTCCCAATTGTGAACATCGAATCGCAGCTACATAACCTCCTGGTCCTGAACCAATAACAACAACATCATACTTCATGCTTTATCAATTTTAAATCACAAAAGTACATAAAGTCTGTAGAACATATAGTACATAAAAAGGAATGAATCCATTTACTTCAGAGTCTTGAAAATTTGGGAATAATTTGATTTCAAGTGGTTAAAACCACTTGAAATACCTGTAGGCGAATGTTAATGTATATATTGAAATTAAATTAATGTGTTTAAAACAAATTGCAGGACGAACCTGCAAAAGGTGGACTACATGTACCTTGTATCATACGATATCCCAAAAAGATAAAAGCAGGCAGCACTACGCACGAGCCAGCGCAAGGCTATGATCTTTTTCCAACTCTATGTGGATTATTAGATGTACCAACACCTACGGACAGAGTCATTGATGGTATCGATTTATCTCCACTATTTACTGCGCAACAGTTGAAGAGGGAAGACCCCTTGTTTTGGGCGTTTGAGACGCGACCGGGAGATGCTCCTGAGGGATACATGTATGCTGTTCGATCAGGTCAATGGAAGTTAATCAATGATCAAGATGTAGAAAAAGTATTGTTGTATAATCTAGAAAAAGACCCTTATGAAACTCGTGAGATCAGTCAAGCACATACACAAGTTGTACAAGAGTTGAGTTCTTATATTAAGGAACAAAAAGAGAGTATCCTACATGACCCCTTTAGACCAAAATCTCCAGATGAGGGTATTCAAGAAGTCACTCTCTTATACACCAATGATATTGAAAGTGTCTATGAACCGATCGAAGCCTATTGGAATAATACCATTCAAAAAATTGGTGGTTTGGCTCAACTTGCGACCTTGATAAAGCAAGTGAGACAGGAAGAGCAGCTCCATTTTTTATTTGATGCGGGAGATATTTTCACAGGTGCTTTGTCAAAGGCAACGGGTGGAGAACTCCCTTTTGACTTGTATAGTGAAATTGGTTATGAAGCGATGGCCATAGGCAATCATGAATTTGAATATGATTGGGAACAATTATTAGATGTCAAACAAAGAGCTCGCTTTCCTGTTTTGAATGCCAATATTTTCTATAAAAGAACAGACATTAATTATGCACGATCGTTTACGATATTAGAGAAGGATAATCTTCGGATTGGCGTGATAGGCGTGATGGGTGTAGAGGCATTTACAAACACCATTTTCCCAGGTCATGTCAAAGAATTAGAAGTTAGAGATCCAATTCCAATTGTGCAGAATTTAGTTAATCAGTTAAAACCCGAAGTTGATTTGATCGTGGTGCTGACTCATCAGAATAAAAGTGCGCCTATGCAGTCAGACAAAGAGGTAGATTTGGAAGTCCAACGAGGGTTTGATGAGGAATATGCGATGGCAGGAGCTGTGGAAGGGATAGACGTAATCTTTGGCGGGCACTCAGACCATGGCTTATGGGAAACGGTGAGGCATCCTTAAACAGGTACCTTGATTGGGCTAACCTTTGGTCAAGGAAAATATATGGGTTATATGAAGTTAGGTGTAGATAAAAAGACTAAAGCTGTAACACTAAATGAAGGTAAATTAATTCCGGTGAATGCTGATCGGATAGATTCAGATGAAAGAATAAGTGAACTCCTAAATGGTGCTAGAACAGAACACCAGTATTTAACAAAAGTCATCGGATCTAATCGGAAAACGGGCTATCGTAAATATTACGGTGAGTCAAATCTTGGTAATTTTTTAGCTGACATCTTAAAAGAGGAAGGGGAGGCAGAAATTGGCATGATGAACCCTGGAGCTATTCGAGCTGACTTAGATGTAGGCGATATCACTGTTGAAGAAATGGTGAATATTTACCCATTTATTGATGGCTTCAGCGTCGTCGAGATAAGTGGCGTGCAACTAAAGGAGCTAATAAATTATAGCCTTGAATTGACATATGGCTTAGTTCAGTTTTCAAGGCTTACTATGGAATATGACTTTGCAAAGCCGAATGGCCAACGTTGTCTATCCGTAAAAGTGAATGGTAATAATATCAAGGATGAAATGCGATATACGGTTGCGTGTAGTAATTATGTTGCGAATGGAGGTGATGGCTTTTCCATGCTAAAGGAGGGCAAAAAAGTAAGTGCTAGTGAGAAGAATATTATAGATTATATTTTGGAGTATATTGAAGCTAAGAAGATCATAAGCTTACCAGAAGTGGGTAGGATGGTTGAAAAGAAATGATCAAAGTGAGTCGTCTAGTATGGACTTAATATTTATATCGAAATTAGATTTACAGTGTATAGAAGTAGTGTAAATCATAGGTATAAATTAAGAACAATAAAATAAACTCAAAACAAAGGAGTTATATAAACTGAATAACAGTCTAATTCATTAAGGTAACAATTGTGCAGTATTAGCATTTAGGGAATCGGTTATTCGCTGATTTAGATAAGTATGTACACCTTGCTTTCATTCATTTGATTATTTTTCCATTACATTTTAAGAAATTATCTAGGTACCAAATGTATTAATTACATAGACTTATATGAGCGTGAAATGTCGCTCCATTTACTGTCTCAAATCCAGATAATATATTCACTTGTTGTCCTGCTTTAAAGGTAACAGCACTAGAAGCAGGCACTGTCATATCTGAGTATACATTATTCATAGCTTTGAATAGACCTCATGGATCCAGATCATTATCAACATAAAGGACTGCAGGACAGCAAGCTCCGAAAGGATCATTGATTTCTACTTGAGTAGAGCAAGTACTGGAGAGATCCGCCCTATTTACTTCTACTAATAGATCAACAACTGCTCCTGCTCCATCAGCGCAAGTGAGGACTGTAGGATTTATACCTACCTCTACTGGTCCGCAAGCATCAAAAAAACCGTTATTAATATCAGTCACATCTAAAACTGCCGTGCCATTCTGATCAAGATTTATTGAAATATTTGGAAAGCATATGGCGTCAGGTGGTGTCATGTCAGAGAAGTTAGGAGAAACATTAAAATGGTAAATGCTTACGCAATTATTTTCATCAGTGTATTCTACGGTATAAATGCCAAAATCTATAGATTCAACTTGATTGACAAATAGTGTATTATCCACATTTCCATTTACATTTTCACCATTTGGTTTTGTATATATGGTTGTTCCTAAATTAATATTAAGTCGTAAACTTAAATCATCAACAAGACATGCCAGAGCTTCAAATGTGTCGTGGGTCCAAACCGAACTTGTGGTATATCCTCCACTTTCTTGACTTTGAGAAATGACTTCAAAGTAGTAGATGTTTGCACAACCATTTATATCCGTATGTTCTATCGTATATGTTCCAAAATCTTGAGGTTCTATTGGATTAAAAAATAAGGTATTAAGTGAATTCCCATCTATTACCTGACCATTTGGCGTAGTGTAAATACTAGTGCCTTCATTAGATTGCAGTCTAATCCTTACATTATCGTCGAGGCACACCGGTGCAGTAAATCTACCGTAAGTCCAAACTGAGTTCTTATAATAACCTCCACCAAGTGGATTCACCTGGATTACTTCAAAAGTGTAATTGGAGATACATCCATTAAGATCCGTATACACTACCGAATAGACCCCATAGTCATGTGCTTCGATGGGATAGATAAATAAAGTGTTGTTTGTATTCCCGTTGACCACTTGCCCATTGGGTGTGGTAAATACACTCGAGAATAGCGAAAATAGTTTGGTTGATAATTTGTAAAAGTTTAAATTGGTTGACCAATTAATGCTAATCATGCGTGTAGTTTGGTATACTAGATATTAAGTGGGAGAAGGCTGCTCTTTAAAGAACTTCACTTAACTTTACACGGAAGGTGTTTTGCGACTAAACACTTTAAACTTTTTATTTTTTAAATAGTTATAAATTAATCACATGCTAAAAAAAATTATTACAAAAACCACGAGGATTACAGCACTTTTTGTTCTGTTCATCTGTGTGGCTTCCATAAATGCCTATGCCCAAGAGGCCATTAGTGGTACGGTCACTAGTGACAGTGGAGAAGCTTTAATTGGAGTTACAATTATGGTTCAAGGAACAACTAATGGTACAGCTACAGATATCGATGGCATGTTTACTATCGAAGCAGCCTCCGATGATGTGCTGGAGATTTCTTATATAGGTTATGAAAAGCAAAACGTTCCTGTGAATGGACAACGGATCTTGAACGTTACATTAGGTGATAATGCAGAATTAATAGAAGAAGTTGTCGTCGTCGGCTATGGGTCTGTTAAAAAAAGTGATGTTACTGGAAGTGTATCATCTGTAAAGTCTGAAGACATACAAGCTTTTCCATTATTAAATGCTGGTCAGGCATTGCAAGGTCGTGCGGCCGGAGTAGCTGTTCAAACACAAAATGGTGGAGAACCTGGTGCCCCTGTTTCTATTCGGGTGAGAGGTAATTCTTCACTAAATGCAAGCAGTGATCCACTTGTGGTGGTTGATGGTTTTGTTGGCGCTGCTTTTCCACAGCAAAATGACATTGCGTCTATAGAGGTATTGAAAGATGCATCTGCTACTGCAATCTATGGATCAAGAGGTGCAGGAGGAGTTATACTAGTGACAACTAAGCGAGGTAAGTCTGGCAGACCTGTCGTAGAACTTAATTCTAGTTATTCTCTACAGAATACAACTAATAGATTGGACTTGTTAGATGCAAATGGATTTGCTCGATATCAAAACCAGATCCGTGCCAATGCAGGTGATGCTCCTTATTCACAAAGAACAGAAAATACAGACTGGCAGGACGAAATTTATAGAAATGGATTTACAAATAATCACCAATTGGGAGTTGCTGGAGGTGGTGATAATGTGAACTATTATGTATCTGGTACTTACTTTAATCAGCAAGGAATCGTTATCAATTCCGACTTCGAAAAAGTTCAGTTTTTAGCAAATGTAGATATAAAGGTAAGTGATAGATTTAAAATTGGAATGAACAGTATCGCTAGTAGAAGCGAACAAGGTGGCGTATCAACTCAATCAACTGGAAGTGATGCTATTGGTTCTGTAAACGGAGGTGGAGACGATGTGGTTTCTCTAGCTTTCAGATTTGCGCCAGATGTTGGATTCCTAAATGAGGATGGAAATTTCTCTCAAAATACTGTGGGAGATGATATAGAGAATCCATTGGCAGTAGCAACACAAATTGTAAACGAAACAAAATCGGATAATTCTAGAACTAATGTATATGCTGATCTAGAGATATTGAAAGGCCTGAATGTAAAAACCACTTTGGGTTATAGAACGACTAATGAGACAGAGGGCTATTTTAAACCACAAACGTTCTTACTTTCTGCTGGTGGAGCATTTTTAGAAACCGTAAAAAGAACAAATTTGCTCAATGAAAACTATCTAACATATACCAAAGCAATTGGTCAAGGAAGTTTTACGGCAACAGCAGGTCACTCATACCAAAAATTTACAACAGAAGGATTTGAAGCAGGCGCTAGAAATTTATTAAATGATTCATTTGAATTCTATAATCTAGAAGCTGGAGAAATAGATCAACGTACTGTTGATTCTCGTTTTTCTGAATCGGAAATCGAGTCATTTTTTGGACGTGCCAATTTGGAATGGGCAAACAAATACTTGCTTACTGCTACAATTCGTAGAGATGGTGCATCAAATTTTGCAGAAAATAATAAATATGCAACCTTCCCTTCTGTTGCAGTTGGATGGAAAATCACAAACGAAGATTTTATGGCTGATTCCCGAACATTATCAAACCTAAAATTAAGAGCTAGTTGGGGTATGACAGGAAATCAAGCCATTGGACCTTATGAATCGCTGGCTACATTCCGTGTTCAGCCTCCTTCAGAGGTTGGTGGCGCCTTTGGTGTAGAAATAGCGCGTGAAGCAAACCCAAACTTGAAATGGGAAACATCAACTCAGACCAATATAGGTGTAGATGTTGGTATACTAGAAGACAGAATTACGTTTAGCGCGGACTACTACAACATCGATACAGATGACCTATTAGCAGTAGATAGAGCGTCAAGTTTTTTTTTAGGAACAACTGATTTGGAGGTCCTTAGAAATGTAGGTTCTATTAATAATAATGGATTCGAGTTATCTATAAATTCAAATAATGTTCGTACAAATGACTTTAGGTGGACGACTAATTTAAACTTTTCTAGAAACAGAAGTGAAATACAGGAGTTATCTGGAGGATCAGAAATTATATCTAGTGGAGCGCCGGGTTATTTCTCAGGAGCCACTACTTACATTTTACGGGAAGGTGAGGCTGTTGGACTTTTTTATGGATTAGAGTATGAAGGTGTCTATCAAGGTGGGGCTCTTCCTGCTGGTACAGCGTTAACAAACGTGTCTTTCGATGAAGATGGAAATCCAATTCCTGGAGAGCCATTATTCGTAGACCTTGCAGATGCAGAAGGTAATTTAGATGGAATAATAGATGATAATGACAGACAGATCATCGGTGATCCAAATCCTGATTTCACCTTTGGTGTGTCTAATGCTTTTACCTACAAAGGTTTTGACTTAAATGTCTTTTTCCAAGGGGCTGTAGGTGGAGACATCTTTAACCTGACGGCTGTTCAATTATACAATGGTGACAGTAATAGTGTCACGGATATATTAGACTCGTGGACGCCAGAAAATACTGATACTGATATACCAAGAGCAGTTATCAGAGGAAGAGAGCGCTCATCTCGTTTTGTAGAAGATGGAAGTTATGTAAGACTTAAAAATCTAGCTCTAGGCTATAGTTTCCCAAGTCTCGGGACTTTGGAAAATTTAGGATTCAGTTCAGCAAGGCTTACAGTCAGTGCTCAAAACCTTCTAACTCTTACTGGTTATTCAGGATTGGACCCTGAAGTAAGTTATTTTGGCAGTGGAGGCGAAAGCAGTGGAGATGACAATCAAATTATAGGACATGATTTTGGAAACTATCCCAATCTAAGATCAGTTACTTTCGGTGTTAACTTAAAATTCTAAATCAATAAAAAATATCATTTAATATGAAAATGTATAAATATTTATTTACGTTTTTGGTACTTGGCTTATTAACGATTGGATGTGCGGATTTGGAAGAAGATGCAAGAAGTCAATTAGAACCAGATGAACGAAACCTCGACTTGGCAACAATCGAAACCACTGTTGCTGGTGCTTATGGTCATTTAGACGCTAGAGCATTTTTGTCTAGAGGATTAGGTTTAACAGTTATGCTGCGTTCCGATATGGTAGATGTAGGAAATCCTTCTACTAATGCTGATAGAATTGAGCATGATCAATTTACTGTTTCTACTACAAATCCACTGATTTTAAATCCATCAAATCCTGAAAGGAGTTTCTGGCCTCGACTTTATCAGATAGTAAGAGGAGCCAATGAGACTTTAGGAGAACTAGATGCTGTTGGAGATCAAGCTCCTGGAGTAAAGGAAGAATTAGCAGGACGAGCTCGATTCATCAGAGCTTATGCTTACTATCATTTAGTCAGACTTTTTGGAGACGTTCCGTATTTAGATGAGATAACTTCCACTGCCGATGCGTCTATTGCTCCAAGAACAGATGTGAATACTATTTATGAAAACATAATCTCTGATCTTGAATTTGCTAAGGCGAATTTGCTAGATACACGAGCCAATAGAGCCCTTCCTGGTAAAGCAGCGGCCAGTGCTTTTCTTGCTAGTGTGTATCTTACTAGAGGAGATTATCAAATGGCATTCAATGAAGCTACTGAAATTATCTCCAATGCAGGACGATACAACTTGGCTTTAGAGCCAGATTATCGAAATATATTTCATGCAGTGAATACTGATAATTCTTTGGAACCAATTTTTGTCATCGACTTCGTTGCAACGAATATTAATGATGAATCTAGAGACTATCTAGCTGCTTTTACAGGTTTCTTTGGTCAAGCAACTTATTATCCTTCTGGCGGTTGGTCTGTCATGGTACCATCTCAAGCGGTATTTGATGATTGGGATGATGGAGACTATAGAAAAGAAGTCAATTTTGATGATTCTGCAATTGATAACAACGGTAATGTGCTCATGCCTAATCAATATTCTAGTCTAGATGGTCGTAATGCAAATCGTCCACATATTTCTAAGTATACAGCCATGGCGGGAGATACACAACCTGCAAATACTAGTGGTCGAGATTCGGATTCAAATTATCAGCTGATGCGATATGCTGAAGTCCTCTTAATTGCAGCTGAGGCTGCAGCAGAACTTGGCAATACTGCAGACGCTGATCGATATATTAATATGATCAGAGAAAGAGCGAGAAATGGTAATGGAACTGGTGAGCCAAGTGCTGTGCCAGCGGATATCTCTGGAGCTACTGTTGCTGATGTGTTAGAAGAAAGAAGATTAGAACTTGCTTTTGAGCACAAAAGATGGTACGATATAGTAAGAAGAAGAATGGGACCTGAAGTGTTTGGACCAAATGGTTTTGAAACAGAGTTTCAAGGCACGAGAAATTTTGATCCATCAAGAGACTATTTGCTACCAGTGCCGCCATTAGAAATAACGAATAATCCTAGTTTGACTCAGAATCCTGGGTACTAATTAGCGATAGATATAAATATAAAAAGAGTCTTCCATCGATAGGTGGAAGACTCTATTTTTTTGTAATTCATTAAAATCATCCTCTAAAGTCTACTATAGTTTTAATCAATCCACAACTATTTTCTTACTGCGAAAAGTCGGTTAGTTAAAAGATCGTTGTGGTATTATTAATGATCCTAAAACTTATCTCGAGGGTAGACACACCAACCCCATCTGTTGAGGCTGGAGACGCTCCTATTGGAGGAAAATTTTTCTCAAAAATTAAAAGAGCATTCACATGTACATCTAAAAGAGAGCCTGAGAAAGACCCAAAATCGAGTTCACAAGATCCCTAAGGGTTAACTGAACGACGCTTTACATGAATAGTGCCCATTTCTTGAAACATTCCCAATTCAAGCAAGTTTCTTAACAGACAAGAGTTTGTTGATTTGGATTGTCAATTTTAATCTCTTATTTGTTGGTTAAGTGTAAAGCTAAGCACGATTAAATGTATATATTAGCAAATTGGTCGACCAATTTTTAGTAGATTAATCCCAAAATTAAAGGATGGTAAATGAACGCTCATTTTATATAAAATTCAAGTGCTCAATCAGATATTATTTCCCATTCATGGTTTTGGTTGTTATATCGAATTCTCTAAATAATTTTAAATATGAAAGTGTCATTTAGCAATCGGTTCCAAGGATTAAGACAAATTGACTTTATTCCTTCTTACTCTCGATGCATATTGCTTCTGTTCGTATCGACTATACTTTTTAGCAACATTACTGCACAAGATTTAGATCCAACCGTTACACCTGGAGAAAATTTCGATCTTTCCTATTGGAAAATTACTCGCCCTAATCAACAAGAAAGGGATCAGGACCAGTTGACTAATGGTTATGAAATAGAAGGTGAATTTTACACCGATCCGATTACTGGAGCTATGGTATTTTGGTGCCCCAACAATGGCAGAACTGGCGGTAGTACGTATCCTAGAAACGAGCTCAGAGAAATGATACGCAGAGATGATTTCAGCATACCTACTCAAGGAATAAATAAAAATAACTGGGTTTTTTCTTCTTCTACCATGGCTAATCAAGAAGCTGCAGGAGGTGTAGATGGTGTCATGACTGCCACCGTGGCTGTGGATCATGTCTCCTTGACTTCTGATGAATTTCGTAAAGTAGGTCGTACAATAGTCGGACAAATACATGCCTCTGATGACGAGCCTTGCAGAATATATTATCGCAAATTACCTGATAACACAAAGGGGTCGATTTATTTTGCCCACGAACCTACGACAAGCTCCGAGCAGTGGTATGAGATGATTGGTAGTAGAAGTGATGATGCTCCCGATCCAGAAGATGGAGTTGCTTTAGGTGAAAAGTTTAGCTACGAGATCAAAGTAATCGGCAATATGTTGACCGTAAGTATCATGAGAGAAGGTAAGCCTGATGTTGTCCGAGAAGTAGATATGACAGATAGTGGCTTTGCTGATGATTGGATGTACTTCAAAGCAGGAAACTATAATCAAAACAATGCTGGAGATGAAGGCGAATATGCGCAGGTGTCATTCTTCGCATTAGATGTCACGCACTTTGCTCCTACACCACCAACAAGTTTTCTTGCTCCATCTGACATACCAAGATTTCAAGCTTTTCTAGCAGAATGTAAGCTTCAAGCGCCTACTAGTTCTACCCTAGCCAGCATTGATAGACTTAATAGTAGTTATACACATCCTGAGTATTTCTATGTCGTAGATGGTGATAAGATTCGTTTCAATCAAACTGGTGATAGTCGACGGACAGAACTCCGAAATGAAACGAATTGGGATTTAACTCAAGCCGATCGATCGCTACATGGACGAATTGATATTGTAGAACAGACCTGTGATCAGGTGACTGTGATGCAAATCCATGATGATGCAAACGCAGGTCCAGGACCGAATAAGCCATTATTAAGAATCTATAAACACAATGCCAAAGACCCAGTCAATCACTTATGGGCCGCAATCAAAACAGATGACGGCGGGTCAAACACAACTCATGTGGATCTTGGCGAAGACCCAGGAGGCTATTTCAATTGTGATATTCGATTGGTTGATGGAAATATGATCATTGATTATGAAGGAGAAGAAAAAGTAAATATGGATGTCTCTTTCTGGACTTACCCTAGTTATTGGAAAGCTGGCGTTTACCTTCAGGATGATGGTGAAGCAACCGCACATTTTGATCAGCTTTTTGAAGGAGATGGTTCTCAACAAAACCGGTTTCCATCAGTCAGCATAACATCTCCTACGAATAGAACTAATTTTGAACCAGGTGAAGACATTACAATTACTGTAGAGGCAAATGACTCAGATGGATCAATTATAACAGTTGAGTTTTTTGAAGGTGGAAGTAATAAACTAGGAGAAGACAATACCGCACCGTATTCATTTACATGGACAGGTGCAGCTGAAGGTGATTATACCTTAACAGCGATTGCAACGGATAACGAAGATGGTTCTAAGACTTCATTGAGTACTAAGATCACGGTTGGTGTACAGGTGAATCTAACTGGGATAGATTTGGTTGGAGCCGACGATATTGCTGTTGGAGCTACAATGCAGTTGAATGCAAATCTCACTCCTGCTAATGCAACAAATCAAAATTTTACTTTTGAGTCTGATAATCCAAACGTAGCTACGGTGGACGAAAATGGAATTTTGACAGCAGTTTCAGAAGGTACTGTTACCATTACAGTAACGAGTGAAGACGGAGGATTCACAGACGCAGTTGTCATACATGTCCTTACTCCTTCCTCTGAATTTAATTGGGCTCTATTTCAGCCAGTTGCTGGTACAGGTACTGCAGATGGAGCAAACGTTGAAGCTAATCTTGTAGATGATAATACAAGCACGCGATGGTCTGTACAAGAGTTTCCACAGTCATGTACTGTCAATCTTGAAGATGATATAACAATAACTCAAGTGGAAGTTACCTGCTATGAAAACAGAGCTTATCAGTTCATTATTGAAGGTTCACTTACTGAAGATGGACCATATACGATCATCATAGACAGATCAAATAATACAGCACCTGGTACGCCTAATACACCAATCATAAATGCAGTTGACAGTATTGTGGCCAGGTATGTCAGAATAACTGTTTCAGGCGCGGATGTATACACTGGTCCATGGACTAGTCTTACTGAACTAAGGGTGTTTGGTGAAGCAGATCAAAGGTCAAGTGTCTCGGATGAGTTTCAACAGAATATTCGAATGAATCCGAATCCTGCCTCATCTATCGTGACAATCGAAGGTGCAGATGAATACGATTACGACATGGTGTCCGTTTATGACAGAGTAGGTAGGATAGTCATTCAAAAAAGAATAAATAACATAGAAACATTAGATATAAGTGAACTCCAATCAGGTGTTTATGTGGTAAAACTTGAAGGCAGAGGCAATGACAAGCCCCACGTATCTCAGTTGGTAAAACTATAAGATATGTCATGAAGTTTCTAGGTGTATTCTTCTAATTATGTATAATATATATCTACACTCAGTTTATACTCAAGTATGTACTGAACGTTGATTAATGATAATACTACTATGAAACTTCTCTATATATTTTCATTTATATTTCTCAGCCTGCTTACAAGTGCACAAACCCGCTATGATGTTTCATCTGGCACAGAGTTCAATACAGCTCAAGAGCAGGCAAACGCAGGCGATTCAATCGTATGGGAAATAGGCACTTATTCCGATACTCGTATGGACATTAATACAGACGGAATAATCGTAACTGCTGACCAGCACGGTACTGTTTTGTTTACAGGAGCATCTAGAGTTGTCATAAATGCCAATAACGTAACATTTTCGGGCTTTCAATATATTGGAGGAGCTATTGGTAATTTGGATGTCTTTAGAGTTTATGGAAGTGACGTGCTGATTACTCAAGTAAATATTCAGAATTATACAAGCTTTAAGTATCTGAGAGTCTATGAAGAATCTAGAAGAACAACCATTAGCTATTGCAACTTCGAAAATCGACTCAACTCAGATGATCAGAATATACTCTCCATATTGGTGGATGATGAACCTGGCTATCACAAGATTCAATATTGTTCTTTCAAAAATTTTGATGGTACTGGTAGAGACGAAGGCATTGAGCCGATTAGAATTGGGGTCAGCACACAAGCAGATTTAGATAGTCGTACACTTGTTGAATATTGCTATTTCACAAGGTGCAATGGAGATGGTGAAATTATCTCTCATAAGGCTAGACAAAATGTGTATTGTTATAACACCTTCGAAAACAACCCAGTAGCAGAACTCGTACTTAGACATGGTGATGAAGGAATTATTTACGGTAATTTCTTTCTGAATAATATGGGTGGAATTCGAGTAAGAGAGGGTTCTAATCATTTTATTTACAACAATTATTTTGAAGGTTTAGATCGAAGAGCTATTTACCTTCAAAACGAATCATCTGATCCTTTATCTGATATTCATATTTATCATAATACGATTATTAATTCAGAGGAAATAAGACTGGGAGGCAATGGGAATAATCCTCCCACCAATGTCACCATTGCCAATAATATTTTTTCAAACCCTAAAGGGCAACTGTTTGACGAAAACACAGAAAATGAGACATGGATCGGCAATCTCTTCTTTGGCACTCTAGGGATTGATTATCCGCCGGCTGGACTTTCAGAAACAGATCCGCTACTTTTTGAAAATACGGAGGGCTTTTTTCAACCAGAATCAACTAGTTCGATTATTGCCACAGCCAGTGATGGCTATCCAGCGGTTCCTCTTTTTTCAGGATTAGATTATGATAACGAACTATTGTTGGACTTGATGAAGGAATCGAGGCCTGATTCAATAACTGATCGAGCGATTGGTGCTTCTGAATTTTCATCAACAGTCAATGTCCAACCACATGCGACTGAGATGAACACAGGCCCTTCATACTTATTTGACAACCTTGTCGATTACTTAGCTTCAGATACAAGACAGCTTTATATTGGAGAAGAAGGAGATAGTCGATCAATGAATATTTCCAGCAATATCAATTGGACAGTAATGAGCAGTGTGGACTGGATATCAACTGACCTTTTATCTGGATCTGGGGATACCCTACTCAATATTACGATTGATGCAAACGTAGAGAATGTTGATCGTTCGGGATTACTGACAATTGCTAGCGGCACTCAATCTGTAACTATTGAAGTGTTTCAGGATGCAAGTACGGTGGTCAGTGTTCTGGATATTCATCATAGTGAAGTCCTTCTCTATCCAAACCCAACAGATGGAAGAATCAAGTTGAGTAATCTACCATCAGGTAGCTCTAGTTCATTTATAGAACTATTTGACGTAAATGGACGATCCGCTTTCTCAAAGAAGTATCGTATAGATAATGATGAATTAGTTATTGGTCTGGATGAATTTGTGCCTGGAGCTTATCTGTTGAATGTAAAATTAATGGGTCAAGATGGTATTGTTGACATTGAGTTGACCGGTAAGATTATCAAAAATTAATTATGTTTTTTAGTAATAAATTTATAACCATAAAATTCATTTCCATAAAAATTGTTATTTTTTGACTTACAAACGATTTCCATCTGTTGAATTGGGCAAGCTAGCAGTAAAATATCACGTAATGACAACAACTTAACTATGTCAGGAATATCAAGAAGTTCTTTATTAATCATCTTTTGGATTTGCTCAATCTGTACCACATACGGGCAAGAATATTTACAATATATTATTGATGACGAACTTGATTATGCAAGTCGAGATCAATATTCAGCATCACTCTCTCTTCCTAACCACCAGAAATACATTTATGTCACTTACGAAGAACTTAGTTCTGATATGGAGCCAGGACACCTGATACTTAATAATGAAAATGAAATTTTATATCAAGAAAAGAGTGAAGACTATCAAATTAAAATGCCGATTTCGGATATAGATATTCTATGGCATCAAGGAAGTATATATGTTGTTGGCAAAATTGTTTCAGAAGCACAAGGCAATGTCCGATTGCTTCAAGTCTCCCCAAGTCTTGAACTTATAAACTATAGTACCTTCTCGCTGACCAAAGGTTCTATCAGCGGACTTCAATTACATACTATCAATGACAAAGAAATCGCTTTGAGCTATATCAATCTGGTTGATAATAATTTTGTATTACAACGCTTGAACAATGATGGGACACCTATAAGCCAAATCGAAAAAACGTTTACAAGTAATATCCATGATTACCAAATCGACTTCACTGCGCAGAATTTTGCCTTTGCCACTTTCAATCTCTCTGAAGGGCTCAGTATCCTGAGAATTAGCGATATTGTAACTGAAGTGTTTTATCAGGCGAACAGTAGCGAGGAACTCTATGCAGCAGATCATATGCTTATCGAGGGACTAAATTATTATATCGGGTACAGTAGAGAAGTAGACAATGAAGGCCAGGCAAATCGACAAAGTAGGTTAATACAATTAGACGATCAAGGTGGTGTATTGTGGAATAAAGAAATAGGAGATTCTAAATCTATTTCTAACAGCATCGGTGGTTTAGTTTTTAACAAAGATAAAGTGTGTGTTATAGGCTACACCTATAGTGAGGACAATTTTGATCTATTTTTTCAATCCATAAATGAGTCTGAGTCTAGCTATGTTTCATTAGGTTCTTCTTTACAAAACGATATTCCGACTAAGATGATCTCATTACCCAATAATCAATATGCAGCCATTGGATTCTCTTCTCAAGAGGGATTTTATAGAGATGGATTTGTATTGTTGCTCAATGAGCACGGCGAAGTAGAGCAATCATATGTAGAGTATGGGGGCTTAGGTGGAAAGGAATCTGAATATTTTGATATCTTATATAATGAAGATAAAAATAGTCTAGATGTCATAGGTAATTCGTATATCTATGCAAGAGATGAATTAGCTTTCTACTCGTTTGATTCAGATGTTGTTGTCAAAAAAGTCTTACTTTCAGATTTCACCTCGGTCAGTCAAACAGAAATCAAGGGAAAAGGTTCGGGTAAAATGCAGGTAAAATGGCTGGCAGAAGATAGTGAAAAGAATATCTATCTTGCTGGATTCAAACAACTTGGATTTGCAGCTGCAGGATGTTCCGCCTGCATTTCATTTAATACTCCTTATTTATATAAATTTAGCCCTGAAGGCACTCTGATTTGGAAGGATCTCCATGATCCTACTAATCAGTTCTATCAGACTCCACCTGCATTTTTATCTATAGATTCACGCGATCATGTTTGGATGTTGACCGAGGAATATAATGTTACTGGCTCTTTAGCTAAACTCATCAATTATGAACCTGGTGGAAATATTTCTTGGATATATGAGATCAACGAAAATGGATATATGATTGACTTTTATGTCGACCTTCATTCTCGAGGTTGGATTTTACATAGTAATAATAATCAAATCTATCTTGATTTGGTTGATCAGAATGGTGATCTCTTGTCTACAGCTACAGTCGGTTCTGATGACAAAACTAATTTCCAATTATTGATAGATGAGGACATTAATGATCCATTTGCTTTATTGATGTATACAGAATTTATTGAAGATGCACATCATGTTTTACAGATTAAGGATGAACGAATCATCTGGCAAAGTTCTATACCAATTGAGGACACTTCACCTCTCTTTTCTGTAGCGGCCGATTATGTTCCTGAGCGTAAAGAATTGTCGATTGTTGATAATGAAAAAATAGTTGTTATTGATGCAGTGATGGGTACCACAAAACTGAACTTCCCACATAACCTAGAAGTATATAAATTTGAAACTGGAGATCAGGAATATTTAGTTTCGCTCAAATCAAAAGATAGCTACAAGGTAATTACTAGTGAAAGACTAGTCAAGTATTCAATGTCAGGAGAACAAGAATCAGACATAAAATTACCCATAGAAAATGGCTACCATTTCATAAAGAATGATGACAGCTTTTTGATGGCACAAGGCAATGGTAAAATGTTATATAGTGATTTTAATTTGGATCAATATGAGATTATAGAAAGCCCAAAATGTTATGAGGTAGATGGTTTAGATTATTTAAATTATCGAACATCTAATTCCATATACAATGCAGGCAGTAATTTATTTATTGGGGACAATAGCATCGGTATTTTGGGTCAGTTGTACAGGGGTTCTTTAGTCGGGAATCCAATAAGACAATATGATGCGTATGTCCCGCTAGCTGTCACTTTCGAAGTGGACATATCTACTAATACGATTGATGATATAGAAGAAGCACATTCTGCTATTTCTGTTTATCCTAATCCAACAAAAGGTACAATCATTACCATAGATAATCTTTCAGAGTTGCCAGGTGCAAAAAATATTGTGATATATAATTTTATAGGTGAAAGCATCCATGAGACAGTGATTCCTTCGGGTAAATCCAAGATAGGAATTAAATTACCTCAATCTATCCTACAGCAAAGTGGCTTATATGTAATGCGTATTTCTAATGAGAGTACGTATGTCATTGAACAGTTTGTGGTGACAAAATAAGAATAGTACATAGGGAAGATGCCGATCACTTGCCATCGCCCAAGCAAAATAAAGCTATCAAGCTAGATCTAATGAAATAAATAAATTGAAAAAAAGAAACATGAATAAAAATATGGGAGACATCTTGAGAAAATTAATACAGGCAAGAATTTTTAAGTCAAAGCTTCATTTAGTAACTAAATCTACCTGCCTAGTATTAGTACTCCTATTCCTATGCAGTCACGATCTGTATTTAAAAATGGAAACATATTTTTTGCAGCCAAATCAGGAAGCGACCATGAGTCTTTATAACGGGACTTTTGAAATGAGCGAAAATATTATTACTCGTGATCGTATGCTTGACGCTTCTGTTGTCGCTCATGGTAAAAAAGTAGCCCTCAACCCAGCCCAATGGAAAGATCAGGACAGTACCATCTCTCAAATTACTTTTAATACTGGTAAAGCGGGTACTTATATGGCAGGTGTCTCTACTAAAGCAAGAAACATAGAACTCGCAGCCAAAGATTTTAACAGCTATCTAGAACATGATGGTGTTTTGGATATGCTTGATCAACGAACCAAGGATAACACATTAAATCAAGATGCAGTTGAGAGTTATGAAAAACATGTGAAAGCCATCTATCAGGTAGGTGAGGTAAAGACTGATGATTGGAGTACCGTATTAGGCTATCCTATAGAGTTTGTTCCACAAGCAAATCCTTATGAAAAATACAATGGCGAAAAGCTGGAAGTACAATTACTATATAATGGTAAGCCTTTACCTAACGTACTCGTCTATGCAGACTTTATCAAAACTACTCACGAACATACTAATGTCGATCACAGCCATGAGCACCAGCACGATGGGCACACTCACACGCACGATCGCGACCACGAGGACAGTGCCCATAAGCATGCTCACGACTCGCAGACAGCGGAGCCACATACGCATACAAGCGGTCAAAAAATACGGACTGATGGCCAGGGGAAAGTTATGGTAGATCTACCTGAAGATGGTATCTATTATCTACGTACTATCTATATGACTAATGCTACTGATAGTGAAGAATTAACGCATCGCTCTAGATGGGCGACCTTGACATTCGAAGTGAGCCACAAGCATGATGCGGACTCACATACCCACGACCACGATGATAAAGATGAAGATGGTATCTCTACTTGGATTTTTGTGCTGGGTAGTTTAGTTATCATAGGATTATTATTTTTAGTCTTTAGAAAAAAGAATTAAAAATGCATACAAATTTAAAGAGAGTGTTGCCTTTATTGGTATTGATGGTGCCGTTTTTAGGCATGGCCCACGATGTTTCAAGCGCCGATCAGGAGATTTTACGCAATGGCGGTTTATGGTCATACATACGAGTTGGTGCAACGCATATGCTCACTGGCTATGATCACCTGCTTTTTCTGACAGGCGTAGTCTTCTACTTGAATGGCTTTAAGGACATCTTGAAGTTCATCACTGTGTTTACGATAGGGCATTGTATTACTTTGATAGGTGCCACTTATCTAGGGATCACTGCGAATGAGCACTTAGTAGATGCGGTCATTGCCTTGAGCGTTTTGTACAAAGGGTTTGAGAATTTAGGTGGTTTTGAAAAATTAAATATCAATTCGCCTAACCTACTGCTCATGGTTGGTCTTTTTGGATTGATACACGGCTTTGGATTATCCACTCGGCTACAATCTTTCGATATTGGAACTGAGCAATTTTTAGCAAAAATTCTATGCTTTAATTTAGGTGTTGAAGTAGGACAGGTGATGGCTTTGATTCCTATTGTATTTATAATTACGCTTTCGCGAAAACATAAACAGTTTTTAGCTTTCTATAAAGCGGTGAATTGGTATTTGGTCATAGCGGGTATAGCGTTGTTTGTCTATCAACTATACGGCTACTTCAACGGGCATTGACAAAATGAAAATCATTAGTCTAAATGGGTAATGTTCGCACTATACCAGACGCACTCAAGTTTGGGCTTTAAACTACTGTCAATTTTATTAATTTCATTGTTGAAAATACTCGCGATATCTATGGATATGCCTGCGTTTTTCGCCTTGAACTTAAAAAAATATTCTTGCACTTTAAATAAATAGCCCAAACTCAAGTACGCCTGGTATAACTTAGTAAAGCGACTACTAGCTTGAAAATTAGAATTCACAAAAGCAGTAACTGACCTTTCTGATATTAGGAATTTCACCTATGAAAACTGGATCGAGAAGCAGGCTGACAGATACTACGAACGATATTGATAGAATTAAGGGCAATTTATTATGCATTGTACTTCAATATACTCCACGCACATTTTGGTGCACGTGATTCTTGTAAAAGCTCGCCAAGATATCATGCATGTTTTCGCTAAGGGGTTTTAAAGATTCAGCAACGACATTAGATACTACTTGATCTGGACGACTGGCACCAGGGATAATCGTCGTAACTGCGTCATGATCCAATATCCACCTCAACGTAAAATCAACCATTGTCATCTCCTCTGGTTTCATTGCTTTTAATTCTTCTGTAAACTCCACACCTTTGTCGAATGGTAGACCACTAAACGTCTCCCCTACATTAAATGCCTCACCATCCTTATTAAAATTCCGATGATCATTTTCTGGAAAGGTGCTAGCTTTCGTATACTTCCCTGCCAATAAGCCACTTGCCAATGGTAACCGTACAATAATACCAACTCCTTTTCTTATAGCCGTTGGTAATAATTGCTCCATTGGCTTTTGTCTCAGTACATTAAAGATGACTTGCAAGGACTGTAGACCTTCTTGTTCCATACAGACTAGGCCATCATCAATAGCTTCCACACTTGCACCAAAATGACTGATCAATCCTTCCTCTTTCAACTCTCTCAACCAGTCAAAATATCGCCTTGACGAATAATTTCCATTGGAATGCAATGCAACTGCAATAAATCAAGACGACCCATCTGCAGTCTATTCAAAGAAGCTTCAACGCATTTCCGCAATGAATCTTTTGTGTAATTATTAGGATAAATATCTCCTCTCCTACCGAATTTGGTACCCACTTTAATGTTGTGGTCTGTTCCTTTTAAGAACTCACCAATGAGTGTTTCGCTACGCCCATCTCCATAAATATCAGCAGTATCGAAAAAAGTAATGCCACTATCAACCGCAGTCTGCAAAATATCAAAAGCAAGACTCTCTTCTACAACATCACCCCAGGCGCTACCTAGCTGCCAACAGCCCAATCCTATCACAGTGACATCAAGTCCGTGCTTACCTAACTGTCTTGTTTTCATCTGTCTGAAGATTTAAATAATAGTAAAACAAAACTGACAATAAAAAAGGCCTACAATTTTACAATTGCAGACCCTTTTTATTATTCGGTATTAGAAGCTTACATCGCTTTCTTTGCCCACTTGGCAATATTGTCTTTATTGATTTTAACGTAGTCCATATTACCAGCTGTCTGAGCCATTGATAATGACTTCTCAGCTGTTTCAATTGCTTTTTTGTACTTACCCATTTGAGCTAAAACTTCAGCTTCATTTTTCACCTGCCAGAAACCAGGCTTTTCACCATGAGTTCTTTTCTGAATGTAAGACAATGCTTTGTCTAGGTCCTGTCCTTGGCTTGCCATATATACACCAGCAGCGTAGAAATCGTTGTCTGTAGGACCAGCTAAGGTTTTCTCAATAGAAGCCATTGCTTGCTTATTAGAATGAACACCAACTTTCACTGGCACAACAGTGTCGCCCCAAATAAGCTCCAACAATCCAGAATCACTTTTTAACTCATCAAATGTGATTAAAAATGTTTCTAATTCGAAAGGCAGTTTTTCTGGAGTTACGTTGACAACTAAAGCAGCTGCTGCATCACCATATCCACCTGAACTGTTTGTTGTATGTGGAAAAAAATGAACAGCCCAGCTTGTCGCACCAGGCGTTGTGAATAATGCATATGAACCAGCTTCTAAAGCTTCTCCTTCAACTGTTACATCTTCTGAGAAGGTAATCTTAGTAGCTGCATTAGCACCTGTTCTCCAAACCTTTCCAAAAGGTACTAACCCATCAGCTGAAAAGAGTGTTCTTCCTTTCATACTTGGTCGTGAGTACTCAATAGTAACATCTGTTAACCCTACAGTCTGCATTACTGTACTTTGTGGACTTGGTGCAGGAGTTGTAATTTGAGCATTTAAATCAATAGTCATCGCAGTTAAAGCGAAAAGGACTAGTGTGAAAATTAAATTTTTCATGAATGTGTGATTTTATTGTAATATAATTATCGCACAAAAGTACTTCTATACTTCAAATAAACATTGGTGTATACCAGTATAAATACGTTAAAAAAATACTAATAAAGGGATTGCAGTCAAGACTACAACCCCTTTTATACCAAATAAGCCTATAAAGTTAGCTTAGTTATTTCTTACAATAAACTCAACTCGTCTGTTTTGAGCTCTTCCTGCTGCTGTATTATTATCAGCAATTGGATACTCTTCACCTAATCCGCTAGTAGATACTCTAGATATATCGATGCCTTTAGAGACTAAATAATCTCTTACAGCATCAGCTCTCTTCTGAGATAAGTTTCTATTATTTTCAGCAGCACCTTGAGAATCAGTGTGCCCTTGAATAAGGATATTGATATCTGGATACTGATTCAATGTCGCTACTGCCTGATCCATAATATCATATGATTCTTTCTTAAAGGTAGCTGCCGATGAATTGAATTTTAATCCTTGTAAACTAGAATTAAAACTTCTTGAAATTTCAGCATTTCTCGATTTTAATGCTTCTGCTGCTGCAAAGGCCTTCATTTTAGCTTCTTCTTGAGCTTTCATTTTTGCTTCAGCTTCTGCCTTCATTTTAGCCTCTTCAGCTTTCATTTTTGCTTCAGCTTCAGCCTTTGCTTTTTTAGCTGCTTCTGCTGCTGCTTTCTGTCTTTTCTCAGCTTCCATTTTAGCTTTATTAGCAGCTTCTACTCTAGCCTTCTCTTCCATCTCCATTTTAGCTTTAGCATCTGCTGCTGCCTTTGCTGCCATATCCGCTTCACTCATTGGACAACCTTTGAATTTTTTTAAGCCCGGTATATCAGGACAAACATCTTTGCTATCTCTTACACCATCTCCATCTGAATCCATTCGCTTATTTCTCTTAGGGCTATTCAAGACAGAGCCTGGGCCTAATTCTGTTCCAGGACCAGCAATGCTTTTTGATGTATTGCCTGTAGCAGAACAGTTACCACCTCCGAAAGTATATCTCAACCCTACTCGAGCACTCCATCTGGAAGCACCATCACTGATGTCAAATCTGCCTTCATCTGTTTGATCTTCAGTATATGTATATTGAGGAGTTGTCCCATCGTCTTCATAACCTTCGAAATTTAATAAAAAATAATTATTAAAATCACCTGGTACATTGTATCGAGCTCCCCAAGATGAATTAATCAGGTTACCTACATTAAAGACATCAAATGATAATTGAAATTTATGAACATTACCACCTAAGTCAGCTCCAAAATCTTGTCTGATAGCAAAATCAAGAAAATTGACCCAAGGTGCTCTAGCTCCATTTTTCTCTGCATATTCGCCTCTTCTACTATTAAGCGAAGACTCACTCTCGATTAATGCATTTAAGTTATCCCATTGTTGGGCTGCAGAAATGCCATCAGTATCTATTAAATTAATATCATTTGCATCAACTGGTACATACACAAGAGATCTGTTCCTTGTTGTACTCCCTCTTTGTTGGTTCAGATTTCTAGCATTTCTCCCCCCGATCACATATGAAAAGGCTCGACCACTTTGTCCATTATAAAATAATGAAAACGTTGTTGCTGAATTAGCCCCATAGTTTAATGTATAATCTACTACAGCTAATAATCTGCTACCTGCAGAGAAATCTGAACGACCATAAGATGGATCATTTCTACCATTTACGTTGACCTGTCCTCTCCATCCTGATGAGTTTTGTGAAGAAGTCCCTTCACTTAATGCATACGAATCACCATACGTGTAGGCTATCGTCGCATTCAATCCACTATTAAATCGTTTCGCCACTGTAGCTGTCAAGTTATAGCCGTAGCCTTCGCTAGTGTTAGAACCAACATATACTGCATTGAAGTTATCATCATCTAATTCAGAATTCACATAAACTGGGCGATTATCTCCAGAACCAGTCAAATTAAAATCTATTTCTGTTGAAGTATTGATATTTGTATAGACAATATTGTTGAGCGTTTTAGTGTAGATACCTTCTAACGATAATGCCCAACCATTTCCTATTTGTGTATCATAGGCAAGATTTCCTCTAAAGACCTGTGGATATCTGAAACCATTTGTGAAAAGATTCATATCTCCAGAAGGGATTCTTGGAGTTTCATAAACGTATTGATCTTGTACATCAGGTCTGAACTGGATATCATCAATGGCAAAACCTCCAATGAATGTAGAAGACAATCCATTTGTGTTAAACATAGCACCAGGCCATACGAATGGTATTCTACTTGTAAAAATCCCAAGACCACCTCTAATCTTTGAAATGCGATTATCCATTTGATAGGTAAATCCAAGTCTTGGACTGAACATTAACTGGCCATCTGGTGCTTGACCAGCAGTTACTTCATTAGCGAGGTCATATTGAGTAGCTAATCGAGGCAATACCTCATCATTAAACCGAGGTGCTTCTGCAGGATCATCTGTTATGATTGGTATGTCTAATCTCAACCCCGCTGAAACAGTCAGATTGTTACTCACTTCAATCTCATCTTGCACATAAAACCCTAGTTGCATAGCATTAAATTCTGCTGCTGCCTGAGTGTTATCCCCTGAGACATTATCCACTAATGAATAGACTCTAGAGTAATCAGCTGCTCCAACACCATTAAGGAAATCGTCTAATGAATCAAATTCATATTGTCCGAAATTTAGAGCAAGGAAAACATTTCTAATGTCATAAAATTCGTTGTGTGTACCAAGCGTAAACGTGTGCTTTCCTTTGTATAATTTTAAATTGTCTGTAATCGTAAAAATCTTTTGATTTAATACATTCGCAGTAGAGAATGGCTCTGACCCGAATCGTATCAAACCACCATTATCGTCAATACGCACATCTGGGAATGGATCACCAAGAGGATCTCTATCATCATTCACCGAAGTATATCCAATGATTAAGTTGTTTGATAACTTATCACTGAATCTAGAATTCAACTCCAGTGCACTACTGTTAGTAGTTGTTGGAAAAAATATACCATTATTCGAAAAGTTGACATTTCGGGATCCACCACTGTTTCTATTGAATTGCTCTGCTTTTGTATAATTATGTCGTAAAGTCAAGTTATGTCTATCATTCAGATTGATATCAAGCTTACCAAACAACTTTGTACCATCAACCTCATCAGATGTATCTCCAAAAGTACCAGCATCATAACCAAATTGATTCATTAAGACATTTTGCAGGTTTTCTAAATCAGCGACTGAAGATCTTCCTGCTTCGCTTGTATAAGTCTCGATAGCAAATGGACTTGGCGTTTCATCTTTTTGAATTTCAGCATTAACAAAGAAAAATACTTTATTTTTTATGATAGGACCTCCAAGAGAAGCACCATACGTTCGTTGAGTAAAATCATCCACTCTTGTTCTTTCGTCAAGATTGAATCTGTCGACTAGCTTTTGGTTTGTTTTACCATTCAACTTTTCATTTTTCAGGAAATAATAAGCAGTACCAGTGAAGCAATTTGTTCCTGATTTTGTCACAGCATTGATACCACCACCAGCAAATCCACCTTGAGTGACATCATACGGTGAGAGTACGACCTGGAATTGATCAATGATATCAATACTAAAAGGCGAGATACCAGTTTGTCCACCATTCGTACCAGATCCAGCTAGTCCGAATACATCATTATTGACAGCTCCATCCACATAAATTGCATTGAATCTATTGTTAACGCCAGCGAATTGAATACCGCCATTTGAGGTATTCGCTTGAGGTGTTAATCTCACATAATCCGATATGTCTCGATCTAGAGTCGGTAGGACTTCAATATCCTCCGTAGAAATTTGAGTACTGGTACCCGAACTTTCACCAACAGAACTTGAGGATGCTATGACTAGAATCTCATCTAATTCGACACCTCCTTCTTGAAGTACAATATTAAGTCTTTTCTTTTCACCAAGTCTGATGTATACATTCTCAATGATTTTGTCTGCTTGTCCGACGTAAGTAGAAGTAATTGTGTAAGGTCCACCAACTCTCATGTTATCAATTCGGTAAGAACCGTCAACATCAGTTGCGACACCATAAAAAGTACCTGATGGTCCGTGAACTGCTGTGAGTGTTGAACCTATCAACGATTCTCCATTTTGATCGCTAATGTTACCCGATAGTGAGCCTGTAGTTGTACCCTGACTAAATCCTAATACAGGAAGTATAAAAAGTACAAGATAAAGAATTAGTTTTTTCATGAATTTAAATTAAGATTACTTAAGCTGATTAGTATTGAATACAATTAGTAATATAAAATCCGAAATGTGGGAATATGTAAATAGCCGCAGCTAAAAGTGTAGTTTTTCATAATCAGAGACCAACCTGATTACGGTACAAATATAATGACTGAATGTCATATGTTACGAAAATTAACAACTATTTTAATCAACATTCATGTGGATAGCACAAAAAAAAATGCCCTAACAACGCATGTTATTAGGGCAAAACTTATCTATTTTAGATAGATTTCTCTATCCTTTATCGTCTACTTCTTCAAATTCGACATCTGTCACTTCATCTTCTGATGTACCAGTGCTATCACCTCCTGCAGTAGGATCTTGAGCACCTTCAGGGCCAGCTCCGCCTTCTTGCTGAGCTGAATAGATATCAGCACTAGCCGCCTGCCATGCAGTATTTAATGCCTCCATTGCAGGATCTATTTTAGCAATATCCTCTGTCTTATGTGCTTCTTTAAGATCGACAAGAGCTTTTTCAATTGCTTCCTTTTTATCTGCAGGTACCTTATCTCCGAATTCAGTGATTTGCTTTTCTGTTTGGAAAATCAATGAATCAGCTGTATTCAGTTTATCCACTTTCTCTCGGGTTGCCTTATCTGATTCTGCATTCTCAGCAGCTTCTGCTTTCATTTTAGCGATTTCTTCATCAGACAAACCTGTGGATGCTTCGATACGGATGTTTTGCTCCTTACCTGTGCCTTTGTCTTTAGCAGACACATTCAAAATACCATTCGCATCGATGTCAAAGGCTACCTCAATCTGTGGCAAACCTCTTGCCGCTGGCGGGATTCCGTCAAGGATGAAGCGTCCAACAGAACGATTGTCTCTTGCCATTGGTCTCTCTCCTTGAAGAATATGAATCTCAACACTTGGTTGGTTATCTGCTGCTGTGCTGTATGTTTTTTGTTTTTTGGTAGGAATAGTCGAATTAGATTCTATTACCACATCATATACACCACCCATCGTTTCGATACCAAATGATAATGGAGTCACATCTAACAATAAGACATCTTGTACATCACCACTTAGGACACCACCCTGAATAGATGCACCTACTGCCACAACTTCATCTGGATTAACGCTTTTGTTTGGCTTTTTGCCAAAAAACTCTTCTACTGCTGACTGGATTCTAGGAATTCTTGTAGAACCTCCAACTAAGATGATTTCATCTATATCAGTCTTAGATAATCCAGCATCTTTTAAAGCTTCAGCACAAGGCTTAAGCGTACGCTGTACTAAATCGTCAGCCAATTGCTCAAATTTTGATCTACTCAATTTAAGTACCAAGTGCTTTGGCACGCCGTCAACAGCTGTGACGTATGGCAGATTGATCTCCGTTTCTGTGGAAGAAGACAACTCAATTTTTGCTTTTTCTGCAGCATCTTTCAATCGCTGTAAAGCCATTGGATCCTTTCTTAAATCAATATTTTCTTGATCTTTAAATGAAGTGGCCAACCAATCAATAATCAAATGGTCAAAATCATCTCCACCTAAGTGTGTGTCTCCATTTGTTGATTTCACCTCAAATACACCGTCTCCCAATTCTAGTATAGAAATATCAAATGTACCACCACCTAAATCATATACTGCGATGGTTTGATCTGCATTTTTTTTATCCAAACCATATGCTAATGCAGCAGCTGTAGGTTCGTTAATGATACGCTTCACATCAAGGCCAGCAATCTCACCAGCTTCTTTAGTCGCTTGTCTTTGTGAGTCATTGAAGTATGCAGGCACAGTAATAACTGCTTCTTTCACCTCTGTACCAAGAAAGTCTTCAGCCGTCTTCTTCATTTTTTGAAGGACCATAGCAGATAATTCTTGCGGCGTATATTTTCTACCATCAACTTCAACTCTGACAGTATCGTTATCGCCTTTCACTACTTTGTATGCAGATTTTGCAATCTCTTTTGTTGCTTCTGAAAACCTATCTCCCATATATCTTTTAATGGAAGAGATTGTACGCGTTGGGTTTGTAATTGCTTGTCTTTTTGCCGGATCTCCTACCTTTCTTTCTCCATTGTCAAGGAATGCGACGACTGATGGTGTCGTTCTCTTCCCCTCATCATTAGGTATGACAACAGGCTCGTTGCCTTCCATGACGGCGACACAGGAGTTGGTTGTTCCTAAGTCAATGCCTATTATTTTGCTCATTTGCTAAGTATTTTCTGATTGATAATAACAATATATAGTCAATCCATGTGCCACTTCAATTGATTAGAGTAATCGTGACAAAAAGACAAATTCAACTGCCACGAGAACACTATTTGTCTAGTTGGCGACTGTCAAAATGACGGATTGCTTTATGATTTATGTTTGGAACTCAGCTTTGTTCCGAGTGGCGATAGTAAAGAAAGGGTGTGGTCTCTATGTGTGGCGCACGTTTGGTGTTATTTAATTTACACTTTAGGTGCAATCGATGAGGTATTTTAGAGCAGTTTAATTTCTGATGGTAGTCGCGTTGGTTATGAAGCTAGGTGTTGGAGCATTACAATCCATCGTTGGTAGGTGTGTTACTATCTCAGCTGTGACTCCAGGGACATTCGACCAGATTTCAAATTCCAATCAACAGCCTGATTGCCATTGTCTCCATCAACAAAGAGAAAGTCATTCAGACTAGAACCTACACCTCCAGAGGGATCACTTGTGTTAAATTCTCCAATAACAAACGTATAAAGTACCTGCGAGTAAAGCTCCATCCTCTCCTGAAAAATTATTACCAATATGGACGCCTGGCACCTGCACCGTCACCAAAGGTAAACGCACTCAACAAACCAGTAGCGTCATCATCATCACTGACAATAAAACCAGAGCCTCCTAACACTGTTCCTCCGAACAACAAAAGTTCTGTGTCTGCTCCACCTACTGGGCCACCAACATCAGTAGATCCATTTGTGGTAACATCGAAATAGAGCCCACTTCCAGCAGTAATATCTTCCGGAATAACAATCTGAACACATGAAACAGCTTGATCTGGATTAAGAGCGCCATTTCCTGCAGCAGTATCAGAAGCATCCAATGAGCCAGACAATAAAATGTCTTGAGAAAAAATAGAGCTAAATGTTAAACAATTTAAACATCCTGCGAATACCAGTAGAGTAAAGAAACGATGTATAACATGTATTTGCTTTTTGAAATTGGTCTTTTTAAAGTCATTTTCAATGTGAAAGTTCTTAAGTGTTGGTGTGTTAATGTACTAAAAATTTTAATCTTATATGACTACATCATACTTGATTATGGATGACTTTATTAGTTGTCTTAACACTAAGATATTAAAAATACAATGTTTATCACAATTTAGCATTAAAACATCAATGGGTGTAAAATACCTTATTTGGAAATGTGTGCAAGTCATATCGTATGTTATATGTTTGCAAAAGCCTTTATAGCCCTTTGCACTCTATACAAAACAAACTACATTGCAGCTCTAAAATGTAAACATGTCTACGGCAAAAAAACAGGTAAAGCGTGTGACGACCCATACGCTTAAGAAAATGAAGCAAAATGGGGAGAAAATCGCCATGCTGACTGCTTATGATTTCTCTTTAGGTCAAATTGTAGATGCTGCAGGCATTGATATTATATTGGTTGGAGATTCAGCTTCTAATGTCATGGCAGGTCACGAGACAACGTTACCAATCACATTGGATCAAATGATCTATCATGCGCAATCTGTCATCAGAGGAGTAAAGCGAGCATTGGTTGTTGTTGACTTACCATTCGGGACATATCAAGGGAACTCACTTAAAGCACTAGAATCTGCCATACGGATCATGAAAGAATCTGGTGCACACGCAGTCAAACTGGAAGGTGGTGAAGAGATAGCAGAATCCATTTCTAGAATATTATCTGCTGGTATACCAGTGATGGGTCACCTAGGACTAACTCCACAATCCATTTATAAATTTGGTACATATAAGGTACGTGCAAAAGAAGATGAAGAAGCCAATAAGCTGCTTCAAGATGCAAAGCTATTGGATGAAATAGGTTGCTTTGGTGTTGTGCTAGAAAAAATCCCAGCCATGCTCTCTAAAGAAGTATCAGAATCGATCTCCATGCCTACCATTGGCATTGGTGGTGGACCTCATTGCGATGGGCAGGTCTTAGTACTTCACGATGTCATCGGACTCACTAAAGAATTTAATCCAAGATTTCTGCGACGATACCTTAATCTATATGAAGAGATCAAAGGAGCTACAGAACGATATATAGAAGACGTAAAGTCAGGTGACTTTCCAAATGAAAGCGAGCAGTATTAATGAAGCGTATCCTTTCCATCCTATTTTTACTCATCCTTCTTGTGGGACTTTTGACAGCATTCACTTTATATAAGAGCATTTATACGCCAAATATCAATCCAGATAAAGAAAATCTGATTTTAGAGATTCCATCGCCTTCATCGTTCCAGGATGTTTACACGATATTAAAAGACAGTTCTCTTTTAATAGACACCGTGTCGTTTTTTCGAGTTGCCAAACTCATGAAATACGACAAAGCTGATGTCCCTTCTGGCAAATATCAACTTAAGGAAAATTGGAACAACAAACAGTTGATTGGCAACCTACGCTCAGGTAATCAAATACCTGTCAAAGTCACTTTTAATAATGTCAGAACTGTCGATGAGCTTGCGGGCAAAATCACGTCCTACGTGGAAATGGACTCTATTGAATTATTACAAACATTGAAAAGTGATCAAACGTTAAATGAGCTGGGACTTAATCAAGAAAATTTATTGACTTTATTTATTCCAAATTCCTATAATTTATATTGGAATGAAAGTGCGGATAAGCTTATTCGTCGAATGAAAACAGAGAATGATAATTTCTGGACCAAAAACGATCGGTTAGCAAAAGCTGAAGCACTGGGAATGACAAAAGAGGAAGTCTACACGCTTGCTTCTATCGTAGAAAAAGAATCAATCCGCAATAAAGAAAAGCCAATTATTGCTGGTGTTTATCTGAATCGCCTAAAAAGAGGGATGATGTTACAAGCAGACCCCACTGTAGTCTTCGCGGTTGATGATTTTTCGATTAGAAGGGTACTCCTAAAACATCTAGCCATAGACTCACCATATAATACCTATAAAAATGTTGGGCTTCCTCCAGGTCCAATATACATGCCGTCCATTAAAAGTATAGATGCCGTTCTTTCGCCTCAAGCGCATGACTATCTTTATTTTTGTGCTAAACCTGGATATAATTCTGAGCATCAATTTGCAGAGACGGTGAGGGAACATGAGCGCAATGCTGATAAATATCGGAGTTGGTTGAATGAGGAGAGGATAAGGAAATGAGGATCACAGATTTTTTATGGATTTCACGGATTTCACGGATGAGTGCGCGTTCCCGCCTGCAGCGGGATTAAAGGTCGTAAACCGACCTTTGAAACAAACGAACCGATTCATCAGAATCGGCGACTGGGAATTTATATTGGGAACGTAAAGGAAGATAGAAGAATAATGTAAAGAGACAAAGTAATGTTCGACACTTTTAATCCACCATTTTTAATTTTTACTTCTTATGCTTTAGGTGTGTGGGGAACTTTACTAATTAAGAAATTGGGGGTTTATGAAGCGTTTGAAAACCATAATTACATAAGTGACAAATTAACTAAGGGATTAGGTGTTCTTCTATTAGGTTGTTTATTAAGAAATCGTTTCTGGGGAAGTTTAATCAGAAAATCAAATATAGTGGAAGACCTAGTTACGAAAAGTTGAATCAATTAAAAACAGAAATGACACTTGCTGAAAATGGTCATTTGATTGCGTTCATTGTATTACAACTATTTATAGTTATTCTAGCCTTTATGAAAATTGAACAGTGGCAAATAATATCCTATACAATTTTGAATATAATATTAATTTGTATTTGGTTTTTCTTCAGCAGTTTAATAAGAGGAGAATCGATAGAATTTTGAGAAGATTGAAGGAGGGAGAAGAAGAAAATCATAATTCACAAGTCACATTAACTTGATTGTAATGGATTTATGAATTATGATTTATAATGTAAGATTTATGACTTTTTTTAGTGCCGTTATAGTTCTATCTAGATACCCGACCGCTTGCGTCGCCTGACATCAATTTTTCCACTTCTGCTACTGTTACTAAGTTTGCGTCGCCTTTGATTGTGTGCTTTAGGCATGAAGCTGCTACGGCAAAATCTAATGCTTTCTGATCATCTTCATAATTGAGTAAGCCGTAGATCAATCCTCCCATAAAACTATCGCCACCACCGACTCGATCAACGATGTGAGTCATTTGGTATGTTGATGTTTCGAATAATGTCTTGCCATCGTATAAAACACCTGACCATGTATTGTGAGAAGCGCTAATCGAACCTCTTAAAGTTGTAATTACTTTTTTAGCTCGCGGAAACATTTTCATTAACTGCTGTAAGACAGAAAGATAAGATTTACCATCTACCTCTCCACCGCCATGGGTCACATCAACATTGTCAGGGTGCAATCCGAAATGCTTTTCTGCATCCTCTTCATTGCCTAAAATGACATCACAACCAGCGACTAAGTCAGGCATGACCTCGCCTGGTTCTTTGCCATAATTCCAGAGTTTCTTTCTGTAATTTAAATCTGTAGACACTGGGACGCCAAGTTTATTGGCAGCTTGAATCGCTTCAAGGCAAGCATCTGCAGCACCTTGAGATATAGCAGGCGTAATCCCTGTCCAGTGAAACCAATCGGCGTCTTTTAATACATCATCCCAGTCAATCATTCCTGCCTCTATGGACGCCATTCCAGAGTATGCTCTGTCATAAATAACTTTACTACCTCTGCTTACCGCTCCTGTTTCGAGAAAATAAATCCCGAGACGTTCACCGCCTCTTGCGATGTAATTTGTGTGAACACCTCGTTTTCTCAACTCCATGATCGCACATTCTCCAATATCATTATTAGGAATACGAGACACGAAACAACTGTTCAATCCGTAATTAGCCAGGGAGACGGAGACATTGCTCTCGCCTCCTCCGTATACCACATCAAAATGATACGTTTGCGAAAAACGCTTGAATCCCGGTGGACTCAATCTCAACATAATTTCACCAAATGTTACAACCTTCTTCATATTTAAATATATTTATGAAAATGCTAATCCTCCATTAATGTCAAAATTAGCACCCGTGACAAATGAGCTTTTATCTGAAGCTAAATAAAGAACTAAGTCTGCGACTTCTTCAGCTTGACCTTCTCTTCTTATAGGTGTCTTACCTGCAACAATTGTTCTGACTTCATCTTTTGTGAAATCATCATGAAACTTAGTGCCGATCAAACCTGGGCAAAGCGCATTGACTCTTATTCCATCAGGTCCAAGTTCTTTTGCCATTGCTCTAGTAAATGTCGTCACAGCTCCTTTAGAAGAGGCATAAAGTGATGATCCACCACCTCCTCCATCTCTTGCTGCTAGCGAAGACAAATTGATAACTGAGCTACCCTTACCCATTAGCGGTACGAATGCCTGCATCGCAAAGACAGTGCCCTTGAAGTTTACATCCATGACCAGGTTGTAGAACTCTTCATCAAATTCTTGTAATGTTTTACGTGCGAAAAGACCGCCCGCATTATTCACTAGAATATGTACTTTTTTACCAAACTCTTTGACTGTCTTATTCTTCAGAGTCTTAATCCCTTTTAAGGTCGATATATCTGCTTTGACTGCAATCGCTTTTCCCTTAAATGCTTTAATCTCTTCTAATGTTTTCTTAGCTCCTGACCTGGAGCTGTTATAATTGATCACAACCTTTGCACCTTCTTTTGCAAGTTGTACAGATATCGCTCTTCCGATATCCCTTGCGCCTCCAGTCACTACGGCTACTTTACCTTTAAAAATTCCCATTTCAATTTTATAATTTTAATATTAAATTCCTAATGCTTGTCCACCACCTACTTGGATCGTTTCTGCAGTAATAAACGATGCATCTTTACTAGCTAAGAATGACACAACACCTGCAACATCTTCTGGTTGACCTAATCTTCCTAACATGATATTATTTGCCCATGACTTGAACACTTCTGGTTTCGTGGATTTAATGCCGATGTGAAAATCAGTATCAATTGTACCTGGAGATACTGCATTCGCTCTAATGCCATATTCTGCTAGATCTTTTGCTAATGCTCTCGTAATTGTATGCACGCCTGCTTTAGATGTGCCATAAATCCCTGCTCCAGGTCCTCCTGCATTCCATCCTGCATTGGATGTGTAATTAATGATTGAAGGGTGCTCACCTTTTTTCAAATATGGAATTGCCGCTCTAGAAGCAAAAAATACAGAATCCAAGTTGAGTGCCATTACTTTCCTGTAAAACTCAGTAGTCATTTCTTCAAAACGAGACCTTCCACCTAGACCACCGGCATTGTTAACCAGCGTATCAATTTTACCATACTTCTCACCAATCTTTTTTATATTCTCTGTTACAGCGTTTTCATCTGTAACATCGAATCCGTAATATTCAGCATCTATACCTTCAGCAGTTAATTGTGCTACTCTTTCAGCTCCTTCTTCATGATTGATACCATTTAATACTACGGTAAAACCATCTTTACCTAATCTCTTTGCTACTTCAAAACCGATTCCTCCTGTTGCTCCAGTAACAATAGCAACTTTTCCATTTGATGTACTCATATTATTATATTATAGTTTTTTAATTTTTAAAATTCTACATTATCCAATAGATAAATATAGCGTGTTTATTGTTTTATTTTATTTAATTCAATTTATACAAACAGTTCTCCTTTTTTAGCTGGAATTATGGGTGCGATCCTTGGTATCAATCCCCATACTGCAATTAAAGCAATGATCGTTAATGCTGCTCCAATATAAAATGCAGGGGCATAGTTTTCTCCAGCGGTGAGATAGGGAACAAGAACTGTGAGCCCAAAAGCTGCAAGTTTAGCTGCGGCACCTGCAGCACCTGCTAAAGTTCCAACAGTATTTTTTCCAAAAAGATCACTTGGTAGTGTTTGCACATTTCCAATTGATGTTTGAAAACCAAATAGGATTACAGCCATAATAATTACGGCGGTTGTTGGTGAACCTGGATTCATCAATAAAAAGAAAGAAGGAAACATGATTAGACAACCAAGAGTAATGACCCACTTACGAGTTTTATTTACATCCCATCCTGCTTTTATCCTGTTTTGCGCCATCAATCCTCCAAACCAAGCGCCGAACATTGCGCCAACATAAGGTACCCATCCATATATTCCAATTTGTTTAACATCCATCCCATACACACCATTAAGGTATAGTGGAATCCATACAATAAACAGCCACCAAATAGGATCGATCGCTGCTGAAGCTATAATAACCCCCCAACTCTCTTTGTGTCCGAAAAGTTGAGCTGTAGATGGATTATAACCATCATCTGTGCCATCTTCAAAATCAGAAGTTTCTTGACCACTTAATATATACTGCCGCTCTTCATCAGATAAATTAGGGTGATACTTCGGAGGTGCTTTGACAATTAGTAACCAAGGAATTAACCAAAGTAATCCTATAATACCAACCGTAATAAATATCATTTGCCAACTGAAGTAAATACTCATAAATGCGATTGCCGGAATTGCAAGTATACCTCCTATTGCTGCACCCGAATTAAATATACCTTGCGCAAATGCGCGCTCATGAGTAGGAAACCATTCTGCATTTCCCTTTGCAGCACCAGGCCAGTTACCAGCCTCAGCTACACCTAGAATAGATCTGAAAATAACAAATGACCATGCACCTGCTGCAAAAGCATGAAGCGCTGTAGCTAAGGACCAAACACTTATCGATAGTGCAAATCCTAGTCTAGTCCCAATCCAATCAAAAATTTTCCCAAATGCAAATTGGCCCATCGCATAGAAAAAGATAAAGCTACCAGTGATCCAGCCATAAATTTCTTTTCTACCATCGTTTGTCTCATTAGGATATAAGTCAGCTGCAATATCTGGCCACAATACGCCAAGTGCTTGTCTATCGATATAGTTGATAACAGTAGCTAGTGCAATTAGCCCTACTACCCACCATCGTAGTCCTCCTCGTTTTTTTACTTCGTTGGCCATTTCTCTAAATCTAATTGTTCGTGACCGAGAAAATCCTCTCTAGCTGGGCTGAATACATCAATCAGCATACCTGGTGATTTACATACACAACCATGCATAACATGAGGTGGTATATAAAATGAATCGCCTGCTTTTAGCATACGCTTTTCATCACCAATCGACATTTCAAACTCACCACTATCCACATAAGTCACTTGTGAGTGATAATGCTTGTGGAGTTGTCCTATTGCGCCAGTTTCAAATTTTGCTTTAACGAGCATGATTTTGTCATCATAACCCATTACTTGCCTCTTAATACCACCGCCTACATCTTCCCATTCTGTTTCTGTATCAATCCAATATTCTTTTGTTGGTTTTAAGCTATCGTGTAAACTCATATTAATTTTTGGTTTTTATTAATTTATAGGGGCCTGTCCAGTTATAGTCAGTACCATTTATTGTCAATTGGTGGACTGCTTCAGTCTCATTATTTGCTTGAGAAAAGATAATCCGCCATGTATTCATTTCTGTTCTAAAGTTGAAACTTATATAATTATCATCTGAGTAATCTAAAACTATTTTCTTTATTGTCCCATATGGTTGTAATGGAATTTCAGTGGATCTGTCATATTCACCGTGCGCTTCAATGACGGATAAATAGGTAGCGTTTGTCTTTTTCGATTTACGATGAATCATGACTGGATCGTATCTCAAATTGTGATTCGGATCATTTGCACCAGCTCTACCTAGGATGATTTCATCTCCTGCCGAGCTCAAAGAAGTCATTGTATAAAATCGCTCATTTGCAAACCAATTAAATATATGATTGTCGCCGGTAGTTCGACACACAGACTCATTCCATAAGTGCTGGTATCCATTCGATTTACCTAATGGGGTTAAGCTCGTTTTTTCTGCAGCACAATTAGTATTGGTTTGCATAATTTGTCCTTGATACCAAGTAGGCAAATCATAGGTGTGTTCAATCGAAGATTTTGCTTGGAATAAATCTACAATTAAAGGTTCTTTAAAAGCATCATCTTTAAGGAGGAAAAGTGTACGACTCATGTCAACATCATCATAGGCATTATTTTCTATTGCGCTAACTACTTGGAAATCTATATCCGTACTAAATAAATAAAGATCAGGATGCGCCTCTTCTGCCTTTTGAACTGATCCTTGAAAATGAGAAGTTTCGTCTACCACAAGTGTATTATGGCCAATTGTTTGTTTCCCAAATGTTTTATTTTCTGGCAAGTATCTACCTCCACCTTTTTGATCAACATTGACCCATCTAACAGCACCATAGTCTTGAATAACCTCACCTGCTCTATCAAATAACGAATAAGACAATCGATCAAAATGACCGTGTCCCATACCCTGTGTCGAAAATTTAAACAACAAATCAGAATCTTCTGCCCTCAGTACAGCTACTCCACCTTCTGCACCAGAAATACCGTCACCTAATTGAATTGGTTTTTTCGTAATTTTTTTGACCTCCTTTTCTTTCAAGTATTTTGCCACTACAAAACCTGACTCATTAAGACTCACTTCATTCTGTGCTTTTGCCCATGACAAAAAATCTGTTTGTGTGGGATCTAATGCAAACATAATATCTACTGCAGTTACCACTTCAAATGCATTATAATTCATCCCTTTTTGAGCATCATTAATTGGAAAAAACTCACCTTGTGAATTTGTTAATTGTAATAATGCTTTCGTTGCTTTTAAAAGAATTTTATCTCTGTAATTAAAGATATCTAATTCAGGTTTATTATTATTTAATGCCTGACTAAACACCAAGAATGGGAAAATAGCATATCTCTGGTAATAAGGGCCTTCAGAAAAATATCCATCAGGAGAAAAAGAGTAATCCAACTGTGCTAAAAAGCCTGCTTGATAAATGCCATCCTTTTTGATATAGCCACCATCATTATCTACTTCGTTAGGATCTATGCCATCATCAGCCAAACCATACAATGCTTTTTGCAAAAGTGTATCATTGTCCATGGCTAATGCCATCTTACCAACTTCTGCATTGGCCCAAGTGCTGTGATTGTGTATGCGATTAAAAAACCTAGGATTACCTTCTGATAAGAAATTTGCATAAGGAATAAATAAATTTGTTTCCAATTGATTTCTTTCTTCCTTGGTCAAGTAATCATAAATACAATCGTAGGCTTGACTTGTGAATACCATCCAGTTAGCATCATTCAAAGCTTGCCAAAATAATTTGCCTCTAGCATAAGATTTTTTAGCTGGATGTAAATCAATGGTTGGATATAATTCTGCGTAATCAAATAAAACTTTTTTCACAAATTTAGCATATCGATCATCATTTGATATCTGATATAGATTACCAGCTTTTTGTAAGAGTTTATAATTCCTTTTATGCTGTTCATGTGTATAGCTACCAGCCATGT
>Ga0114957_1000128_pt1 | contig 108384 bp, 94 predicted proteins | sample BantaG_FD_87175 | JGI IMG/M metagenome (GOLD analysis project Ga0114957, IMG submission 87175) | Marine algal microbial communities from Bantry Bay, Ireland - BantryBay_4 metaG | ecosystem: Host-associated > Algae > Red algae > Unclassified | place: Bantry Bay, Ireland | collected 2014-11-21 | reverse complement strand
TGACACCTCTCGCGGAGACTCTTGGTGGCCCCCGAGAGTCCCCGCCCTAGCGGTTCACTCCGAGGGTAAGAAACTCATCCTCGGCATGGCGAGACTTTGGCATCGATCCAATAAGCAAGGCATGAATGGCACTGAGTTAAGCCGATTTACTCGGCTTTCGGTAATAGGATTCTCGGTGCGGGATCTCTTTAAATAAGTGCCGATGCTTGGTGAGCATTTGGTAGTTTTTTGGCCTTCGCTTTATCGCTCGGGGTTCTTGCCGATAGGGCCGGAGCTCAAGGGTGTGGCCAGCGCAGTCATTGATCAATTGTCGGTAAAGCTGGCTGCGCTTGCGTGGCTTTCCGGCCACGACCCGGAAGCTTTCATGACTGCTCGTTAGGCAGGTGATGATCCCTTTGACGCTGAGGTGGTTGACTTTTTCTCCCGCTTCCCGGGCAGCCCGTTGCATGACGATCCGCAAGAGATTGTAAACGATCTGCATCATGATGACGGTCTTGCGCGCCATCTGTGGAGTTTTGACGGCGAGGTGCTCCATCCCAAGGGTGGTCTTGAGGTCACGGAACTTGAGTTCGATCTGCCAGCGCTCCATGTAGAGATCAGCAAGTTCTTCGGCAGGATGAGTCTTGGGGTCTAGGAGGTCGGTGACGACAACGAGGGCCGCTTTTTCTCCGGCTCGATTTTCATAACCCAGCTTAATATATCGCAGGGTGAGAGTCGCGGGCAGTTGCTCCCATTGTTCTTTGGTTAAGGTGCTTGTCGTTGGCGGTGAGGCGGGACGTTGCCAGGTGACGAGACGCTCAATCGGGCTGACTTTCTTCCCCTTCCGCCAGTCGAGCTTCCGGTGTCGGGCTTGGTGCAGACGCATGAGGATGTGACCTTGTCGTTCTTGGATGATGCAGGCGATAAACTCGTAGGAGCAAAAGGCACGGTCTCCCATGAGGAGGTCATCTTTTTCAAGATGCTTGAGGAGCTGTGGTGCGACGCGTGCATCGTGTTGCCGCGCCCGACATGGGTGGCAGGCAACGAGGCCTCCGTGACTGAGGTTCACCAATCCGACAAGGCCCATTTTAGGCTGTCCGCAACCGGGCTTCTGGCCGTTGTTCTGGGGGAAAGCTTCTTGATTTTTAGCAGTGTCATCAAGGTTGATGCTGGTGCCATCAATCGCTTTGAGCACGTGTCCCCGCCAGAGATCACGCTCAGAGATTGCTCGCTGAAGGGCGTCTTGGATACGGGCGTCGATCTGTTTTAAGAACGGGGTTTGGATACGCTTGCGTGCAAGGCAGTAAGCCGAAGAACCACTCTTTGGAGCGGGAAGCCCAAGGGTGCGACACCAAGACTGGATCAATGACGCGGCTTTGGTGCAACTCGCGTTCCCTTGGAAGATTTGTGCGACCCAAGCCCAAAAGACGGGAAGGTGTCCGTAGGCTCGTTGGCGCGAAGTGGGATCAATTTCAGTCAGCCATGATGCCGGAAGGACGTCTTCGAAAAGGACGGCATATCCACTTAACGAAGAGCGAGTGAGTTGAGTTCGAAGCCTCCGAATGGTGGCTTGCGCACGGCGTTTGGCCGTGGCAAAAACGGTGTGCGGAAAGTCGGTAAGAACGGGTTGTTTGGTCACACTTACAAACCATACTCAAACCGGCTTTTCGTCTTTCTTTTTCAAGGAGTTAATCACCTGAAAGAGGGCTTAACTCAGTGCCATTCATGCCCGGCATAGCGGAAAACAGAATCCTCACAATGCCCGTAATTGAGGGGTTTAGCACGATTTAATCCACCTCAAACTCGGGACAGGTTTTGAAGAGTTTCGCATCCCGTTTGCTGAGAATTTGAACTCCGCAAAGCTTTCCCGCGTCACGCTCCGTGAAGCTTGTTGGAAAGCTCGGATACGAAACTTAGTTTAGGAACATCAAGCCAACTCAATTTAAAAACTCGGATCGGTTTCACATGATTCCACGATCGCGTTGTAGCGGGTGATCTAATCTTGTAGTGTTGTTTTTCGATCTTTCGCGTCGAAGCGGGTCCATCTGAAGATATTGGCGACGAGAAATTGTTCGATATCGAGGACGTCAATCCGCTTCTCTAGGCCGATCCCAGAAGCTAGTTTCTCGGCAACGATGGCCCCTGCGGAACTTGAGATGATGAGGGGCCTCAAGCCTCGATTGAGATTGGCCTGACACTTCTCCATGAGCGATTGGGAGGGAGAAGTGATGACGTGGATCGCACAGTCACCGAAGTCAAAATCTCCTGCTCGTTTGGTAGGAGCATCGGCGACAGAGTAGCCGTTGTGCTTCAAGTCTTGCTCGGGATAGAGAACTTCCAGTTTCGCGCCGACAAGGTGCTGCATCACGACACCAACTATCGTAGCGCCGGGAGATTGGGCCTGACGTTTTTCAGCCTCGGAGAGAATGCGGCTCGACTTGATTACTTTCCCATTTTCCGACCTCTTCGAGGGACACTGAATCATCCTCGACGAGAAATTCACACACCGGCGATACTTCTTCGGTTTGCTTTTTCTAAAAAGAGACTTCCATCAATTTTCTTTGAATGGAGGAAGTGGAGAACATCTGTAATTAAGTCGATAAAGAGCGTCTCCTCATCCGGGTCCATCCTTCTGGTCTGACGGTAATACTCGATAATTTCTTTAGCAGACTCTGCTCGATGCCCGTTAGTCCATGACTTATTTTCAACGCCGCCTGTAGGCACTACTAATTTCGGATTGTGGGAAGGTATCGTCATTTTTTCGTTCTATTTAAGCACTTTGCACCCCGCAGATTTTAAGGGCTAGATTGGATTCGCATGATCAAGAGTTACGATTTACTGGATTCACTTCAGCTGATTCGCAATTATTTCAATACAAATTGTCTGGCCCCGTAAATTCACTCACGAAGGAAGGAAAAGACTGCTGCCCGGGTGGAAGGGGCCCCTCTGGGGAAGGCAATCACCCGATCAGGCACGGCGACGGATTACGGATGTTGTGAATCTCAGCGAAGCGGAGATGGACACCCCCCAGGGGTGCCCGAAGGGCAAGGCTAAGCCGCATTCAAATGGCCATGGAAGACAGGAGGCGTGACAGCCCGCACCCTTCAAGAATTTGACCGACCGAAGGGAGGCTGGTCTTCTCACGAACCACCTTTCAAACAGAGTATGCAACGAATCTCTTCCTGACCCCTTTTTCTCGAACTACCTTTCGAACAAAGTATGCAACAAATGTCTTCCTGACCCCTTTTTTGACGGAACGGGTTTGCTGGACAGCCTTGGGTTTTGCGCTCCGATACTGCGACAGCCTCAAGACGTGGACTTGCCTTTGAAAACTTTGAAGAGAAGGGCGAGGATTCCCACGAGAAGAACCCCGGCTATGATCCATAGAAGACGGCTTGGGGGTTGTTCGGCTTCAGGTATATCTTTTTCCCCAAGCTTGTGTTGATCTGAATCTGTAGATTTGTCTGCACTAGGTTCAACGATGACTTGCTTATCACTGTTGCGCTTCTGAGATTTTTTTTCTAATATCTCAGCTTGGGAGTTGCTATCGGGTAAGGATCGCAATTCAGCACGGCGAGTCGATTCGGCCAAACGCTCTTCAACCGTTCCCCTTCTAATTTGCCCTTCTGACTGTAGCTTGATTAATCCTATTTCTCCCTCTTCCTTAAAAAAAACTTTCTCCGCGTATACACGATAAAAATCTTCAGCATTAAGATGGCTAAACAACTTATTGTATCTCCCATAGCTTGGTCCAGGCACTATAAAAGATACCCGTATTTCATCAGCTAATGGAGACTCTTTGATTTCTTCTGAAATTCTAAAGAGAGCTCGAAATTCAGTAGAGCGAAGAACCCTTTCCCCATCAAATTCTTCCCAATCTTCCTGATAAGAGTTTATATCCTGAATGTGCCCTTCGAAAACAATAGGAAATCGCTTCATCATTTCCTTATCTCCCAAGACTTTAAGGGCATCAGAAAAAGCCGGAGTGCTTAGAAAGAACAAGAGGGCTAATGATAATTTAGTTTTGCTTTCCATAATTAGATCCTGGGTTTGCCCAATCTTTGGAATTGTCAGCACCATCTACTGCAGCTTTTTCAACGGGACCATTTGCATAAACTTCTGAATCATCATGAACACCAGCACCGTCAGCACTGTGCGAATCAGCCGGATCAGTCTTACTTGTATTCTGTTCAAAATTTGAAGAAATAAAGTCTCCGTCAGGATCCAAATTTCTATCTTGTGTCTCACTGTTAGCATGGTGTTTTTCATGAGCCAAAACACCCACGAATGAGGTGTAAAAGCTCGTTAGACCTCCAATCTCTTTGACTAACCTAAGTCGACCTCCCTGCTGAGCTGTTTCGAAAAAGAAATTTCCATTTTTGATATAAGCATCATTACCTAGTTCTATCGAAGCATCTCCTCTACCCGGTCTAGAAATACTTTGTGCCGCATTTCTATAACGGTAAGCACCCCCTCCAGAGTTTTGTTTGTAATAAACGAACCAATTCGGATGAGCCGGATTCGCCTGATCTTGATGATTTTTAGCCGTGCCTGTATAGAACACTTCAATATCTTCCTCTCCTGCTCCGTTCCCATCGAATTTGATTCGAGCCATTTTCTTTCCAAAATCAGAATTGATCTGAGGTAGTCCCGTAAACTTCACTTTTGCGGTCATGAAGTCACCGTTGAACGTAGGCTTGCCTCCTGCATTGGCTGCATCCCACTGCATCTGGGAGTTCCCAATTGCATCAACCTCAAAGAGAAATTTGTTCTGAATATCAGCCGGCATCGCTCCGAGCCCTGCAACCTTTACCTTCAAATTAATTTCTAAAACACCGGGCTTTGCCCCATTGAATGTGAACTCATTTTGACCATCTCCAGCATCTTTGGGTTGGGCAACTGGATCACCTGCTGGGGTGATAAACTCCACGGGCAGGAGACTCCTTTGGCCTGGGTCTGAGCCGATGAATTGTTCTCCTTTAATATTATCCTTGGTATTTGAGTTATCGTCATTTGCCGGGATGATGAATTCGAATACCTTGAAGACTTCCTTGATGGGTTTTCCGTTAAATTCTGGGTTGCCTTCCTCTCGGAGGAGGTAGGTAATTTTTTGCTCGGAGTCGAAGACAGGGCCGATGACCGCGATATCGAGTTCGAGCTTAAGTTCTTTGCCCTCCACTGCGAGGGCGATTGCTGGGCCCCAAGGTTTTGGCGGCGAGGAAAGGGTATCGGTTTCAGCTTCATCGATGGAGAGGATCTTAAGGGAGGCATCGAGAAAGATCTGGATGCGGCGGGCGGGGGCACCGTCTCGAAGTTCCACGATGTCGAGGCGGAAACGGGCTCCGGGTGGAGGAGGGAGGTCGGGGCCTTCGTCGCGGGGACCGGGGCCGTTTGGATTGTCCGGGCCAGAGTTAAAAGTGATAGGGCTGGTTCCAGCGAGGAGTTCGTTCAAATTTGAGTAACCGTCTTGATCGTAGTCGCCTTCTTCAAGCTCAGCCTGGACATTGGAGCCGGGGGGGAGTCCGTGTGGGAAGGAGAGGATACGGACCATGAAAACGGAAGGGTCGAGGATGACTTCAATCTGTTTTCTGAAGTCGTCTCCGGCAAATATTTCTGGGAAAAAATGCCAATCTTTGAGGTTGTATGAAAACTGGATGAAATAGGCATTCCCGGCGCTGGTGTCCCAGGCTACATGCACAGAGCCCCAGCCAGTGGGGGCGACGGTGAGATGGTGCGGGTCTTGGGCTGCGCGAGCTGGGCTAGCGGATAGTCCCAGGCTTAGGAGGCCCAGACATATGAGGCGGAGGAGAGGAAGCATGGCGTGGTTCATTTGGTGCGCTCCGGGCGAGTGAGTTGGTCCTGATCGGTCTGGTGAGGGCGGCTCGGTTTCGGTCGGGCGCCGTCAGGATTTATTTGATGCAATTTTTGATGAGTGGAGAGAGGCAGATTGGGGAGGACGCGGTAGCGGAGCTTGTGGGAGGTGGGACTCGCCTGAGCGGCAACCTTTTTTTGCTCTTTGTGAGATATCTCAGTGAGGCGCTCTTGGGCCTTTTGGCGGAGGCTGGCTTTATCTCGATCGTAGCGGAGGTGGATCTGGTTGAGAAAGTCCAAGGTGCGGGGGTCGGTATCCCGGCTCAGTTGAAAGTAGTGGGCACGCCCGAGTGCGATCGGGGGAAGGGAGTAGGCAGGCTTGATAAGTGTTCCGGAGGAGTCATCACTCAGGGGGCGTGCGGTTCCTGGGAGGTGGAGGAAGGTGAAGGCGGTATCTTTGCTGCGGAAGCTTTCCTGGGCGATGAAAATAGACCAATCGATATTTGAAAGGGCGAAGACGGCGGGCGAGCGGTGGTCCGGGTAGATCTCAAGCAGAGTGCTACCATCCGAATTTGTCCTGGTGAGAACGGTGGAGGAGTGCTGAAGGAGGAGTTGCAAGTCATCCTCAACAGGCTGTTTGCTCTCATGGAGGGCTTGAGCGGCACGCGCCTTTTCCAGATGTTTTGCCCGTAAAGCTTGGAATTTCTGATCACTCAGCCTTTCGATGGAGAGGGAAAGGTCTCGCTGATACTGAGTGATTTTTCGAGGTTGAGGTTTTTCTTGAGCTGCCGTGGACGCAGAAGGGGGGTGCTGGCTCAGCGACGGAAGTGCTAGAGAAAGAGACAAAAAGAGAGGGAGAAGCTGAGACATCTGCCCTGAGATCAGGAACTTTTTCTGCTTTTTCAAAAACAACATAAAAAAGGAGACCATGCCTATTTATCAGAAACAAGGACGAAATAGGGTAAAGCTATGTTTTCTGTAATTGATTATTAATCGAGGAACTTTTTCATTTTTCTGGTGCTTCGGCGAGTCCAGCGTCCCGGAGCTGGCGGGTGAGGATCGTGCTGCGTTTGGGGAAGAATTCTGTAAAGAGCCAACTTTCAGGTGAAGTCAGGGTTTGCCAGGCGCTGGTGTGTGTGCCGAAGGAGATGGGTTCCTGGGTATCACCCCAGCGAACGCTCTCGGCAAGCAGGAGGGGTTCTGTTTCGTCCAGAAGGCGGCGGTAACGAGTCGAGGCCGGGATGGGGTGGAGTGCGCCGTGGGGGCTGGAGTGCTTGGCGAGCCGCTTTTGGAATAGGTCGATAAAATCCGGATATTCCATGAGATGTCTGAGAAAGAAGGCGGGGCCGAGTGAATCCCGTCTGAAGGAAGCCGATCTCAAGAGATTGTAGTGGAGAGCGCTTGGGGAGTCGGCGGGATGCGGGGGGCGGGGTGTTTCCCAAAGGGTGATTTCAGAATCCCAATCGATGAACTGGAAGCGGGGAGTCTCGCTTCGTCGCCCGATCATCCAAAAATTTTTCGAGACCCAATCGGTCTTATTTTGATAGAGATTGAGGATGAGGTGGTCGGCTAGGGAGTCGAGGTCAAGGAACTGGGTAAGGCGGTGGAAGCGTTCTTCTTCCGGAAGCTGGGAGTGGATGAGGAAATCGGTGAGTTCTTTCCTTCGGTGCCAAGAGCCGGAGTGGAGTTCGTTCCCATTAAAGACATCGTAATCTGCATCCTTCCCGCCGAAATGGCTGGAGGCGAAGTGCTCATCCGGGCATTCGCTGAGATCGTAGAGACCCCAGTAAAATCCATTCAGAAAAAGATGGACCCACTGATGGCTTGGGGAGGGACGGCCCATGGCGGCCTGTGTTTCGGCGGCCCAGCGGTCGTTCAGATAGCGTGCCTGCTGGCGGCGATGGGCCTCGGAGATAGTCCAGGAGTCGTGGGTGGGGTTCCTGAGGAGGAGGGTGTCGAAAGATCGGACGGAGGAGTCGGGGAAAAAAGGAGCGCGAGCTTTTTTAGGGCCAAATTTCGCTTTAAAGCTGAGGCGGAAGTTGAGCTTGGTGGAGCCGGTGCGGCTGGCGGATCCGTGGATTTGGAGACCGCAGGTGAGGGATGTGTTTTTTCTGTGAGGGTCGATGAATTCGAGCGAGCAGGGCTTTTCCCAGCGGTCGCCTTTCTCTAGCGGGTTGGGGTAAAGTCCTTCGGGCCCGAAGAGAGCTTCGCGGGGGAGGCTGAGGGAGATGGTGGGGGCTGCGGCGAGCGCGATGGTGAACTTTTCCCGCGCCAGTGGGGTGCCGAGAAGTGAGGGATCAATGGCGAAGTCAAGCTGCTGATCGGCCCAAGCGGGATGCTTTTGCTGCAGGATCGACTGGCGAAAAAGGTAGGAGTGGGTGCGGGTGGGGCTGACGTTTTTCGTGCGGGGGCAGAACGTGGCGGCGCGGACGATGGTAGTGGTTGAGAGGAGGAGGGTGACGGGGGAGTTCGGTGGGGCCGGCTTGGTATGATCCGGGTGCGGTGCGGAGCCATCCGTCGTGACCAGGAGGGTGGTTTCTGGTTCGCGTGAAGAAAGGGTCAGGTAGAAGGGCCCGGTGAGGTGGCCACGCTTTACCGAGAAGTGTGGCTTGGGTAGGGTGCGGCTTGGTTCGGCTGCTAGAAGGGGGGGTGCGAGGGAGAAAAGGGTGAGGAAGAGAGTTACGATTCCGATTCTGCGGTCGAGGGTCATTTGGAGGTATCGAATGACGGCTTGGGGTGGGGACTTACCGGAGCTGGTCTGGGAGTTCGTCGACGATTTTTTTGATGTCGTCGGCTTGGTGGCGGTTGGCGACGAGGACGGCGTCATCGGTCTGGACGACGATGAGGTCATTGACGCCGAGGAGGGCGATTTTGGAGCCTTTTCGTGCGTTGAAGACGATGTTGTTTTGGGCGTCGATTTCGGTGAGGTCGGTGTTGGTGCGGTTCTCCTCGCCTTGGGGCTTGAGGTATTTTGCGACGGAGATCCAGGAGCCGACGTCGTCCCAGTCAAAGGTGGCCTCGATGTTGAGGACGCGGGAGGCTTTTTCCATGAGGGCGTAGTCGATGGAGATGGGGGTGAGGTCGGCGAACTTCTCGGCGATGGTGGCGAGGACGTTGGGGGAATTTTTTAACTCCTCGATGAAGTTGGCGAGCTGGGGGGTGTGCTTGCGGAGCTCGGCGGTGACGGTCTTGATGGACCAGATGAACATGCCGGCATTCCAGGCGAAGTTTCCCTCGCGGAGGAAGGTTTCGGCGAGTTCCGGGTTGGGCTTTTCGCGGAAGCGGACGACCTCGACGGCCTCGTGGGTGAGCTTTACTTCGCCGAGGTCAGCCGTTTTGCCACGCTCGATGTAGCCGTAAGAAGGGCAGGCCCAGGTGGGCTTGATGCCGATGGTGACGAGGCCGTCTGTTCTTTGGGCGGCGGCGAGGGTGTCGGCGAGGATGCTTTGGAAGGCGGCGGTGTCTTGGATGAGTTGGTCGGAGGGGAGGACGGCCATGACGGCATCGGGATTACGCGCGGCGATGAGGCCGATGCCGAGGGCGACGGCGGGCGCGGTGTCACGCTTGGCGGGCTCGGCGAAGATGTTCTCCGGCGGGAGCATGTGGGCGATCTCGCGGACGCCTTCTTCTTGGAGGGCGTTGGTGAGGATGAGGATATTTTCCTTTGGGATGAGGCCGTCGAGCCGGGAGATGGTTTGCTCGAGGAGGGTCGCGTCGTCGAAGAGATTGAGGAGTTGCTTGGGTTTGGCGTTTCGGCTGAGGGGCCAGAAGCGGGTTCCACTTCCTCCGGCGAGAATTAGGGCGTAGGCATTACTCATGTGGGCTGGAGTGAAGGGGCTGGGGAGAGATTTGTCAAAACCGACCCCGCAAAACTATCGCGGGCGAATTTTTCTCTCTGGAAAGAAGGCTACTCTCAGGTAAGATGCGGCATGAACGAAGTTTATGAAGAAAAGGATTGGGTCGATACGACCTCTGCCTTTGCGCCTGCGATCTTAGGTGCTGCGGCTGGGGTGCTCATCGCCGAGGTCTTGAGTGATAATGCCCGCCGCCCGGTGGGACTTTCTTTAGCTTGTCTTGGTCTTGCGGCGCTGGCACCGGCGATTGTTGAAACGGTCGTGCATAAGGTGAATGGCCCGGGAACTCGACGCGGTTCTCAGCGCACGCTGCGTGGAATCCGGGATGGAGGAGTTCCGACCCGTGACATCAGCTATCTTGCAGATGACTTGGGCGAGGAGCTGGGAGTGGGTTAGTCAGAGGGTCTGAGGTCAGAAGCCAGCTCGCGGACGACCTCGCTAAAGCCGGCGCGGAAAGGGATGCGCGCTTTCCAGCCGAGGATTTGGAGGGAGCGGCTCACATTAAGGGCGTAGCGCACGTCGTGCCCGGGTCGGTCGGAGACGTGGCAGATGAGCGTATCGGGTTTGTGGAGGATTTTGAGAAGTCGGCGAGCGACGCCGAGGTTTGTGCTCTCCGAGTTTCCACCGAGGTGATAGATGTTCCCCTTCGTCCCCTTATCGAAGGCTGCGATGAGTCCGAGGGCGCAGTCATCGACGTGGATCCAGTCTCTAATCTGCTGGCCCGATCCGTAAACTGGGAGCGCTTGATCGCGGAGGGCGAGGTAGATGAAATGGGGGATGAGCTTTTCGGGATGCTGGCGCGGTCCGTAGTTATTGGTGCAGCGAGCGATGACTAGGTCTTGCTGGTAGGTTCTTACTGCTGCTAGGGCGAGAAGGTCTGCGGCTGCTTTACTGGCAGCGTAGGGGGAGGAGGGGTTGAGAGGATCGCTTTCTGAAAAGGTGAGGTGTGCCGGGGTCGGTCCGTAGACTTCGTCAGTTGAGCAGATGAGAAGCGGCACTTGGGCGTGGCGCGCACAGTCGACAATGCAGGAGGTTCCCACGACGTTGGTGTGCACGAAGTTGGCGGGATCGGAGATCGAGCGATCTACGTGCGACTCGGCCGCGAGGTGAAAGATTCCGGTGATCTCGGCCTCGGCGAGGATCCGGGTGACCAGGGCGGCGTCATTGACCGAGCCCTCGATGAAGTGGAAGCGGGGATCTTGGTCCGGGCCCGAGAGATTTTTTAAATTACCTGCATAGGTTAGGGCGTCGAGGACGACGAGGCGGTCGAGATCGGTCCGCTCGAGGAGCTTGCGCACTAGGGTAGATCCGATGAAGCCTGCGCCTCCGGTGACAAGGATTGACTTAAAACTTCGCACTCCCGGACTTTTAAAGCAGGATTAACGGTTTGGGAATGACGAATTGGTCAGGATTTCAGTGCAAAATTTAAAACGGGTTGACCGTGGGCCATTGCTCTGCTCGATTATGGCTCCCGATGAAAACCCCCACTTACCTCCTCCTCGGCGGCGCTTCAGTTCTTTTCAGCTCCTGCGGAGCGCTCAAGAGTGTGCAGCAGCCGTTGAGCAACGATGGCTCCTTTGATCCGCTGAATGCGCCTGGCTCGCAGCCATCGCAAGCAGCGTCCTCGTCTTCGAATTCATTTTCAGCGCCTACTACGACGAGCTACACGCCGGGTCAGTGGGTTGAGACTTCGATGCCGAATACGACCTTCTTCCGAGTTATTCCGAAGGGGAATGCGACTGCTGATAAGGTTCTGCAGGCTGGGGTGCCACTAAAGTTTATTTCTTCAAAGGGTTCTTATGTGAATGTTGAGCTTGATTCAGGCCAGGTCGGCTACATTCCGGAGATTATGGTGATCGAGCGGACGGAGGCGTCCACGGTGAGTGCCCCCTCTGCGCCGCCGCTTCCGCCAGTGGAGGATACCATTCCGACGAGCGGACCGGTCGACCCCCCGAGTGTTCTTCCACCGGCACCGGATGATTCTGCTTCTTCGGTCCTTCCGGATATTCCGACGATTCCGAATGAGGCTCCCGTCATTCCTCCCGTTCAGTCGACTCCTCCGGCTCCTAGCGTGCCTGGAGTTCCTTCGCCAGCTGCATCATCGCTGCCGGCGGTTCCCTCTCCGCCTGCGGTGGATGGGATCACGGTCCCTGGGGCGACGGACTAGGCTTGGTCATTTTTTCTAGCGGCCTTTGGTTTTTTGCCGAAGGCCGTTTTTGTTTTTGGCAAAAAGGCGGAAGTCGCTAGCGTCGCACCCATGATCATCGAGCAACTCATCACTCTGGCGCTACTCGTCATGCTGCAAGCCGTTCTCGGCTTCGATAACCTTCTCTACATTTCGCTAGAATCGCAGCGGGCGCCGAAGGCGGATCAGAGCCGGGTGCGGAAGCTGGGCATCGGGATCGCGGTGGGTCTGCGCATTTTTCTCCTCTTTGTATTGATCAAAGCAGTCGACGCGCTGCAAGATCCCTTTTTCTCGGTAGATCATGAGTGGATGAAGGGGGTGTTTAATTTTCACGCGATCATTGTCCTCTTCGGAGGGGCCTTCATTCTCTACACCGCTACGAAGGAAATTGCGCACATGATGTCGCTCGAGGAGGAGGGGCAGGCCGTTGATCGTAAGCCTTCGTCTCCGGGGAAGGTGATCGGGCTGATTGTTTTCATGAATGTCATTTTTTCATTCGATTCGATCCTGAGTGCGATGGCTCTGGCGAGTATTAAGGATCCCGTCACGGGAGCGCACTTGGGCTACCACATGGTTGTCATGGTTATTGCGATTCTCATCGGTGGTGCGATTATGGTTCTTCTTGCGGATAAGGTGACATCTTTTCTTGAGAAGAACCGGATGTATGAGGTGTTGGGACTTTTTGTTCTCTTTGTCGTGGGGATCATGCTTTTGACCGAGGGCGCTCACTTGGCTCATCTTTCGTTCTTTGGGAATGAGATTCAGGCGATGACGAAGACGACGTTTTACTTCGTGATCGCGGTGCTGCTGCTTACCGATATTGTGCAGGGGCGCTATCAGAAGAAACTTACTGCCGAGAAGCTGCGGAGGGCGGCAGTGAGAAATCGGGCGAATCAGAGTTCGGAGGCTTAGGCGAATTGTCCCTGCGGGGTTGTTATGATGGATCGACCTTTACCAATGCTGCGGCTCGTTTTGAGATTTGCGCTGGGTGGATTTTTTCTCTGGAGCGGGGTGGTGAAGCTCGGAGATCTCACGTCATTTGTCGACACGGTGGGGAACTACCAAATTGTGGACCGGCCTTGGGACGCGATTTTTGGCTACTTTGTTCCGTGGTTTGAGATTGTCGTCGGGCTGGCGATCATGAGTGGGGTGGGTCTTAAGGGCGGCCTCCTTTGTCTCATGGGGATGCTTTTGGGGTTCAGTGTGGCGATTGCTTGGGTGTGGAGCGAGGGTCTTAATATTAACTGCGGCTGCTATGGAACGAGTGATGAGCCTACCAATTATCCGCTGCATCTTTTCTATAATTTTCTCTTCTTTTGCACTGCGGCCGGGCTTTTCTGGACGAGCTTGCGCGGTCCCGCTAGAAGTCCGGCGTGACTTACGCCGAGAAACTTAAAAAGCGCTGCCTTGCCACGGGCTCCGGCCTTTGTGTCGGGCTCGATCCCCGCCCGGACCTGACTGAGGGAGGTGTCGAAGCGATCCCGGAACTGCTCCGCCGAATCATCGGCGAGACTTCTGAATTCGCGGCAGCTTTTAAGCCGAATATTGCTTATTTCGAGGCGATGGGCTTGCGCGGGATGGAAATTCTGGAGGAGCTTCTTGGCGAGATGCCGAGGGAAGTTCCCGTGATTCTTGATGCCAAGCGGAGCGATATTGGGGAGACTCAGAAATATTATGCGCGGTCCTATTTTGAAAACTGGGGGGTTGATGCGGTGACGCTCAGTCCTTTCTTGGGATATGATACTTTGGAGCCTTTTCTCGATTGGGAGGGCAGGGGCGTCTATCTTTTGGCGGTGACCTCGAATCCTGGGAGTGCGGATTTTCAACGGCGGGACTGTGAGGGAAAAGCTCTCTTCGAGCGCGTGGGCGATCTCTGTGATCGAGCGATGCGCGAGGGGCGTAAGACTTCAGCGGGGCTCGTGGTGGGGCTTACCAATGCCGATCAGAATGTGCTGGGAAATCTGCCCGATGTCCCCCTCCTGATCCCGGGGCTGGGTGCGCAGGGCGGGAGCTTGGATTCGCTCAGGAATTCGGGCCGAGAGGGGCCGAGCGTGGTCAATGTTTCCCGGGGGATTTCTTATGCGGATTCGAAGGATTATCGTGCCTTGGCAAAAGATTGGGCGCAAAAAATCACGATTGGTTTAGCTTAAGAAAATGTCCTCCACTGATCCAGCCAGCGAGAGAAATTCCGGCCTGCTTCCGAAGAAAGGATGGCCGGAGCGCAATTACCGCTTCTGGCGATTTCGCCTTTTACCGCAGATTTTAAAAAAGCGTGCGGGGCAGACCCGGGCGTCTGTGATGACTCCGCCGAGGGATGGAAAGGTGCGCGCGACTTGGATCGGGCACGCTACTTTTCTCATTCAGTTCGGTGATCATGCGGTTATTTTTGATCCGAACTGGGCGAATTGGCATGGGCCGGTGAAGCGTCAGTGCGAGCCGGGTCTGGAACTTAGGAATCTCCCGGATCTCGATCTCGTCTTGGTCTCGCATGCGCACTTTGACCATCTCCACAAGCCATCACTGCGCGTGATTCAGGCGGAGAATGGCATTGTGGTTCCAAAGGGGAGCGGGAGCTTGGTGAGGCGTCTCGGGTTTGCAAGGGTGCAAGAGATGGCGGTGTGGGAGGAGGCTGAGATCGGCGGGATGCGCGTCGTTCACACGCCCAGCCACCACTGGGGGGCGCGCTATGGCGCGGATACGAACCGCGACTACGGCGGATTTTTGGTCGGTTCTGGTCATCGGAAAGTTTTTCACGCCGGCGATAGCGCCTATTTTGAAGGCTTCAAAGAGATCGGGAGGCGGGAGGAAATCTGCATCGCGATCCTGCCCATCGGAGCATATGAAGCGCCCAGTGGGCGGGACGTTCATATGAATCCGGAAGAGGCGCTTCAGGCTTTTGAAGATCTAGGAGCGGAGTTCATGTTACCGATGCATTATGGCACTTTCCCGCTCGGAAATGAGCATCCTGATGAGCCGATCGAGCGCCTTCTCGCGGAGGCCGAGCGCCGGGGGATCGCGGAGCGGGTGATCGTCCCGTCGGCTGGAGAAGGGGTCGAGATCTAGGTGCGGCGCGCGTTTCGGCCTTCGTCGATGAGGTTCCAAAAGTGCTTGGAGTCGGCGAGGGCTTCGTCCTCGCCGAGGGGGAGCTTGGAGCGGAAGAGGAAGTCGGAAAAGGTTCCTTTATGAAGGACGCGGTGGACGATGACTTGCTCGGGGCCGGGCTCGAAGTAGAAGCGCCAGTCGGCGGAGCGGAAGCGGTAGAGGGTGACGCCATCGCGTTCGATTTTGCCAAATCTTTCGTGATCGAGATCTTCGAGATCTTTTTCGGTGACCTTGAACTCTTCGAGGAGTTCGAGTTGTTCGAGAGTTCCGAGCTGGGAGATCTCAGCTGCGGATATTTCGTTGAAGACGATCTGAAGCACGGGGGGACTTTAACGGATCGGGGACTTATTTAAAAGGTGCATTTGCCGTTGAGGCGGAGGTCGCTTGCTGCTTCATTGGTAGAAAGGATGACGGTGTGGAAAGAAGATCGACTGGAACTTGCGCTGCGGGCATCGAAGGAAGGGATCTGGGACTGGAGCTTGGAGCGGGGGACGATGGTTTACACGGCGTGGGTGATGCGATTTTTAGACTACCGCCGGGGGGATATGCCTCATCTGTTTAACGATCGTGATGAGATCATGGACGAGCCCTCGGCGCTGGCGGTCCAGGAGTCTCTCCAGGATGTTATCGATGAAGAGAGCGATCTTTTTTCAGCTGAGCCGCGGGTGCGCACGCGGAAGGGGAAGTGGAAGTGGCTGCGACTCCGGGGGACTCCGGTGCGGGATGATGAGGGGAAGCTTCTTAGGCTGGTCGGTAGCGTCATTGATATTTCGAAGCGGAAGGAAGCTGAGCGGGCGCTCGCTGAGGAGCAGGCGTTCTTACGAAAGCTTATCGATAATATTCCGATGAATATTTACTTTAAAGACCGGGAGTCTCGCTTCGTGATGGCGAATGCCCCTACCGCGGAGAAGATGGGTCTTTCGAGCTGGGAGGAGCTGGTGGGGAAGAGTGATGCGGACTTTTTTTCAGAAGAGCATGCCAAGATCGCTGCAGCGCATGAGAGGGAAATTATGGAGTCGGGTGAGGCGCAAGTCGATGTCATGGAGCACGAGACTTGGGAAGGTAAGGAGGATACTTGGGTCATTAGCACGAAGAAGCCGTGGTTCGATCTTAGGGGTCAGGTGAAGGGAACCTTCGGGGTGACTAATGATGTGAGTGAGCTTGTGCGGACGCAGAAGGCGCAGGAAAAGATCGCGCTTCAGCTTCAGGAGCTGAATAAGGAGGCTGAGAATGACCGGCACTTGATGCGTCTCTTGATCGATAGTGTGCCGCTGAACGTTTACTATAAGGACCGCGATTCTCGCTTTGTTGTGGTGAATGATGCGATGGCTCGCTGGTTCGGGATGAGCAGTCCGTCAGAAGTTCAGGGAAAGAGTGACCGGGATATCTTTTCTGAAGAGCACTGGCGGCAGGCGGAGGCTGACGAGCGTGAGATCGTCGAGTCCGGGGTTCCGATGGTGGGAAGAATCGAGAAGGAGACTTGGGGTGGCAAGCAGGATACGTGGGTGATGACCTCGAAGTATCCCTGGCGGAATGAGGAGGGGGAAATTTTTGGGACCTTTGGGGTGTCGAGCGATGTCACTAATCTGGTGCGGGCGCAGCGGGAGCTTAAGGAGCTGGCCTCTGAGCTTGCGGTGAAGAATCACGAGATGGAGGAAGAACTCAGTTTAGCGCGTGAGGTTCAGCAAGCGCTTATTCCGGATGAACTTCCTGCTTTTAAGAATGAGAAGATGGAGGTGAAGTTTCAGCATCTTTATCGGCCGGCCTCGGAGTTGGCGGGTGATTTTTTCGAGGTCATCCCGCTGGGCGGGGATCGGGTGGGCTTTTTTATCTGCGACGTGATGGGGCACGGGGTGCGCGCTGCTTTGATCGTGTCGATGTTGCGCGGGCTCATTGAGAAGCAGGTCGGGGTGGCGGGAGGGGTGAGTGAATTTCTTACTGGGGTCAACGATGGGCTGTGCCACTTGCTTGAGGAGAGTGGGGTGAGCTTGTTTGCGACGGCGGTTTATGGGGTCATTGATTTAGATAAGGATGTGGTGGAGCTCGGTCTCGCGGGCCACGCGAGTCCCGTGGCGGTGTTTACCGATGGGGTCCGGCAGCTGAAGCCTCCGAAGCGGGCAAGAGGTCCGGCGCTCGGGATGGTGGAGGGGGCGCAGTATGGCTCGGTGCGCGCTGAGCTGGCTGGCTTGAAGCAGATGATTTGCTTCACGGATGGGCTTCTTGAGGTGGAGAATGATGCGGGGGAGGAATTTGGGCTTGAGCGCTTTATCGAGGTCGTCGAGCGCGGCGGACGACTCCCGGTTTTGCTGAAGCGGCTGGTGAAGGCGGGGATGGAATTCTCGGGCGAGAAGGTTTTTGATGATGATGTCTGTTTATTGGGTTGGGGGGTGAAGCGATGAGCGAGGAGGATGACTTTGACGATCGGCTGGAGCTGGCGCTGAAGGCGTCTAACGAAGGGGTGTGGGACTGGGATCTCAAAAAGGATGAGATCTTTTACTCAAACCGGGTTCTTCGGTTTCTGGGATATGGTCGCTTTGATGCGCCTAATATTTTCTCTGATGCCGCCCATTATGTCCACGCCGACAATCGAGAGGAGTGGATTGAGCAGCTGGACCAGGTGATGGCGGGGCGGGAGGATCTTTTCGCGATGGAGGCTCAGGTGCAGATCGAGGGCGGAGGCTGGTGCTGGTTCCGCATCCGGGGAGTGGCACGAAAAAATGATGAGGGAGAAGTGGTGCGTATTGTGGGTTCTCTTATCGATATTTCTAAGAGGAAAGCGGCTGAGGTGGCGCTGGAGGAAGAGCGCGCGCGGATCGATCTGCTGCTCGAGAGTGTTCCGGTGAATGTTTATCTTAAGGACCGCGAGTCCCGATTCCTCCGGGTGAATGGTGCGACGGCGGAGCGGACGGGCTCCGCTTCGGCGGAGGCGATGATCGGGAAAACTGACCATGACTACTTTGGTTCAGAGCATGCCGATAGTGCCCGCGAGGTGGAGCTGCGCATCATGGAAACCGGGGAGGGGCAGGTGGACGCTTTAGAACATGAGACTTGGGAGGATGGGCGCGAGACTTGGGTGATGGTCACTAAGATGCCTTGGGTCGGGGTGGATGGAGAGGTGAAGGGGACTTTTGGGGTGACGAACGATGTGACTGACTTGGTCGAGATCCAAAACAGGCTGGCGGATGATACTGCTCAGCTCGCGGGGGCCAATAAGGTGATCGAGGAGGAGCGGCACCGGCTCCGGCTTCTTATCGATAGCATTCCGATGTTTGTTTATTTTAAGGATCTCGAATCTCGCTTCGTCCTTGTCAATAAGGGGATGGTGGGACTTTTAGATCTCGACTGTCCGGCTGACGCGATCGGCAAGCATGACCGCGATTTTTTCTCGCCTAGTCTTTATGAGGAGGCAAATGAAGACGAGGAGCGGATCATGAAAAGCGGGCTTCCGATGCCAACTAAGCTTGAGAAGATTGCTTGGAAGGATGGGCATGTGACTTGGTCGCTGAGTTCCAAGTTTCCCTGGTATGACAAGAGCGGCGAGCTGGTGGGGACCTTCGGGCTTTCTGGTGATGTGACCGAGCTGGTGGAGACTCGCGATCAGCTCGCGGAAGTAGCGATCCTGCTCGGGCGGAAGAACGAAGCGATGGAGGAGGAGCTTCAGCTTGCGCGTGAGATTCAGCAGGCCTCGCTGCCGAAGAGTCTGCCGACTTTGAGGGGAGCGGGTAAGGAGATGGTTTTTAAACATCGTTACGAGTCAGCTAATGAGCTGGCGGGCGATTTTTTCGAGGTTGTGCCTTTTGGAGAGACGAAGGCGGGATTTCTTGTATGTGATGTGATGGGGCACGGGGTGCGCGCGGCTTTGGTGGTCTCAATGCTGCGAGGATTGATGGAGAAGGGGAGTGAGTTTAGAGATGAGCCCGGGGCTTTTTTGACCTCCCTGAACGAGGGGCTGTGCCATCTTCTCGAGCAGACAGGGATAACGATGTTTGCGACGGCGATCTATGGGGTTGTCGACCTGGAGGGGGAGACGGTGAGAGTTTCCTCTGCGGGGCATCCTGCTCCGATCGTTCATCAGAGCGGTAAGGCTCGGGTGCTTTCTTTTGCTAGGGGGAGTAAGGGTCCGGGACTCGGTCTGATGTCGGGAGCTAGCTATGGTGAGATGTCGCTTTCTTTCGAGAATTTACGGTCGCTCTGGTGTTTCACGGATGGGATCTACGAGGTTCAGGATGCGGCGGGGACTGAGCTTGGACCGGAAGGGATAGCGGGGTTTTTGGAGGAGGGTAGTCTTGATTCGCTAGTCGATTGCGCGAGGGGCTACTCGGTGGATGGGAGATTCGATGACGATGTTTGTGTCCTCGAGCTTGAGCTTCGGCAAAGCTGTGTTAAAGACCCCTCATCTTGAGCGAGAAAGTAGCAATCATGACCTCCGGCGGGGATGCCGCGGGGATGAATCCGGCCGTCAAATCTGCCGCTGATTATGCGCGGAAGTGTGGCATGACGCCTTATGTTGTGGAGTGGGGATTACGCGGTCTCATCGACGGGTTGATCCATGAGGCAGACATGGCGCGCTTGTCAGGCATTTTACACCGCGGCGGGACCGTTCTCGGGTCCTCGCGCTCTAAGCGTTTCTTTGATTACGCGTATCGTCAGCAGGCTTTTGAGAATTTGCAGAGGATTGGGATCACTAAGTTGATTGTGGTGGGTGGGGACGGCTCGTTTAGCGCGCTCAACCAATTCTACGCTGACTTTGGGGTGCCCTTTGCGGGGATTCCGGCGACGATCGATAATGATATTGCGGGAACCGACTATTGCCTAGGGGTGGATACGGCGCTGAATATGATTCGGCAGAGTGTCGATAGTATCCGCGATACCGCAGCGTCCTTTTCCCGAGCTTTTGTGATTGAGACGATGGGTCGGCATTGTGGTTATCTGGCGATGACTTCTGCGCTGGCGAACGGGGCGGATGTTTGTCTTGTTCCGGAGGTTCCCTACGATCTTGATTCGATCGCCGAGCGTCTCCGGGTCAGCAAGGAGAATGGCCAGCGCTATGTCCTTGGAATTGTGGCGGAAGGCACTGGAATGGGTGACACGCTTACCCGCTGGATGGGGGACGCTCTAGGGATGGATGCTCGCTTGACTGTGCTAGGACACGTGCAGCGGGGGGGCTCTCCTACGGTTTATGACCGGATTATGGCCTATAAGTTTGCGGTGGCGGCGATCGACGGTTTGATCGCGGGAGATCAGAACCGGGTGATCGTTTTCAAAGACGGGATCTTCGGGAGTAAGGATATTACTGAGATCGCGGACACGAAGCACAGCGTCGATTCCGATCTGCTGAAGCTCTCGGCGGATCTGAGTTCCTAGAATTCACGATCGAGAAGATAGTGCGCGATTTCCTCGAGTCGTTTTCCTTTTTTTCCGAAGACCGAGAGGGCGGCGAGTGATTTTTCGGTGAGGCGACGCGCTTCTTTTTTCGATTTTTCGAGGCCGATGATTGAGGGGTAGGTCGCTTTGTTCACTGCTTCGTCTTTGCCGGCCGTTTTGCCGAGCTTTTCGGTTGATTGGGTAACGTCGAGGATGTCATCGATGACTTGAAAGGCGAGTCCGAGGTTGTAGCCGAAGTCACTGAGGGCGTCGAGCTGTCGCGGGGTGGCGTTTGCGCTCATGCCACCTAATCGCAGGGAGGTTGTGAGGAGAGCGGCGGTTTTGTTTTCGTGGATTCTGACGAGTTGCGCCTTGGTGAGGTTTTGCCCTTCTCCCTCTAGATCGAGGACTTGGCCGCCGATTAGTTTTTGAGACCCTCCGCAGAGGGCGAACTCGAGCAGAATTTCTTTTAAAGAGTAGCGTTTTGTTGGGGGGGTCTCGGCGAGGACTGTGAAAGCTTCTGTGAGCAATGCGTCTCCGGTAAGGACGGCCATTCCCTCGCCGTAGACCTTGTGCGAGGTGGGGCGTCCGCGGCGGAGGTCGTCGTCATCCATGCTCGGGAGATCGTCATGGACGAGGGAGTAGGTGTGCATGATTTCGACTGCGCAGGCTGGCGGGAGGGCTGCGGCTTGCTCACCTCCACAGGCCTCGGCGGCGGCGAGGGTGAGGACGGGGCGGAGGCGCTTGCCCCCTGCGAAGATCGAATAGCGCATTGCTTGATGGATCGTGGCCGGGCGAAGGCGGGCTTTGGGGAGAAATGAGTCGAGCGCTGAGTCGACTGTCTTTTGCTGGGCCTTGAGGTAATCTTTGAGATCAGACACGAGAGCTTTCTAGCCGGTGAAGGGAGAATGCCAAACCTTGAAAATAAGGAATCGTGCTTGCGCGACCCGAGTCAGGTCCGAGAGTTCATTACGATGAAATTACAAACACTTTTTGCATCCTTTCTAGCGGCCTTTGGCCTGCAAGCTGGCGAACTTAAATTAGGGTCAGCCCTTCCGGAACTGAAGGGCAAGAATCACCTTGGCGAGGTCGTCAAGCTGGAGGCAGGGGAGGGCGACGAGTGGCTTCTCCTTTTTTTCTATCCGAAGGCGCTTACGGGCGGATGAACCAAGCAGGCTAATTCGGTGCGGGACGCATTCGAGCAGTTGCAGGAGAAAAAGGTGACGGTGTTTGGGGTTTCAACCGACTCGGTTGAGAGGCAGAGGGAGTTTGTTGATGACAGTGGGTTAGGTTATGCGCTGATTGCGGATAGGGACGGGAAAATAGCTAAAGCGGTGGGTGTTCCTCTGGTCTTTGGAGGGAAGTTCGCTTCGCGGTCAGCTTTTCTTTTTAGGAAGGGCAAACTGGTGTGGAAGGATGTCAAAGGCGCGACGAAGACCCAAGGCGATGATGTGCTGCGGGCAATCAATGCCTTGGGGGGTGAAGATTAGCCTAGGGATGCAATTGGGTGGGGGTGTGAGGTTTTTTAAAAACTTATTGACTTAATCATCAAATTTTTTAATATTTAAACTATTCCTAACTAAAGAATTGCCAAATTGGCTCCCTTCCCATGAAGAGCGAAAGAAACCCCTCCTTTCAAGATCCGGATCAAAAAGCGGACTCTGTTCGATCGGTAAGCTTCGTGATCAGTGCTGATCATCGAGCCCCGCTTCTTAGGAATCTTTGCTCCGAGATTCTTAGCTGGATTGATGAGGTGGGGATTCAGGCGGAGGTCATTCTCGTAGCGAGGGGGAGTCACTCAAAAACTTGGGACGTGATGGAGGAGGCTGTTAGGGCAGATCCTAGTCGTGTGGTCGCCATCAGGTGCCCTTTGGCGGGTAGTTCCCGTGCGGCGCTAGGCCAAGGTGAGCGATTATCGAGAGGTGATCTGGTTCTTGCGATGGATTCTGACGCTGGTGTCAGGTGTCAAGATGTGAGGAGAGTGCTTTCGAATTTCGAGACGCGTTTTCAGGTCATTATTGGGAAGCTTTCGTCCGGGAACTTTTCGATCACAAGATTCCTCAAGCGCTCGGCCCGCGGTTTTTTCGGAAGGGATTCGTGGGACCAAGTGGGCATCTGGGGGTATCGGCGGAGTTTTGCCCCTCAGGGCCTGATAGAGGGGGATTTTTATCGTTCGATTGTCGCTCGAGACGCAGCGATCGCTGAGAAGTGTGGTGTGATTGATTTAGAGGCGTGCGAGCATCTTACAGGCCTAGCCTTGGGGGTGAGTGACTTCCGCTCCTATTCAAAGGGCGAAAGGCTTTTCTGCTTTTTTCCTTCAAGTGGAGGTGCTGGTCTTCTTTTTGTTCTTGCGGGTCTTACGATTTTTCTGTGGGGCGCGAGTCAGCCGGGCGGGGCTTTTGCTAGCATCTGCGAGGCGATGGGGAGCTTGGTGATGCTTGCCGGGATTATCGGCTGTGCGCGCCGGTCGCAGGAAGGAGTGATTGGTGAGCAGTCGCTTGATCGAATGGGCTCTGCGGCTCGTTTCTGAGAGTGGCATCCGCTGCTGGCTTAGAAGATGAAAGAGGCTTGGGCTTCTGCGAGAGCTTCGCTGGCCAGCTGCAGGACGGAGAGAGATCTTGGGCTTACTCGCGTAAGGATGGGGGCTAGTGCTTTTTGACTGCTTCTGTTTTAATTTTTTTGGCTGTCTAGCCTTCGGTTTTCCGGGGGCTTTGCCGGGTGTCGCCATCAAGATGAAGATGTTTGGCGATTTCGCTGGGGGTGGTTTTTTTCAGGGAAAACTGAGCCGAATTTTCTGACCTTGGGCGAGCGGATTGCAGCGGTCGACGATTAGTCCCGAAGGCGTCCCACGAGCACCTTTTCTAGCAATGGCCGCTGCTTTGGGAGAACGGGCTTGAGTGAGAGGACGATTCCTGAGTTTTTTTCAGAGTCGTGGTGGAGTTTAAGGATCTCTTTTTCTTCTAAGATCTCGAAATCCTCGATCTCACCCCAGTAGATGAGATTAAGATTCTTTTTAGGTTTTAAGAAGGGGAAGACCTCGATGCCGAGGGGGGTGAAGATGAGGTAGGCATGGCGGGTGCATCTGATTCCGGTGCGGATTAGGAAAAAGGCGACGGCTAGGAGGGGGAGCGGCATCCACCAATGAAAATTCGGGTGTCCCAAAGCGGTCGTTATCCCAAGGAGGATGGCGAAGGCGACGAGAACGGCACCCGCGATGAGGAAGCCTTGGGCTTGGTTTGAGCGGGTGAAGCGAAGCTCCTTGTGGGGTTCTGCTACTGGTTTAGGGGCGGCCATTTTTAGAGGTTCTGGTAGGCGACGGCGAAGGTGTCTCCTTGGCTGACGTCCCCAGAGCGGATTCCTTTCATGAACCAGCGCAACCGCTGGGCGGAGGTTCCATGAGTGAAGGAATCTTCTACGATCTGTCCGCCTGCTTTCCGCTGTAGCGCGTCATCGCCGATGGCTTTCGCCGCTGCCATCGCTTCCTCGATGTCGCCCTCCTCGAGCAGACCATGTCCTGAGCTAGCCTGCATTTTGCGGTTCGCGTGATGGGCCCAGACGCCGGCTAGAAAATCGGCCTGGAGTTCGAGTCGCACGGAGAGCCGATTATACTCGCGCTCTGAGATGCGACCTTTTTGGCGATGGACGAACTCGGTGCGGCCGAGAAGTTTCTGGACGTGATGACCCACTTCGTGGGCTATGACGTAGGCGTAGGCGAAGTCTCCTCCGGCGTGAAATTGATTCTTCATCTGATCGAAGAAGGCGGTGTCGAGGTAGATGGTCTCCTCGGCCGGGAGGTAGAAGGGGCCCATCCTAGCGTCGGCGGTTCCGCCGGTGCGCATCCGGGTCATGCCATCATAATTTACGATTTTCGGGACGCGGTAGCGCTGCCCTGCACGCGCGAAGATTTCGGTCCAGACTTCCTCGGTGGAGGACTTAATGGCAGCGACGAATTGCTCAAGCTCCGCCTCCTTAGCAGGTGAGGGGCGGGTTTGGGTCTGTTCCGCTCCCTGCGGCATTCCGCTGAGGAGTTTTGAGGGGTCGATTTTAAAGACGAAGATGGCGATGAGGGCGATGATGATCGTCCCTAAGCCACCGCCCATTGCAAGTGGACGACCGCCTCCGGCGCCGCCGCGGCGATGCTCGACATTTTTGCTTCGGCCTAATTTCTTCCAGCGCATGGTTTTCCTTAGCGAATCTTGGGCCTAGACGTCGATGACATTTCCATCATCCAGCTTCGAGGCAGGGGGGCGCTGGGTGGCGGCTGGGCTTTGGGGGACCACTTTGATACGCGACTTTAACTTTTCAGCAATTCTCCCGCGGATCAGGGCGCGCACGGGTGCGATGAGGAGGAGAAATCCGACGGCGTCCGTCAGAAAACCCGGGGTGAGTAGAACGGCTCCTGCGAGGAGAATAAGGATGCCATCGACCGCTTCCCGGTGGGGCATGCGGCCTTGGCTTATTGCGAGCTGGAGTTTCTGGACGGCGAGGCGGCCTTGAGATTTCGTGAGGGCAGCTCCGATGATGGCGGTGATGATGATGATGAGGATCGTCTTGGGCAAGCCGAGTGCGCTGCCAAGGGTCATGAAGAGATAGAGCTCAGCAATGGGCACCAGAATAAAGAGAAGAAGGAGGCGTCCGAACATTCGTGGCGAGCTTAGCTCGCTGGGGGATTTTTTCCACTGTTAGTTCGTGAACTTTACGGGGTTTTGAGGAACTCAACGATGCGGGCTTTGGGCCGTCCGATGATGGCGCGATCACCACGCAGAAGAATCGGGCGCTGCAGGAGCTGCTTGTGTTTTATGAGGATGTCGATGACGGCATCGGGGTTGTCGATGAAGTCTTCGGCTTGTAGCTCGAGCTTTTTGAATTTGGCGTCTTTGCGCACCAGGTTTTCTACGGGGTCCTCGAGCGCGGTTACGATCTGCTTAAGCTCGGCGTGGTCCGGGGGATTCTTGATGTAGAGGATGACTTCGTGATCGACTCCGAGTTCCTTGGCGACCGCCAAGGCATTTTCTGATGAGCCTCAATGATTGAAGTGATAGATTTTTACCGGTGACATCGCGCTAGAGGTAGTCGGCAAGAATGATGCGGTCAAGCGAGCTCGGTAGAGCTTTCTAGAGGGAGGTCGATTTTTGGGCTGTATCAAGAGAGCGGCATTTTTAATTCTCGGGCGGTGTTGGTGGAAGTGATCGGATTTGGTCTGGCGGGTGCTTGTGTGGCGCTGCGCCTTCAGGAGCGCGGGATCTCGGTGAGGGTTCGAGATGATGGACGAATCGGAAGCACGGTGGTGGCGGCGGGCTTGGTCAATCCGGTAGCGGGAAGGAATTTCGAGCCCAGTGCTGGGGTGAGAGAGGCGTGGGCGGTCGCCCTTAAATTCTATCAAGGACTGGATGCCTCGCTGTGGCATCCGCTCGCGATTAAGCGGCTGTGGCTGGATGAGAAAGATCGCGCTAAGTTTGTGAGAAAGCGGTCTGCGGTTGAGAGCTGGATCGAGAATGTGACGGATGAGGGAGTTACTTGGAAGGAGGGTGGCTGGCTTGAGACGAAGAGGTTTTTAGGCGTCGCGCGGGAACATTTTCTCGAGAAGGGTGGCGCCTTTTCTTCAGAAGAAGGGGAGTGCGACGAGCGGATCTGGTGCTGTGGGTCGGCTGGCCTGATGCGGGGGGATTTCGCGGGCGTGCCTCATCGGTGCGCCAAGGGTGAAATTCTCACGGTGCGGATTCCGGGCTTTCAGCAGGAGGAAATTCTTACCGGCGGAGGTTGGCTCATTCCGCTGGGGGATGATCGCTATCGGGTGGGGGCGACTTATGAGTGGGATGGTCTCGAGAGTGGTCCGACCGCGGGCGGGCGAGAGAGGGTTGAAAAAATGCTACGCGGATTCAGTGATCTTCCCTTTGAGGTGCTTGAGCATGTGGCGGGAGTGAGGCCCATCATTCATCGCAGTGAGCCGTCGGTTCGTTTTGAAGAAGGGAGGGGATGGATGTTGAACGGTCTGGGATCGAAGGGGGTAATTTATGCGCCTCAAGTGGCGCGGCACTTGGTGGAGAAGGTGATTTGCGAAAGCGGCCGAGAAGGATAAGATCAAGCAGGAGATGGCGCAGAAGAATGATGAGCTTGAGAAGTGGGGGATGGATGTCATCTCCGGCAAGGCGCGTGGTCTGGGGCCGAGTTCGCTGAGGGTTTTTCTAAGGTCGGTCGCCGTTCTCTATAAGGCCGGGGTTCGGACTCGCTTACGCCTTTTTAGAAAAGGATGGCGGGAGCAGCATGACTTGGGGACGATGGTGATCAGCATCGGGAATCTTACGATGGGCGGGACGGGGAAGACGCCCGTGGTCGAGCGGTTCGCGCGTGAACTTACTGAGCGGGGGCGCAAGGTGGCGATTCTGAGTCGCGGTTATAAGAGCGCAGAATTAAAGGAGCCTCAGCTGTGGGTTCATCCTGAGACGGGAAAGCAAGTGATAAGTCCGCCGAAGATCGTGAGCGATGGGTTTAAGGTCCATCTTAAGGCGCGGTATGCGGGGGACGAGCCTTACATGCTGGCGAAGAATCTTCCTGGGGTGGCGGTGGTGGTTGATAAGAACCGGGTGCGCGGAGGTCGTTTCGCGGTGAGAGAACTGGGGGTCGATACGATCTTGCTCGATGATGGGATGCAGTATCTTGATCTCGCTCATTCGCTGGATGTCGTCTTAGTGGATCAAGGGACGCCTTTTGGAATCCACGGAATCATCCCGCGTGGAACTCTGCGTGAGCCGCCAGCCAATATCCGGCGCGCCGATTACATCTTCATCACGAAGTGCAATGGGTCATCGAATGACGAGCTGCGGAAGCGCATCCGGAAATATAATCCGGGGGCCGAGATTATGGAGTGCACCCACGGACCAAAGCATGTGCAGGGCGTATTTCATGACGAGACCCTCGCTTTAGAGGAGCTCAAGGGGAAATACGTCGCCGCGATCTCGGGGATTGCGATGCCGGAGAGCTTTGATCGACTCTTGAAAGGGCTGGGGGCGAAGGTGCTCTTCCACACCACCTTTGCCGATCACCATGCCTTTTCGCAGGAGGATATTGATCGTTACATGAAGCGCTGTGTTAATCGGGGGGTGGAGATGATTATCACGACTGAAAAAGATGCGGTGAGATTCCCGGTTCCGAGCGAGGCGGACGTTCCGATCTACTACCTCAGGATCGAGGTGAAAATTCTTGAGGGCGAGAAGGTTTGGGAGCGCTGCGTCGAGCGCATTTGCCAACGTGCAGCAAAATCTCCCGAGGACTGGACCGAAGAGCGATTAATGGTAGACTCTGCGGGATGAGATTTTTTTTACTACTGGGGGTATTTTTTATCGGCCCGCTGGCTGCGAAGAAGATGGCGCTCCCGCTGTCGCTCCAGCCTGAAGCGCTGAATGAATTCGCCGATTTAAGTAAGGCCCGGCAGGAGCTTATTAGGGAAGCGCTGACGGTGGCCCGAAAGAACAAGACACTGCGCTATCACTTCGGCGGCGCCCAGCCCTCGGCAGGGGGCTTTGATTGTTCTGGAGCGATGTATTATGTTCTCCGAAAGGTGGGTCTCAAGGTGCCCCGGACCTCGGCTCAACAGTATGTCTGGATTCGGGACGCGGGTCATCTCACTAAGGTGGATCGCTCAGTAAGGAAAGTGACGCATGATGTTTTCAGGACCCTCAAACCCGGAGATCTTCTTTTTTGGAGTGGGACCTATGCTCCGACTGATGGGCGGAAGGTGAAGATAACTCATGTGGGGATGTATCTGGGAACCGAGAAAAAGGACGGGCGTCCGGTTATGATTAGCGCGACGAAAGGCCGAAGTTATCGGGGAGTTCAGCGTGACGGCTTCGGAGTTTTCGATTTCAAGATCCCTTCCGCAAAGAGCCGATCTAAGTTTGAGGGATTCGGTAGCCCCGCCGGGCTTGATGAAAAAAGTAGCGCCGAGCAATAAATCGTGTTCTTTTCCAGTGAATGCAAGATCGTTTAGGCAGGCCACTCCGGGACTTGAGGATTTCGCTAACGGATCGGTGTAACTTTCGCTGTCGTTACTGCATGCCGGTTGAGGTTTTCGGACCGGGCTATCAGTTTCTCCCTCGTGACGAAATTCTTACTTTTGGCGAAATAGTGAGAGTGATTCAGGCCGCGGTCTCGCTCGGGGTCAAGAAGGTCCGACTCACGGGCGGCGAACCTCTCCTGCGCCGCGGGGCGACTGATCTTATCGCTCTGATCGCGGCGGTTGAGGGGGTTGATGACCTCGCGATGACCACGAATGGGGTTCTTCTGAGTCACCATGCTGAGCGGCTTCACCTTGCCGGATTGGACCGCGTGACCGTGAGTCTCGACGCTCTTGATCCCGAGATTTTTGCGCAGATGAATGGCGTGGGAGCGAAGGTCGAGCGGGTTTTGTCAGGGATTTCCAATGCTCAGGTTTTCGGCCTCCCGGTGAGGGTGAATATGGTGGTCCAACGTGGCGTCAATGAAGGGGAGATCATGCCGATGTTGAGGTGGGCCCGGGACAGCGGGATAACTCTTCGCTTTATCGAATTCATGGACGTGGGGGAGACTAACGGGTGGAAGATGAGGGAGGTTGTCACCGGGGCGGAAATCGTATCGATTATAAAAAATGAATTCTCTCTTGTTGAAGTGGCACCTTCTTATGCGGGAGAGGTCGCGAAGCGGTGGCGCTTTGAGGATGGGGAAGGTGAATTCGGGGTCATCACCTCGGTGACACAACCATTTTGTGGCGATTGTTCGCGCTTACGAGTTTCCGCAGAAGGAAAGATCTATACTTGCCTCTTTGCGAATGAGGGACGTGATCTTCGCTCGGTCTTACGAAGGAATGCGAGTGATGATGAGGTGAGAGCATTTCTTGCTGATGGATGGGGTAAACGTGCCGATCAATATTCTGAGAATCGAGGGATAGATCATCGTAAAAAGGCTGAGATGAGCTACCTCGGGGGATGAAAAAAGCCCTCTGAATTCACAGGGGGCTTTGTCATCAATGTGGTTTATGAGTTGTCCTAGAGCTTGGCCTTGGCCTTTTCGTATCTCTTTTTGAGACTGACACAGTAGCTTTCAGTTTTCTCGATTTCGGCGAGGAGAGAAGCGAGTTCTTGAAGAGTTTTAAGTTCCTTGGACGACCCGCGAGTTGAGGCACCTTGTGAAGAGCCGCTACCGGCTTTCTTTTTCCAAGAGCCGATGGTCGCAGCGGTCACTTTGAATTTTTTAACTGCGGCAGTTTGTCCTCCGCGCCCTTTTTCCTCGATAAAGTCGAGAATTTCTTTCTTTTGCGCGTCTGTGTAGCGCTTTGCTTTTGCTTTTGCTTTTGCCATGGGTGGAACACTCCACAAGTGAGAGAAGAGGGTCAATTAAAATTAAGTAGCAATTTAGATTTAGGTGAACAATAAAAACCGCCGAGGATCTTATCTGGAAGTTGACCATTGGGGCCGGAGACTGGGGCAGATGGGGCGGCGGGTCGATCTGTCGATTCCCTTTGAATTTTCCGCCATGTAAAGCGGCTCTAAATGTATGGCGGGTGGGTTTCAATTTTCTCGAGCGGTCAATAAACAATTGTAGTTTAATATTTTAAGTATTTTTCCGAGAATTTTTACTTCAGCTAGGAAGCCAACTTTGCCGAGAGTAAAGGTGCGCTCAGGAGTTTTTAAGAAAGAGCGACGGAAATGGCTGGTAAATCGACCGTTCTCTTACCGCCGCCTATCATTTTCTCAGAAATTCTTTCCTGTCAAAAGATGGATTCCCTACAACTGGGAGTCGGGGGTGATCCGATCGGCGAATCTATCGAGATGCTCATTGATTAGCAGGTGGGTCATCATGTGCCTTACAAAGGCTCGCGCTGTGCCGAGAGGGGCGGGTTGTCGGTCAGAATTGAAGTCCAAGAGGGCTCCGTGAGGAGGGTGGGGCTTCCCGGCGGTCAGCATTATAGTTCCTAGCGGGTGGCGGTGGAGATGAGCAACGATGGGAGAGGCCTAGGAGGACCCGCGAGCGACCTCGAGAACGAGGCTTATTTTACTGAGATCTTTTAGGGGAGGTTTTTCGGGCGAGGTGCTGTTGTCATTTGCTGCGAGAAGATGGGGTCAGTCAGCGGTGGTGGCATTTTCTAACAGCGGAGAAGGGGACTGGTGCTCCGAACATTGAGGTGAGAAGAGAGAAAAGAAGCTTCATTACGAAAAAGGGGGCTCAGGAGAATGAGTTTTGCAGGCTCGTAAAACGAGGAAGGTATTGGGAAGTAGTCGCAGAGGCGAGATTTGGCGGAGGTTCTGGCGGGGCTGTTTGGGATGCGAAGGACTTTTGATTGATTCGCGCACTAGAGAATGGCAAATTTTTTTATGCGCATTCAACTACTCCTGCTCGGGACATCGGCATTGATAGGCTCGCTTTTCGGCGAAAAGTTTACGGCCTATCAAGATCCAGCCATTTCCGGTCTCAACCGACTTCCTGCGCGCGCGACATCGTATTCCTTCGCGAGCGAAGAAAAGGCCACCACTCTGGATCGGAGCAATTCGTCGCGATTTGCCTCTCTTGATGGAGAATGGGACTTTGTCTGGTATCCGAAACCGGCTGATGTTCCCGGGTCGGTAGGGACGGCTGAGTTCACTCCTGAGTGGAAGGCGATCCCGGTTCCTAGTAATTGGGAGATGCATGGATACGGAACGCCGATTTATACGAACGTAACGTATCCCTTCCCCGTCAACCCTCCTTTGATTGATGAAAACGACAACCCGGTGGGAGTCTATCAGCGGAGCTTCGATCTGCCCTCCGGTTTCGCGGGCCAGCAAGTCGTGCTGCATTTCGGCGGGGTCACCTCAGCCTACCGGGTTTGGCTCAACGATGAGTTCGTCGGTTACGCGGAGGACTCGCGGCTTCCATCTGAGTTCGATATTTCAGGTGTCGCGAAGGCGAGTGGAAATAAGCTGACGGTTCAGGTCTGGCGCTGGTCTGACGGGTCCTATCTCGAAGATCAGGATCACTGGCGGATGAGTGGGATTCACCGGGAAGTCACGCTTATGGCACGGCCCAAGATGGGTTTCGCCGACCTCGCAGTTCGCACCACCCGGACGGAAGGGGCTGACTGGAGACTTGATCTGCGTCCTCAAATGCAGACGCTAGAAAAAGCAAATTGGGATGACTTCGAGGTTCGGAGCCGCCTTCTCGACGCCGAGGGAAAAGAAGTCGCATCCCATAAGATCGGAGCGGGAGCGATCGCCAAGGAATGGCTGCCCCAGCGCGAGAATGTCGCTTTTGGTAGCCTTATCTCGATTCCGGTTTCTGCGCCCAAACTTTGGTCGGCCGAAAAGCCCCACCTCTACACCCTTCTCGTTTCGCTTTTTAAAGGTGAAGAACTCATCGAGTGCAACCCGATCCGGGTGGGATTCCGAGAGATTTCATATGATGAAAAAGGCCAGCTTCTCGTCAATGGCCAGGCCGTTTTAATCTACGGCGTCAATCGTCACGACCACAGCTCCACTGGCGGCAAGATGGTCACCCGGGAGGAGATTGAGAAGGACGTGCTGACAATGAAACGATTCAATGTGAATGCTGTGAGGACGGCCCATTATCCTAACGATCCCTATTTCTATGAACTCTGCGACATTCACGGACTCTACGTCTGCGATGAGGCCAATCTTGAGACCCACGGTGTCCGCGCCCTTTTAACCAATCGCTCCGAGTGGGCCTCCGCTTTTTTGGAACGCGGCCTGCGGATGGTAAAGAGAGATCGGAATCATCCCTCCATCATCATGTGGTCCCTCGGTAACGAATCCGGGCAGGGGCCTAACCACGCCGCGATGGCTAGCTGGATGAAAGAAATCGATCCCACGCGTCTGATTCACTATGAGGGTGCCTCATCGGATCCCGCCCATCCCTCCTTTGTCCCCCAGAATGACAAGGAGCGCTACACCGCCTCAGTTCGCTACGGGGGAAACCCTTACGATCCCAAATGGGTCGATGTTATCAGCCGCATGTATCCATCGGTTGCTCAGCTTAAAGAAATGCTGACGACCTCGCCCGGAACTCGTCCCATCCTCCCTTGTGAATATGCCCATGCGATGGGCAATTCGCTTGGGAACTTCAAGGAATACTGGGACTTGATCAGAGAAGAACCCCGCCTCATTGGTGGTTTCGTCTGGGACTACCGTGACCAAGGGGTCTGGAAATCTCTACCTGATGGTCGCAAGTTCCTCGCCTATGGCGGCGACTTCGAAGATACCCCGAACGACGGAAATTTTTGCTTAAACGGTGTTGTCGATTCCGATGGCAACCCGAAGCCAGCGACGTGGGAGCTCAAGAAAGCGCATCAACCAGTGGGTGTGAACTGGCTCGATGAAAATCAAGTCGAGATTCACAACCGACATTTCTTTACCTCCCTCCAGCATCTGAAGGGAAATGTCATCTACCTTGCCGATGGGGTAGAACAGAGCCGGCTCGCTTTGGAGCTTCCTGATCTCGCTGCGGGAGAAAAGGTGACACTCACGTTGCCAAGAGGTCCCGCGGCAGAGACTCTAGGGCGCGAGTGGGTTGCTCGTCTTGAGTGGACCTTGATCGAGAGCACCCCGTGGGCCGAGGCCGGGCATTTGGTAGCATTCGAAGAAAAGGTCCTTTTCCGCGAGGAAAGTCCCCAAGCGCCGGGAGAGCCTGTGGCGGTTACGATCACTGAGACTGAGGACCATTTTATCATCAAGCAGGTTGAGAGGGAGTCGATGGTTTCTAAGGCGGACGGCTCTCTGACCTCGATGAAACTCGGCGGGGAAGAACTTATAGCCTCCCCGCTGAAGCCGCACTTCTGGCGCGCTCTCACGGATAACGACCGCCAAAGCATCAAGCCGAAGTATGAAAAACTTCCGCAGTGGCTCTGGAAAGATGCGCTCGCCAATGCTGAGATCCAATCGGTCGCGCAAGAGGGCGATCACATCGTGGCGAGCATGAATCTTCCTACGGTTCAGAGTTGGCTCGCCGTGCGCTACCGGCCATCAGCCGGCGGGAAATTGACCCTCTCGATGAAGCTCGTGCGGGCGAACCTTGATACCCTTCTGCCTCGATTTGGAATCACAGCGGGACTTACGTCGAAATATACCGATGCCTCATTCTACGGTAGAGGCCGGGTGGAAACGCAGTGGGATCGGAAGAGCGGAACGCCTCTCGAATTTCTCGAAGTGCCGATAGAAGATCTGCATTATGATTACGCCCGCCCTCAGGAGAACGGGACGCGCACTGACGTTCGCTACCTCGAATTGAGGGGGGAAGGGGCTCCAGATCTCATTTTTTCTCACTATCCGCACTTTGATTTTTCCCTCTGGCCTTATACCGAAGAGAGCCTCAGTGAAGCTAGTCACCCCACGGACCTTCAGGACGCAGGATACTGGACACTGAACCTCGATAAACGGCAGATGGGCGTAGGTGGAGATGATTCGTGGTCCCCAAAGGCGCTCCCGATGGAGAAGTATCGCATGGAGAGCTTCGGGGAAGAAATTAACTTCGAGGTAACTTTTTAAGGAGCGAGGAGGATTCGGAAAAACCGAGAGCCCCCTTGCGGGGCGATGGTTACCTCGCCAGTGAAGCCTGCAGGAATGAAGGCCGAGCCAGCGAGAAACTGACTCGGCGGCGCAGCGCTCCAGCTGAGAAGATCTTCAGAAGCCTCGATGACGAGTGCCTGTCGCGTAGGGATCTCTCCTAGACCGAAGGTGATCCCCTGTGGACTTGTCGAATAGAGACTGCTGGGCGAGTAATCTGAATTGTAGCCTAGAGCGTAGATCACGCCGTTAGGGACGAGCTGATTGAGCGAAAAGGCGTCCTGACTACCGGCATCCAGCCCCTGAAGGCTCGCCCACTCATCATAGGTAGGCGTGCGATAAGCTGAGACGGAACCGACGGCCTTGATCAATCCGGCTACGTCGACCTCAGCATCTGGCCCATCATCCGAGGTGGGCACGGTATCTGAGAAATCGACCGGAAGAACGATTGTCACGGTATAGTCGATCCGGAAGTTGGAGCCCGGCGCGGGATCACTGAGTAAGATGGTTCCAATCCCTGATCCAGGGCCGGTGATAGGTTCTTCGGAGACATCGACATCGATCGGTTGGAAAAAGGCGCTTCCATCTAGAGTTCCGGAATTGATGGTGAAGGTATGGTTTTCGGCAGCGAACTCACCAGTTGCAGGATCGACAGGGCCTAGACCTATGGGAGTAGCCGCTGTCCCAGCAAGATCGTTGGTATTGATAACGGCCCCAAAGGGGGGGAACCCCAAACGAAAGGTGACGTCTGATGCTTGGACCTCGGCAGTTTGAATGACGAACTTGTTCGTCGTCCCGCCACCAGTTTCGATATTGAGAAGCGCGTCGAGCGTCCCGCTCAGCGACGAAATTTGGGTATCGCTGTCCCCGGATACCTCGATGGTGATTTCTAGATCGTTAAAGCCATTCTCGTCTACGAGAGTAAATCGTCCCTCATTTGCCGTTTGTGCGAAAAGCTCGCACAAACTGAGCATTCCGGAGAGCGCGAGCAAGAAGCGTCTTCTCATTGGCACTGAGGGGAACTCTTTAAGCAGCGTCTTCTGAAGATCCTCTGCCCTTTCGTTTCTTGAGAAGTGGCGCTTTCTTTCCCTCGACTACTGCGCGGTTGATGGTCACCGAGACAACATCATCCCGAGAAGGGATTTCGAACATGATCTCGAGCATAATTTTCTCGAAGATCGAGCGCAGGGCTCTAGCACCGGTCCCACGCTCGATTGCCTTTTCGGCGCAAGCGGCGAGAGCGTCTTTGGTGATCTTTAGTTTGACGTCGTTGAGCGCGAGCTGTTTTTGATACTGCTTCACGAGCGCGTTCTTCGGCTCAGTGAGGATCTGGATCAGCTCGTTCTCGGTAAGCTTCCGGAGAGATGAAATGACCGGGAGGCGTCCTACGAATTCAGGAATAAGGCCGAAGTGGAGAAGATCCTCTGGCCGCACTTTGCGAAGGAGGGCGGCATCATCACGATCTTCTTTATCATTAGCGGCGGCGGCATTGAAGCCGAGGACCCGCGCGCCGAGACGGCGGCGGACGATGTCTTCCATCCCAACAAAGGCTCCTCCACAGATGAAGAGAATTTTTTCAGTGTTGATCTGGATATATTCTTGCTGGGGATGCTTTCGCCCGCCCTGAGGGGGGACGTTGCAGACTGAGCCTTCTAAGATTTTGAGGAGAGCCTGTTGCACGCCTTCTCCGGAGACGTCGCGAGTGATGGAGACGTTCTCGGTCTTACGCCCGATCTTGTCGATCTCATCGACGTAGATGATTCCGCGCTCCGCCTTTTCAACATCGAAATCCGCTGATTGAAGGAGGCGGAGGATGATATTCTCGACATCTTCCCCGACGTAGCCCGCTTCCGTGAGGGTAGTGGCATCAACGATGCAGAAAGGGACATCGAGGACCCGAGCGAGGGTTTTTGCGAGAAGAGTCTTGCCTGAACCGGTGGGACCGAGGAGGAGGACGTTCGACTTTTCGATTTCGACGTCGAGAAACTCGTCGTCGATCAGTTCATGTTGGCGGAGGCGCTGGTAGTGGTTGTAGACCGCTACGGCGAGGACCTTTTTGGCATCTTCTTGGCCGACGACGTGATCATTGAGATGATCGCATAGATCGGCTGGAGTGGGGACTTCTTCGGCGAGATCGGAGGGGCTGGTCTCTTGAATGGTCTGATCTTGCCCGGCGAGTTCCTTTTTAAGAATAGTCGAACAGACGTCGATGCATTCGTTACAAATATAGACACCGGGTCCTGCGATGAGCTTTTTGACCTCCGAGTGACTTTTGCCACAGAAGGAACACATGGTGAGATTTGATGCGCGGGCCATGAAAAATTTTCGCGATACAGTTAAAATGTAGTCGCTCGCGCGAGCCTAACATTACGATCAGGCGCTGTCGCGAGAATTTTTAGGGGATCTTAGTGAGTAAGTGATCCATACGCAAAGTGGCTATGAGGGGGAGTGCGCCTTCGCTGAAGGCAGCGTAAAAGAAGATCGGCACCGAAGCTGCCGAGGACGAGAAATTGATTAAAATAGGAGTGGAGAAGTTCGTCTGCGGGAGCGGCGCCATCGATCCCGCTGAAAACGAGTTTAGGAAGATTTGTCACCGAAGCCCTTTCTCGAATTTCAACAAGAGGACGCTGGCAAAGTAGCTTAGGAATCGTCCTTTTGTCGATAGGGTTGGGAAAGTGGGAGAGCTCGCCCTTAACTTGTGCCAAATTTTGAGCCTTAAGATTGTAGCCGAGGTCATGTCGGATCGCCGCGATCTAAAGCGCCTCGAAGCCGGTCACTCGCGAGTAAAGGTTGCATAATGCCCTCCTGCCCGTGTTAACAACCGTTAGGGCTGGATTTTAGCTTATCTAGACTATCAGGGTGAGGATATGGATGGGAATATTTAAACATCATTTAATTTTATGGCGGATTCTAAAAAGCGGGAATGGGTTGGATTCTATCGCAGAAAACCCGAATGAGTGGCTGATTGCACTCCTTCAAGAATCCAAAGATGACTCCTCGGCCGCCGAAATCCTATATTGACTAAGGGATGTATTAGGGAGTAGAGTCGGCATGTTTCAAGCTAGTAGATCGTGGTCATCCGCGTTAAATCATGTCCTTAGTCGTTCAAAATACCGAAAAGCGAATTCTCATCGTTGATGATGAGGCTGCTCTTCGAACGGTTTTTTCAATGGCGCTAAAGAGCGAGAGGATTAAAACTCGCGAGGCGGCTGATGGTCATGAGGCCTTAAAGTTCCTTAAAGATGAAGATTTTGATCTGGTTCTTCTTGATTTGAGGATGCCTGGGCCAAGTGGTCTAGACGTCTTAAAGCGGATGAGGCAAAGGGGTGATTATACTCCGGTGGTGATCGTCAGTGCCTATGCACCTGGTAGCGCTATCATTCGTGGGATCTCCCTCGGCGTCACGTCTTTCATCGGGAAGCCGATCACACTTACTCAGATTCGCCAAGTGGTCGATGATCAGCTTGAGCGGAAAGAAAATTCCGCGATAGATCGTGCTAAGAAGCGCGTGGAGTGGCTCGACTTTTCGGGCGCCGCTGCCGAGTTGAGAGGCCTAGAAGACTTTACACTTCTTCGGGAAATTCTTCATGAACTGGCTAAGGGCAAGTCACCGAAGGAACTCTCGCATCTCAATGATAAGTCGGAGTCCTTGATCGTTACGCAGCCTAAGCGGCGCGGGGCTGATACTGAATATTAACTAGTGTCGCTCAGCTTTTTACGGTGGGAGCTTTGCGGGCCTCAAAGCGTTTTTTTAGCTCGGCACTGGCTCTCTCGAGCAGCGAACGAAGGTCCGCTGGGGTAGAGGGTTTGGAGAGATGTTCATCGAACCCGGCTTCGTGACTTTTGGAAATATGATGAGGCTGGGTATGTCCCGAAATCGCAACGAGGTAAGGACGGCTAGCGAGTGGGTAGCTCCCAGAAACTTTCTCGGCAATGTCCCAGCCGCTAAGATGACCCGGCAGCGTGAGATCAGACAAGAGGATGTCAGGTCTGAACTCATCGAGAACCTTGAGACAGGCATCGCCATCGTCAGTAACTTGGACGGTATGCCCTTCGATCTCAAAAAACATGCGTAGCGAGAGGGCCACACCCTCGTTATCTTCGACGAGGAGGATTCGGTATTTTTTCATTCCGGTATTTTTTTGAAGATCATCGGGTGAGGGTTTATTGGAAGCTTCAGGAGGAGGTATTCGGGGGAGTTTCAGGTGGAAGGTGGTGCCGCAGCCCGGTCCCGCGCTCATTGCCTCGACGCTGCCGTGATGGAGTTCGGCCAACTTTTGAATAACGGCGAGACCGAGTCCGAGCCCGGCAGTGCTAAGCTGCTGGGCCCCGGAGCCTTGCTCGAAGGGCTCAAAGATTCGTGCGAGTTCGGCGTCGGTCATGCCAATGCCGGTATCGCGAACGGTCAAAGTAACGTTCTGTTCGGAAGCAGTAACCGAGGCCTCAATCTTGCCGCGAGGATCGGTAAATTTGATTGAATTGCTCAGGAGATTCGTGAGGCATTGGGCGATACGGACGTCATCACCATCAACCCACACGGCTTCATGATAGGGGGTGACGGAAAGGGCGATGTTTTTTTCCTTAGCCGCCTCGCTGCTGTCCGAGCAGCAATCGGCGACCAATTGGTTGATTTCTAGGGGACAACAAATGAGCCGAAGTTTTCCAGAAGTGAGCCGCGACACATCGAGGGTGTCATCGACTAGTCGGGTGAGGTGGGCGATCTGGCGGCCGAGCAAGGCAAACGAGACCTCCGCTTGCTCATCGGAAATCCCTTTTCGAGATAGGACATCAAAGCTTGTGCTCAGGGCAGCCAAAGGATTTCGAAGTTCATGGCCGAGCATCGCTAGAAATTCATCCTTTTGGTTAGAGATCTGCCGCAGCTGGATCTCCATTTTCTTTTGATCGTCGATATTGGCGGTGACGCCATACCACTTCACAATTTCTTCATCGGAGTTACGGACGGGGACTGCTCGCGTGGAAAACCACTCGTGCTCGCCTGTCGCCGAACGCATCCGGAAGTCGTGTTCGAAGACTGTCCCCTCCGCGACGGCGCGTCCCCATGAAGTGGCTACACTCTCGAGGTCATCGGGGTGAATTCGTCCTTCCCAGCTCAGATAATCTGGGTCGTCTGCGTCGATCCCTCCAAATAGCCCCCATTCAGTATTGAAGAAGTCGACGGTTCCGTCTGGCCCAGCTGTGAAAACGATTTCCGGGAGGGCTTCCGCAAGGTGACGGAAATTATCGTCACCTAAGAGGGTGGAATCATCGGGAGCCTCTATGACGTCTCTCTTAGAATCTTTAGAGGGAGCAGTATCCATCAGGTGAATTGGGTGAAAGGAACGTGGCTAGCGCCCCCTTTGTGCGAGAGTTTGCGGGGTCAGCCGAGGGTGGTCAAACGCGAAATGCCCGTTCTAATCGAGCGATTTGCATTGTTTCGAAGCAGGGTCCTCTCAAGAATCAGCGCACCTTAAAGCTCTTTGAGATGGAATGAGAGCTGCAACCTCAACCAATAATGAACCAACACATTCAAAAAGAAGAAGAAAAGCCAATCCTTGAAAAGGTCAGTGCTTATGCAGATGAGGCGAAAGCGAAAAGCTCGACCTTTATTAACGAAAAGACGAGCGTCATCGGCGAGGGTCTGGAAACGGCAAACGAAAAAGCGGCTCGCCTTAAGGATCGGGCCGAGTTCGGTTATGAGCAAAGGGTTTCTCCAGCGATCGAATCAGCGCAAGCTAATCTTGCAGGAGCGTCTCGCTACCTCCAAGAAAGCTCTGTTGATGACTATCTCCGAGATGCAGAAAATTATGCTCGTCGTCACCCTAGGATTACGGCCGGAATCGTATTATTCGTAGGTTGGAAGCTGGGGCGTCTTCTCAAGTTCTAGAAGTAGAAGGGGGCATCTTATCAGAGATACCATGAGCTCTCCCTCGCAAGTGCGCGGCCAAGCAGTTCAACGGTTTTGTATCGTTGGGCTGTTTGTTTTTGGGCTCATTGGCTTTTTAGTGGTCAGTCGCTCGGTGCTGCTGCCCGTCATCTTGGCGTTAATTTTGATGCTGATCCTGAAGCCTTTGTATCTCTTTATTCGCCGGGTTTCGAGGATTCCACCTATGCTTACGGCGGGGTTGATTGTTCTTTTAGTTGCTAGTGGTGGTGTTGCCGGGGGTTATTTTCTCGCTGAGCCCGCATCCCGCTACATGAAGGAGTTGGGCAACGAGGATGTTCAAGAGCGGCTTCAAAACGTCTTTTCGCCCATCCAAGAAATTCATGCGGATATTGTAGAAGTCGCTGAGAAGGTTGACGACTTGGCCGAGAATTCTGCGGCGATGGCGACCCCGGAGAATGACGATGGAGGGGGAGGAAGCGACTTAGCGTCAGACACGAAGGTCGAGATTAACTCTGATCCGGCGAAAAATGAGATGACTACTAAGGTAACCTCACCGATTAATTCTGGCAACTCCACTGGATCGGTAAGCGTTCAGATTAAAGAAGACGCGGTTGGGACTTTCTACATCGCGCTCAAAGATTTTGGCTTTTATATTCTCTCGACTCTCGTTCTCCTCCTTTTTCTTTTGGCCTATGGCGATGACATGGCGAAGAGGCTTGGGGAAGCGCGTGGCACTCCTGAGTTGCTCGTCAAGATTGAGGAAGAAGTTTCGGGTTATCTTTTTACGATAACGGCGATCAATCTCTCGCTCGGGTGTGTCATCGGTCTGACGCTCTGGTTTCTCGGGTTTCCCAATCCGATTCTCTGGGGCGCGATGGCTGCGGTGCTGAACTTCATCCCTTACGCTGGAGCGGTGATCGGAGCTGGGGTGGTCACCTTAGTAGCGGTGATGGAATTTCAGACTCCGGGAATGGCCTTCGCCGGTGGTGCGGTCTATATGGGATTCTCGGCTCTAGAGGGGAACGTGGTGACTCCGGCGGTGATTGGTAAGCGTTTCGAGATCAATCCTATTATTGTATTTGTCTGGGTCCTTGCGTGGGCAGCCATCTGGGGGTTAGCGGGAATGCTTATCGGGCTTCCTCTTTTAATCATCTTCCGGATTATGTGTGCTCAAGTTCCCAGTCTCGCTAGGATCGAGCGAGCCATCACAGTAGGGGCCCATTCTGTCTAATGATTATTTTTTTCTGCACGGTAATCGGAGTTGTCTTTATCCAACTGTTAATGCGGAATTTGGCTCCGCCTGAGAAGAAGGTGGAGCATCTGATCCGTCCCAAATGTGATTTAAGCTCTGATCAATTTCGACGCGAGGTGGGGGTTCTTTTGGGGCCGAGCCTGACGGAAGGTAACGGCATCGATATTCTTGATGATGGGGAAGAGATTTTCCCAGCGATGCTTGAGGCGATCGCGGAGGCGAAAAAGACGATCACCTTTGAGACCTTCATTTATTGGTCGGGAGAGGTCGGGAAGGAGTTTTCAGAGGCCTTTGCAGAGAAGGCTCGAGAAGGGGTTGAGGTGAAGGTTTTAATTGACTGGCTTGGTTCTAAGATTATCGGCTCTGAGGAAGAATCACTCATGTTAGAGGCGGGAGTTGATTTACAGATTTATCGACCATTGAGTTGGTATCATCTCTCCCGGATGAATCACCGCACCCACCGAAAGATCATGGTCATCGATGGGCACCTCGGCTTCACTGGTGGGGTTGGGATATCTGATCAATGGAAGGGAGATGTGCGGGAGGGTGAAGAGCGGGACTACTGGAGAGATAATCATTATCGCCTTAGGGGTCCGGTGGTTGCGCAGATGCAATCGGTCTTCATCAATAACTGGGTCAAGACGACCGGGCACTCGCTGCATGGTGAGGATTACTTTCCAAAAATCGTGGCGGAAGGATGTCGGACGATGCAGTGTTTTCATAGCTCGCCGACTGAGGGTGCGGAAAGCGTGCGCCTGATGTTTCTCTATTTGATCGAGTCCTGTTGTGAGAGTCTCGACATTGCGGCGGCTTATTTTATTCCTGACCCTCTCATGCGGAAGGCTCTGGTAGGGGCGCGGGGTAGGGGAGTGCGGGTCCGGGTTATTCTCCCTGGACGTAACAATGACGTGCGTGCGGTGACTCATGCCTCACGGGAATTATGGGGCGACCTTCTTGAGGCAGGGGTGGAGATTTACCGGTTCAAGCCCTCGATGTTTCACTGCAAGACCCTCATCGCCGATCGGAAGATGGTGACGCTAGGTTCTGCTAATTTTGACAATCGGTCTTTCCACCTTAACGACGAGATGAATATCAACGTTTTCGATGAAGAGTTCGGAGTAGAGATGAGCGAACTCTATGAGAAGGATCTTCAAGAGACGGCTCGGGTTGATTACGATGAGTGGAAGAAGCGGTCGAGGGTGAAGAAGCTGCACGATTGGTATTACGGCAAATTTAGGGACCAGCTGTAGGCGCTACTTCTTGCGATCAAAGTGGTTCTGAATGGTGTCGACGAGACGGTCGCAATCGACCTTGGCCTGCTCAATCATAGAGACCTGGGTTTCGTTGAGCGGGCCGACTTTTTTCTCGGCGAGGAGGTGGAGCATCATTTGGATCCCGGTGAGTGGGGTCTTAAATTCGTGTGCGATTGATGACAGGGAGGGATCGGAATCTGGAAGGGGCATTATGGAGGGGGAAGGGTTAGATGTTTAGTTTTTTACGCTTGCGATAGAGCGTGGCTTTATCGATTCCGAGCGTGGTAGCGGCATCTTGGAGGTTGTCTGATCTTTCTACGATGAGCTTGATATGCTCGGACTCGAGGTCCTCGATCGACACGTCCGCGCCGGGGACAAGGTCGCTGGTAGACGATGACCCTGGCTCAGAACGCGGGAGATCTTTCGGTTCAATTTTGTCACCAGCGCAGAGGATTGTGGCGCGCTCGATCGAGTTCCGCAGCTCGCGGAGATTGCCCGGCCATCCGTAAGAACGGAGGTGATCGAGAGCCTTAGCGGAGAAACCTTTGATTTTCCTCCCGATGCGGGTGGAAAAGTAGTCGAGGTAGTCATTAGCGAAGTGGAGGAGATCACTGCTGCGGGCTCGGAGGGGTGGAAGCTCAACCGAGATGACATTGATGCGGTAGAAGAGATCTTCTCGGAACTCGCCATCTGCGATCGACTGTTTGAGATTACGGTTAGTGGCAGCGATGATACGGACGTTTGCGGAGCGAGTTTTATTTTCACCGAGGCGTTCGTATTCTCTTTCCTGCAGGAGTCGGAGGAGCTTGGGCTGAATTTCCATGGGGAGTTCGCCGATTTCGTCGAGGAAAAGGGTGCCGCCATCTGCGGCGTGGACCTTTCCCCAAGCGTCCTTTATCGCGCCGGTGAAAGCGCCGCGGACGTGGCCGAAGAGCTCGGACTCTAGAAGCTCTCGCGAAAGACTGGGGCAGCTTACGGTGACGAAAGGTTTATCCTTCAGGTGGCTGTTTTCGTGGATGGTGCGTGCGATGACGCTTTTGCCAGTTCCCGACTCGCCGAGGAGGAGGATGGACGCTGGGGTAGCAGCGGCCCGGAAAAGAGTTTCGAGGACGGATTGCATGCCTAAGTCCGTCGATTCGAACCGGTTGGGCGGGGCCGAGGTATCGACTTGTGACTTAAGTTCCGTGACGGTTGTTTCGAGAACTTTGATGTGGTCTCGTGTTTTTGAAGCCTTAGCGGCTTTCAGAAGGATGCCCCGAATTTGATCTGGGGTGAAGGGCTTCGAAAGGTAGTCGTAAGCGCCTAGGCGGGTCGCTTCGACGGCTGAATCTACCGTGGCGTAGGCTGTGAAGATGATAACCAGCTGCTTTGGATCTTTTTCGATGATCTCTTTTAGCAAGTCGAGCCCACTCTCCTCCCCTAAGCGAAGATCGAGAAAGATGAGGTCAAATTTTTCCTCCTTAAGACGAAGGCGAGCAGAATCGAGGGATTCCGCGCATTCTGCATAATGGTCTTCAGCTTCGACCGCGATTCGGGTCGACTGTCGGATTGTTTCTTCGTCATCTATGATCAGAATGTCCATATCAGTAATTTCAATTGGTAGGGTAGGGGCGAGGTCTTCTAATCACGGGGTTGTCTTGGGATAACGGGTGGTTTTTAGGTTCAAGCGAAAAAGGGAAGGTCTCATTCGCGAACTTGCGATGCTACGATCTTGCTCGTGTCCATGAAGCCGTCAGTAATCGCACCGTAGACTGTCACGCGGTCTCCAAGCTCGACTTGAACTTCTCCTTCTTTATCAAAGGCATCTTCGCTAAGGAGCGCGGTGCTGACATCGAAGCGCTGGTAGTCCGTCTCTAAGGTCATCGTTTTGTCAGCGATCATGATCACTTTACCCGAGAAGAGCACCCCTGTCCCCTCGAGGGTTGCTTTCCGCAGGTCGGCGATGACTTCTTCTTCGTCATCGGGATTGGCAAAAAAGCTTTTTTTGATGTTCTTCACGTAGACGCTGGCGGCTTCGATAGTTCGCTTGGTGTCGTCGTCAGCATCGATCCGGCCAGTCACAATGACGCGATCGTCATTTACTAAATTGAAGCCCTCAAGCTCTTTGTCATAATCGTCCATCTCGACGGTGATCGCTCCTTTGCCATAGTCGAGTTTGAAAAGGTGAGCACCGGCTTCGACGACTTTTCCAGAAATTGTGATCCATTGACCGTCTTTTTTGTTCCAAGGGGAGGGATTGGCAGCGGCATGGGCGATTAGTAGTCCGGTGAGGAGTGAGAAGAAGGTGAGTGAATTTTTCATAGTTACTTCTCCTTTGCAGGACGAGGGCCATGCTAGGCTCCTTCGGCCAGATAGGTTTCGTGAGAAAACAGTGCCGGTGACAAAGTCACAATGCAATGACTTGAAAGAAGCTGTGATGCGATTCGCAATCTTGCTAGCGCTCCGCAAAGGTTTCTTCATTTTCGAGAAGCAGCGCGCAATCGATGAGAGCGAGGTGGCTGTAGGCCTGAGGGAAGTTCCCAAGGTGGCGGAGAGTCTCGAAATCGAGGTCCTCACCGTAGAGTCCGTGAGGATTAGCGGCCTTGATTAAGCGTTCGAACATGAGGAGGGCATCGGCTCGACGCCCGGACTGAGCGAGGGCCTTGACCATCCAGAAAGAGCACACCGTGAAGGCACTCGAGGGAGCTCCGAAATCATCGGTATTTCGGTAGCGATACATCAGTCCGTTCCGGCAGAGCTGCTTTTCTGAAAGGGCGACCGTGGAGACGAAGCGGGGGTCCTTCCCATCGACGAAGCCGAAGTCGGCCATGAGGAGGTTAGCGGAGTCCAGGTCGTCAGACTCGTAGGATTGCGTGAATGCTCCGATGTCTTCCTTCCAGCCCTTCTCGCAGACGGTATCGTGGATGAGATCGCGGAGGGATTCGTGTTGGGCGGCCCATTGGTGCTTATCGAGAAGGCGGGCGATCTTGATCGCACGGTCTAGCGCGACCCAGCAGAGGACTTTTGAGAAAACAAAATGCCGTTTTTCACCGCGAATTTCCCAGATCCCTCGATCCGGCTCCTCCCAAGTTTCGGTCACCGTTTTTACGATCGAGCGGACGGTCGTCCAGATCCGATCCATGCCTTCGGGGAGGCGGTCGCGTTCGCAGAGGTCCTGCCAGATGACATCGAGAAGAATGCCGAAGATGTCATGTTGCTCTTGAGTATAAGCCGCGTTCCCAATTCTCACCGGTCCGCTTTCGTGGTAGCCGCTGAGGTGGTCGAGGGTTTCTTCGGTGAGGATTTTTTCCCCCCGCAAGCCATACATGATCTGGAGCGAATCGTCCTTTGTTCTGACGGTCTCGAGGACCCAGTCGACAAAGCGAGAGGCCATGTGGGGGTGGCCGATGCGGTGGAGCGTGGAGACCGTCATGGAGGCGTCGCGGATCCAGCAGAAGCGATAATCCCAGTTCCGCTCTTCGCCGATGGTTTCGGGGAGAGAGGTCGTGGCAGCTGCCACGAAGGCTCCGCTGGGGCTGAACTGGAGCATTTTGAGGGTGATGGCACTGCGGATAATTTCGGTTGAGAAGCGGGCGGTGCGCTTGGTGGTAGCGGCCCAGAGCATCCAGTAGGAACGGGTGCGCTGAAGCATGAGTTCCACCGAGTCGAGATTGGTGGGGGCAATCTTATCGTGGTAGCTCATGAGAAAGAAGACCGACCCCTTTAGGACGAGATCATTCGACTCGATGATGTCGAGATTCTCGACATCGGAGTAGAGGTAGAGCGATTCGTAAATTGCTTTTCCATCAGGGCCGATTCCTGAGGTGGTGCTCTTTAGGCGGTCACCGCCGTCTGGAAAGGTTTTGGTAGGAAAGCGGGCATACTCGAGCTGGGGTTGGTAGCGAATACGGAAGCGCGGCTTTCCGCTGACCAAGCGAAGCACGCGGATGATGTCTGGGGCGACATTTTCGTAACTGTATTGCGATGGCGAGAGGTGATAGCGAGGCATGAAGTCGACGACCTCGAAGACACCCTCGGGCGACTCGAAGCGGCTTACGAAGATGGCCGTTTCAGAATCGTAACCTTGATGGACGACTTTTCCACCGGGAGATTCGATTCCGAATGAGCCTCCTTTTTCAGGGTCGAGAAGGCTGGCCATGACGGTGCCGGAATCGAAATCTGGCAGGCAGCAGAACGAGATTGAGGCGTCTGGTTCGACGAGTGCGGCGGTGCGGCCGTTTCCAATGATTCCTTGATAATAATTGTCGAGCATGTGGAGGGGGCTAGGAATGGAGGCTCCTTACGAGATCGTCAAGGAAAGCTCGAAAACGGATAATTCCAGTGTTGTGAGTCGCGCGACTATTCTGGCTGCCGAGGTGGATCGTGTGGTAAGCATCGATCTCGGGCTCGAGGGTGAACATTGACTCATCGGTCTGGTCATCGCCTGCGGCAAGTGCGACATCGGAGGTAAGATTGAGGAGGAGGGCTTCGACGGCGGCGCCCTTACTGACTTGCTGACTGGCGACTTCCACGATCTTTTTTCCGTGGTGGACGGTGACGGGTAAGTTGGCGGTGAGTTCGGTCAGTTCGGAGAGGAGGCGGCGGGCCTGCCAGAGGCCGAACTCGGGGTCGGTGGCGCGGTAGTGCCAGACGAGAGCGCTGGGTTTTTCCTCGATGTGACTGCCGGGAGTGAGCTGGGCTGCTTGGAGAAGTTGAGGAAGAACGAGCTCTTTCCATGAGACATCGACCAGGGGATTGACGAGTTCCCAATCCGGGGAGGTCGGGCGGGACCAGCGGTAGCCGTGCTCGGCGACGAGAGTGAGGCCATTCCCGCCGAAGTGCTGCTCGAGGAAATCCTTAGGGCGTCCGCTGACGATGGCGACATCCGCCTTTTCGGCAAGGCGACGCAGGAGGGGGACGAGATCCGCGTCTGGGACGGCGTCTTCTGGCCGGGTGGTGAAGTCGCGCAGGGTGCCATCGTAATCGAAGAAGAAGCTCAGGCGCTTGTTGCTCTGTGAGGCGGTCACGAAGGACTCCTTCACTTCAGAGAGAGCTTCAAAGAAGCATTCGTCGGGAGGTGCGGGGAGTTCCTCGATGGAGGCGATGAAGCGCTTGGCCCAGGCGCCAGCGTCATTGCCGGCGAGGTAGCTCTGCATCACCTTGAGGCGGGCCCACTTATCTTCGTCCGAGAGATTCAGAGACTGCTTGATCGCGTCGGAAACCTCGGCCACGGCGTAGGGATTGACCATCCAAGCTTGAGACATCTCGGCGGCGGCCCCGGCGAATTCGGAGAGGATGAGGACGCCGGGCGTCGCGCCAGCAGACTCGACTTTGCAATCGACGTATTCTTTAGCGACGAGATTCATGCCATCGACCAAGGGGGTGACGAGACAGATGTCAGCCATGGCGTAGAAGGCGGCTAGCTCTTCGGGCGGGAAGCCGCGGTGGAGAAAATGAACCGGGACGTCTCCGAAGGAGCCAAAATCGCCATTGATGGCACCAATTTCTCGCTGCACTTCATCGGTGAGCTCGACGTATTCGTCGACATTCTGGCGGGAGGGGACGGCGATGATAAGAAACATCACTTGGTCGCGAAGGTCGGGATTAGTCTCGAGGAAATGGCGGATGGCGGCGATTTTTTGCGGGACTCCTTTGGTGTAATCGAGGCGCTCAACATTGAGAACGAGCTTACGGTCGCCCAAATTTCCGATGAGTTCGGTGCGCGCCTTTTGGTAGGCCTCGGAGGCCATCGCGCGTGCGAAGCCATCGTGATTATGCCCGATGGGGAAGACGCCGAATTTATGGTGGCGGCCGCGAAGATAGAGGCCATCGTTTTCCGTTTCGATTCCTAAGACCCGCAGGATGCAGGAGCGGAAATGGCGGAGGTAGTTGAAAGTGTGGAAGCCGATGAGGTCAGCGCCGAGGATGCCGAGGAGAATCTCGCGGCGTTCTGGAAGGACGCGGAGGAGGTCGCTGCTGGGAAAAGGGGTATGGAGGAAAAACCCAATTCGTAATCCGGGCTTGGCGGCGCGCAGGAGGGAGGGAAGCAGGAAGAGGTGGTAGTCGTGAATCCAGACGAGATCCCCATCCTCAGCGACATCGAGAACTGCTTCGGCGAATTTTTGATTGGCCAGTTCATAGTGCGCGTAGCTCGACTCGTCGAAGCTGGCGCGCTCTGTCATGCTGTGAAGGAGGGGCCATAGGGTCGCATTTGAGTAGCCTTCGTAGAATCCATCGACGGTCTCCTTTTCTAGAAGGACTGGGCTGATCGCGAGTTCACTGAGTTGCTTCCGAAGAGCGTCGGGATCGGCGATGTCCTCGAGGGCGTCACCATTCCAACCGACCCAGACTTTTTCGCCATCACTTTCGACCGCTTCGAGGGCGGACGCGAGTCCACCTAGGGTTCTGACAGGGGTGCCATCGGGCTCGATTTTGATTGGGAGGCGGTTCGAGACGAGGATGAGTTTAGACATTTTGGAAGGGGTGGATGAGGTGGCAGGAACGGGTAACTTGGGAGAAGCGCTTCCGGACTGCTTCGCAGTCGTAGTCGTTAAAGAGCGCGGGGAGAGTGTTCATATTGATGAGCTCGGCTTGCTGGAGGAGAGCGCGCTGCTGCTCGGGGAGGTCGGCGACGTTGGCAGTGTGGGCCAATGCTTCGAGAATGCGACAAGAGACATCACAATGTTCGCGGGCGGCTTGGCGGATTTGGTCAAAGGAGGCACTAACGAGCGACTCGTAGGTGTGTTTCCAAGTGAAGAGGCGGATGTTGCCCTCCTCATCTCGATGGATTGTGGCGGGGAGCGGACGAGCGAAGGCGGACTGGAGGCCGGCGCTGAGGTAGTCGATGCAATTCATCGCGGTCATGGGATCATTGATCCCGGGAGAGAGGGCGCGGAGGGCGACCTCGACGAGCTGGCGAATACCGTATTCGAAATCCTGCTCGGGAGTTCGAACGGGGCCAGTGAACAGGGCGCTCTGAATCGCTTCGATGAAATCGGCATCGGCTTGATCGGCCGCTGGGCCCTCGACTACGGTGATCGCGGGCTGTCGCTCGGTTACGAAGTGGCCTGCGCGACAATTAAGAAGGAGGACGGCGTCGGCCTTGGCCGCGACATTGATCAGCCGCTCGAAACTTATGGCCTGCACGTAGCCGGTGACTCCGGCTACGACTTGCCAACCCTCGAGGTCATTATCCTCGGCGCGGTGCTCTGGCGGCGGGTCGTCGACGGGAGGGAACATGCTATCGATGGTCTCCTCAAAAACCTGATGGGAGTCGTGGACGACGTTCTCGGCTTGGATCACCGAGATGACGTGATGAACGAAGTGGATGAAGAGTCCAAGGCAGATGAGCACGAGGATAAATGCGAGGAGAACTGAGAGCTGAGGGGTAAAGGCGCTTTCCTCCGCGCTTCGGATCCCTCTGAGGATGAACAGGCAGTAAACGAAGGTGGCGATGAGCGAGCCCAAGACAGCTTGGCTCGTTTTGTCTTTGATAAAATTCCGCAGAAGACGCGGCCCGAATTGCTGAGAAGCGAGCGTCATGGTGACCACGATGCTGGAGAACGAAACGCCAGCGACTGAGAGCACGGAGGCTGCGATGGTGGAGAGCTGCAGGCGGGCGCTCTCGATCGAGTTCGTCGATACCCATTGATACCAAGGAATTTTTGTTCCGACTAGAGTATGATCGACCCAAAGAGAAAACTGTGCTAGGGCGATGGCAGCGGCGGAGAGGACGGTCGGGATCGTCCACGCTGAGGCGCGAAGCATTTCCATCAGGTGCCGCAGGGGAGTTCTCATAGGGGTTGGTCTGTGTCAGCTTGAACCGTGCCTAGGTCCACCTGTGCTGTATCCATGGCAGTCAGGTGGGACTGAAGAAGGGCACGGGGGTATCGCACGATCAGCTCTCAAGGATGATTGCATATTGCAATTAGATAGTTACCGCTAAAGTGAGATCGTTAAAAGGTTTACTTGAAATGGGGCGGTTTAAGCTCGTTTTTTCGCGGTATTCTTGGTGGCACAGGGCGAGCAGTCAGGATGCAATGGATTTGATGATTTTAGCGGAAGTGGATGTGCTCGACGAGAAGCCTACGACGATTCTTGTTCAGTCGTTGGGCGACATTATTCGGAGTGCGATTAGCCACCTCCCGAACATTGCGGCTGGGATAGGTCTCCTTTTTGCGACTTGGTTAGTTTCATTTCTTTTTCAAAAATTTGTTCCTCGGTTGCTGAGCTATAGCAGCTGGCGGAGGTCGCTCAAGGAACTGGTGGTGACGCTTGGGAAGGTAGTGATCTGGCTCGTTGGTGCGATGGTGGTGGCGATGGTTCTTTTTCCCGGGATTACTCCTTCAAAGGCGCTGGGAGCGGCGGGTTTAGCTTCGGTCGCGGTAGGACTTGCGTTTAAAGATATTTTCCAAAACTTCTTCGCTGGGATTCTTCTTATGTGGAAGTTTCCCTTCGAGCCCGGCGATTTTATCGAGTGCGGCGATATCCGGGGTAAGGTGATGGAGACCGAGCTGCGCTTGACGACAATTCGTAGTACGACTGGGGAACTCATCGTGGTTCCGAATGCTTTTTTGGTCGGTAATGCGATCGAAGTGCTTACGGATCGCGATCTCCGCAGGGTGCAGGTTACGACGGGGGTGGCTTATGGTGAAGATGTAGCAGAGTCGATTTCGGTTCTAGAAGAGGCACTTGATGGGTGCAGCACGGTGGATATGAGCAAGGCGCGCGATGTTCTCGCTTCAAACTTTGGCGCAAGCAGCATCGATATTGATGTTCTTTATTGGACAAAATCTGCTCCGCTAGACCAGCGGAAGTCACGGTCTGAAGTGATCATAGCGCTCAAGAAGGCGCTGGATGATGCGGGCATCGAAATCCCGTTCCCGTATCGCACGATGACCTTCGCCGAGCCTCTGCGGATTGAAAACGCGGGCTCGGGTGAGTAGAGCAGGGTCTGACGTATCTCCTTTTTCAAAAGTCACTTACTGAGGTGGTGCCACATGGTGGGGTCCATTTGTGAGAGCGTCCGGTCGATGAGGGGAAGCGGGTCAGCGTCGGGATGGAGAATGGCGAAGATGGTGGAACCTGAGCCTGACATGAGGGCCGCGCGGCTTTCGGGTTGTGATTGGAGGAAGCTTTTTAAGGTGGCGAGGAATCGATGTTTTCCGAAAACGGGGCGCTCGAGATCGTTGAAGAGGACCTGTCCATCAACATTCTGATTTTCATAAGAAATGCCGGGGATTTCCTGCGAGTCCTGCCACCTTGAGTAAGCCCAGGGGGTCGGGATATCGAAGCGGGGTTTGAAAAGAACGATGGGAGCGGTCCACGCGAGTTCAGTGGGCTCAATGAGCTCGCCCCGCCCGCGGCACCAGCAGGGACTTTGGTAGAGAAAAAGGGGAATGTCTGAGCCGAGTTCGGCGGCCCATTGAGCCATCGTTTCCAAGGGAAGATGAGTTTCGTGGAGTTGGTTGAGAGCGAGAAAGGTATGAGCGGCATCGGCGCTGCCTCCTCCGAGTCCAGCTCCGTGGGGGATGCGTTTGGTGAGGGTGATCTTGTGAGGGCAGGTGACTCCGGTGTTTTTTTCGAAAAGACGGAGGGCTCGTGAGACGAGGTTGGTCTCATCGGTAGGCACGCCGGGCGTGGGGCAGTGGAGAGAGAAGCGCTCCGCGGGGCCGAAGTTTAGGGTGTCGTAGAGCGAGGGAAGAGGGAGAGCGAGAGTCTCGAGACCGTGAAAGCCGTCGTCCCTCCGTCCCGTGATTCGGAGGGAGAGATTGATTTTAGCAGGGGCGTGGCAGATCATGGGAGGCGTCCGAGGAGGGCGAGCATGCGCCCGGTGTTTCCTTTTTCAATACGGTAGGAGTAAAAGCGGCTTAAGTCGCTGGCGGTGCAGATCATCTGGTCATGATAGTTTTCCGGGAGGACGCCGCTTTCAAGCGCCTGCTCTCGGATGGTGGCAGCGAAATCGAGCTCGTAGTGAGGAGGCCGAATGCAGGGAGAGAGCAGGACGGTGAGATCTGCGGGCTGGGTGGTAAACTTCTCTTCCATGAGGGAAATGGCGCGGCCGAGAATGTTCGCCTCGGTGCCTTTTTTTCCTGAGTGGAGGAGGGCGAGCGCGCCGGTGCGGGAATCGGCGAGATAGAGGGCACCGCAATCAGCGACGTGGATCCCGAGGAGAATGTCTGGGTCTGCGGTGAGGAGGCCATCGACTCCGGGCGTCATCAGCGGGGAGTCGTTCGCGATGAGCGCGAGTTCTGCGCCGTGGACTTGCTCGGCGAGATGGGTCTTGGCGAAGCCGAGGTCCCGAGCGGCGGTGGTGTGGAACGGTAGCAGGCGGGCGAGGGTTTCCTCCTTGTTAGTAGAGGTGGTCACCCCGGGCACGCGCTCGAGAAAGGCGGCCTGCACTGAGGGAATCTTTTGGAGAGGGGATAAAGAAAAAGACGCTTCCGTCATGGCCTAAGCCTACGGAAGCGTCTTTCGTTCGCCAAGTTTCCTTGGGAATTTTTGTTCTTCTCTCTAGAGATTTTTACCAGCGATCGCTTGGTTGGCAGCGGCGACTCCGGCAGTTTCGTTATCATCGAGCTCGGCCATCACGGTGGAGAGTTCGGTTGCGATGTGGCCGCGCATTTTAGCGACGAGTTCGACCCCACCGCTGGTGATGCGGACCATGATCTTACGGCGGTCTTCCGCGGCGTGAACGCGTTCTACGAAGCCAAGCTTCTCAAGACGATCAACGAGACCAGTAGCGGCAGCCGTGGAGTGACCCATTTTCTTAGCAATGGCGGACATCGTGAGATAGTCCTCGCTTGAAAGGTAGGTCAGGAGAAAGAACTGGGGGAACGAGAGGTTTCCACGGTTAAGCTCGCTTGAGAGGTTGAGGATGCATGAACGTTGGGTGAAGAGCACGAAATCCGCGAGGCGGTCGTGATCCACTTGTCCGGTTGAGGACTGATTGATGGGGTTCGATTTCATTATATTACGACTTTCGGTTAGGTAGGACAACACAGGTTGCCCAGCAGCTTCGGGACGGAAGATACCCCGTAAGCTATAAAACTTTCAAGGCGAAACTGCCCAAGTTTTTAAATAAACAAGGCGGCCCCTCACATCAATCGGGCTGTATGTCTTACGGCTCTAAGTAATAAGGAGGTATTAAAAGAAAAGATCTAAGGATGAAATTTCCGCTAATTTTTCAAAAATTAGTCGTTTGGAGTCGCTGAAGGGGGGCTTTTTGGTGTTTCGGGGGTGACTGAGGGGGAGGAATCGGAGGCCGTCCGAGCGATCGCGAAGCCGGTCACGGCATCGCCGATCTCTGCTTCACCGCTGAGGATATCGGCGGCGAAGAAGTCGCGCACGCGCTCTCCGGTGGGTCGGAGATTGGCTTGAGAACCGCTTACTCCGGCGGACTGGAAGAGGGTATTTTTTGGGAGTCTCCCGGGGCCGTATTTTTGAATAAGGACAAATTTACCCGCTTCCGAAACTGAGGCGATGCGACCATGGATCTTCCGGCGAGGCTCTTTTTTTACTACTTCATCGGTCTCGGCGTCTGCTGATTTTTTAAAATGAGAGCAGGAAGAAAGGGTGATGAAGAGAAGAGGAATGAGTGCTTTCATGGGGAGATAAAGAGACGGGATTGCCGACGGCGCAGGCGAAGGCCGCCGGGTAGATTGATGGATGGAGGAGAATCGGGCGCGAGGAGAGCGAGGGCTGACTCGATGAGAGCGGTGCTGAGATCGGGAATTGCGGCATTTTTTAAGAACGCGTGCAGGGCACGGCGCTGGAGGACGCGGGGGAGCTCCCGAAGGGTGGGAAGGTGGATGCGCCCTTGGGGGTCGAGGATCTGGTGCTTGGAGAGTTCTTCGGTAAGGAAGTTCTCGACCTCTTCTTGGTGGGCCGTGGCACGGAGAAGGGCGGCAGCAGGATCGAGCTTCATGATCTCGGCGAGGAGCGGGATGGCTTCATTCCGAAGACGGTTCCGGGTGGCGATGGGGGAGTCATTAGAAGAGTCATCGCAGAAGGCGATTCCTCGGTCCTGAAGATACCGGCTGATCGCGGCGCGGCGGGTGCTGAGGAGAGGGCGGAGGAAGGTGAGGGGTCCCATTTCTTGCCGCGCCCGCATTCCTCGCAAGCCGGTGGAGCCTCGGAGGAGGCGGAAGAGAACGGTCTCGGCTTGGTCATCGGCGTGGTGGGCGAGGAAGATTTCGGAGATGCGGGTCTGGTGCGCGCATCGCTCGAAAAAGTGGTGGCGAGCCTTGCGGGCGGCGGTCTCGAGGGAAAGGGATTCCTTTTCCGCGAGAGCGGGGACATCGCGGTGATCAATCAAGGATGCGAGGCCATGATCGGCAGCGAGGGAGCGCACGAAGTTTTCATCGCGGGTCGCCTCGGCTCCTCGCAGGCCGTGGTTGAGGTGGCAGAGTGTTAATTTCTGAAAGCCACGATCTTTGAGCTGATGGAAGAGGTAGACCGAGTCCCGCCCGCCTGAGATGCCGAGAAGATAGGGCTGGTCGGGTCGGGGGAGCTCGGCGTCCTTCATTTTTTCTCGAAGATAAAGAGATGCTGCCAGGGGAGGTCGTGCTTGGTGGCGACCCACTTTAATCCGACGGCGGAGATTTCCTTGATGACCTGTTCCTCGCTCATTTTGTGGAGGGGCTTGATGGGGACGGTGGGGTCCTCAGCGCGATACTCGAGGAGGAAGAGGCGACCTCCCGGGCGGAGCGCGCGCTTGATAGACTGGACCATCTCGTAGGGGTGCGAGAACTCGTGGTAGGCGTCGACCATGAGGGCGGCGTCGATCGAGTTTTCCGCTAGGAGGGTGTCATCGATCCTCCCGAGATGAGCGGAGACGTTTTCCACGCCGAGAGTGTCCTTCTCGTGCTGAAGATAGCTGACCATTTGTTCCTGAATGTCGACGGCGATGACGTGTCCGCCGGGATGCTGGGCCGCAAGACGGAAGGTGTAGTAGCCGGAGCCCGCTCCGATGTCCGCGATGATGGCATCGGGTGCGAGATCCAGGAGTTCGATCGCTTTGGAGGGGGCTTCTTCGTCCTCTCGGTTATCCCGCTCGAGCCATTTTATGGCGGGGTGGCCCATGACCTTGGCGATCTCACGGCCGAAGTAATATTTCCCGGTGCCATCGGGGGTTTCAGGGCCTTGTTGGTAGAGGTCCTTCCGGATCTCGCTGCTCTCGGCGCTGAGCTTTTCCGCATGCTGGTCACTTGGCTTGTGCCAGAGCAGAAAAACGATTCCCGCTAGAAGGACGAGGGTTGTTAGAAGCGGCGCGAATTTCATGAGAGTTCGAAGGGCTGGTAATCTACCTTGAGGCCGGGGCACAAGATGGGGACGAGACGCTTGAGCTCGTCGAGTGGTCCGGTGGTGTGAAGCCGGATGACCGGGGGAGTGTCGCAGCGTAAGTGATGCTCTGCAACCCGGCGCGCGACGGCGGGCCCAGTGTCGATCAAGCGCGTGCCTGGTGGAAGACAGCGGGTGATGGCGTCTTTTAAAAAGGGATAGTGGGTGCAGCCTAGGATGATGACGTCTGCCCCTTGGGCGATCATCTCGGCGGTGTATTCAGAGATCGACTCTGCGACTTCAGGGCCATCGAGAATCCCAGCCTCAACGTGCATGACGAAGTTCGGGCAGGGTCGGGAGATGACGCGGGCCTTGGCGCAGTGCTGTGCAACGAGGCGCTGGAACTTCTCGCCACTGAGGGAGGCTTCGGTGGCGAGAACTCCGATGACTCCGGTGCGGGTTTGCTCGGCGGCGGGCTTCACTCCGGGTTCCATGCCGATGAAAGGGATGTCGTAACGCTGGCGCAGAGCATCGATGGCCGCGATGGTCGCCGAATTACAAGCGATCACGATGGCCTCGGCTCCCTCATCGATCAGGCGATCGGAGAGAGTGAAGACCCGGTCGCGGATCTCGCTGAAGGGTTTATTTCCGTAGGGACACCAGGCGGAATCGCCAAGATAAGTGAGGGAGTGCGCTGGCAGAAGAGCGTGGATTTCCCGAAGAACCGAAAGCCCCCCGACGCCAGAATCAAGCACTCCGATCACGGGGGGATTCTGGAGATCCGAGTGAGGATTTTGAAGCACGAAGTTCGCGCTTGGGGGTTACGCTATTTCATCTGAGAAATGAAGCGGTCGGCCTCGTTGATCGAGCGGTTCATGTCGCGGATGAGGCGGGCGACATCGCCCTTGACGCGGAGGAGCTGCGAGTCGAGCGCGGCGATCGCCTTCGCATTGAGGTTGTGCTTTAAGAAAAGGGTTTGGTCGTTAAATTTCTTCAGGACGGGATCGAGCTTACTCTCGGCTGAGCGCATCGCTTTGATCAGCTCTTCATAGCGCACTTTTGCAGCAGAGTATTTTGTGCTCGAAGCGTCGGCGAGTTCGGGATCGGAGAACTCTTTAATCTCCTTCTTCCATTCTTTGAAGAGTGCTTTTCCGGTGGCGGCGACCTTGTCGTTTCGCTCACGGACTTCATCTGAGCGGTCGACGGATTTTTCGTAGGCTTTTTCGACCTTGCGATACATTTTTTCAAGATCTCCGCCCTTGTAATTCGAGACCGCGATGAATTCATCAAGGGCGGAGGAGAACTGATCCTTGGCTTTGATCTGCGAGGACTTGGCGCTCTTCACGCGATCGACCAGGATGTGGCGCTTCTCGTAGCCGAGTTGGTCCATGGCAGCATAGTAAGCGGTGGAGCAAGAGGCGAGGAGCGCGAGGAAAGCGAGTAAGGAGATGTTGGGGAGATTTTTCATGAGATTCCTTTTTTGAACTGTCGGCCCTTTCATCACAAGCAGGATTAAAAAATGAGATCTTATGGCATTTCTTTGATCGAAGAGGTCTTGAGTGCCGAGATGATGACTGACGCTATTCCAACAACGAGAGGAAGCGAACTCAGGAGGCAATAAATATACCAAGGGTCCCACGAGGTCATTCCGGAGAATGCTCCCACTGCGGCGGCAAAGATGGTGAGGGGTATGAGTTGCGCAACAAAGGGAACAAGCGCTAACCACGGGCTGTTGAAGCGATGGGCTTGAAAGATTCCAAGGATCCAAAAAGCGGAGACTAGGAACGAAGAAATTAAAAGAAGAAGCGTTCTGATCGTGGACAATCGAAATTCCTCGGGGGGACGAGGATCAAACAACCCGTAGGTGAGCAACACGAAGGCGATTGCACAAAGGACAACAAGAGGAGCTGCCAAGACGAGATAGACGAGCCACGAAATTCTCGCTGTTTTTTCACTTGTTGTCATTTTGGAGGACGTGGGCCGATCAGCTTCCTGAATGAGCCTTGCAAGGACCAGCGTCGCTAGGGGTCGTTTTTTTTACGTCATTTAGCGCTATTTTTCACCTACGAAAGCTAATCAAGATCGCGCCGCTTCTTATTGCGGAGTGCGGGAGCCACGCTGGCGCTGCCGGGAGCGGATTTTTAGCGGCATTTGATATCGACCCTCCTTGCGCATGCCACTGGGCGGGACCTGGAGGCGGTTGATCGATTTATCATTTGGGACATCCAAGTGAGAGTTAATGCAGGCGGGGGTGGGCTCCGGGCTCTGGTGATCGAGTCTTTGGCGAGTGAGATTTTTTGATCGCGCTGATCGATGCCGGAGCTACCGCGCTGTGGATGACCTGAGCGGGGGTGATGATATCGAGAAAGCCCTTCCGGTGCGTTGAGCGGGTGGGGTGACCGGCGTAGTGGAGAGCGGCCTGGATGAGGGTGACGCAGGTGTATTCGTGGGCGATTTCATCTGGGGTTTCCGGGGTGGTGGAGCGGTTGTGAAGTCCTAGTGCGCCAGAGTAATCGTAGGCTTTTTTCGGGTGGGAGACTTTTATTAAAGCGTGGGTGACGAACTCATTGAGGCGGTCTTTTTTGATCTCCCGAGTCGGGCGGTAGAGGGTCCAGTCCTTATCGAGGAGATAGCGGAAGTCGTCCTCGACATTAGCGGCCTGTTTCATGGCGAGCTGAAGGAGGCGCTTGTCTCCGTGGTGGTCGACGACGAGTGCGAGGTGGCCGTGAGAAAAGAGCTCGTAAGGGATTTTCTGAATCTGGCCCTTTTTTAAATGGGACCAGGCATTCGAGTGCGACATGTGGAAGCCGATGACGTCACCGACTTGGATGTTACGGGGGAGTTTTTGGCCGGGGCTGAAGCGAGTGATTCTGGAAAAGGCGGCGTCCTTTTTGTGCAGGTGACTACCCCCTGGGGCGCGGTCCATGAGAGAGAAAGGAAAGCGACCCTGATGAACTGGGGCGGAGCTACAGCTGACTAGGAAGCTGGCGCAGGCGAAGAAGGAGATTCCCACAATGAGATTGGCAGGCAGGGGACGTTTGGCAACGGGGGGAGTCTTTTCTAACTGAGGCTTGAGGCGGGTGGTGACCTCCGGCGTAGGGAGGGGGCAGGAGCCTTTTCCCGCGAAGCGGTGGCGATTTCTTGCGACGAGGGAATAAGAGAGATCTCGTAATGGACGCGGGATGAGGGCGCCTAGGATGGCAAGCGCGCGCCAATGACCTCCGAGGGCGGTGAGGATGATGAGAATGGCGCTGGAGCGGGAGAAATGCCTGCCCTCACGGGTCGCGATCATGGTGTCGCGTGGGGCGTCTTGGGGCAGGGCTGCGAAGCTTAGGAGCCGGGCGCGGTCTTGCGCGGCGAGGAAGTGAATGAAGCGATTGCACATGAGGCAATCGTCATCGAAGGCGATGCGGACGGGACTCTTCATCGCCGGGAGCCACTTGGGATCGAAGGTGAAGAGGTGGATCATGACCATGCCGAGCGAGAGGTCGGCGAAATCGATCAAGACGATGAGGCCGAGGTGCATGAGGAGAAGAGCGAGCCAGATCCACGGGCGACTTTTTCTGAAGAAAGTGAGGGGGAGGTAGAGAAGTTCGGCGATGAGCGCGGTCCAGGTGGCGACTTTTAAAAGTCCCTCCGGAAGGCTCATGACGAGATCGCGAAAGGAGCTCGGACGCGCGAGGGGATTTTCGAGGAGGTGGAGCATCGCGGAGCCATCCGTCCAGCTGGGCGAAGCGAGCTTGGTCCAGCCGCTGAAGGAGTAGCCGAGAGCGAGCAGGAGAGTCGCCCCCGGAAGGATGAAGCGCGGCATCTCCCAGCTGGGATTTCTTTTAGCGAAGCTCAAAGGTTCGCCGCTGGGGACGAGCGTGGTGAGGACGAGGGTGAGGCCGAGATAGGGAAGTGAGGGGTTCGAGATGAGATTGTTCTTAAGAAAGAGAAGGGTGAGCGCGAACCAGAGAAAGAGGGCTGCGCTGCGCCGTAAAACTCCGGCGGCGAATGCGACCGAGGCAATGATCGCGGCGAGGAGAAGGCAAAGGATGGCGGCTGGACTGCCGAGGAAGCTCACCTGCGGGGTGAAGTTCAGCGAGCCGTTGCCGAGGATTCCTTTGTCGGAAAAAATCTCGGTGCCGTAGGGGAGGAGTCCGAGGAAATGCCAGAGCAGGTAGCTGCCGAGGATGATGCGAAAGATGGCGAATTGGTAGTTCATGGTGCGATGGAGTAGAGGTATTCTTTGGGGGTTTCACCTTCGCGCGGCTCGATGAGGATGCGCGTGTTGCTCAGTGGAGGGAGGTTAAGTTCTTCGAAAAGGGGACCCATTTTGGTGAAGAGATGAGAGCGGAGGTCATCGGGGAGGCGTGGGGCATAGGCGAGGGCGGCGCCGTAGACATTCCGCCGATTGTATGGGCCGGCGAGCTGGGCGTAGCGCTCGGCGGTGAGCGGGATTTCTTGGGTGAGGCCCGCGTCATTTTCGCCGATAAGGGTGAAAGTGGCGGCGAAGGGCTCGTAGCCATCCGCCTCGCAAAAGACCTTCGGGTAAGGGGAGATGCCGGAAAGGGTGCCGAGCCCGCGAAGGGTCGCTGAACCGGTGAGATGCCCCAGCATTTGGAGCGAGGCGATGGCAAGGACCGCAAGGGTGGCGAGGTCGCGTTTTTTCATAAGTTTAGTTGCTGGATTTTTGAGAATAGCAAGCGCTGCGCTTACGGCAGCCGAAGCAGGTTGGTGGGATTTGGTGGACGTCTTGAAAGGTGAGCATGGTGCCAAAGCGGGCTTCTTTTTCTTCATCGAAGCCGCATCGTTTGGGCGAGCTCTTAGGATTGTGGTAGGTGCCGAAGAGGAGGTCCCAGATCGGGAGGTCAGCATAGTTCTGGGTGTGATGCTGGTAGGCGTGGTGGATCCGGTGAGATTCAGGGCGCTGGAAGATGGGCCCGAGCCAGCGCGGGATGCGGATGTTCCAGTGATAGAAATATTCCGCCACTGCGGTGAGGCCGGTGTAGAGGGCGGCGGCTTCCACTGAGATGCCAAGAACGAGGTAGGTCAGGATCGCGGAAATGATCGAGTTGATCGTGATTTCGACCGGGTGCTTATAGAAACTTGCGAGCACCTCGATGCGCCGCGGCGAGTGGTGGAGCTGATGGCAAAGCCGCCAAAAGAACTTCGATTCGTGTCGGATCCGGTGCCACCAATAATAGACGAAGGTGGAGATGAAGTAGGTCGCGAGCGCGCTCCAAAAGAGCGAGAGGTGATCGCGGAGTTGGAGGAGTGACCACGATTGGCACCAGCGGTCCCAAGTCAGTCCGGCTAGGATGACGACAGCGACTTGCGCGGCATTGATCAGTGCGATGCGGACCCACCAGCCATTGGCTTTTGGAAGTTCGTTTGCGGGCCAGATCTTCTCGATGAGGAGAAAAAGGGCGGCGATGGCAGCGAGCAGAAGAATCATGCGCTGACTTTAGAGGGAGGAGTGGCAATTCTTTAAATCGATTTACATGCTTCTAACATTGATTGAATCAATTTCCGGACCAAAACTTACAGAATTTCCGCTTAATTAGACCGATAATCGTCAATAACTCCTGTTTTTACAAAAATTCCAATTTACTAATCCCAATTATTAAAATATGCTTTGGAACTCCCTTATGAAAAAATTTCTCTCACTTTTCTCGCTTCTTGGAATGGTCCACGGCGTTGAATACCGATCGTTCGATGGTTCTGGCAATAATTTGACTAATCCGGATTGGGGAAGTGTCGGCCAGCCGTTGGACCGGATCGCCCCGGCCAACTACGTCGGCGGTCAGTCAGTTGATCTCGGCCGGGCTAATCCCCGTGAGATTTCTAATCTTATATTCGATCAGGTCTCTTCACTTCCTGATCCTAATGGGCTTTCTGAGATGGGGTGGGCGTGGGGCCAGTTCCTTGACCACGATATCGACCACACCCTCATCAGCGGCTCGAACGGGCTACTGGAGATCACGGTTCCAAATAATGACCCTTTTTTCGGCGATCTCGGGTCCTCTAACAAGATCAGGGTTAGTCGCTCGAATTTTGAACTCATCGGTGGAGTTCGGGAGCAGACGACGAACATTAACGCGTGGATCGATGGATCTGTCGTTTATGGCGGCCGCGCGATCGATGGTCCCAGTTCGCTTGATCGGTCGGACTGGTTACGAGCCAATGACGGCAGCGGAAAAATGAAAGTAAGTGATGGGGGAGCGCTCGGTGATCTTCTTCCTAAGTGGGATTCGACGACGCCGGTGATGGCTAACACAAACCGCCCGCACATGGGATCGAATGCTTTTGTGGCCGGCGACGTGCGCGCTAATGAGCACACTGCTCTTATCAGCCTCCACACCCTTTTCGTCCGGGAGCACAACCGCTTGGCAGGAGTGATCGCAGGGCAGGACGCAACTCTGACAGGTGATCAAATTTATGATCGCGCTCGCAAGATCGTAGGCTCCCAGATCCAAGCTATCACTTACAATGAGTTTCTTCCTTCTATCGGGATCGATCTCACGAGCTACGCGGGCTACGATTCAACTATTGACCCGACGGTGACTAATGAGTTCGCCAATGCCGCGTTCCGAATGGGCCACTCACAAATCAACGGCACGATGTTACGACTGAATGCGGACGGCAGCACGATCCCTGAAGGTCATCTGAATCTCGTGCAGGGGTTCTTCGATCCCGGCAGGATTCAAGAAGGGGGTCTCGAGGCGACGCTTCTCGGTCTCTCGGCGCAAGTGCAGGAGGCGACGGACGGCCAGCTTGTCGGCGAACTCCGAAATCAGCTCTTCCAGCGCTTCATCCCGGGTGCGGGGCTTGTAGATAATGCCTCGGACCTTGCGGCCATTAATATCCTGCGTGGTCGCGACCACGGATTGGGGACTTATAATGAGACCCGCGTGGCCCTTGGTTTCACGGCGGCCACCGACTACTCACAGATTACCGATGACCCTGAAACCGCTCAGGCTTTGGCGACTCTCTACGGCGCGGCAGGGATCGACGAGGTTGATCTTTACGTTGCGATGTTGCTTGAGGGAGATCTTCCTGACTCGATCATGGGAGAAGTGGGAATGGCGATTCTGGCGGACCAATTTTCCCGTTTGAAAGACGGCGACCGTTTCTTCTATAAGAACCAAGCCGATGGGATTCACGATGACCTCCAGATGGTGGCGACATGGGACGAGAATGAAATCGAAACAACTTACGACTTCATCAGCGAACTCACCCTTTCTGACCTTATCGAGCTCAATACCGACGTGACCAATTTGTCTGATAACGTCTTCTTCGCTCAGGCTGTTCCTGAGCCATCCTCTGCTCTTCTGCTCTTATTGGCCGGAAGCTATGCCGGATTGCGGAGGCGGCGCAATGGATAGAACGAGCGGAGACTGAGGGTGCGGTGCACGCTAGGGGAGGTGAACCTTTGAGGGCCTCTCGGGTCAGATTTTTTTGACGAACTTGGATTTTAGCTTCATCGGGCCGATGCCCTCGACCTTGCAGTCGATGTCATGGTCGGCGCCGGGTGAGAGGCGGATATTTTTTACTTTGGTGCCGATTTTCAGGGTGGTGGAAGTGCCCTTCACCTTGAGGTCTTTGGTGAGCTGGACGCTATCGCCGCTTGCGAGCGGATTGCCGTGGGCGTCGCGGATGATGGCGGCTTCTGCTTCAGCGGCGGCTTCTTCTGCCGACCATTCGTTGTCACAGTCGGGACAGCTGAAGAGGGGCCCATTTTCGTAGGTGTATTCGGATTGGCACTCTGGACAGCTTGGGATCAGGCTCACTGCAGAAGTCTAAGCGGGATGCTAGCGCCGATGCTATCGCAAAAAATCACCCCCCGGCACTGAAAGCACCGGGGGGTGGTCGAACAAACAACAAACAACGTATGAAGGGGAGCTGGTAAAACGGCACCCCGACAACCCTATTAGTGGCACCAAATTGCAATTTTGCTGATAAAAATCTTCTTAAATTTTTTCTTAGATAATGTCGCTAAGGTTTTTAATGAAGTCTGTTAGGCGAGAATCTGTTTCACGGTGAATCCGTGGACATCGGTGAGGCGGAAGCGGCGGCCTTGGAACTTGTAGCTGAGGCGCTCGTGATCGATCCCGAGAAGATGGAGGATGGTCGCTTGGAGATCGTGCACGTGGATGGCATCGGTCGGCTTGTGGTGCTTGTCGAGGGTGACGGGATTACCATCGGGATCGACGATGCCGGAGCCGAACTTGTCGGTCTGGCCGACGGTGATTCCGCCTTTGATCCCGCCGCCAGCCATCCACATCGAGAAGGAGTTTTTATGGTGGTCGCGGCCGTAATCGGTCTTGGTGAGCTTGCCTTGAGAGAAGGCGGTGCGTCCGAATTCTCCGCCCCAGATGACTAGGGTGTCATCGAGAAGGCCGCGCTGCTTGAGGTCCATCACGAGTGCCGCCGAGCCGCGGTCCGTCTTTGCGCAGCGGTCTTTCATCGAGCCGGGGAGTCCGCCGTGGGCATCCCAGCCTTGGTGGTAGAGCTGGATGAACTGGACTCCGCGCTCGGCGAGGCGGCGGGCTTGGAGGCAGTTCGCGGCGTAGGTTCCGGCTTCCTTGGCTTCCTCGCCGTAGAGGTCCCAGGTCGATTGTGGCTCGTCGGTGGTATCGGAAACCTCCGGGACGCTGGCCTGCATCCGGTAGGACATTTCGTATTGGGCGATGCGGGACTCGATCTCGGGGTCGAGTTCGCGCTGGAATTTATCGTAGTTCAGCGCGTTAAGTTTATCGAGCATGCTGCGGCGATTTGCGCGGGTGATGCCTTCTGGATTATTGAGGAAAAGGACGCGATCTTCCCCGGCGAGAAACTTCACTCCTTGGTGGCGCGAGTCGAGGAAGCCGGAGCCCCAGAGGCGCGAGTAGAGCGGCTGGCCTCCGCCATTTTTACTCACCATCACGATGAAGTTCGGCAGGTCGGAATTCCCCGAGCCGAGGCCGTAGGAGAGCCAGGAGCCGAGGCAGGGACGCCCGGCGATTTGATTGCCCGTCTGGAAGAAAGTGATCGCGGGGTCGTGGTTGATGGCGTCGGTATAGACGTTCCGCATGATGCAGATGTCATCGGCGATTTTATGATGCCAGGGGATGAAGCTGCTCATCTCTTGGCCGTTCTCGCCGTAGCGGCCGAACTTGGTGCAGACCGAGCCCGCCATCGGGAGGGAGGATTGGTTTGACGACATTCCGGTGGTCTCGACGAGGGCGTCCTTAGGGAGCTCGACGCCGTGATTCTCGCGCAGGTGGGGCTTGTTATCGAAGAGTTCGTATTGCGAGGGACCGCCACTTTGAAAAAGATAGATCACGCGCTTGGCCTTGGGCCTTTCTGGGAGGCCGTAGGCGCCATCATCTGATCCTTGAGCGAGGAGGGAGGCGAGGGCCATGCCGCCGATGCCGGTGGTGGATTTACTGAAAAAGTGACGTCGGTTGATGGCGAGGGGATCGTTTTCAAGGTTGGTCATTTAAGGAGGAAGGTGGTGGGTTTACCGGAGAGGTGCGGAGTTTCTAGAGAGCGGCCATTTAGGATGATAATTAGCGGGTCCAGACTGCGGAGTCGGTGTTGAAGATTGTTTGGCAGACGGTGGTCATGGCGGCGGCTTCGGCGGTGTCGATGTCCTCCGGCTGGGGGGTGACGCCGATGCTGAGGAGCTTCGAGGCATTCTGGGGGTTCTCTTTAAAATAAGTCCGCTGCTCCTCGAGAAGCTCTTTCAGGGTGGCGAGCTCGTAGGGGGTGGGGTCGCTGCTAGCGATGCGGAGCCAGGCGGTGGTGAGGCGGGATTGGTCAGTTCCTTTTTGAGAAAGGAGGTCGTTCGCGAGCGTGCGGGCGGCTTCGATGAAGTGGCGGTCGTTGAGGAGGACGAGGGCCATGGCGGGGCTATTTGTGCGAGAGCGCTTCACGCTGCAGACCTCGAGCGAGGGCTTATCGAGGATGGTCATATTCGGCTGCGGCTTGGTGCGCTTCCAGTAGGAATAGATCGAGCGGCGATGGACTTGCTCCGGGCTTTCGTCGTCTGAAATGAGGGGGCTGTAGGGGTGGACCGGGGGCCCTCCGGATGACTCGCGGAGGAGGCCGGAGGAGGCGAGGGCGCTATCGCGGATCTGCTCGCCGCTCATGCGGAAGGCGGGGCCGCGGGCGAGGAGCTTGTTATGAATATCGCGTGATCTAAGCTCGGCGGTGAGGGCGGAATCTTGGCGATAAGTGGCGGAGAGGACGATCTGCTTCACGAGCGCCTTAGTGCTCCAGCCTTGGGCGATGAAATCACGGCAGAGCCAATCGAGGAGCTTGGGGTGGGTTGGGAGGTCGCCTTGGAGGCCGAAATTCTCCATCGTGCCGACGAGGCCTTCACCGAAAAGTTGCTGCCAGATCCGGTTCACATAAACTCGGCTGGTGAGGGGATGTCTCGGGTCGGTGAGCCACTGGGCGAGGCCGAGGCGATCTGCTGGGGCGTCCTTTGGAAAGGGGAGGAGGAAGGCAAAGGTGTCGCGCGGGAGTGGCTCGCCGATCGGGCTGTGATATTCGCCGCGAGCGAGAATGCGGGCTGGACGGGGGGTGTCCATTTCCTCCATCACCGGGACTTCGATAAACGAGTCCTCAAGCGTGACGATGGCCCGGTGGGCGGCTGAGATCTCCCGCAGGGTGGCGCGGTATTCCGGGTGGAAATTGGCGAGGTAGTAGGGGAAGAGGTCCTCGCCCGGTGGGGTGGGTTTTCCGGCGAGGTGTCGGGCTTCGAGCGCGGTGATGGCGCGATCAAAGACGCTCATGTCATCGACATTTCCACCAGCGAATCCTGGTCCACGGAAGATCGCTCCGATGGTGAAATGGCGCCCGTCCGAGTAGGTCGGGGTGGTGATGCTTTTGTAGAGCTGGTCGCCTGTCACTACGGTCTCGACTGCTTCGCCGTTGAGGTAGAATTTGAGACCCTCGGCTTTGCGGCGACCGTCATAGGTCATGGTGACGTGCTGCCACTCGTCTTGCGGGATGCGGGCCTTAGTCTTGATGCCGAGGCCATTATCTGGCCAAGCGCGGAAGATGCGCCCGGCGAGGTAGCCGTCCTGAAGGCGGAGGTCGATTCCGTGGTAGCCGACCTCGGTTCCGAAGGCGCGGTGCCAGACTACGGCGGAGTCTGGGTCGCGGAGGGAATCCTTCAGCCAGAGGCCTACCGAGAAGGGGTCGTAGCTGTCCTTCGAGAAGAAGCCGTCTTGGACGGTGGCACCGTCATCCCCATTCAGGGAGAGGGCGCTGCCGTGATTGGGCGGGCCGGGGGCGAACTCGGGTTTACTGATTTGGAAGCGGATTGGGAGGGGCTTTCCGTCCTCGGCTAGGAGAGGTTTCTCTGGCTGGATGCGGGAGTGGAGTGGGTCGGGGTGGGATTGGTTAAAATCGAAGAAGGCGCTCTGGTCGGCCATCGTGAGGGGGGTTCCGGGAGCGAGTTGGCTCTGCCATTTCTCGAAGTCAGGGCGGGCGTCGGCGGTGATTTGGGCGAGGCGGGCGTCGAGCTTTGCGGCGGCGTTTTCGAGATCTGCGAGGTCGCTTTTCTCCTTATCGCTCGGGAGGAGAAGGCTGGGTGGGGGAGAGATTTTTCCGTGGATGTAGAGGCCGTCTTCGTTGATGGAATTAAAGAAGCCGCTGAGCTGAAAATACTCCTTCGCGGTGATGGGGTCGTATTTATGATCATGGCACTTCGAGCACTCCATGGTGAGGCCGAGGTAGGCGGTGCCGAAGGTGTTGACGCGGTCTGCGACGCCATCGAGGAAAAATTCTTCACGGATTGAGCCGCCTTCATTCGTCATTCGGTTAAAGCGGTTCGAGGCGGTGGCGAGCTTCTGATCGGTGGTGGCATTTGGGAGGAGATCGCCCGCGATATTCTCGGTGATGAAGCGATCGTAGGGCATGTCACTCTCGAAGGCGCGGATGACGTAGTCTCGGTATGGCCAGGCGGTGAGGTCCATGTCCGCGTGGTAGCCCCAGGTGTCGGCGTAGCGCACGGCATCGAGCCAGGGCGTCGCGAAGTGCTCCCCGTAAGCGCGGGTGCTTAGCAAGGAATCGGCCGCCTTTTCGTAAGCGGTCTCGGGGTCTCCCGAGAGGTCATTTTTAAAGGTGGTGATCTGCGCGAGGGTCGGCGGCAGTCCGGTGATTGCCAGGCTGGTGCGCCGGAACCAGCGCAGGGGGCTGGCCTCTGGCGAGGGGCTGAGCGATTCCTTCTCAAGCCGGGCGGCGACGAAGTGATCGATAGGACTACGCGGCCAGCCGGGATGGGCGACCTCCGGGACCGGGATGCGCTTCGGGAGATTGACGAAACTCCAGTGTTTCTCGTACTTGGCACCTTGCTTGATCCAGGCTCCGATGGTGGCTTTTTCCGAATCCGAGAGCGTGACATTGAAGTCAAGCGGGGGCATCGGGTCTTCGGTGTCGGTAATGCGGAGCCATGCCACCGAGTTCTCGAGCGAACCGGGCACAATGGCGTGCTTGCCAGGGGATTCGGCGAGGACCTTGAAGGCCTCCTCCTCGATATCGAGGCGAAGCCCGGCTTCCCGCGAGCCTTGATCTGGGCCATGGCAGAGGAAGCACTTGTCTGAGAGGATGGGCCTCACGTCCGCATTATAACTCACGCGATCCTCGGCGAAGCAGGATGCGAGGCTCGTGATGAAAATGAGAAGGTGGGACTTGAGGGGGGGCATCACGAGTGGGATTTTGTATGCCAAACTGATGGGCGATTTGGACTCTACGGGAGTGAGTTCCTTTATGTTGCGACTATTTTAGAAATCTTTTCATCGCCGAGATTGATGCGAACGAGGAAATCACGGTTGGTTGGCTCGCAACCGCTCCGTGCTGAGGTTGAAAAGTTGAGAGAGATCTGTTGGCGGGCCATGCTTCCGCCGGATACGGCGTGGACCCGGCCGGCGACCTATTCGTGCTTGATGGATGATTTCAATTCTCCCTGCAGATATTCATCGGCAGTGAGGAGGCCTCCGGTGAGGGCTTTGGACATGCCTCTACTTAAGAATACTAACCTTGAGCTCACAAGGTTGGAAGATTCGTGCCTTTTAAAGGTGAGGCTTCCTTTGGTGCTGCGCGGCTTGGGGGCCTTGATGAAGCGGTTTACGGCGGCGCGTTTTACTCCTTCGGTAGGTGGGGTTCTAGGCTCGATGATTTTGCTTGTTCAGCGGCGGCGGCTTTCCGGATGAAATACTCCGTGAGGTCGCTCTGCATGCGATATTTACGGTCGCCTTTTTTCGGCTCGATGCGCTTTGAGGAGCCATCGGTGAGGATGAGGGAGGCGTTTTGGTTATCGCGGAAGCAGGAGGTGAGGACTTTGAGGAGAATTTTTTTCGAGGCTTTATCGCGAATGGGCGTCATGAGTTCGACCCGTTTTGAGAGGTTACGCGTCATCCAGTCGGCCGAGGAGATGTAGACCTCTTGGTCTCCGCCTTGGTGGAAGCTGAAGATGCGCATGTGCTCGAGCTGTTGGTCGACGATTGAGATGACTTTGATGTTACGGGCTTCTTTTCGCTCGCCTGTTTTGAGGCAGCAGATTCCGCGGATGTTGAGCTGGATGTCGACGCCGGCCTTTGAGGCGCGGTAGAGTGCTTCGATCATGTCTGGGTCCTCGAGAGAGTTCATCTTTGCGATGATGCGGGCTTCTTCACCTTCGGAAGCGCGCGCGGTTTCTTCATCGATGAGATCGATGAGGGTGCGTTTCATCTGGGTGGGTGCGGGGATGAGGGCTTGGAAGTTTTCGAGTTTAGTGCGGCCAGTGACGGCGTTGAAGAAGGTGGAGGCATCGACGCTGATTTCGTGGGAGGCGGTGAAGTAGGAGATGTCGGTATAGAAGCCAGCGGTGACCTCATTATAGTTGCCGGTGGCGAGGTGGACGTAGCGGCGCAGTGAGCCTTCTTCCCGGCGGACGACGAGGGTGATTTTGGCGTGGGTTTTCAGGCCTTTGACGCCGTAGATGACTTGGGCACCGGCACGGCGGAGTTCTTCGGCGCGGACCAAGTTATGAGCTTCGTCAAAGCGGGCTTTAATTTCGACCAGCGCGGTGACTTGCTTGCCTGACTTGGCGGCGTGGACGAGGGCATCGACGATTTTGGAATTTTTAGCGGTGCGGTAGAGGACTTGCTTGATGGCGAGGACGTCTGGGTCCTCGGCTGCTTCCTCGATAAAGCGGACGACGGGTCGGTAATTTTGATAGGGGTGGACGAGGGTGAGATCTTGCTCTTTAAGAAGGTCGAAGAAGGAGCGGGAGGGATCGAAGTCCGGTGATTCTGCTCCGGCGATGGGGTCGGTGCGGAGGTGGCCGAAGCCCTCGGTCATGGCGAGCTGAAAGAAGCTGGCGAGGGCGAGGGGAGCGGAGGTGAGGTAGACCTTTTGGAGGGCGATATCGAGGAGGGAGATGAGTTCTTGGCTGAGGTCATTGTCCTCGCTGATTTGTAGGCGGACGGGGAAGGATTGAACGCGGTCGGTGACGACTTGGCGGATCTCTTCTGCGAAGTCGTGTGCCTCGTCTTCGTTGGCGGGGATGTCGGTATTTCGAGTGAGGCGGAGGACGGTATGCTGGATCACTTTTTCCTCCGGGAAAAGGGTGTCGCAGAAGTAGGCGGCGAGGTCCTCGAGGAGGATGAAGCCGCCTTCATCGAGGACGACGATGCGTGGGGCGCTGGTAGGCATCGGGATGACGACGACCCTTTCTTGGCCTTTTTTAGAATCAACAGAGTCGAGGACGCGGAGGGCGAGGCAGATCGAGAGCGAGGGGACTAATTCTCGGGCGTTCAGGCTGGTGAGGTAGAGCGGGGAGAGAAGGGGGGAGATTTCTTCATCGAAATACTGGCGGAGGCGGGAAACTTGGGGCGAGTCAAGCGAGGCCATTTTTTTCTGACCGAGGCCTTCCTTTTCCAGAGCGGGGAGGAGGTCGCGGCGGAAGAGACGTTCTTGATCTCTGGTGAAGCGGCGTAGGCGAACCTCGATGGCGGTGAGCTGTTCGGCGGCGTCACGTCCGCGGGAGTCGGTGTAGCCCATCATGGAGTCTTGTAGGCTGTAGAGTCCGCCGATGCGCACTTGGAAGAATTCGTCGAGATTCGATCCGGAGATGGCGAGGAATTTGACGCGGTCGAGGAGGGGAAGGTCCTCGCGGATGGCTTCGTTCAGGACGCGCTGATTGAACTCGATCCATGAGAGTTCGCGATTGATGAGAGCTGGCTTCATGGGGCTTCTTTTAGAATAATTTTAAGGCCAAAGAGTTCCTCGAAGAGGTCGGCTTTTGACGGGAGGGCGAGGCGTTCGGCGGTGGCATCATAGACGCCGGTGACGGTGAGGGTGAGGCGGTCGCCTTTTAACGAGGCGTGAACATTCTTAACGCGCTGGGAGTGCGATCGTTCGAGGGCGTCGGCGACCCGGATGAGGGCGGACAATTTAGCGACGCGCATGCGATCGGTGGCTGAGAGTTGTCCGTAACCCTCGTGCTCGATCTGGGGTGTTGCTTTGCGATGGTAGCGGGTGATGAGGGCGACGATTATGCGATCGGCGTCATCGAGGCCAAAGATCTCGCTGTGCCGGACCATGTAGAACGAGTGGTGCTCGTGTCCCTTTGGCGAGATATGGTTACCTGCTTCGTGCAAGAGGCATGCGACCTCGAGGAGGAGGGAGTCGTGTTGGCTGAGGCCGTGAAGAGATTGTGTCTGGGCGAAAAGCTCGCGGCAGAGGTGGGCGACGTGAAGGGCGTGCTTGAGGTCGATATCGAAGCGGAGAGCGGTGACCTCGGCCGAGTGAAGCAGTTGTTCCCGGATTTCGTCCTGCAAGCTGCCTGGGTTTGCGAGATCTGTGAGGAGACCTTTTTCATAACCGGAAGGGGAGACTCGGAGGGTTTTGAGCTCGAAGCTGTCAGCGATACAGCTGTTAATGACGAGGGAGGGAAGGGCGGATCCGGCGGTTTGGTAGTCGAGCCGGAAGCGCTTCACTCGTTCGCTCTCGGTGACGCTCGCGACGTGTTCGGTGAGTTGCTCGAGGTCGGCGTAGCTGGATTTTGTTTTGTCTGGTTTTGCGAGGAAGGGGGCGAGGATTTGGATCTCGGTGCCGATCATGACGATGTCCTCGACTTGCTCGCTGTGGAAATCAAAGTGGAGCTGTGCGATGAGGCCTCGGATCTCTTCTTTGATGAGGCTGATGATTGGCTCGCCGATGAGGTCGGGGGCGTTGAGTCGTTCCCAGGTGCGGTGTGTCCCGAGTCGGTAGCTTTGGTAGCGCACGATCTGACCGCTTTTAAATAGGAGCGCGCGCGTGTTCCCGGGCCCGACGTGGACTACGATGGTGTTGCGCTTTTGCATCGAGGGGGTGTCGCGCAGGCGTCTTCTTGTTTTCAAAAAGACTAAGCGGGTCATCTCGCCATCGTCCAGCGGCTCGAATCTCCAGCCGCAAGCGATCTGGAGGCGGTTCAGAAACGACTCTGCGTTCTTGGCTTCGCGCAGGGTATTGGTCGTCACGGCACGGAGTGGAAGCTCTTCGAGATGGAGTTCCGCGAGGGCAGCTTGGAAGCCCTTGAGCACCTTTACGGCTTGCTCGATGGTAGAGGGGAGGATGATTCCGTGCCGAAAGATATCGCGCCCCAGAGGAATGTTCTTCTCGAGAAAATCGACGATTTTTTCTTCCCCGCCGTCCTCGTCATGCGAGAGAACAATCATCGAGGCATGGCTCGCGCCGATGTGGATCGCTGCGCTCAGTTTGTTCTTCAGATTCTCCATTTTCTCGCAGCTCTATTCATCCCCCGATCGGCGAGAAGAGCAACAGGGAAAGTGTGACGGTTTCAAAGAGATGGTGGCGGAGCTGGGGGGCCTTCAATCGGGCTCTAATTCTCTTCGAAAAAGATTGAGTTTTCCTGCCGAAAGTCCTATTTCCCGCGCGTCGAAGGACGGTCTGGCTCATTTCAGGGCGCGGCCTATCCCGATTACTACTAAAATGAACGATTACGGAATCAACCTTGCTGACTTCAAGCAGAACGAAAAAGACACCGGAAGCGCCGACTTCCAGATCGCGCTCATGACCCAGCGCATCAAGCACCTCACCGAGCACATGGGCGACCATAAAAAAGACTTCGCCTCACGCCGCGGACTCCTCCGCCTCGTGGCCCGCCGCCGTAAGCTTCTTGATTACCTCGCGAGCAAGTCTGAGGAGCGCTACCAGAAGGTTCTCAAGTCCCTCGATCTGCGTCGCTAACTAATTTTGTAAAACGGCCACGGTGGAAGACATCGTGGCCGTTTTCCTTAAAGAGCCATTTCTCTTTTTAAAATGAGGTGGCTTTTCTGGTGAATGGGCCCACCCAAATAAAGAACGGGTCCACCTCATCATTTCACAAAAATCATCTCCCGGGAGGGTCCCGGGCGATCACACTAAAATAAGAAAATGAGTATACAAAATGTAACGGCCAATATCGGGCCAAGCCCCATGGTCATCGAGACCGGTAAATTGGCCAAGCTGGCCGACGGAGCAGTCACCGTCCAGATGGGCGAAACGATCGTCATGGTCAGCGCTGTCTCCCAAACGAAAATCCGCGAAGGCCAGACTTGGTTCCCCCTCTCGGTGGAATACAAGGAGCGCGCCTCCGCCGCTGGCACCTTCCCTGGTGGCTACTTCAAGCGTGAAGGACGCCCGACCGAGAAGGAAATCCTCACCTGCCGCATGACGGACCGCCCGCTGCGTCCGCTTTTCCCGAAGGGTTATCTTTACGATACCCAGATCATCGCCCTCCTGCTCAGTGCTGATCAGGTGAATGATGCTGACGTTCTCGCGATGAATGGCGCGTCGGCCGCTCTCGCTATTTCCGACATTCCTTTTGCTGGCCCCATCGGAGCGGTTCGCGTGGGCCGTGTCGATGGTGAGTTTCTCATCAATCCGACCTTCGAGCAGCGTGAAGATTCCGATCTCGACCTCATTTACGTGGGTAACAAGACCGACGTTATCATGATCGAGGGTGCTGCGAATGAAATCCCAGACGCAGAGTTTAAAAAGTCCCTCCACTTTGCCCAAGAAGCGGTGACTAAGCTTGTTGAGGCGCAGGAAGAACTCGTGAAACTCGCCGGTAAGCCGAAGCGTGACTACACCGTCACCGTGGCTAAGGAAGATCTCCTCGAGATCGGTTACGCCGTCGCCGGTGACCGGATTGAGGACGCGATTTACGCTGCTTCTAAAGTCGAGCGTGGCAAAAAAGTAGGCGCTCTCCGCGACGAGGTGGAAGCTGCTATTAAAGAAAAGTTTCCCCAGACTACCGAGTTCGAGATCGAGCAGGTATTTGAATACATTCAGAAGAAAGCCTTCCGTCTTTCCATTATGGAAAAAGGGGTCCGGGCAGACGGTCGTGGCCTCCGCGATCTCCGCGAACTTTATGGCGAGATCGGCACCCTGCCACGGGTTCACGGCTCGGCAATCTTCTCCCGCGGTGAGACTCAGGCACTCGGAATCTGCACCTTGGCACCTGCTGATGAGAAGCTTTACGTTGATAACTATGCGGGTGGTGAGGACTCGAAGAATTTCTTCCTGCACTACAACTTCCCACCCTTCTCGGTCGGTGAGACCGGTCGCTTCGGCGGCATGAACCGCCGTGAGATTGGACACGGAGCACTCGCTGAGCGTTCCATCGCACCGATGCTTCCTGACACCGATGAGTTCCCTTACTCCATGCGCATCTCTTCTGAGGTCATGGAGTCGAATGGTTCCACCTCAATGGCGACTGTCTGTGCCGGAACGATGGCTCTCCTTGATGCTGGAGTTCCCATGAAGCGCCCTGTGGCAGGAATCTCTTCTGGACTCGTCACCGAGCAAGATGCGGATGGAAAGATGACCAAGCACGTTGTCATTCTCGACATTATCGGTTCTGAGGATTTCTACGGTGACATGGACTTCAAACTCTGTGGCACGAGCGAGGGCGTTACCGGATATCAGCTTGATCTTAAGCTCCCCGGCATCCCGCTTGCGATTCTTGAGGAGGGGATCGACCTCGCCATCGAAGGCCGGGCTAAGGTTCTTGATAAGATGGCTGAGTCCATCAGTGGACCGGGCGATCTTTCGCCACACGCTCCCCGGATCGAGACCGTCAAGATCCCGCAGGATCGCATCGGCGAGCTCATCGGGCCTGGTGGAAAGAATATCAAGGCGATCCAGGCTGAGTCTGGTGCGGACCTGAATATCGAGGATGATGGCACCGTCCACATCTACGCGTCGAAGGCGGAAGGTCTCGAGGCAGCCAAGAACATGATCGACATGATGTTCGCCGAAGTGGAAGTCGGTAAGACTTACACTGGTAAAGTGATGAATGTCACCACCTTTGGAGCGTTCATGGAGGTGCTTCCTGGGAAAGACGGCCTCGTCCACATTTCCGAGCTTGCTGAGGGTCGCGTTAATCAGGTTGAGGACGTCTGTAAGAAGGGCGATATCATCACCGCTAAATGCGTCGGAGTTGATGAAAAAGGCCGCGTGAAAATGTCCCGCCGGGCCTCTCTCCGCGAGAGTGGTGAGGGTGATTCCGCTAAGGCGGCCCCCGCTCCTAAGGGAGATGAGGTGCCTCCTTCAGAAGAGGAAGTTGTCACCTTCGGCTAACTCGAACTGGCTTTAAAATAACAAAGCGCCCCCGGGAGACCGGGGGCGCTTTTTTTGATGAGTGCTGGAAGGACGATTGCGAAACGTTCGAGATCACTTTTCCCGATCTACTCGGTGGCTTGATCGACCCGCTCGAAGCGAGCTCCTTTTGAAACGTCGTAGATGAAGAAGGCGGTTCCGCCGAAGACCAGCACGATCACGATCGCGAGTAGAAGATTAAAGAGAGTCTTCATGGCCGCATTTTCTGGATTCTAAGCGCGGCCAAGGTAGGACGAGTCGTCCGTGCTGACCTTTAAAATGTCACCCGGCTTCACGAAGAGGGGGACCTGAATGGTGAGGCCCGTTTCGAGGGTGGCCGGTTTGGTGGGATTATTTGCGGTGTCGCCTTTGATGCCCTCGGAGGATTCGGTGACCTTTAGTTCCACTGAAGATGGGAGATCGATGCTGACCGCGGAACCCTCGACGAAGAGGACCTCGACGTCTTGGCCTTCCTTGATGAAGTGCTTGGCATCGCCGACGAATTCATCGGTGAATCCGGTGGTCTCATAGGTCTGCATGTCCATGAAGTGGAGCATGCCGGGCTCGGCGTAGGAGAACTCGAGCTTCTGGCGATCGGTCTCTACGATATCGACTTTCTCGCTGGAAGCGAAGCGGATCGTTTTCGTTTTTCCGGTAGCGAAGGAGCGGATGGTAGCGGCGATGAGGGCGTTGCCCTTGCCGGGGGTGCGGTGATCGAGGCCGAGCACGATTCCGCTCTCACCTCCATACTTGATGCACTGTCCACGTTTGAGATTGGTTGCGACGGTTGCCATGTTGCCTCTGGGATTAGGGGAGAGTGGGCGGCGGGTCAAGGCTTGGAAATGAGCGGGGGGGAGGGCGTAGCTCGGCGCTGAAGTCCAGCCGGGGGGTCCCTTCTGACTCTCGGGTGGAAAAGTTGAGCACTTTGGGAGGGCGGGATTTTTCCCACTGGTCGAGCCGCCCGAGCCATTCGACGAATTCCTGATCAGGTCCGGTGACTGTTAGGGAGACGTCATTTCCCGCACGGGAGGCGCGGAGAATCTCCAGCCCGGGAGAAAGCTCGGGGAGTCCGCAAACTTCTACGATCTCGCGAGCGAGCTGCTGCGTGCGCCACGATTGGTAGAAATGGTGGCCCAGCAGGGTGAGCAGGACGACGATGAGGAGCTTGAGTCCGGTGCGCAGTTTGCGGAGTCTAGACATGCTGAAGGCTTGCGAGAAGGCTAGGGGAGCGCTACTCATTCACCAATGATCTATTTGGACAACCATGCCACCACTCGGGTTCATCCTGAGGTTCTCGAGGCGATGCTCCCTTACTTGCAGGATCACTTTCATAATCCTTCTAGTGGTTACCGGGCTTCGAGAATTGTGAAAAAAGCGCTGGTGCAGGCGCGCGGCCAAGTCGCGCAGCTTATCGGAGCTAAGGAGGAAGAGATCGTCTTCACCGGCTGCGGCACGGAGTCGAATAATATGGTGCTGAAATCGCTGGCGCGGATTTACGGGCGGAAAACCGCGCGCGTCATTACGGGAGAGATCGAGCACAGCGCGGTGCTGCGTCCTTGCGAGGCGATGGAGGCTGTGGGCTTCGATCTTGTCCGCTGCGGGGTAGATTCCTCTGGCCGGGTTGAGGTGGAAGAATTCGAGATCGCTTGTGATGGTGCTGAGCAAGGATTCGCGAGCATCATGTGGGCGAATAATGAGACGGGCGTCATTCAGCCAGTTGGGGAGCTTTGCGAGATCGCAAAGTCGAGCGGTTATGCCTTTCACAGCGATGCGATTCAAGCGGTCGGGAAAGTCCCGGTTGATGTTAGAAATGTCCCGGTCGATTTCCTCAGTATCAGCGGCCATAAGTTTCATGCGCCGAAGGGTGTCGGAGCGCTCTACCTCCGCGAGGGCACCCGCTTCGAGCCCCTCATCCGGGGCGGCGGGCAGGAAGAGGGCCGCCGGAGTGGGACCGAAAATGTCCCCTACATCGTCGGACTCGGGCACGCCGCTCAGCTCGCTTACGAGGCGCTCGAAAAAGACGGCCACCAGGGAATCGCCGAGCTGCGGGACCATCTTGAGACGCGCCTCTGCGCCGAGATCGAGGGCGTCACGCTTAATGGCTCGCGCGAGCATCGCGTGCCGACCTGCGCGCATGTCTCATTCGAGGATTGCGAGGGGGCCGGACTCCTCATCCTCCTCGATGAATACGGGGTGCAAATCTCGACCGGGAGCGCTTGCATGACCGGTAAGCAGGAGCCCAGTCATGTGCAGAAAGCGATGGGCCTCAGCGATGAGCAGGCCAAGAGCAGCCTCCGAATTTCACTCTCAACCTTCACGACAAAGGACGAGGTGGAGGCCGCGGTAGAGGCGATCAAGAAAGCGGTGAAGAAGCTCCGCAACGTCCAAGGAAGCGGCGGAGTGGGGCCGGTGATGGTTTATTCATAGGGGAGAATTTTGGTGGCAGGGAAGGCCTAGGAAGATGATTTCAAAGGTCGAGGGGGATCTGGGGCATGGGGACGATGATCTCGGTATTGGGGAGTTTGCGACCGAGTTCTTCTTGAAACCAAGCGACGGCCGGGGGGTCCCCGTGGACGAGGAGGATTTTTTTGGGGTTCGTTTTAACCGCGAAGTTGATGAGGTCATCGCGGTGGGCGTGACCGGAGAAATCGAATTCATCTACGACGCAGTTCAGCGGGACCTTGTGGGTGCCATCGAGCCGGATGAGGTCACCGGTGGAGGCTTCTTTAATGATGCCGGCGGGGGTGGCGGGATCGGCATAGCCTACGAAGAGAAGAGTGTTAAGCGGGTTGGGAAGGAACTCGCGGGCGAAGATGTTTGAGACTGTTTTTTCAGACATCATGCCGCTGGAGAGGCAGTAGATGGCGCCGGGTTGGCACTCGATGGGCGCACGTGACCCCTTTTTATTTCCTGTTTTGACGGTCATGTCCTTCAGGATCTGGAAGCCGGGTTTGGTGCGGCGGGTGCGGCGGGAGAAGGAGTCGTAGATGATGGTCATCTTCGTGCTTAGGCCGCCGATGATGATGGGGGTGCGCTCGGGGATGAGGCCTTCGAGGAGGAAGTCGTCGAGCATGCTGAGAACTTCCTGGGTTTTCCCGATCGCAAAGACGGGGATGAGGACGGAGCCGCCCTCCTCAAGGGTGCGCTGGATATGTTTTAGGAGGCGTTCTTCTTCTTGCGGGCGCACATTTCCGCCGGGGCGTTCATCGGTGCCGCGCGTGGTTTCCATGATGAGGACGTCTAGGTCACCTAGTTCGGGAAAGCGGGCTCCTTTGATGAGGGCATGATCATTAAAGTGGACGTCGCCGGTGTAGAAGATGCGGAGTTCATCTTTCTCGAAGAGGACGCCTGCCGACCCGAGAATGTGGCCGGCGTCGTAGAAGGTGACCTTTGTGCTGCCCTCAGAACCGGGGACGAGGTCGAAGGGGCGCTCGTAGTCCCGCATGACCCAGCTGTCTCGGAGGTAGTCGACCTCCCGGTGCTGGAAGAGGGGGTAGCTCGGCAGGTTCAGCTCGGTGGCTTGGCTCGTCATGACATTGATCGAGTTATGCAGGAGGGCCTCACCGAGGGCGGCGCAGCCGGGGGTGAGGTAGACGGGTGCCGAGGGATGCTCGCGCTGCGCGAGGGGGAGGGTGCCGATGTGATCAAGGTGGGAGTGGGAGACGATGATGGCGCTGGCGGTGTCGAAGGGGACTTTCTGGTAGCGCGGGATGGCGTCGTCACCCTCTTCCTTCGGGTGCATCCCGGCGTCGATGATGACGGTCTCATCTCCGAGGCGGAGGGCGTAGGAATTGGCCCCGATTTCTTGGCGGAGGGTGAGCGACTCGAAGGAAAACTCGGACATCGGAGGATAGTGAATAGAGAAGAGGGCGAGGTGGGAATTTAAATATCAATTTTACGAGTTTTTGATCTGATCGAATGGGCAAAAAAAGAGCGCTCCTTCTAAGGGGGCGCTCTTGGTAAAATGGGTTCTGTTTTTCCTAGTTCGAGGCCTTCATGCGGCCGATGCCGAGAATGGTGAGAAGTCCGATGATGACGAAGGTGGTGATGCCCCATGAGGAGGCTCCGAGGCCTGAGGATGGGATTTCAGGGAGGGGGCCGCTTGCGATTTCTTCAGCCACGGTGTAGGGCGAGATGAGGTCGGCCACGGTCAGCTTCGGAAGCGGGGGAGTCTGAACCTCGGCTCGAAATGGCGTCACCATTTCAGGCGTCACGACTGAGGCGCTATTTCCGAATGAATTCCGAATGTAGGTGAGCACAGCGGCGACGTTTTCGTCAGTCTGCATGGCCCCCATGGGTTCCATGGCGAGGGGAAGATTGTATTCCTTACCATCGACCGTGATGGGGCCGGTGAGGCCGCGCATCTGGATGCGGATGAGGTTTTCAACTGGGCCGGTGACCCACTCCGAATTCGCGAGAGGTGGGGCGATGGGTGTTCCTTCGCCCTCGGCTCCGTGGCAGGCGAAGCAGGTCATGTATTGCGCTTTACCAGCGGCCATGATGGCTGGATCGATGTCCGGATTAGCTGGGGCGGGAGCGGCAGCAGCTTCAGAGGACTTTTCTTCAGTGGCGGTGGGAGCGGTAGGAGCTGGGGTGGATTCTTCAGGCATGACTTCAGGATTTGCTGGAGGAGTAGGCTCGGGTTTCGTTTTGGCAAGGACGAGTTCCTTTGATTGATAAGTGGATGCGGTATCACCGGATTCCTTGGTGAGAGTCAAGAGCCACGCGATGAGATCTCGCACTTCGCCCTTAGTCAAGAGAGGACCCATGGGGGGCATGGAGGAGGGAAGGGTGGTTGTTTTTTCGATGTCAGCTCGCGAGATTTTCCAGATGTCCTCGCCTTCCTTGAGCTCGATGAAGTCGTCAGTTTCCTTCATCACCATGCCCATCTTATCTTCGCCATTGGTGAGGTTCAGGGTGGCGAGTCCGAAGCCGGGGGCGATCTCGACGCTGGGCGCGATGATGGATTCGAGGAGGCCGTGGACATCGTGCCGGAGTGCTACTCCGAGGAGATTGGGTCCGGCATTTCCGCCTTCGCTGTGGCCGTCCTCATGTTGGTGGCAGCGCATGCACTGGGCGGCACCATGGGATTGGAAGATCTTAAATCCGGCGTCGGGATCCCCGCCGGACATGGCAGGGGCCCACGCGGCCAAGACGTCTTCCTGAGGGATCGAATCTTGGTAGCTTTTGAGAGCTGATTTGATGGCGGGTTCTTCGCGAAGCTCAGCGGAGTTCAGCAGTTCGAGGGTGGATGAGGGGTCGCCTTTTCCGGCGGTGAGCTCGCTTAGGCCCTCTTGGATGAGAGGCACGGCGTGCTCTGCGGGGAGCGTGCCGGCGATGGTCCAAGCGGTCTGGCGGCGGGAGACGGAGTCCGACTTGAGCGCGCTTTTCAAAGCGGCTAAGTTCGCGGCGGGGTCGCGCTCGGCGGCGAGTTTGAGGGCGGTAGTGGCGAGCTCGTCATTGGCTGATTTTGCGAGTTCGGTGAGGATTTCAGATGCGTTGTCAGGGTTTCCATCAAGGAGGAGATTGAGCGCTTCCGAGCGGGTTTGCCCATCGAGATTTTCATCGCGGGCAAGGCGGGTGAGGCTTCCGGAATCGAGCGAGTCGGGGCTGAGGCCGTATTGGAGCGTGAGGGCTAGGGCCTTGCCGAGGATCTCACTATCCGCGCTGAGGAGCGGGGCGATATTTGCGGCGAGGGCTGCCTTTGTCTCGTCAGAGTTCCGCTTCGGGAGCGGGTTGTGTTTTCCAATCGATTGGTCGACGACGTGCGGCTCATCCCAGATCGTGAGGAGGCGGAGGATGTCGAGGCGCTCCATTTTGTTGAGCTTCTGATTGGCGGCGATCTTGATGAGGCGGGCCATGTTTTTTTCACCTCCGATGCGGTAGCCGGAGTAGATGAGGCGGCGCAGCATCATGCGGGTGAGGGGTCGGCCTTCGGCATCGGGGGCGTAGTCATCGAGCAGGGCGACGAGGGCCGGGCGGATGTTCTCCATCGAGGTGTCGTGGATGGCACGGATGACTTCATCGGCGATCTTAGGGTCGGGGTCGGTGAGGAAGGTGACGATATCATCGCTCCCAAGGCGGCGGAGGGCGACGACGGCGGCGAGGCGCACTGCGGAGCTTTCATGGCTGCGGAGATCGGCGATGGAAGACTCACCGGCGCAGGCGAGCAGGCCCATGATGGCGGCGTGGCGCAGGTAGGGGTCTTTGTTATTATTTGTGGCAAGGATGTTGATGAGCTCGGGCGTGGCGTCTGAATCGGGCTTACGAGAGAGCGCGAGAGCGGCGAGGGCGCGAACGCGGGGAGCTTCGTCCTTCAGGAGCGGGAGGAGAATGGCGGAGTCTTCGAGGGGGGATTCGCCAAGAGCCTGAACTGCTTGACCGCGGACCTTTTCGTCTTTGTGGGTGAGGAGGCGGGTGAGGAAGCTGGTGGCGGCGGGGTTGTCATTTTTCCGAGCGAGCATGCCGAGTCCCCAGACGCCGTGAAGACGCTCCAATTCATTCTGGCTTTGATTCGCGGCGGCGGTGAAGTGGGCGAGCGCGTCGTCCTTTTCTGCGAGGAAATACTGGGCGCGGAGGCGGACCCGCATGTCGGCATGGCTGAGGAGATTAGCGAGGGTGGGGGCATCGAGGGTGCGGAATCCTTTCCGGAATAGATCGGCGACCTCGAGAACGGTAGGATCTTCTGCTACGCCGGGCTGGGTGAGGGTGTAGATGCGGCCGGCGTCGTGCGACTGCCACCCGGTGATGAAGTCGCTGACGTAGAGCTTTCCATCATATCCCCACTCGAGGTCGGTGACGGCGGTTCCCCAGCTGAACTTAGCAGATTCGGAAAGAGCGAAACCGGCGCCCTGAGGCTTGATGCCGAAGTTCCAGATGCCGGATGGAGCAGGTCCACCGCGGTAGTCGCAGATGAGAAACTGATCCTTGCAGCCGAGCTCGAATCCTGTCCCGGGGTGGTAGGCGAGACCGGAGGGTCCGGAGGTAAGATTGGCGATGGTGGGGAGAATGTAAGCGGGCTGTTCTTCGTTCTGAGGTTCCCACATTTTTTCCTGCATCCAGCGGTTCACGGGACGCTCGGGAATTCCGGCGGTGGTGTGGAACGAGTGGAGAGTTTGATGTCCCATGCGCCAGCCCGAATCGGCGCCATCCATCATGACGACGACTCGGGCGCGGTCGCCTTGGTCTGAATTATTATCGACTGAAACGGCGGTGCCGAATTTGTCGAAAGCGATCTCCTTAGGGTTGCGGAGGCCGATGTGGACGACCTCGAAATTCGAGCCGTCGGGGTCGAAGCGGAAGATCGCGCCTTGGCCGGGATACTGGTAGCTTTTACCTTCTTCGGTAGTGAAGCTGAAGCCACGGTCGCCGATGGTGGAGTAAATGCGACCGTCAGGGCCGAGGGCGAAGCCGTTCAGGTCATGACCGGAGAAGGAAACTCTTACGCCCATGCCATCTTGGATGACGCTGCGGGCGTCCGAGACGAGGTCGCCATTTTCATCTTGAAGCGCCCAGATTTTTGGAATGCAGGCGAAGTAAATGGTGCCCTCAAAGGCCATCACGCCCGCGGCGGTGCCATCGAGGAGGTCGTTGAAACCCTCGGCGTAGATCTTGGAGTCGTCGGCCACGCCGTCGCCATCGGTATCGCTAAAGACGCGGATTTTTTCAGAGACCTGCGTCATTTTTTCGACCGAAAGCTTGTGGTCCCACTTCTTATGCATGGCGACCCGGTCATCGGTGGTCTGTGACGAGATGTCATCCATGAGCCAGTAGAGGTGGTTCCGGTTATCCTCGACTCCGGAGCGGAAGCGGTGGGTCTCGGCGGCGTAGACATTGCCCTGCTCATCGATGGTCAGGGAGGTGGGGGAGTAGAGGCCTGAGGAGGCATTATCGGTGTAAATTTGCACCGAGGAACCCTCTGGTATGGTGAGGCCGGGGATGACCTCGGTTGAGACGAGGCCGTTATCGATGGGCTTGCCGTCTTTGGTTGTCCCGGGAAATTTGGGGGCGGCCCAGTTACTGAACATGAACTGGTCGACGTTAATAAGGCCCCACTCACCGGTCTCTTTGTCGATGATTCGGAGCTGCGCTTTCTTGCCCTTCAGCTCGGTGACATTCCAAGCGATCGGGCGCATTGTGAGGTCGTTTCCGCCAGTGGCTGACTTTACGATCTCGCCCTCGATTAAGAGCTGCGCCGCGGCCGTTTCAGGATGCTTGCCACCTGAGATGAGGAAGGAAATGAAGGAGGTTTGAATGGTGAACTCGGTCGAGGTCAGCGAGCCGGTGGAGGCGTCGCCCTCGTGGCCTGAGCTGACGAAGTAGTTATTCGAAAACCCTTTTACTTCGCCATCGACTCCACTGGGACTGGAGGCGGTGGGGGAGAGGCCAAAAGCTGAGCCCTCGACTTTCCATTCTCCGAAGCCATCGGACTCGAAGGTTTCGAAGACTGATTCCTTAGCAGAGAGGCTGCTTGCAAGGAGAAAGGGGAGAAATTTTAGAATGCGCATGGAGACAAAAAAAGGTAGAAAAGTTAGGTCGATTTGCGACAGGAAAATGGTGGCGGAGTGGGAGCTAAGGCATCAGCAAGAGCTCGAAGCCGCCGGTGGTGGCGGCGGTCTTGCTGTTCGCCGTCTGGAGAACGCCCACCACGGTCCCGGTGCGTTCGCTAAAAATGGGTGAGCCGCTCATGCCTCCCGCTGCGAATGGCTTTTGTGTTTTGAAAAAAGCCTTATGTCGATTACCTGAGGGGATGGAGGCCACAGTGCCGGCGATCTTTTGTTTCTTGTTGAGAATGTAGACGCGATCGCCGATCGCGACTGAGGGGTTCTTTCGATAAGGAAGTGCGTCGGAAGCCGAGAGGGTGCTTGGGTCGAATTCCAGCACGACGAGGTCCCGCTGGCGGTGCACTTGTTTACCGACGACCACGGCGCCTTGGCTTCCCTTCCGCAAGAGCTGGGTCGCGGGGGCGCTGCCTCCTTGGTGGATCGAGCAAGCGAGGTAGGTTTTCCCTTGGTAGTTGAAGTGGAAAAAGGTGCCCGGGAGGGTGAGATGGTGGATCGTCTGGTAGCTAGGGACGCTGGTGCGCGAGATCGCCTGCTTCGAGCAAGCGGTGAGACCGAGCAGAGAGAGGCAGATCGCGGGGATGATGAGCTTCGTCATGGTGGCAGAATGTGGCACAGCTTTCGCAGGATGGGGAGGAAGAAAGAGGGTGGGTGCGTAGTCCTCATGGGTAGGTTGCTCAAATCGGAGCTGGACCAAGAGGTGAGGAGCATGATCGCGCAAGCGCCCGCTCTTTTAATAAGAAACGGGCGCTCGGGGGCTCGGGAATTTCGGAGTGAGAAACTAGCTGATATTCGCGATGATGGCGTCGGCGATCTCGGCGGTGTTCGCCTTGGTCTCGCCTTCAGACCCGGTGAAGATGTCGCCGGTGCGGAGGCCGGAATCGATTGCCTTCTGGACGGCGGTGTCGATGGCGTCCGCGGCAGCCGACTCGCCGAGGGAGTAGCGCAGCATCATCGAGATCGAGAGAATCTGCGCGATGGGGTTTGCGATGCCTTGGCCGGCGATATCGGGAGCGGAGCCACCGGAGGGCTCATACATTCCGAAGTAGAGGCCATCGTCCTTCACCTTGCCGAGACTGGCTGAAGGAAGCATGCCGAGTGAACCTGAGATCATCGCCATTTCATCTGAAAGAATGTCGCCAAAGAGATTCTCGGTGACGAGGACATCGAATGAATCGGGGCGCTTGACCAGCTGCATCGCGGCATTGTCGACATAGAGGTGGTCCATCGTGACTTCCGGGTATTGTTTCGCGATTTCATTCGCGGTCTCGCGCCAGAGAACGGAGGTGGCGAGGACGTTCGCCTTATCGACGGAGGTGAGGCGCTTGTCGCGGCCCATCGCGGCCTTGAAGGCGACGTGGAGGATATTTTCGATCTCCGACTTTTTATAAACCATGGTGTCGAAGGCGACGGTCTCGCCAGCGCGCTCCTCGCGGCCCTTGGGATCGCCGAAGTAGATTCCGCCGGTGAGTTCGCGCACGCAGAGGACATCGAAGCCATTCGGGATGAGCTCGTTCTTCACGGGCGAGGCGTGGGTTAGGGCGGGGAGGCAGGACCCTGGGCGGAGGTTCGCGAAGAGGCCAAAATGTTTCCTCAGGGGAAGAAGGGCGCCCCGCTCCGGCTGGATCTCGGGGGGTAGGTTTTCCCACTTTGGCCCGCCTACGGATCCGAAGAGAATCGCGTCCGCCTTCTCGCAAGCGCTGATGGTCTCTTGCGGGAGGGGAGTTTTATTATCGGTAGCATCAAGGGCCGCTCCGCCGACGAGGTGCTCGGAGCGGGAGATCTCGAAAGAAAATTTTGCCGAGACGGCGTCGAGGACCTTGAGGGCTTCGACCATGACTTCTGGGCCGATGCCGTCGCCAGAAAGAATGGTGATGGTGTGGGACATGGCGCGGGTTTATCGGGAATCTCGAAATTTGAAAGGCGGGATTTAGGAGGGAGTTCAGAAAGCGGGTGCAGAGTTCTCAACCTGCGCTATTCTCGTGCGTGAAATTACTAGCCCTCGCTCTCTGCCTCGCTTCCTTGCCTGCCTCGCTGACTGCGGAAACCACCGAAAAACTGATGGATTTTACAAAAGAAAAAGAAATCAAAATGGAGATCGTCGATGACGGCGTGATGGGCGGCCGTTCTCAAGGAAAGGTCAAGCGAAGCGAAAGCGGTAGCCTGCTTTTCAGAGGGAGGCTGTCACTCGAGAATAATGGCGGTTTTTCATCGCTCCGCATCGATACTGGAACGTGGGATCTCGCCGCGTGGACTGGCTTAGAGCTGAAAGTCAAAGGCGATGGTCGCACTTATAATCTCCGTCTCACCACCGATGCGAGACATCGCAATGACGCAGTCTCATTTCAGGCTGGGTTCCCGACTACCGAGGGCGAGTGGACCGTGGTGAGGGTGCCTTTTTCCAAACTCAAAGCGAGCTGGCGGGGAAATAAGCTCGATACGAAATTCGACGCGGCGGAGATTGAAGAAGTGGGCGTCATTCTCGCCGACAAGAAGCCCGGGGACTTCGCGCTCGAGATTGAATCGATCAGTTCCTTTAAATAGATTGCCGATACCCAGAATGATGTTGGCTCGGTAGGCGCAGATCACGGGGGCGGTAAAATACGACATCGCTTCACAGCCGCAGGAGGTTCGGAGGCCTCTTCGAGGAGGGCGATCACGAGTGTGGCGAATGGCTTTTTCAAGGTTCGTTTTTGTCATAAACTTGACTCATTGGTATTTTTTCAAGTTGATAGAGAGATGAAACTGAGTGTCCGGATGTTATCTCTTGCGGTGATTTTTAATCTGACATTTTATCTGATGGCAGAATCGCTGCCTTCGCGGGAGTGGACTTCGACAGCTGGGACTAACCTCAAGGCTGAGGCTTTGGGGATTGAGAAGGGCATCGTTCGATTTAAGGCAGCGGATGGACGGGAACTGTCGGTCGCTTTAAATCTTCTCGTGCCAGCCGATCGGAAGGTTCTCCGGGAAGCCTTTCCTGAGATGGCGACGGAGGTTCCGGAAGGTCAAGCGCCGGAGGGCCTACCTCATCCGCAGGGTGAAATCGTGGGTCCCATCGAGTCCAGCGATTCCTCCAGTTACTATCTCTACCTGCCTGAGAGTATGTCGGCGGACACCCCGGCGCCGGTGCTCTTCTTCGGTGGTTCAGGTGGGGCGGGGAGGGGGGCCTTGCAACCACTCATCACTGGCGCGGAATTGACTGGGATGGTTTTGGCCGCTTCGGTGGAGAATGGAAATTCGATGAGCAATATCGCGACCATCGAGAACACCAAGTCATCGATTTCCCATTTAAAATCTACCTTACCGGTCGACGGAGATCGCCTGACCTTCACGGGCGGATCGGGGGGTGGCGCGCGGACTTTTATTCAGGCCACCGAATTTAAGGATCACTGTGTCGGGGCCATTCCATTTGTTGGTTATGTGCCCTCGAATCACCGCATGTCTTGGGGTAAGCAGACCTACTTCTACATCATGGGAGGAGCACGTGATTTTAACCGCTATTCTTCCGCCGGAGCGGCCGAGACTATTGGCAAAAGAGCGGTCTATCGCCCCTATCCTGGTGGCCACGTGAGTCCTTCCGCCGAGGTTTGGAACGAAGCGCTGATCTGGGTTTACACGAGTGACCTTTATCTTAACGGAAACGGCACCGAGGCGGAGCGGAAGAGATTCGAAGCACGATTCCTGAACTTTCTCAAAGAGGACCTCGCTGAGAAAACCCACCAAGCCACATTTTGGAGCGACCACCTTCTCGAGACCTGTGACATTTCTGGACCCTTTGCCGGAGAGATTGAGACCCTCCTTGCGGAGCTGAAAGAGGATGAGAAAAATGCGAGATATCTTGAAGCTTGGGATGCCATCAGGAAGTTCACCAAGAAAGAATATGCCGACCTCGCTGGCGGATCTAAGAAGAAGCATGGAAGCGATAGCATCGCGCGGGCAGCGGAAAAGATCGCGGTGAAATTCGCCGATGTCCCGGAGGTCTCGGCCCTCGCGAAGGAGCTGGGTGAGAAAACCGAATAAAGCAGAACATGGGGTCTTCCGGGGCCAAGTGAGGCTCTAGAGATGGCGATGGGAACGATGAGGTTTGCCGATCAAGAAAGGGTTAGAGATCTCTTTTGGAATTCTTTTTTTAACTCAACTAACGCGCGCGGGTCGAGAAATCACCGCCGAGGGCGAGGTGGAGGTCGATGCGGTTTTGGAGGCGGAGATTGCGGAGGCGGATGAGGGCGGCGCGGGCATTTTCGGCGCGGCGCTGGGCTTCGAGGTATTCGAGGAAGGATGCGCCTTCGATCCCGAGGGTGATGTCATTAAGCGCGCGCTTTTCGGCAAGGCTGGATTGCTGGACTTCGGCTTCGAGAAAAATTTCCTGCTCGCGCAAGGAGTGATCGGCATCGATGGCGGACTCGACCTCGCGGAAGGCCACGAGCGCCGTGCTGGCGTAGTCGGTAAGCGCGGCACGGTTCTGCTCGAGTGCGGCGCGGGCTCTGGCAGAGAGGGCTCCGCCCCGATAAAAGGTCTGGGCGAGAGAGGCGGCGGCGGAGTAGATTAGGAAATTGGGATCAAAGGCGCGGCGGATTCCACTCGCGCCATTCGAAAGCCCGCCGCTGAGGGTGAGCGAGGGGAGGAGGTCTTTCCGGGCGGACTCGGCGCGTTGGGCGGAGGCGTAGAGGTCGGCGCGCGCAGCCTCGAGATCGGGCCGCCGGGCGAGAAGCTGCGAGGGCAAACCGGCGGGAACATTTTCTGAGAGGTTTGGAAGTTCGGATGAAGAGGCGATGGTGGCGGCGGGGTAGCGGCCGAGGAGCACCTCGAGCGCGCGCGCGGCATCGGCCCGGCTGAGTTGGCGGGCGCGGAGGGTGCGCTCGGCATTGGCGATATTATTACGCGCAAACTGGACGTCCACGGCGCGAAGAGTTTGTGCGCGGTAGCGGCGCTCTACCACGGGGAGGGCTTTTTGATAGGAGCGCACGGTGCGCTCGGCGAGGGTGAGCTGTTGCTCAGCGGTGACAAGATTACACCAAGCGCGCGCGGTGTTGGCGGCGAGGGAAAGGCGGGCGCCGCGGAAGTCAGCGAGGGCCGAGGCGTAATCGGCCCGGCTCGCGAGCTCGACATTGCGCAGCCGCCCCCAAAGGTCCGGCTCCCAGCTGGCGTTTAGCGAGAGGGAGTAGCCCTCGGTGGTGGCGAAATTTTCACCACCACTGCGGCGGTAACCGGTGGACGCGCTCACGGTGGGCTTGCGAGCCGCACCTCCGATGATGGTGCCCTCCCGAGCGGCTCGGAGTCGGAAGCCCGCTGCCCTGAGATCGAGATTATGCTTCAGCGCCTCGTCGACGAGGGAGGACATGCGGCGATCTCCGAACTCGGCGAGCCAGCCGGTGCTGATGCGCTTGTTTTGACCAGAGCGAGCGGTCGAGAAGAGGGCGGGGGCTTCGAGCTTCAGCTCAGCAATCGCCTGCGGACCCTTGAGCGATTCGCAGCCGGTGAAGGCGAGGCCAGCGAAGGCGAGGGCGAGAATGAGGCGGGTCATCTGAAGGGAAAACTATCGTGTGATCGCGGGGTGGCAAGGAGCGAGAAGATCCGGTTCCGCGAGAACGAGAGCGGGGACATGCCCTTAGTCTTGGGCGTTGCCGAAATGATACCTTTTATCCTGCACCGAGACATTTGGGATGGTTCGTTTCTCTTCAAACCAGCGGTAGCCTTTCTCGAGATTTTTCCAGAAGGGTCGCCAGCGATGACCACGGCACTGGCGCATCTTTTCCTCGCTCATCCGAAAAGGGAAAATGTGAACGCGGAAGAACTTCTGCCCGGCTCGGTGAGCGGCATCACAGAGGGAATAAATTTCCTCAATCTTCTGATCGGTCATCGCGAGGCAGCCGATTGAGACATCCGAGCCGTGCACCATGATGAAGCTTCCGGTGCGGCCGTGAGCCCGGTCAAACTGATTAGGGTAGCCGATGTTGAATGCGAGGTGAAAGCGACTTCTAGGGTTCATCATGCTCGGCGGGACGAAGTAGAAGCCCTCTGGCACCTGTCGGTCGCCCTCCGCCTGCTTGGGGCCCAATTTTCCCGAGGCGGCGGCGATGGGATAGGTTTTGAAAAGGACAAACTTTTCCGAATCTGCAGGCTTCATCCAGAGTTCGAGTTCTCGCTCCTGCTTAAACGCGCGAATGAAAACCGGCGAGCCCATCTTGAGACTTTTCGCCGCCAGCGCTGGCTTGAGCAGAGGCTCGACCTTCATCATCGCCTCTACCTCTCTTTCCCCCGCGTCGCTCACTCTCGGTAGCAAAAACGATATTGCCCCGATTGCGAGCGCTAACCCAAGGATCGGGCAAGCAAAGCGGGTCATCATTTTATAAGCGGCGAAGTGAAGCTTGCTTGTCTCCTCTTGATCGTAAAATTGTCGTTTGTAAAAAGGCGAAACTTCCTCGGCGGCTCTCTCGCCCTCCTCAGCCTTAGAAAGGACGCTGAAGAGAAAGCGGTTCTCGGAACGTTGTTCTCAACCCCCTTCTATATCGGATCATATTCAGGGTTCAAAATTTGAGTTGCAAATTAACCCGGGGGACTTTGGGGAGGCGTGGCCAGATTGTTGGCTAGCCGGGCTTGAGTCTTGGAAAAGTGGGCTGCTTCAGGAGAGGATTAGTCTTCTTAAGAACGTGCTTCCAAAGCAGCCTAGCTGGGCGAGATCCAGCTCAGAACTGCCATTAGTGAATCCCACGGCCTCGGCCCTAAGATCCTAACGCCGTCTTTGCAGACAAAGACCACCTAAAAGGAGGAAACCTAAGGCACTTGGTTCAGGAACCGCGTTAGAAATCACAAATTCATCGATCATGTCTGAGTAATTTCCAAGATAGGCATAAAAGCTGGTGTCCCGCTGATTAGAACCGCTTCCCGAAGTGCCAACTGCCGACGCGATTCCGATGATTCTGAGGTTACCTGTTCCGTCATCGACGAGCAAGGGAGCGCCGGAATCGCCACCTTGTTGGAGTGCTTCGTAGGTGGTGTAAGGTTGAGGGAAGAAGTCCGTCGGGGCATTATATCTAGCAAAAATAACATCGGTAGGCCTTCCCACGATGGCCGCACCTGCGGAATAGCCATCAACAAAATTCCGACCCACCGAGTGGTTCGTTATTCCGCCAGTAGCTCCGTAGGGGGCACCGGTGCTCGGGCTGATTCCGCTGGCATAGGCATGCGCACCTTGCACGGCAGCACCGTTGATCGAGGAGATCGTCTGGGTCTCGTAGGAATAGGTCGCGATCGTGCTCGGAACTGGTGCATTAAGAACTCCGATGGTGATATCTGAGCCGGCGATGATCGTCGTGGAAGTGACCGTTCGAGTTACCGGAGTGGCATTGGGATTGTTTCCCGGGAAAAAGGTGGCAATTCCCCCTGGGTTCGTGTGACTGGAAGCAATAAAGACATTACTGCTGATAAGCGTGGCCCATGGGAGAATGAGGTTAGGGCTTGGAGAAGCGGTGGCTGACAAGCGACCTACGCCGCTAAGATCAAATCCATTGGCAATGAAGGTAGGGTTATTAGCGAAGCGGTCGTGGAGAGCGGCCGTGAAGTTATCTATGATTATAGCACCGTGAGCAGTAGCCGACGAAATACAGGCAATGAGTAGGGGGATTTTCATCTGAGAATAAACTAAGCGCCTGGACCATCAACACAAGGAATATTTTTTAGCGCTTTCTCCGGCAAGCGCTGGCGATCGCCAAGAGAAACATTCCCGCGCTTCCGGGCTCGGGAATCGGTGGAGGAACTCGACTCAGAGTAGCACTGATCTGATCTTCGTAAGAGCCGACATAGCTAAAGTAAGAAGCATCTCTCATCTCGAGCGGGTCAGTAAAGGTATTTCGTGGCCCGAAAGTGTCTATGAAATTGCCATCCAGAGAATCCGCGACGGCCCACCCTAAGCCGACAATCTCGAGTTCTCCAGACGCCACTTGGAAGAGAGGTGATCCTGAGTCACCGCGTTGAACCTGCCCTTCGTGAAAGGCGTAATTGTTGGCGTTGTCGCCAGATTCATTTTGAAAAGTCACGAGAATATCAAAGGCGGCGGGTGCGGCATAGAGCGCGGTCCACTCCGGGGTCGCGTGGGATGAATCCCCGGCTTCCCACCAAGATTCGGCTTCGTTTATCCCCACAGCGTGGTCCGTGATTAACCCAGGTCCGCCTAGCGCACGATCGCCATTCATAAATAAGGACTGTCCCGCGAGTCCGGTATCAGCGAGGCTGTTTGCCGGCGTGTTATCAAAGGCGTAGCGCTTTAGCGAAGATTCGATAGGCCCGTCGGTGTAGCCAATCCAGATATCGGTTCCCGGCACGACGAAAGCACCTTTAACGAGATAGTCGTAATTGAGACTTGAGGTGGAATTCCCGTCAGTAAAGCGGATTGTTTCACCAACCCTCGGGCTGTAGTGCGCTGCGCTTACAAAGGTATTCGCACCGATAAGAGTCGCCCAAACTCGATTCGCTGAGCCTACGACGGAGTCCGTCGAGCGTCCCACACCGCTGAAATCATAAGGGTCGCCAATGAAACCCGCCTGCCCGGAAAAGCGCAGGTTGGCACTTGCCGAGTAATTGTCGATTTCGATCCCAGCCATCGAGCTAGGAATCCAAGTTAGGGCGACCAGAATGTTTCTCTTAGACATAGGGAAGAGTAATCTACCTTAAATAAATGAAGAAGCAAGCGATTGTCTTTGGTGTCGGGTTGGCAGCCAATTGCGCGACTATCGCATCGTTATTTGACGAAGCCCCTCGCTCGCGCTTCACTCTGCCCGTGCCCGAGGAAGAAAAAAAATCACGCCGTATCGATTGGAAGAAAACTTTCGGGCTCTATCACTATCTCGCGCCTTATAATAAGATCTTCATCCCCTCGTTGGTTTGCCTCTTCCTCACCGCCGCGCTCTCCCTCGTTTTCCCCTATCTCCTTGGCACCCTGATCGGGTCCCCTCAGGAAGCACTAAAAAATGGCGTCTCACCCGCGCAGATTAGTGCGAATATTGACCGCGTCGTTGTCACCCTCCTCATCGTTCTCGCGATCCAAGCCTTCGTCGCTTACTGGCGTGTCCGCGGATTCATCAGCGCGGGAGAGAATGCCCTGAATGATTTGCGAAAAGACGTCTTCGCCCGCCTCGTCCGCCTGCCCATGCCTTGGTTCATGGAGCGGCGCCCCGGTGAGATCAGCGCCCGCTTCGGAGCCGATCTTGGTATTCTACAAGATACCCTCCTCAACACGATCCCCCAGATGGCTCGGCAGACCGTTATTTTTATCGGTGGTCTCATTGTTATCTTCGTGGTTTCGGCGAAGCTTTCCTTCTTCATGCTCGCGATGATTCCGCTCGTCGTGCTCGTCGTCGCCATCGTCGGGCGGAAGATTCGTAAATGGTCGAAGGATGCTCAGGATCAGCTTGCTCAGAGTAACATCGTGGTAGAAGAAGCGACTCAAGGGATCGCCGACGTCAAAGCTTACTCGAATGAAATCTATGAGGAGAAGCGCTACGCCGGAGCGCTCGACGAGTTTCTAAACATCACCCTGAAGGGCTCGCGCGCTCGCGCCTTTTTCGTAAGTTTTATCATCCTAATTCTCTTCGGGACCATCTCAATCGTCGTCTGGTTTGGAGCGGGGATGATGGTGCAGGGGAGGCTTAGTGGTGAAGAGCTAACGCATTTTATTCTCTTCAGCATATTCGTAGGAGCTTCACTCGGTTCCTTTCCAGAGATCATGAGCCAGCTTCAGAAAACTCAGGGAGCGACCGAGCGCATCCGCGAGATTCTCGCCCACCAAGTCGAGGATATTCGCCCTGCCACCGATCGACCTCTTACGGGAGCGATGTCAGCTCATGACCTCGTCTTTGCCTACCCTTCACGTCCCGAAACCGAGGTGCTCTCCGGTGTGAATTTCGAGATTGCAGCTGGCGAGCGCGTTGCCGTAGTCGGCCCTAGCGGTGCCGGAAAATCGACTCTCTTTTCCCTTCTTCTAGGTTTTTACGAAGGCCAGCAGGGGAGTCTCGCCTTTGATGGCCAGCCCGCCTCGTCCATCCCCGTCGCCGATCGCCGCGCTGCTATCGCGGTTGTTCCCCAAGAGGTCCTTCTCTTTGGGGGCACCATCCGGGAGAACATCGAATACGGCAAGCCGGGCGCGACTGAAGAAGAGATCATCGCGGCCGCGAAGAAAGCGAATGCGCACAGCTACATCTCCGAATTTCCCGAAGGCTACGAGGCCATCGTGGGGCCGCGTGGAGTGAAGCTTTCCGGCGGCCAGCGCCAGCGCATTGCCATCGCGCGTGCCGTCTTGGCTGACCCGAAGATCCTCCTCCTTGATGAGGCCACTAGCGCGCTTGACTCTGAGAGTGAGCGTCTCGTTCAGGAAGCTCTCGATGAATTGATGAAAGGCCGCACCAGTATCATCATCGCCCACCGTCTGGCCACGGTAAAGAGCGCCGACCGCATCATGGTTCTTAAAGATGGCAAGATTACCGAGAGTGGCACCCACCATGACCTAATCTCTCAAGAGGGCACTTATCGGCTTCTCGCTCAGACCCAGCTTCTGACGAGCTAGTAATACGAAGCTACTTCACGAGGCGGAAGATCTCACCGGGCCCCGGAGTGACGATGTGGATGTTCTTTCCCTCATCGGCTTTCGTTATCCGGTTCGTGAAGAAGGTATCTGAATTCGGGGCTGCTTGGAGAGTCCAGCCGAGATATTCCGTGGGCCAGCAGATCTCGAGATCGCCGTCAGGGCGCGCCTCGATTTTCAAGGTGGGGACATTTCCTCGAATCGTGATTTGAAAATCGAGAATGTCGCTCGCGCTCGTCTTGAACTCACCCTGCCCTACCTGCTCCCAAAGGGTGAGTGAGAATTGGACCCGGGCACGATAGGAGCCATCAGGAAGGGGAGTCGAAAAAGGAAGCAGGGGACGAAAAATAGGATCCCGATTAGAAAGCTCCATCGGCACCGCGCTGGCCGCCGCTATCACCGAATCGGAACTGTCGAAAAGCGCTACGCTCAGGGACTCGAGACTAGCACGATTGACTCCTTCAGTCCCACGGCGGTAGTCGAGCGATGGCAGATCAAGGAAGAGAAAAACGATATTTCGCTCGGGGCGCTCGAGCTGCCTTAAGCGGACCTCAGCTTGGAGCGCCGCCAGCAGACCCACGTAAAAAATCGCGCATCTCCCGATCATCATTCTAAAGAAGGGCAGGTCCGCAGGGAGTCGAACCCCGATCTATGGTTCCGGAAACCATTGTTCTATCCATTGAACTACGGACCCATTTTTACCCGTGCGCGGAATCTAGCGATCAGCTTGTCGAAGTCAATTCCTGATCAAAGTCTGCATAAAGAATGAATTCAGCCGTTATAAAATGGGTCACAATAATTTCTGGTAATCCGGCGATAAAAAGTGCAGTCTCCTACTGTAATGCCTTGCCAAGAGAACAAACCCCAGCTCATTCTACCAGGACGTCGATCGTTTCTGGCAAAATCCGCGCTTGCTGTAACCGGCCTCGTTTCATCAACGAGCATTAGTAGCGCTTTCCTCTTTAGTAATGCCCGACCCATCGACCTGAGCTTCCTTCCATCTTCATGGGTGCGTCTTCAGGGAGAGCGCCAAATCCAAGCTTACGTAGAGTATCTTCAAAGTCTCCGACTCAAGTTTGTTACCCCGCAGCAGGTCATTAAAGCACATGCTCGTAGAAAAGGCTCCGTCTGGAATAGCCTTCCCGGGCGCCATAGCTGGCGTTCCATGGGTCAGTCGCTGAAGGTTGCCGACCGCGTCGGTGCAACCCTCGGGATGCCGGTGAAAGAGGTTACCTCCGCTTACCGCAGCCCGGCCTACAACCGCCGTTGTCCTGGTGCAAAGCCCAACTCTTGGCACACCCGGAACTACGCCCTCGACCTGCAATTTAATACTTCTCCCCGGAATGTCGCAGCCGCAGCACGGAGGCTTCGTAAAGCTGGCTACTTCAAAGGGGGAGTCGGCCGCTACAGCAGCTTCACCCACATCGACAGCCGGGGTAGCAATGCTGACTGGTAATAGGTGTTGATTCCCCACCTAGGTCATTATTTTTCTCAAACGTCGCTTCTTAGCTGAAGCGGCGTTTTTTGCGCCTTGACGAGAGCGTCGATATTTAAGCACTCTTAAGGAAATTATGGCCGCAAGTTACACGGAAGACGATATCAAGAGCTTGGACTGGAGGGAGCACATCCGTCTCCGGCCAGGAATGTATATCGGAAAACTGGGCGATGGTTCGACGCCTGATGATGGCATCTACATTCTTTTAAAAGAGGCTCTCGATAACTCCGTAGACGAATTTGTGATGGGCCACGGAAAGGAAATCCGTATCGGGATCGATGCCGAAAGCCGGGTGGAAGTCCGCGATTACGGGCGCGGGATTCCTCTTGGCAAGCTCATGGATTGCGCTGCTAAAATCAATACTGGCGCGAAATATGACAGCGAAGCCTTCAAAAAATCAGTTGGGCTGAACGGGGTCGGAATCAAAGCGGTGAATGCGCTCAGTGATTTTTTCGAGATCCAAGCTTGGCGTGAGGGGATGACCAAGGCGATCGAGTTTAGCAAAGGCGAGGTTGTCGAGGAGATGAAGGATCCCATTTCTGATCGTGAGGCTCAAGGGACCCGCCTCGCCTTCGAGATCGACCGGGGAGTCTTCCCGAAGCGGACTAAGTTTCGCGAACCGATCGTGGAGAAAATGTGCCGCTACTATTCTTATCTCAATCCTGGGTTGGCGCTCGTATTCAATGGCACGAAATTTCGTTCGAAAAATGGCCTCCTCGACCTCCTGCGTGAAGAGCTCGATGAAGAAGCCCTTTACGAACCGATCCATCTTAGCGGGAACGATATTGATGTCTGTTTCACCCACACCGCAGGGAGCAGCGAGGACTACTACTCCTTCGTCAACGGTCAGAACACCCACCAAGGAGGAACTCACTTGGCTGCCTTCCGGGAGGCTCTCGTCAAGGTGCTCCGCGAATTCTACAAGAAGACTTATGACCCCTCTGACATCCGCTCCGGCATCATGGGCGCGATCTCGGTCCGAATCGAGGAACCCGTTTTCGAGAGCCAGACGAAAACGAAGCTCGGCAGCACCCATGTCGCGCCGGATGGTGAAACCGTGCGCACCTTCATCGCGAACTTCCTGAAGGAGCAGCTCGACAATTTCCTCCACAAAAACCCGATCGTAGCAGAAGCAATTCAGAAGCGGATCATGGCTGCTGAGAAAGAGCGCAAGGAGCTCAGCGGGGTCAAAAAGCTCGCCCGGGATCGCGCCCGCCAGACTAAGGTTCATAATAAAAAGCTCCGGGACTGCCGTGCTCACTTCAATACGAAGCACAAGCGCCGGCTTGATACCACCGTCTTCCTGACTGAGGGTGACAGCGCAAGTGGCTCGATCACGAAGTGCCGAGATGTCGAAACTCAAGCCGTCTTCTCACTGCGTGGAAAGCCATTGAATACCTTCTCGCTTACGAAGAAGGTCGTCTATGAAAACGAGGAGTTTGCCTTCCTCCAAGCGGCGCTCGGGATTGAAGATGACATTGAGAGCCTGCGCTTCAACCGCGTCGTGATCGCGACTGATGCTGATGTCGACGGCATGCACATCCGCCTGCTGCTCCTCACCTTCTTCCTTCAATTCTTCCCTGAGCTTATTAGAGAGGGCCACCTTTTCATCCTCCAGACGCCGCTCTTCCGGGTCCGTAATAAAAAAGAGACCCGCTACTGCTATGACGAGGCCGAGAGAGAACAAGCGATGAAGGATCTGGGAAAAAATCCGGAGATCACCCGCTTCAAAGGACTCGGTGAAATTTCGCCTGATGAATTCAAGTTTATGATCGGTAAGGACATGCGGCTCGATCCGGTTTTGATGGAGGAAGGGAAAGGTCTCAAAGAGATGCTGACCTTCTACATGGGAAAAAATACCCCAGATCGCCAAGGCTACATCATCGAAAATCTTCGTGAGGATGTGGATTCAGCGGAAGTCTAAGTCATTCGTGACAGGTTCGTCATGAGTAAAAAATTCCCCCTCATTGTCCTCGAGGGTAGCTTTGGCGCGAAAACTGCATTTTCCAAGCAGTCATCTTATGAACTACCGCCCACTCCTTTTAGCGCTTTCGACATTGTTGCCACTTCAGTCCCAAGTCCTGATTACGCAGTATTACGAAGGCTTCTCGAATAACAAATTTCTCGAGATTACCAACACCGGCTCTTCCGCCGTCGATCTATCCAGCTACACCCTCGCCCGCTTTATCAATGCTGGTGCTGAAGAGTGGAAGACGGGCGGTTCTCCGAATGCCATCGAGCCGCTTTCCGGTTCGCTTGAGGCAGGCGCTTCTTTCGTTTTCTCAAATGGCGGGGCCTCGACTCCTTTCGGCGCACGTCGGGCTAATCTTGTCAGCGAGATCATCACTTTTAATGGGGATGACTCCATGGTCCTTTACAGCTCTACGGACACGATCCCGGCGAACATCGCCGATGCTTTTTCAGTGATAGTCGATGCGGATAACATCACTGTCGTTCGTAAGACGACCGATCAAGGCTATGATCTCAATTCTGGATCTACCTACGCTGATTTTCCTGCGGTCTGGGAAACTCTCGAGCTCGATGATGCTAACAATGCTGCTATCGGTGACGATGCGTTCATCGGCTCGAGCGATCTCGGATCGTCGCTCCCCATCGTAACCTTCACCGACCTCTCGGCCGCCCTTAGCGAAGACTCGGGCACGGTCGACATGGTGCTCCAAATCGAGCAGCCTGACGGTCAGGAAGTGTCTGTTGACGTCGTCTTTTTTCAAGCCAATAGCACCGCCAGCCTCGGAGAGATCAGCAATTATACGACTCAGACGGTCACCTTTCCGGCGGGATCTCTCAGTGGCGATACCCAGACGGTCACGGTGACTCTGGCAGATGATAGTGACATAGAAGGAACCGATCAGGCCATCTTCCAGTTGGACAACCTCCAGACCACGGGAACCGCCATTCTTGGTGGAGCGAAAGTCTTCACCCTGAGTATCCTTGACGATGACACCGCGATTCCGCCGCTCTACATCTCGGAGATTGCTGATCCCTCTGATAATTCCGGTGATGTGAATGGCCGTTTTATTGAGATTTATAATCCGACTGCGGACGACGTCGATCTCTTCAATGGGGACTGGAACATTCTCGTCTACTTCAATGGTAACACTTCAAGCCAATCGATCCCACTTAGCGGAATTATCCCGGCGGGTGGAACCTATGTCATTGCCAATAATCAGCTCGAATTCGAGACAGCTTACCCTACGGCACCTGCGCCTAACCAGACAAGCGGATCGATTAACTCTAACGGAAACGAAACCTTCGAACTTCGCTTTGGTGGAGGTGCTTCTACTGGAGTTGTCGTCGATATCTATGGGGTAGTCGGCACGAATGGCGAGGGAGAGAATTTCGAGTTCCTTGATTCGCAAGCCACCCGCGCTTCGACCGTTACCGGTCCTAACGCGACCTTCACCATCGGTGAGTGGGTTATCACTCCGGCTGACTTCTCGATGATGACTCCGGGCACCTTAACAGGTGGCACCCCGCCGACGACGGGAGCGCCAATGATCCTCTCGCTCGATGTTGATCGCGCGACGGGAGGCAGCTCGATGGTCGTGACGAACCTCGGCACCGCGACCTACAACATCGAGACCTCAGCTGATTTAAATGATACCGATGCTTGGGCGGTTCTTGCCTCGGGGTTCACCGAGACTGATAATGCTGATGGCACAGTCACCTTCAGCTTCACAGACGCGGTCATTCCGAGTAGCCCGAAGCGCTTCTACCGCATCAATCTGGCTCCCTAGCGGGATCGAGCGGAAGCATTTTAAACAACCGGAAGGGCCGATGGGTCCTTCCGGTTTTTTTTGTGGTCAGCGTTCTAGAATTTTAGAATTGGCACAGAGGACCTGATAGTCCACTTTTCCTAAGGAACCCTGACGTTGAATGGAAGAAGCAGATGAACCGCGAGAAAAACTGTCCCTAGGGGGCATGTATTCCGATTACTTTCTCGATTACGCAAGCTACGTCATCATGGAGCGTGCGGTGCCCCACCTCGGTGACGGGCTCAAGCCGGTTCAGCGGCGCATTCTTCACTCGATGAGGGAGCTGGAGGACGGACGTTATAACAAGGTGGCTAACATTGTGGGAAACACGATGAAGTATCACCCGCACGGCGATGCTTCGATCGGTGACGCGATGGTGCAGATCGGTCAAAAGGATCTTCTCATCGATGCGCAGGGGAACTGGGGAAATGTCCTCACCGGTGATCGCGCGGCAGCACCTCGATACATCGAAGCTCGGCTCACTCCCTTTGCGCTCGAGGTCGCTTTTAATCCTAAAACGACGAATTGGACGCGCAGCTACGATGGCCGGAATAAAGAACCGGTGACGCTGCCAATGAAGTTCCCGCTTCTCCTCGCGCAAGGGGTGGAGGGGATCGCGGTGGGGCTCGCTTGCAAGGGTCTACCCCACAATTTTTGCGAACTTATAGAAGCCTGCATCGCGGCGCTTCGGAAGGAATCCTTCGAGCTATACCCCGACTTTGCGACCGGTGGTCTCATCGACGTCAGCGATTACCGAGATGGGCTTCGGGGCGGAAAGGTGCGCGTGAGAGCGCGGGTCGAGGTCGAGAAATCGAAGCTGCTGCGCATTTCATCCGTCCCCTACGGAACCAATACCGGGTCGTTGATGGATTCGATAGTGAGCGCGAATGATAAGGGGAAAATCAAGATCTCGCGGATCGAGGATAACGTCGCGGAAACGGTCGATATTCTCGTCCATCTTCCCGCGGGTGCGGATGCGGAAACGACGCGTGAAGCGCTTTACGCTTTCACCGATTGCGAGCTCAGCATCTCGCCCAATTCCTGCGTGATTCACGAGGGCCGGCCGCAATTTCTTGGCGTCAGCGAGATTCTCAAGCACTCCGCCTTTCAGACGAAGGATCTCCTGCTCCTCGAGCTCCAGATACTCCTCGGAGAGCTGCAAGAGAAGTGGCACTTTAGCTCGCTGGAGAAGATCTTTATCGAGAATCGAATCTACCGCGATATTGAGGAATGCGAGACGTGGGAAGCTGTCATTGAGGCGATCGATAAAGGACTCACGCCCTTTAAAAAACTCCTCAAGCGCGAGGTCACGGTGGAGGATATCACGCGCCTCACCGAGATCCGCATCAAGCGCATCTCCAAGTTCGACGCCTTCCGCGCCGACGAGGAGATCAAAGGTCTGGAAGATCGGATCGGCGAGACTGAGAAGAACATCCGGAACATCACCCGCTTCACCATCGCCTACTTTAAGAACCTGCTCAAAAAGTATGGTAAAGGGCGCGAACGGAAGACCGAGATTGCGGAGTTCGGTGTTGTGAAGCGCTCGGCGGTCGTGGTCGCAAGCGAGACGCTCTACCTTGATCTGAAAAATGGTTTCGCTGGCTATGGTCTCAAGAAAGACGACCCGATCCAGAAGTGCTCGACCCTTGATGACATCATCGCCTTTTCCCAAGACGGCCAGATGCGGGTCATGAAAGTGGCCGATAAGGTCTTCGTGGGAAAACGGCCCGTGCACGTCTCGGTTTTCCGCAAGGATGAGGAAAAAATCTACTCGATGATCTACCGGGAGGGGCGTGATGGACCGGTCTACGCTAAGCGCTTCCGGGCTGGCGGAGTAACCCGGGATAAAGTTTACGAGATGGGGAAGGGGACGGCGGGCTCGCGAGTTCTTTACTTCGCGGTCCACGAGACGGAAGAAGCGAGCGCTGAGAATGTCGTGATGGTTCACCTCAAGCCCGTCCTCCGGCTGCGGAATGTTTCGCGGCAATTTCACTTCGGTGAAATCGCCATTAAAGGACGTGCGTCCAAGGGAAACCTTGTCACGAAGCACAGCGTTGATCGGGTCGTGCGAGCGGCTCCAGCAGATCTGGAAGAAAGTTAAGACTTGTTAAATTTATCAAAACCATTAAGCTGTTCGTGTGAACAAAATGAATTGGAAAATCCGCCTCATATGGGCCCGCTGGAGACTTAAGCTTCTTAGAAGCCGGGTCTGGGGACTTCGTCGTAAACTCCGTCTTAGGAAGGCCTACGATAGAAACCAGCTTGAGCTGCCCTTTCACTGATCGTCTCCTTAGACGACATTTCATGATTTTCGGCTTATCGGATCACGATTTCCTCGTTATATCCTCGGGTCTTACGATATGTCTCGAATGACCTCTTCACTTAGCCGCGTTCTCGTGGCCTCGCTTTTCGCCGCTGGCGGAATGCTCCCTGCGCAGGGCCAGCTCTTCGCTGCCGAGGCCGCCGCGCGTGCTGAGGCTAGTCAGGAGGCTTACGGGTTAGTTAAGATAGGTGATACGGCCTACCAAGCAGGTGACTTTGAGAAAGCGGCGGCCAAGTATGGTGAAGCCTTGGCTCTCCTTCCGCGGCAAGGCTCCGCCACCGCTACCCTGCGTGCCTCTACGGTAGAGCGCTTCTCGCAGGCGGCTGTCCAGCAAGCGCGGGTCCTTTCCCGAACTGGTGATTATGAAGCGGCGAATGATCTCCTCGACCAAGTGGACGCTGAGGAGGTTGATCCCGGCAATGCCGCCGCTGAGGAGATGCGGAGCAAGATTAATGATCCGATCCGCACCAATCCGGCCCTCACTAAGGAACACAGCAAGAATATCGATCAAGTTCGGCGCCTCCTCTACACCGCTGGAGGTCACCTTGATTTAGGAAAATTTGATCGCGCACAGATGACTTACGAGGATGTCTTGCGGATTGATCCTTATAATAAAGCGGCGCGACGGGGGATTGAGCGGGTTCATTGGTATCGCAGCGATTACGCCGCTGCTGCTTATGATCATACCCGGGCCGAGATGCTTAAAAAGGTTGATGCCTCTTGGGAAAGCCAAGTTTATCTCGAACTCCCGAGTATCTCCACCATTGGCGGACCCCTCGATGGCCGAAACATTGTCGTCTCAGCGCCTTTGATCAAGCTAAGGTCCATTATTGTTCCGCGGATTGATATGTCCGACACCACTCTCGCGGAAGCGCTTGAGTTTCTTCACGCCGTATCGGTCGAGAATGATACCACGAGTCTGGACCAAAGCAGCAAGGGTGTCGACTTCATTGCCCAGCTCGGTGATCCCGACCATCCCACCGTTCAGCGGATTCTCGGAGAGCGCATCACTCTTCAGCTCGATAATGTGCCGCTAGAAGAAGCGCTGAAGTATGTCACTGAAGCGACCCGGACGCAGTATCGGGTAGACGAATTTGCCGTCATTGTGCGCCCGCTGGGTAGCACCGATCAGGCTCTCATCCGGCGCGAGTTCCGCGTTCCGCCCGACTTTTTAAGCCGGGATTCGATTAATGCTCAAAGCGAAACAGACGATCCCTTTGGTGACGCCGGAGGCCAAGACTCGCCGCTTCTTCAGCGCCGGTTCACCGCCTTAGAAAAGCTAAAATCATATGGCGTTCTCTTCCCGGAGGGTGCTACAGCGAGATTTAACGCCAATACGAGTTCGCTGATGGTGCTCAACACCGTCAACAATCTCGATCTCGTTTCCCAACTTGTCTCGGTCGCGGCGGAGACTGAGCCGGTCGCCGTGGTAATCCGCACCAGCATTATCGAGATCAGCCAGAACAATCTTGAGGAGCTGGGTTATGATACCATTTTGAATGAAATGCGGCTCGGAGGATCCGATCACCTTCTGCTTAATGGTGGCTCGGTCGGGAATGGTTCTGCCCTTTCTGACCAACTTAATGGCAACCCGGTGACCTCAGGAAATCGCAGCGGGACTGAGGCCGTTCTTGTCGATGGCCTCGACGCTCTGCTGACTCGCCAACCGACGCAATCTCCCTCTGGGCGGGTCACCTCGGGGTCGGCAGGGGTTGGGGAATCTTCCAGCCTGATCATTCCTCCCCCGGGTGGAAATCCAGCCAACCGGGCACCGGGTGCGATTGCGGTGCGCGGGATTGTCGATAACTCGCTGCATGAAATTATGCTGCGTGGTTTCAATCAGAAGAAGGGGGTTGATCTGATGACTCAGCCAGCGGTGGTGACTCGCTCGGGGCAAAGTGCGGTAATCAAGTCGGTGCAGGACTTTCTCTATCCAGATGAATATGAACCGCCTGAGCTTCCTAACGATTTCGGCGGCACTAGTTTTCTTGATCTTAACACCGGAGAGACTGCTAATGCGATCCCTCCCACGGTCGTGACGCCTGCGACGCCGACGACTTTTGAGTCGACCGAGCTTGGTGTGATCCTTGAAGTTTTGCCTACCGTGAGTGCGGACCGGCGTTACATCGAAGTATCAATTCGGCCACGAGTGAGAGATTTTCTCGGTTTTGTAAACTTCGGAACTCCTATTACCGGGCAGAACAGTTCGCTAAGTATTAACTTGGGAGCAGTAGGTAATGCGGGCGCTAACACCTTCACTACCACTACTGATGTCGGTGAGATCACACCCAACGCTATTTTAAAACCACTTATCAGAAACATCGAAGCGAACACGACAGTGACGATTCTTGATGGAAGTAGTATTGTGATCGGTGGACAGGTTCGCGAAAGCGTGCAAAAGTTTGAGGACGGAACGCCGATCCTCAAAGATCTTCCCTTTGTGGGTCGTTATTTTCGTTCAGAAGGCCTTTCAACCGTGAAGACGAACTTGCTTATTATGGTGCAAGTTGAGCTTCAGGATCCTTCAGGAAAACCCTATCGAAATCGATAAATGAGCCAAATTCCCCCAACCCCCCAAGGCCCACCACCAACTCCCGGAAATCAAGCGAACGGTGATGACCCTGAATCGACCAATTATTCGCTTGATGAGATCATGAAGACCCTCCGCGATGGCGAGCGGAAGAAAGAAGACGAGGGCGAGATGGTAACTCGTGATGATGGCTCAGTCGCGCGCCGGGTGCGGAAGAGAAGACGCCGCTCCGAGCAGAAGGAGAAGGTCACTCCCGAGAAAGAGCGACGCTCGCTTGTCTTGAAAGCCTCAATCATCGCGGGTGCTTGCCTCATTCTTTTAATGGTTGCGGTTTTCGTTATCGCCATCGCCAACAGTGGTTCGCACACCGAGAAACTGGAAGCGAGGGCTGACACTTGGACCGGAGCGGAGGTTGAGCTTATCGGGGTGAAGATGATGCCTGGGAACTTCAAGGCGAATGAGGCGAATTTTAAGTGGGACCGTTCTCACTATCTTGAGAGTCTCGCACTGAAAGCGATCTCCGGTGATGTCCGCATCGCGAGTTTCTTAGGAGGTAAGTTAGGAGGGCAGCAGTTAGGCGGCGGTGAAGGTGACTTGGTTGTCAGCCAGCCGACGATGGCGGGGGAAGGCCTGGAGGAGCTTGAGCCGGTTGATTTTCCCTTCAACTTTCAACGTTACTTTTGCAATTCACTTAACGTCCGTTTCGGGGCAACTGATGAGCTTTCCGTCCGGAGAGCTGAGACAAGTTTGCGGCATATAAATGGGGAAGGCTTTCGCCTAACGGTGGGGGGAGGGGATCTTAATCTTAAAGGATGGAATCGCTTCCCGATCGAGAACGCTCTTCTGATGTTCTCGCCGGGTGAGGTAGACTTGGTTTCGCTTCGCTTAGAAGCGGCTGAGAGAAAAAATCTTACGATGAAGTCAGTTCTCGCTTTGTCTGGGAAGATTCCTCTTGAGCGAGGGGCGAAGGCGCAGCTTGATATCACGACCGATGGTTTCCCTTCTGATGTTCTTATGGGCGAGGCCCTCGGGCCGTTTTTCAAGGGGATGATCCGCCGCTTCGAGATGGGCGTGGTGAATTTCGAGGTCGGAGAGCCTACTCTTGAAAGTATTATTATTCCTTTCGAGGGGAACTTCATTGATCTCCAGCGCTTCGCTTTTGTGAGTGATGTTGAGAATTTGTTTGGTGATGCGGCAAAAGGTGCCTTCTTTTTCGATTCGGATATCGAGGGAATCTACCGCTGGACTCCTCAGGCTTCCGGGCTTGAAAAATTTAAAGTAGAGAACGATAATTTTAAGCTCCGTGGGGATATTGTGGTGAGTAGTGAAGGTGCCTTGCGGGGTAAGCTGAGGCTTCTTATTTCGCTCGGCTTGATTAAGGGAAACAGCGAACTCGAATACCTCCCGGGTCTTCAGAAGATGGGGCGCGAGGGGTATGCGCAGGTCGATATCACGCTGGGGGGGACGGTGTCCGAACCGCAGGATAATTTTAAACAGGTGACTGGTATTCAGCTGCCGACGAATCAGGAGAGCTTGGATGAGTCGAGCTTTGATGACTTCTTTAATGAGCTCACATCCGGTGACTAACAAGAAACTGACCTCTCGCTCTTGTATTATTAAGCAGACGGTATAAAAAGGCTGTGAAACCCCCATATTTCTCTAATGCCCAATCCTTTCGGTTCTACTTTTGAGTCCTTCGGGGCTCCCCGCGGCCCTCTTGTTGAGACAGTTCATCAAGATCAATTTGAAAAGCTTACCTCGCTTCTTGATTCTGGCGAGGGTCAGCTCATCTCGCTTCGTGCTCCCCGTGCGGGCTACGGGAAGACGATGCTTCTCTCCCGCCTGCGGCAGTCCCGACAGGCTCAGGCGCTTTTCGTCCCAATTCATCTTTCCGATGGTCGCAGGGTGGAGGGGGAATTCATCTTGGAGGAAATTCTTACGCAAATGGCAGAGGTTCTGCCTGCGGGTGGTGGTCTGACCCGGCTCGATCTTCATTCACGGAAACTTTTCGCGCAGGGTTTGATGCCGATGGTTTACTCGGGAGAGGTTCCTTGTGAGGACAGGGAGGGGGCGCTTGCTAGCTTGCGAGATCGCCCGACTGAGGCCTTTGATTTCCACCATGAGGGAGCGGCGATCGCGCAGTGGAGCCGCGAGCAGTTTGGCCTTTTAGGGCCCAGGCTTTCGGCTGTGCTGAGTAAGGCGAGTGGCACCTCGGGACGTGACGTTGGCTACTGGACTGATCTTTTTTTCAACTATGCGATTCGGCCCCCGAGCGATGTTGCAAGGTCTGCTGAGCTGATGAATACGGTCTTCGGTGAGCGGAGCCGCTTTCATACGGGTGCTGGTTTTCTCGAGGGCTTGGGTTCGTTTCTGAATCTGGTGACTTTAGTGGAACCGGTGGTCCTTGTGCTTGATGAGGTGGAAGGTCTGTCGAGTGATTCGGATGCCGCTCTCCGGGCGGCGAGCTGCCTGACCTCGCTCTGGGAAGCCGCGCCACGGGTTAGTGTTATTCTTTCGGTGAACGATGATGTCTGGAACTCGGCCTTTGTGCCTCGTCTGCCGCTTGGGTTGCGTGATCGCTTGGAGGATGTTGTGATTCGCTTGGATTCTCTGACGAAGGATGAGGCGAAAGCGCTCATCACTATCCGTGCGGGGGATGAGGCTGAGAAAGTGATTGATCGTCTCGATCTTGACGCCGATATCATTTATCCCCGTGGGATCCTCCGGGAAGCGCGCGGAGTCTGGGAGCAGCGGGATGAGGCGGTGAAGGAGGCTTCCGCCCCGGAGGCGAAGGAAGAAAAGAAGGAACCGGAGGGTTCGAGCGAAGGCTCGAAAGAGGTCATCCAAGAAGAGTCTGGCAAATTGTCTGAAGAAGCTCCTAAAGCACCTGCGGCGTCAGCGGTCCGGCCGATGGTGCAGTATCGCACTCAAGAGACTTCTGAGGCGTCAGGCAGAGAGGCTGCTCTTCTAGCATCCGAGGAAAAGGAGTCTTCAGAAGAGGCAGCGAAAGCCGAGGGGGTGCCCGCTCTGGAAGCTGGCGAGTCGGAGTTCGGACCGGCCTCCAAGGAGGATGCGTCCCGATTTGGAACTCATCCATCTTCTAAGGTTGGAGAAGATCTTTCGGTTGTTGATCTTGAGGACGACTTCGCGACGCCACCACCGCAGCGGGTGGCTGCTCCTGAGAAGCCAGCTTATCCGCCAGCGCCTGTCAAACGAGTCGCGCTGCCGAGGCGATTCATGGTTCAGCGCTTGGTTCCTGCGATCATTTACCGCGCACCCGTGCCGCCAGTTGCGGCGTTCGAGCAGCTGACGCCGCCGGAGCCTCAGCCGCTGCCGGTATCTCCCTTCGTGACCGCTGAGGAAGCGCCTGCGACAGCTGAGGCGGCACCGCAGCCTCTGGTTCAAGAGGCAGCTGTAGCTGCAGTGCCAGAACCTGAGCGGCCGCCCGAGCCGGTGCCTGCTCCTGCGGAATTCCAGCGGCAAGGGGAAGCTTCTGTGGAGGAAGATCCGGCACGTCCTTTCACGCGAGCTGCCTCACCCTTTGCTTCAGAGACTCAAGCGCCGCGAGCAGCGGAAGCTTCAGGAGCGCCTGAGCCGGTCGCATCGCCTTTTTCGGTTAGCCCGGAACAGAGTGCGGCGGCGGCGAGCGATAGCCCTCCGGCTTCTGTTCCTGCCGAAGAAGGGCGGGTGCAAGCTTCTGCCCCGCCAATGACTGCGCCGAGCCCTTTCACTCTTGCGGAAGGGGCGGTGGTAGAGCCGCCTGTGGCTGAAGCCGCGCCGACACAGTCCCGGCCTGTCCAGCAGGATCCTTACCCTTTCCAAGTGTCACGGCCGACGGCTTCTGTTTCCTCTCCTTTTGTGGTGGCTGGTCAAGCTCCGCAGGATCCACCAGCCCAGGCTCCTGCGCAGCCGCCAGCTCCTGCGCAGCCGTCTTCTCCTGTGCAGCCGTCTGCTCCTGTGCAGCCGTCTGCTCCTGTGCAGCCGTCTGCTCCTGTGCAGCCGTCTGCTCCTGTGCAGCCGTCTGCTCCTGTGCAGCCGCCAGCGCCGA